>ERZ1032130.146-NODE-146-length-21300-cov-11.625794_pt1 | contig 21300 bp, 25 predicted proteins | sample MGYA00517879_ERZ1032130 | MGnify/ENA primary metagenome ERZ1032130 (study PRJEB33719, sample SAMN04262597) | wastewater metagenome | biome: rural village; feature: animal feces; material: feces | host: Bos taurus | place: El Salvador | collected 2012-01-31 ...
CCTGGGCTACAAGACCGCTGAGATGAATCCCTGGAACCAGTTCATGACCAACTACTCCGTGGGCGATGTCTGCGATGCTAAGGTTGTGAAGCTGATGACCTTCGGCGCTTTCGCAGAGATCCTGCCCGGCGTTGACGGCCTGATCCACATTTCTCAGATCGCTGACAAGCGCATCGGCAAGCCCGAGGATGTTCTGGCTGAGGGACAGAATGTTAAGGTCAAGATCACCGATGTTGACGCTGAGAACAAGCGCATCTCCCTGTCCATCCGCGCTCTGCTGGAAGAGACTGCTGAGGACGCTGAGTAATTTTGTAAACCATACCGGGGCTGCGCTTGTAGCCCCGGTATTTTCATAAACAACTGCGTTTTTTCGGAATCGGATGGAGGCCTGAAACATGAATAGGAAGAATCTGCTGAATGCAGCGCTTTATGGGGCTACGGGTGTTCTTTGGATTTGCAACAGCCTGGATAATGCATCCGGTTTTTATCTCTTTCTGGGGTTGATCTGGCTCCTGGGTGCTGTTATCTGGATTGTACGCTATTACAAGGAAAGAAAAGATTCTAAAAAGGAGAATTGATTATGGTCAAGCACATCGTTCTGTTTAAAGTAAAGGAAGGAGAAAACGTTGCCGGGGTAGTGAAAATTGCCGAAGCAGCCCTGATGCCTCTGGTAGGTAAAATCGAGGGCCTGCTGTCTGCCGAAATCAAGCAGACCTTTGCAGGCATGGACATTGCTCTGTACTGCGAGCTGGAAAGCAAGGAAGCTATGGCCTACTATGCCGATCATCCTCTGCATACCGAGGCGAAATCCAAGTTCTTCCATCTGCTGAGCGACCGCATCGCAGCGGACTACGAGGTGTAACATGGTCAAGCATATCGTGGTCTATACCCTGAAGGAGGACGTGGACAAGGATGCGGCAGTGAAGCTGATCGCCTCCAAGCTGGAGCCGCTGGTGGGGCAGATCCCGGGACTTCTTCATATGGAGGTCCGCCGCTGCTATGCCGGAATGGACTATGCCCTGTATTCCGAGTTTGAAAAGGCAGAGGATGTTCCTGCTTACCGCAAGCATCCCCTCCATCAGGAAGCAAAAAGTCATTTCCATCATCTGCTGGATACCCGGTATTCTGCAGATTACGAAGTATAATTTGTGATGTCATTCCGAGCCAGTGCGCACACTGGCGTGGGAATCCCCATCTTAAGAAGGAGATTGCCACACCAGTCTGCGGACTGGTTCGCAATGACACATTTCATCTAAAGGAGTAAATCAATATGAAAGCAATTGTAACCGTCGTAGGTAAGGACCGGGTGGGCATCATTGCCAACGTCTGCACCGCACTGGCGGAATTCAACGTCAATGTTCTGGACATCAACCAGACCGTCATGCAGGGTTATTTTACCATGATGATGGCGGTGGATGTGTCTATCTGCAATGTGCCTCTGGCAGAGCTGGTTACCAGAATGGATGAGATCGGCAAGGGCATGAGCCTCTCCATCCGCGTCCAGCGGGAGGATATTTTCCAGGCCATGCACCGCATCTGAGGTGACACCATGCTGGATAGAAAGGACATACTGAAAACGCAGCACATGATCGACGAACAGCATCTGGATATCCGCACCATCACCATGGGCATCAGTCTCATGGATTGCTGCGATCCCGATCTGGAGGTCTGCTGCGAAAAGATCTACAACAAGATCACCCGCTGCGCCAGGAATCTGGTGAAGGTGGGCGAGGATATCGAGAAGGAATTTGGCATTCCCATTGTCAATAAGCGTATTTCCGTCACCCCTATTTCCATTGTGGCCGGCTCCTGCCAGTGTGACAGCTATGTGGAGATTGCCAAGACCCTGGATAAGGCAGCCAAGACCTGCGGCGTCAACTTCATCGGCGGTTTCTCCGCTCTGGTGCAGAAGGGCTGCACACAGGGTGACTGGAAGCTGATGCGCTCCATTCCGGATGCCATGGCTTGTACCGAACGGGTTTGCGCCAGCGTCAACGTTGGTTCCACCCGGGCAGGCATCAACATGGATGCTGTGGCCGAAATGGGCCGCATCATCAAGCGCACCGCCGAAGTTACCGCAGACGATGACGGTCTGGGCTGTGCAAAGGTGGTTGTCTTTGCCAATGCGGTGGAGGACAATCCCTTCATGGCCGGTGCCTTCCATGGTGTAGGTGAGCCGGAATGTGTTATCAATGTAGGCGTTTCCGGCCCCGGCGTGGTGTACCACGCATTGCAGAAGGTGAAGGGCCAGCCCTTTGATGTGGTGGCAGAGACGATTAAGAAAACTGCCTTCCAGATTACCCGTATGGGCCAGATCGTGGGCAAAGAGGCTTCTGCCCGTCTGGGCGTGCCCTTCGGCATCGTGGACCTGAGTTTGGCCCCCACTCCTGCTGTGGGCGACAGTGTGGCCCGGATTCTGGAGGAAATGGGTCTGGAGGTCTGCGGCACCCACGGTACCACTGCGGCTTTGGCGATGCTGAACGATGCCGTCAAGAAGGGCGGCGTTATGGCTTCCAATCATGTAGGCGGCCTGTCCGGTGCCTTTATCCCCGTGTCCGAGGACGAGGGCATGATCGCTGCCGCAGAATGCGGTACGTTGTGCCTGGATAAGCTGGAAGCCATGACCTGTGTCTGCTCTGTGGGCTTGGATATGATTGCTGTGCCCGGTGATACCAGCGCGGCAACCATTTCTGCCATCATTGCGGACGAAGCCGCTATTGGTATGGTCAACTCCAAGACCACCGCCGTCCGCATCATCCCCGCTCCCAACAAGGTGGTGGGCGACCGGGTGGAAATGGGCGGACTGCTGGGCAGCGCACCTGTGATGCCGGTGCATGATAAGTCCAGCGAGCTGTTCATTGCAAGAGGCGGTCGGATCCCTGCGCCCTTACAGAGCTTGAAAAACTGATTTTTTTGGGGGGCGGGCCACGATGGCTCGCCCTTTTTGCGATTTGTGTGGGAATGTTACTTTCTTGTCTCCGAACAAGAAAGTAACCAAAGAAGTCGGCTTAAGGAGGCGCTGAGTTGCTTGCTCCCGCAAGCAAAGCCGCCCTCCTTAAGAATCTACCCGGCGCGCACTGGGCAGGCCCGATGGACCTTAATGGGCATACGGTGCAAGAAAAAAGTGTTCCGACTTTTTTCTTGCAGGGGTTCTGCTCAAAAAATGGCAGAGTGTTGCCTTTGGGTACAATTGGAAAACTGCACCGAACAGATTTGCTCGGTGCAGTTTTTTGCTTAGTGGGGTTTTGTCATCGTTCTTTGAATTTGTCAAGGAAATAGATGGCCCATGCAATGGCAAGAATGATCCATGCAATGCTCATTTCAAAAACCGTTCTGAAGCTGTTCCAGCTGGATACATATTTGCGGAATAAAAACTCCACAATTGTCAGCAAAATGCAGGCAAGGGTAGCTTTCAACAGAAAGCGCAGTGTCAATTTGGTTTTCATGGAAGTCCCTCCTTGCATCTGGGAGATTGCCACACAAGTGTGTGAACGTTCATCGCAATATTGTTACTTGGCGGACAAATCTACACTTTTTCGGATCATGGAGAGGGCAGGGACCTGCTTGGGCAGCTGCATGGTGAACTTCATTTCGGGCTTTCTGGGTTCTTCCAGAGGATTGCCTTCTTCGTCATGGATGTTTTCGGCAGTGAAGGCAAAGGGACGCAGGCCGGGACCGACGATCTCCAGTTCGTCGCCTGCCTTGAACTTGTTGTTGAGGGAGCAGGTGGCGATGCCGTTTTCATCACAGGATTCTACCTTTGCCACGATCTGCCACTCCCGGATGTAGCGGGAATTTTCCGTGTACTGACCGGGATATCCGTAATAGAAGCCGGTGGAGTAGATGCGGTGGGATACATGGTCCACCTCGTCCCGCCAGACGGGATCAATGGGACGGCCTGCATAAATGTCATCGATGCAGTGGCGGTATGCGCCGGTGACGATGGCGGCATAGTAGGCGGATTTGGCGCGGCCTTCGATCTTGATGCAGTCGATTCCGGCATCCATCAGATCCTTCAGATGGTCAATCATGCACATATCCCGGGAGTTTAAGATGTAAGTACCTTTTTCGTCCTCAAAAACCGGGAAATACTCACCGGGACGCTTTTCTTCCATCAGGGCGTACTGGTAGCGGCAGGGCTGGGCGCAGGCACCCCGGTTGGAGTCCCGTCCGGTCATGTAGTTGCTGAGAAGGCACCGGCCGGAGTAGCTGACGCACATGGCACCGTGACCGAAGGTTTCAATTTCCAGCTTCGGATCTACCTTCTGCCGGATCTCGGCAACCTCCTTCAGGCTGCATTCTCTTGCCAGCACTACACGCTGGGCACCCAGATCGAACCAGGCCTGTGCGCATTCGTAGTTGGCAATGGACTGCTGGGTGGAGATGTGACGCTCACAATGGGGGGCGTATTTGCCTGCCAGGGTGAAAGCACCCAGGTCGGCGACGATAAGGGCATCCACCCCGGCATCATCCAGCCGCTCCAAATAGGCGGGCAGCTGGGTGATTTCGTCATTTCGGGGCATGATATTCACAGTGACATGGGCTTTGACACCATGGTCATGGGCATATTTCACCGCCTGAGGAAGTTCCTCAGGGGTGAAGTTGCCGGCAAAGGCGCGCATACCGAAGTCGGTACCGGCGAGATATACGGCATCGGCACCGTAGTGAACGGCCATTTTCAGCCGTTCCATGTCTCCGGCGGGGCTTAACAATTCTAATTTTCTCATTCGGCCTCCGCAAACTGCCGCACATAGGCATTGTGCTCCTCGTTGGTGGTGGAGAACTGGTGCATGCCGGTGGCAGGGTTCAGTACATAGTAGTAATAATTGTGGGATTCGGGGTTCAGTGCCGCCTTCAGGCTGGCAAGACCAGGGTTGGCAATGGGGCCGGGGGTCAGACCGGTTCTGGTGTAGGTGTTGTAGGGATGGTCCGTCTGCAGGTCCTCCCGGGTCAGCTCTGCCTTGCCGTCCAAGGCGTAGACGATGGAAGCGTCGATGTTCAGGTAGGGAGGATTGCTGCCCCAGTTGAACAGACGGTTATAGATGACACCGGCCACCTTGGGACTTTCCACAGGTGCAGCGGATTCCTTCTCAATGAGGGATGCCACGATGGTGATTTCCCGGATGGTGTAATCGCCGGTAAGCTCTGCGTTGAGGGTATCCAGCTGGGCGCGCATTTCCTCGTCAAACTTGATTTCAAAGTTATTCAGCATGCGCTGCAGGGCTTCCCGGGGGGTGGAATTCTTATAAAATTCATAGGTATCCGGGAACAGGTAGCCTTCCAGACAGGTCTCGGTGCCCCGCTCTACGTTCTCCAGGAACCAGTAGTCATTCAGCTCACCGTTGGCGGCGTAGGCGGCGATATCCTGGGCGGTACAGATGCGGTTTTCTTCCAGCAAAGAGAAAATCTGGCGGCTGGTATAGCCTTCGGGAATGGTGAGGGTAATGACCTCACGGCTGGAGCGGGGAGACATGAAGTTTACCAGGGCGTGGTAGTCATAGCGGGTATTCAGATCATAAATACCGGGCTTGATGTCTTCTTCCGCATCGGAAATGTCGGCGTAGAACTGGAACAGGCTCTTATAGCGGATCAGACCGTTTTTGTGGAGCTTGTCCACGATGTCTTCCATGGTATCGGCTTCGTAGATGGTGACAGTGACCACCTTGTCCTCCCGGCCGAAGGCCAGAACATCGGCAGCACAGACCCACAGCATCCGTCCGGCAGTGACACCGATCATAACAATCATGGCCAGCCATACGAAAGTTACCAGAATGTTAGGAATGCCCAGCAGGCCTTCGCCTTTTTTTCGCTTGGGGCGGCCCTTGTTGACCTGACGGGGAGGGGGTGTGGGGGCTTCCGGTTTGGCAGGGGTTTGCAGCAGTTCGTCAAATTCCTTGTCGTGAATCTGGAATTCCTGATCGGGGGTGCTCTGTACGAAAGGCTGTTCTTCCTGCTGAATCAGGATGGCTTCTTCCAGAATGCGGGGGTCAAGGTCCGGGGATTCTTCCTCAATGATCTGCTGCAGGAACGTATCCTCGAGAGAAATATCCGGCAGGGGTTCCGGAGGGGAGAGAATCTCTGGGGCAGGGGCTTCAGGCGGTTCTTCCGGAATCTGAGTGGCTTCGTCGGGAAGCGCTTCTTCTGCTGGCGTTTCCTCCGGGATCAGCTCTTCCATCCGGGCGGGGGCTTCCTCTACGGAAACCGGCTCCAGAAGGACCTGTTCCGGAGTTTCTTCCGGTTCCGACTGGAAGGAAAGCTCCTGGATCAGAGGGGCTTCCTCCTGAAAGGTCAGCTCCTCGATAACGGGAGGTGTATCCTCGGCAGGAACGGAAGGCTTTGCAGCCGGGAGCGGCTGCAGGCAGTCATCTTCCTGCTGAGGGAATTGCTTATTGTCCATGGTGGTTCCTCCTTAGCGGATGACGATCTGGGCAGCGATGCGGTCGGCTTCTTCCTTGCCCTTGATGGCTTCAATGAGTGCCAGACCGAAGGGGACTGCACAGCCGGCAGAGGTGCCGGTGATCAGGTTGCCATCGGTGACGGCGGCAGCGGGGACCATATTGGCGCTGCCCATCTGTCCTTCGCAGCCGGGGTAGCAGGTGGCGTTTTTGCCGTCCGCGATGCCCAGATCCGCCAGAACGGTAGGACCGGCACAGATAGCGGCGGTGAGCTTGTTGTTATCCCAGGCAAAGCGGATGGCGTCCATAGCTTCGCGGCAGGCACGGATGGAAGCAACACCGCCCAGTCCGCCGGGAAGGATGATGCCTTCCATCTTGGTCAGGTCCATTTCCCCAATCTCCAGATCGGCAGTAATGCCGATGCCGTGGCTGCCGTAAATGACCTTGCCGTTGAGGCCCACAGTGGCGACCTCCACACCGGCCCGGCGCAGCAGATCCAGAGGGGCAATGGCTTCGGTTTCTTCAAATCCGGTTCCCAGTAACATGTAATACATAATTTATCCTCCAATTCTGGTATATACGTGTCATTGCGAACCAGTCCGCAATACATTATGGTATGATTGCCACTGGCAATCATCATCATTTTGTATTCGCTGCGCGGAGCACCACTGGTGTGGCAATCTCCTCCAATCGAAGGGGATTCCCACGCCAGTGTGCGCACTGGCTCGGAATGACAGCATTTTAGGCTAAGCATTTCGCCACATGGCGGTAGATCTCTTCGTGGATATCCTCGATGGAACGCATGGCATCGTCCTTGACGCACTGGATGACTGTCCAGCCGTAGAATTCTGCGGCGGCTTTTCCGGTGCGGCGGCAGGTGGCAAGATAATCCATGTCCTGCTCGTGGATATCGGCGTGGGTATTGGTGTCGGCTTCCCGGCGGCGCATCATGGCCTCGGTGAAGTCTGTGGGGACATCCAGGTAGATCACAAGATCCGGCTTGGGCAGGCCCAGCTTGTCATATTCCAGATCGTACAGCCAGGTCAGGAAAGCAGCCTGCTTCTCCTGGGGCTCCTTGGAAGCCTGGTGGACGGCGTTGGAAGTGGTGTAGCGGTCGGATACGATAAGGCCGCCCTGTTCATACCAGTCGCCCCACACCTTCTTGTAGGAAGCGTAGCGGTCTACGGCATAAAAGGTGGATGCGGCATAGGCGTTGACATCGGAAGGTCTGGTGCCAAATTCGCCGCCCAAATACATGCGGATCAGCGCAGAGCTGGGCTCTGCATACTGGGGGAAGACCAGCTTCTGAAAACGGTGGTTTTCTGCTTCCAGACGGGAGGTCAGCAGCTTGAACTGGGTGGACTTTCCGGAGCCGTCAGTGCCCTCGATAACGATTAGTTTGCCCATATTTTATTCTCCTTATAGTACGGACATAATATCATATTTTACAATATACCATAATTACCGGCCTTTGTCCACCTTTCGCAGATTCCCGATTTCTTAAATTTCTGCAAACAGGGTAACGGAAAAGAAGTTGCAAAAGCGGGGAAAAGATGATACAATATCGTGACGAATTATGAAGATAAAAAGGAAAGAACACTATGGAAGCAACATTTGAAAGCCTGGGCCTGTCGGAGGCCATGCTGAAGGCTTTGGAAAAGAAGGGCTATGGCTATCCCACCACCATTCAGGCGGAGGCCATCCCTCATTTTATGCAGTGGAAGGATGTCATTGCCAAGGCACCCACCGGTACCGGCAAGACCTTTGCTTTCGGCATCCCTATGATCGAACACATTGACCCGGAAGTGGAAGGGGTGCAGGGCCTGATTCTGGCGCCTACCCGGGAGCTGGCCATTCAGATCGGTGACGAGCTGCGGGGCCTGCTGACCTATTATCAGGGCATCCGGGTGGCGGTGCTGTATGGCGGTGCAGGTATCGGCGGTCAGATCAAGCAGCTGGAAAAGAAACCGCAGATCGTGGTTGCTACCCCCGGGCGGCTCATGGATCATTATAACCGCAAGACCGTCCGTCTGGACAAGATTCAGACTGTCGTGCTGGATGAAGCTGACCGGATGCTGGATATGGGCTTTTTCAAGGATGTGACCCGGATCATTGAGAAGGTGAAGAACCGCAAGAATCTGGGCCTGTTTTCCGCTACCATTTCTCAGGAGGTCATGACGGTTTCCTGGATGTACCAGCGGGATGAGGTGGAGATCACCGTGGAACCCAAGCAGGAGGACCGGCCTGACATCGATCAGTTCAGCTTAAGCTGCACCCCCCTGGAAAAGGCAGAGAGCACCCTGCGGCTGATCCGGTCTCAGGGTTATGAACGGATCATGATCTTCTGCAATACCAAGCACATGTGCCAGCGGCTCAGTGATGAATTCCAGCGGGCCGGTCTGGACTGCGACTGCATCCATGGCGATATTCGCCAGAAGCAGCGGGAGAAGGCCATGCAGAGCTATCGGGACGGCAAGCTGGCCATTCTCATTGCCACCGATGTTGCCAGCCGCGGCATCGATGTGGATGATGTGGACTGTGTTATCAACTATGATGTTCCCGAAGAAAATGAATATTATGTCCACCGAATCGGCCGTACCGGCCGTGCCAAGCGAAAGGGTGCAGCCTGGAGCCTGGTGAGCAACTTCCCGGAAAAGGCAAAGCTGGATGAAATCTGCAAATTCTGTAATTTTGCCATCAAGCCTATGGTTTTTGGGGAAGACGGTACTCTAATTGAGGAAGTAGTAAAGGCCACTCCTGCACCCAAGAGGCGGTTCCGGTGAGGGCTGTTGAACAGGGATTTCTCCTGCTGACCAGTCATCTGGGAAATCCTGACCGGAGTGTGCTGTCCACGGCCCAGCTGCGGGTTCTGGCAGACCGGGTCCGGAAGGAAGGCGGTCATGAGGAAGAACGGGAACTGACAGTAAAAGACCTGGTGGCCCTGGGATACAACCGGGAGATGGCGGCAAGGATTCTTTCGCTGCTGGAAGAGGGTGAACTTCTTTCCCATTATGTGAACCGGGGTGCACGGCTGGACTGTGTGCCCGTCACCCGGGTCAGTGAAGGATATCCGCTGCTGCTGCGGCAGCGGCTGGGACTGGACAGCCCCGGCTGCCTGTGGGCCAAGGGAGATCCGGAAATCCTGAACACTCCCGCCGTCGCTTTGGTGGGAAGCCGGGAACTGCGGCCGGAGAACCGGGTCTTTGCGGAAGCGGTAGGCTATCACGCGGCAACCCAGGGTTTGACACTGGTTTCCGGTAATGCAAGAGGCGCCGACCGGACGGCCCAGGAGGCCTGCCTTCGGGCAGGGGGGCGGGTCATCAGCATTGTGGCGGATGAACTGGCAAAGCAGCCGAAAACGCGGAATGTACTGTATTTGAGCGAGGATGGCTATGACGAAAAGTTCTCTGCCCAGCGGGCATTGAGCCGAAACCGCTGCATCCATGCGTTGGGCCAGCTGGTTTTTGTTGCCCAGTCAGATCTGCACAAAGGCGGCACCTGGGACGGTACCGTGAAAAATCTTCGCTTTGGCTGGAGCCCGGTGGCTTGCTTTCGGGATGGAAGCGAAGCATCCGGACAGCTGGAACAGATGGGGGCCTACCTCATCGGTTCGGAGGAATTGAAGGATTTTTCTGCATTGGCGAAAATGGATATGAAATTGTTTTGACCCATGACGAAAACGTCATGGGTCTTTTTTATATGGGGTTGGTGTATAAATGGGCATTTGTCGAGCTCTCAAAAGATAGATGTCATTGCGAGGAGGGCGAAGCCCGACGTGGCAATCCCCTGCAAGTTTCCGGAATGTATCGTTTTATGGTCCTGCGCGGACCTTTGGTGGGGATCGCCACGCCAGTGTGCGCACTGGCTCGCAATGACATACATTATTCGATACATATCGATAAATTACAATTTACTTGCCCAATCGGCCAGCATTTCTTCGCTGTCCTTGCACTGGTGGCCGCGGATGGACAGACCGGGCAGCAGGGTGGCACCGGGGCAGGAGGCGGCGATGTCAGCCTCGGAGTTTGCCAGGCCGCTGCCTTCGTTGGTGCACAGGGGAACGATTTTCTTGCCGGTCCAGTCATAGTGCTCCAGGAAGGTGAAGATGCTCATGGGAGCGGTGCCGCACCAGCAGGGATAGCAGACGAAGACGGTGTCATAGCCGCTGATATCGGCAACATAACCCTTGATTTCGGGACGGGCCTTTGCCTTGAATTCTGCGAAGGCTTCGCCGCAGCAGGCCTTATAGTTTTCGGCATAAGGCTTGACGGTATCCACCTCAAACAGGTCAGCGTTCAGTGCTTTGGCGATGTACTCGGCTGCGTAGGCGGTGTTGCCTTTTTCCAGGACCTGGATTCCGCCGGGCATGTGGTTTTCGCCTTTGCGGGAATAAAAAACAACCAGTGTATTTGCCATATCAAGTAACTCCTTTTATTTGTAAATGTTATTTTTTAAAATCATAAGGTTCCGCAGGGCCTTCATAGCGGCACTGCAGGAAAATATCCGCATAATCCATGCCGTCTAGCCGGTAGCGAAGCTCGAAACAGGGAAGGCAGTCCTTTTTTGCTGCTTTGGAGATGCCTGCGGTGTGCAGGGCTTCCAGAATGGTCTGAATTGCCCGGGTGATCTGGCGGTCATCTCTGCCGTTGGGTTCTGCAATGGTCATGACGGCATAGCGGCAGCTTTCCTGACGGGAAATCTCCGGACCGCAGCAATTGGGCTGGAAGCCGTCGGGAAGGACATAGGCGGCTGCGGCTCCCTGCAGACCGAAACGGTCCTTCTGTTCCTGGGAAACATGGAGGAAGTTCCAGCGAAGAAGGGGTGGTGCGTCCCGTACTTCCAGAAGTCCGCTGCGTGCGGCCCAATTATGCAAATAGGTTTGCACATCTGCATGGGCATTGGGGGAAATCATCACATATCGGGCCATGGAGAAGGGGGATGTCTGCACAAACCGCAAGGAGGGGTTTTGACTGGACAGGTCCTGCCGCAGAAGATCATCCAGGGTACAGGAGAAAAAATCTGCAAGGGTCATCAGGGTGACAAGTTCCGGCACCTGACCGGATTCCCACTTGGAGACAGTCTGACGGGAAACCCCCAGGGTCTGGGCAAGCTGCTCCTGGGTCAATCCCTTTTTACGCCGCAGAAACAGCAGATTTGATCCAAATTGCATTCGATCCCTCCTTTTTATTTTATTATAGCAAAAATTGCAGGCGGTGTCTATCAATTTTTCGTTGCTTTTTTACAGCATCAGGGAACGCAGTGGTTGCGTGGAAGTGATGTAAGACCTTTGTGATTGACGAAACCGCAAAAAACTGATACAATACCAATAGATTTCGACAAAAGGAGGCAGAATATGAAGAAAATCCTTGCGCTTGTGTTGGTGCTCTGTCTCCTGCTGCCCCTTGTTCCTGGGGGAAAAGCCTACGAAGAAGGCCAGGCATTCCGGCCGGACTTGTCCTACCGGATTCAGGACCCGAAACGCCGGGAATATGTGGAAATGATGATAGACTACTACATACGCACTGAAACCATGGTCCAGCAGGCGCTGGCGGGAGGTTTTTCTGCCATGTTCCTGTTTGACGGCTGTTCTGACAATATGAATGACCCGGCACTACAGGATCTGACCTATTACCGGGTCACAGGAGTCTGTGTGGTGGTAAAGCTGAATGAGCGCGGAAAACCTGCGGTGACCTACTTCAGCAAAAATTGCAGTACCATCCCCGACCGGCCACTGGAATACGGTGCATGGTCTTTGCCGGAAGTGGGAAAGGTGGGACCTGCCACTATCTGCGACGGAACGTATCAGGTCTATTCTGTGAAGCATAAAGGAAAATATGAAGCACTGCATCTGCGCACGGATTACTACGATGGTCTCATTGATGCGGTATATCTGACGCCTGCAGGATATGTCAATTCCCGGGCCAGTGAGATCAATGTCCATACCCGTACCAGCAACCATGTCAGCGGTACCAGTATGTGGTCCGCCGGCTGTCCTCTGGTGGGTGATGGAAATGACTGGGAGTTCTGGCGGCTGGTGGCATCCATGTATTATCCTCTGTACACGGATTTTGAGGTGGGAAACTTCCTCGGCACCGTGACGGTGGACCGACAGGGGATGAAAGAAGAACTGTATGAGCTGTATCAAAACGCAGAGGCAGTGGAAAGTTTCCTGACCAACTCCCGCAATGCCCAGCCAGCCCAATATCTCAACGACTGCACCGAAGCGCAGCGCTTCAAGCAGTCGGAGGAAAAGAATCTTACCATTGCTACGCAGCTCATGAGCCTGCCCTGCAGCAATGCAACGGATGCACGATCTCTTGTGCGTGCTACCTTGCCGGAGGGAGAAGCGGTGAAGATTACCGGAAGCATCCGAAATTCCGCAGGAAATCTGTGGTATCAGGTGGAAGTGAAGGGAAAGTCCGGATTTATCTACAGCGGACATCTGGAAGAAGAAAGCTTCTCTGACTGGCTGTTCCGAAAACTGTTTACATGAAAATAACCTCACTCTGAATCAGGGTGAGGTTATTTTTTGCAAATGTAAGACAGTTTTGGGCAACTTTGCGCCCTTTTGCCCATAGGGGTGGAGGGATGCAAATGATTGTTACAACAAAAGTAAACATGGATCTGCAGCAGCCGGGAACGATCCCGGTGATGGAAGCTGTGCAGAATGACCGCTATTGCCGGAATCTGGAACTGGTGCTGACTTCCGGCGGGGAAAAATGGCCGGTGCCCGAAACTGCCCGGGTAGTGGTAAGCTACCGCAAATCCAACGGAAAAGGCGGGGAGTATGATGCGCTGCCCGATGGAACTTCTGCATGGAGCGCTATGGAAAATGTGCTGACGGTGGCACTGGCACCAAAAGTTTTGACTACCCCCGGCCCTGTACAGCTGTCGGTAATGCTGCTGGAGGGAAGTGAACAGGTGACAGCCTTTCCTGTGCTGATTCATGTACAGGCGGATGCTCTGGGACGGGTGGAGGATGCGGAGGAATATTTCTCCATTTCCGGCTTCCTGCCTGCGCCGGTCCGGGGGGCTGTGGGTCAGATTTTCCGGATTTCTTCTGTTAATGAAAAGGGACAGGTTACCGGGATAGCTGCCATTGATGCGGATATCCTGAATCAGGAGGATGCCTCCGACGAGGAACTGCTGGCAGCTACCTATACGCTGACTCCAGAGGATTTTATCCATGGTCTGTGGAACGGTCCGCTGGATGCGGGAAGCGAGGTTCCTTATACCACAACGGACATTGCCGATAAGTTCTGCACCCGAAAGATCAGAACTACCTTGCTGCCAAAAATGTCCTACTGCTATTTTACCACCCCTACGGAGTATATCCTCTGGAACAATGGCGCCTTTGTGGGCAAAGTGTCCTGGGCGGAGATCTCCAAAAACTGGCAGATCGGCTATGAATTTGACGAGGTTGCCATCAATTTCTCCTGGGGCTGGGATTATGTGGGCACCGAAGTGGTGGTTCGGCTGACGGTGGCTGTGGCGGACTTTGAAAAGGTTCTGGTGCTGGGAGACAGTATTTCCGCAGATTATTACGGAAATTATCCCAAATGGGTCACGCAGCTTATTGAGGAAGGTTTCTTTCCCGCAAGCACAAACAACAACAGTATCCATGCTACCGGATTTGTGGCAGAGTACACTGCCGAGGGGGATGTGGACAACAATTTCCTTCACCGAATCGAAGCGGTGACGGAGAAGGAGGGCTACGATCTGGTGGTGGTCTTTGGCGGTATCAATGATTACATCCAGAATATCCCCATGGGTGAAAGCGGCGGTGACCGTACAGCGGCCTTTGTGCCCGCGGTGGATTACTTCTTCTCTTACCTGATGGAGAATTTCCCCAATGCCAGAATCGTGGTACTGTCTCCTCTGCGGACATACAATGTCTATGCCAACACGGCAGGGCATTTGCAGACGGAGTATGCCGACTACATCCGGCAGGTAGCGAAGCAGTACTGCCTGCCTGTGCTGAATCTGACGGAGGAAAGCGGCTTCTGCCCCTTCTATGACAGCTTTAAGAACCGGTGGACCCTGATCCCGGAGGGCTACGAGGGCGGCGACGGTGTTCATCCCAACGAAGCCTACCAGAAGGATTTCCTGGCACCTATGATCCGGGGATTCCTGGGGCAGTTCGCATAAGGTGGCGGCTATGACCATTCGGCAGCGGCAGCATCTGCTGGGGTATTTGGGGTATTACGGCGCAGAAGCAGATGGAATCTGGGGACCAAAGTCCCGGGAGGCAGCCCTTCGGTTTCAACGGGATTTTGGAGGATTGACTGCGGACGGCAGTGTCGAAACCGATACGGAGGAAGCCTTAAAGCGGGCGGTGGCGGAAGGAATGCCCCAGCGGCAGTCGGATGATTTTTGGCAGGAGATCCGGTATTTTACCCGAGAAGAATTTCGCTGCAAATGCGGCGGCAGATTCTGCGATGGATATCCTGCGGAAATGAAACGAATGGCGGTGGTGATCGCGGACCGGACAAGGGCGTACTTCGGTGCACCCGGTCATGTGGTCAGCGGACTGCGGTGCCGGCAGCACAATGCCAATTCCGGCGGGGTGGAAAACTCCCAGCATATGTCCGGGGAAGCCGTCGATCTGCGGATCGACGGGGTCAGTGCCGATGCGCTGCTGGCCTATGTAAAACAGCAGCCGGAAGTACGCTATGCCTACAAAATCAACTCCACCAATGTCCACTTTGACATCACCCGGGAAGCGGGGTGAAATATGTGGAAATATGGAAACTGCTGGCAGCAAATGCGGGAGATTTCTGCCAGATCGTGACCTGCGCGGTACTGTTGATCCGGCCTCTGCGGGAATGGTTTCTGGGCACCCATGCCTTGCGGGAAGGGCAGAGGTGTCTGCTTCGTTCGGAGATTGTCAGAATCTACTATCGCCATGGCAGAGATAAGGGCTTGCAGGAATATGAATACCGGAATCTGGTACACTGTTACAGGGCTTATAAGGCCCTGGGAGGCAACTCCTTTGTGGACCATATTTATGAGGAAATGCAGGAATGGGAAATTATCTGAAGGAGGAAGGAATATGCAGATCAACTGGAAGCTGCGGTTTCAGAATAAGACCACGCTGGTAGCCATTGTGCTGCAGACAGTGACTCTGATTTACGGAGTGCTGTCTCTCTTTGGCATTACCCCCGGCATTGCACAGGACGAGATTACCAATGTGCTGTACATACTGGTGGAACTGCTGTGCCTGCTTGGCATCGTGGTGGACCCCACCACCAAGGGCATGAGCGACAGCGGCAATGCCATGATGTATACGGAGCCTAAATAAAGGAAAGGCCAATCTGCACTGCGCAGATTGGCCTTTTGTCATTTAATCGGTTTTTGTTGTTTCTGTCATGCTGCTTAAATCCAGGTGTGCTCTCGCCGTCTGGTTCTTTGCACCCATGGGGTCAACAGCCTGATAGGTGATGGTTCGCGTAATCTGGGTGTTTTCCGGGGTCTGGGTCGTGAAAATCACCTGGCATTCATATTCGTAAGGAAGACTCAGCATATTTCGCAGGTTCCAGTTGGTCAGAAACCATGTTTTAGATGTTACCGTAAATTCCATGGATTCTGTGCCCATTTCCACTTCTTTTTCGGTATATTCCGGGCCATGGATGCTTTCCAGCTCTGCTTTTAAGTCTGAAACCGCGGAACTGCTGGAATACAATCCGATTCCAAGACAATGAAGCAGAATGGTGACCAGGCATAGGACAACAAGTGCTATGATCCATTTTCGCTCCATAAAATTCCTCCTGTTTACTTAGAGGCAGAGGGCAGTTTTTCCAACTGCTCCAGAAATTGAAGGAGGTGCTTGGCGAGTTGGCACATCTCCTGCGTCACGGTCATGGGACGGCAGTTGATGGTGCATTCGTAGTAATGGTGGACCCGTTTCAAATCGTGGATGAGAGGAAGTGCCAGCAACTTCTGGGCGAACAACAGCTCGATGGTGTATTCGAAATGCTTTCCTTTGTTTTCGTGGATTTGGTGCAGTACATTGGCCGGGAGCATAGCGTTGCATTTGTTTTCGATTTGGTCATAGAGGGAGATAAATTCGGTTGTGTCTCCGGTTGGTCCATGGGGGCGGCTGAGGCGCTTTTTTAGTTTCCTGGCTTCCTTTTCTATACAATTGGGGTCGATGACCAAAATGGAATAGTAGAGGATCAGGCCCACAGAGAAGCACATGGAAAAGATAAATTCATTGCAGAACAGACGGTAGAAGAAGGAATGATTGGGGTCAGTGGGGATCGGCAGGTACATCAGGAAAACGCTGACAAAGAGGGTGATCAGTACATTCATAGTGATGTACCGGATCAAAGATTTAAACCGCCGCTTGATGCTGGCGACGATATAGTCCAATGTGGCATCCGATGCGATGAGCGCATCGATGCGGGACAGAAAAAAGGTGTAACCAGCCATGGTGATGCCGTAAAGACCCGCGATGATCTGGGCGCAGGTGCTGACGATGGACAGCAGCACGTCGGAGCCGGGGAACAGACTGACCTTCAGGGAAAGAAAAACGGCCAGAGCATGTCCCAAAACCGTAAGAAAGCTGATGGCTTGGATCGACATGATCTTCCATGCAAGTGTGTTTTTTGGATCATCCATCTGGGGGCGCTTGTGCAGCATACTGGGTTCCTCCTTTTCTATGCTGAAAATATTATAGCGAAATTGGGAGAAAAAGCGAAGAGGCCTTATTAAAAATTCAAGGAAACTATGTTGACTGTCAGAATTTCTTATGCTATGATGAATCTGGAAAAAGGGGGGATATTATGAAGAAAATCGCCATTTACGGTGGATTAGCCGTAATGTTGCTGGCGGGTATCATCCTTTGCGAGATGGTGATGCAGTTTGGCTCTGTATTCTTTCTTGCGGATGCAGCCATGATTGCCGCCCTTATACGCTATGCGAAAAAAGAGGAAACGAAGCGGGGCAGAAAGCTGGCAGCTATTGCACTGGCGGTGCTTTTCGTCGTGCTTACTCTTTGGACGTTTAACGGGATTTACGGCAATCCCATTACCAAAAACAAGGCGAAGGAAGATGTCCGGGATTATCTGGAAAAATCCTATCCCGGAAAGGCGCTTTATATCGAATCCGTGTCCTACAATATGTCTGCCGGGTCCTATGAGGCATGGATCGCCGGAAAAGACGGCGGCTTCTATGTCAGCTGGCGGGACGGGCGGATCTTATACGATACCTTTGGAGAAATAATAAAGTAGGGGCGATTCGTGAATGCCCTTACAATGCAAAAAACACCCCGGAATCCACAGGATTCCGGGGTGTTAGTGTAGGCAGGATCAGATGTTCAGCAGATCGGAGTAGACCTTCAGAGCACCATCGGTGTCATGGGCCAGAACCTTCTTGGCCAGGACCTTACCCAGCTGGACACCTTCCTGGTCGAAGGAGTTGATGTTCCAGGCGAAGCCCTGATACATGACCTTGTTCTCGAAGTGAGCCAGCAGAGCGCCCACGGAAGCGGGGGTCAGCTTCTCGCCGATGATGATGGAGGAGGGACGGCCGCCTTCGAACTTCTTGTTCAGGTCGGTATCATCCTTGCCGCAGGCGAAAGCCACGATCTGAGCAGCCACGTTGGCGCACAGCTTCTGCTGGCTGGTGGAGCCCTGGATGACCACGTCGGAGCCCATCTGGCTGTTCTTGAAGCCGACGAACTGCAGGGGAACGATGTCAGTGCCCTGGTGCAGCAGCTGATAGAAGGAGTGCTGACCGTTGGTGCCGGGCTCACCGAAGATGACGGGGCCGGTGGCGTAGTTCACAGGCTCACCGAAGCGGTTGACGGACTTGCCGTTGGATTCCATATCCAGCTGCTGCAGGTGAGCGGGGAAGCGGCTCAGAGCCTGAGAGTAGGGCAGGACGGCGGTATTGGGGTAGCCCAGAACATTACGCTCGTAAACGCCGATCAGAGCATCCAGCATAGCGGGGTTCGCCAGCAGATCTTCGTTCTTGGCCAGAACGTCAGCCTCGGCAGCGCCGTTCAGGAACTCGGCGAAGACCTCGGGGCCGAAGGCCAGGCTCAGGACGCAGCCGCCAACGCCGGAGGAAGAGGAGAAACGGCCGCCGATGTAGTCGTCCATGAAGAAAGCAGCCAGATAGTCGGGGGAAGAAGCCAGAGGAGAGGTCTCGGAGGTGACACAGGCCATGTGGTTGGCGGGATTCAGACCGGCTTCCACCAGAGCGTTCTTGACAAAGGACTCGTTGGTCAGGGTCTCCAGCGTGGTGCCGGATTTGGATACCAGAACGAACAGGGTGTGAGCAAGATCCAGAGTGCACAGAACGCCTGCAGCGTCATCGGGGTCAACGTTGGAGATGAAAGCGGCCTTCATCTTCAGGTTGCCGGTGACCTTTGCCCAGTTTTCCAGAGCCAGGTAGATTGCACGGGGGCCCAGGTCAGAGCCGCCGATACCGATCTGGCAGACGGTGGTGAACTTCTCGCCTGCAGCGTTGGTGATCTCACCTGCATGGACCTTATTGGCAAAAGCAGCGATCTTGTTCTGCTCGCCGACGTAGAAATCACGCTTGTCAACGCCGTCAGCCTGAACAGCCTCGCCCAGCTGGCCGCGGCACATATGGTGCAGAACGCGGCGCTTCTCGCCGGTGTTGATGACCTCGCCGTTGTACAGGGCGGCGAACTTGCCGGTCAGCTGCTGCTCGGCAGCGAACTTCTTCAGCACTTCCAGAATGGCATCGTCCACAGGACGGGCACCGTAATTGAAGTTCAGGCCTGCACCCATGGGGGCAGTGTACTTCTTGACGCGCTCAGCGCCGTTCTCGCCGGACATAGCGGCAACCAGGTTGACCTTAGCGGCAGCCTGCAGTTCAGCGTAAGCAGCCAGTGTGTCCATGTTCTTCCAGGTAATCATGGGAATCTCCTCCTAAAATATATACATATCAATTTTGAGGGTATTTGCACTAATAAAAATTATACTACCAATTTGACAAGATTTCAAGCACATCTGAAAAGATACGCAGTATTTTTCACGATTACTTCGAAACGATAAGAGAATTACTGCACTAATTTTTCTTTCTTTGCTCCCAGCTTCCGGATAGGGATATCCAGAATGAACAGAAAAGCGACAACTGCCAGCATGCAGACCAACACGACCGGATAGGCTCCGGAAGGGAGAGAATTCCGGAGCAGATACACCCCGGGAAAGATCATAGAAATGGTGGTTACCGGCAGCCCCCGGTAGAACTGGTTGCAGCCATCCTCGACTTGCTGGCGTTTTGCTTCCATTACATTGAAAAAGGCAAGACGGATTACAGCGCAGATACAGTAGCAGCAGATGACGGCGATGCCGATAAGGGTGTCTACACCCATGCAGTAACAAAGGTAGCCAGGGAAGACACCGAAGCTGACCACGTCCACCAGAGAATCCAGCTGGATACCAAAGGCTTTTTCATCAGCGGTGCGGTTCTTTTTGGACCGAGCCACCCGCCCATCAAACATATCAAAGACGCCGGATGCCATCAGACACAAAATGGCGGAAGAAAAATTATCCTTTCCGGCACAGATCATGCCAAGTACAGCAGAAACCAGACTCAGGTAAGTAAGGATAACCGTGTAGTCGTAAAATCCAATAAAGTGCATGAGTTAACCTCTTTCTCTGAAAAATGACAGAAGTTTTTGATTATGGGCTTGAAAATCTCCCAGATAATAGGAGAGAAGAAAACCGAGAACCAAAACGATAACAGAAAGGCTGCTGCCCAAATCCCAGGTGAGTACGCACCGCGGTGTAAGCATATTAGGGATCATGGTCAGGAAAATGCCAAAGATCACACAATAGGAGCCGGTATAAAACCGACGGAAAAGAACGCTCATAATAAAGGAAATACCGACAGCACCGAATCCCAACCCTATGACCATCGGAAGCAGAATGTGAAAATTGAGGTCTGCAAGGGCACCCACATACATTTCATAAAAACCCAGGGTAGACAAAAATACAGCGGGATCAACACCGGGGATAATAGCGGTGGCGGCAACGGCAATACCAAGCGCGATGCATTGCAGCAGTGTAGGGTCCGTGATCTGAGGGAAGCTGCCTGCATTTTGATGAAAGAAACCGGCACCTAAAAGTGCGGATACAGCAATGACGGCATAATGGTAATGAGAAAAGCCTTCTTTTCTTACCTCACGCCAAACCATAGGCAGTGTACCCAGGATTAGCCCCAAAAAGCAGAAACGGGTAGGTACCTCATGAAAGGCAAGTAAATAATCTATAAGTTTGCTGAACAGCAGCACACCCAGAAACATGCCACTCACCAGCGGCAGCAGGAACCGGAGATTACGTCTGAAGTGCGTAACGATGCCTGCCAGCGCACCCAATGTTTTCTGATACAGCCCGAAAATGATCAACAGCACGCTGCCGCTCAATCCCGGTGCTACACCGCCGAGGCCCACAATGATTCCTTTCCAGAAACGATCCATAGATGCACGCTTTCCTTATAAATGATACTATATAAATTATATCAGCTTTCCTGAAAAAGTCCACTTGTTTTCCGTTAAAGAAAAACTACGGAAAGAAAATTCAGCGGGGAAAGATGAAAGCGGAATGACTGCATTCATAAAATGCTTTGTTTTATCTAAGAATAAGGGGAGATATGTGGTAATTTAAAAGGAATAGGGGGTTAAATATTTGAAATGAAAAAACCAGAAAAAATATTTGAAAAAATGAAAAATAATGCTTGACATTTTGGATTGTTGGTGCTATTATATCAAAGTTCGCTGCGGAACACAAACACCGAGCCGAACAGACTGTACCTTGTAAATTGAATAATGCAAGACAAACTATAACACCTTGGACAATTTAAATTGTTTAAGTTTCGTGTAAACGAATTTTAAGCCAACGAAAATTCTTGAGTATATTTGCTAAGACAA
>ERZ1032130.147-NODE-147-length-21272-cov-6.018617_pt1 | contig 21272 bp, 19 predicted proteins | sample MGYA00517879_ERZ1032130 | MGnify/ENA primary metagenome ERZ1032130 (study PRJEB33719, sample SAMN04262597) | wastewater metagenome | biome: rural village; feature: animal feces; material: feces | host: Bos taurus | place: El Salvador | collected 2012-01-31 ...
TAGTTTGGTTCCTGAGATGGATCTTCTAATTCAAGACCTTCATGGCTGATGTGCCATAAGTTACGGTCACGGCTGTAGCTTGAGTCTGTGGAGAATGGAAGGTCGATGCCGTGTGCTTTACAATAATCGATTTCATCTTCACGAGACTGCATGGTCCAAACATCTGTCATACGCCATGGAGCGATTACCTTTAAGTCAGGAGCCAGTGCTTTGATACCAAGTTCGAAACGAATCTGGTCATTTCCTTTACCGGTAGCACCGTGGCAGATAGCAACAGCACCTTCCTTACGAGCGATTTCTACAAGACGTTTTGCAATTACCGGACGAGCCATAGAGGTTCCCAGTAAATATTTGTTTTCATAAACGGCACCAGCCTGTACGCATGGCATGATGAAATCTTCACAGAATTCATCAACAACATCTTCAATGTATAATTTGGAAGCACCTGATAATTTTGCTCTTTCATCAAGTCCATCCAGTTCATTTCCCTGTCCGCAGTCGATGCAGCAGCAAACTACATCATAATCAAACTGTTCTTTTAACCAAGGGATGATGGCTGTGGTGTCAAGTCCGCCTGAGTATGCCAATACAACTTTTTCTTTCATAAGTAAATCTCCTTCATATTATAATATGTATGCGTTTTCGCCTGAAAATGGCGTGTTTTTCTAACTGAACATTACTATACATCAAACATTACAGAAATGCAAGTGAAAAAATATACACAAAAAATGAGAATATACATAAAAAAGTGCATATTATGCATAAATAATGAATAAATATGCAAAACGATTGAGAAAAAAGGTTGACAGATTCGAAAAAAAGTATAATATATAGAAAAAAGAACACTTTAAAATGGTAAATTGGAAAAGATTTACCCACAGGAGGAAATTGAAAAAATGATTAAAGTTGGTATTATCGGGTCAACCGGCTACGCAGGCGGCGAGCTGGTGAGAATCCTTATGAATCATAAAGAAGCAGAAATTAAATGGTTTGGCTCAAGAAGCTATGTTGATAAAAAATACGCAGACGTATATCAGAACTTTTTCCAGATTGTAGATGATAAATGTATGGATGATAATATGGAAGCTTTGGCAAATGAAGTAGATGTGATCTTTACAGCTACTCCACAGGGCTTGTGTGCATCTCTCGTAAATGAGGACATATTAAATAAGGTAAAGATTGTGGACCTGAGTGCAGATTTTCGTATTAAAGATGTAGCTACCTATGAAAAGTGGTATGGCATCGAACATAAGTCACCAAAGTTTATCGATGAAGCAGTTTACGGACTTTGTGAGATTAATCGTGAAGCAGTGAAGAATGCAAGATTGATCGCCAATCCGGGATGCTATCCAACCTGCTCAACCCTGTCAATTTATCCTCTTGCAAAAGAAGGACTCATTGATATGAGTACGGTGATCATCGATGCAAAATCCGGAACTTCAGGTGCGGGCCGTGGTGCAAAGGTAGATAACCTGTACTGTGAAGTAAACGAAAATATTAAAGCATATGGTGTTGCAAATCACAGACATACACCGGAAATTGAAGAACAGTTATCTTATGCATCGGGAGAAGAAGTGCTTTTAAACTTTACACCACATCTTGTGCCAATGAACCGTGGTATTTTGATTACGGCTTATGCTTCATTAAAGAAGGATGTTACTTATGAAGAAGTGAAAGCAGTTTATGATAAATATTATGCAAATGAAAAGTTTGTCCGTGTTCTTGAAAAGGATGTCTGCCCACAGACAAAATGGGTGGAAGGAAGCAATTATGTAGATGTGAATTTTAAGATTGATCCACGTACAAAGCGTATCATTATGATGGGTGCCATGGACAATCTTGTAAAAGGTGCAGCAGGACAGGCGGTGCAGAACATGAACCTGATGTTCGGTCTGAAAGAAAGTGAAGGACTTGAGCTGGTTCCAATGTTCCCATAAGGAGAAATGAATGAATATTCGGGAAATGAAGATCGAAGATTACGATAAAGTATTTGCCCTCTGGAAAACTATTAAAGGATTTGGCATTCGAAGTGTGGATGACTCCAGAGAAGGAATTGAACGGTTCCTGAAATGGAATCCGGGGCTTAGCGTGGTAGCGGAAGAAAACGGAGAAATTTTAGGTGCGATCCTTTGCGGCTCTGATGGCCGTCGCGGATGTCTTTACCATGTATGTGTACATAAGGATTACAGACGTCAGGGGCTTGGCAAATCCATGGTTATCTGGTGTATGGAAAAATTAAAAGAGCTTCAGATTAACAAAGTCAGTCTCATTGCATTTACACAGAATGATATTGGAAATGCTTTCTGGAAAGAAATTGGCTGGACGAAAAGAGAAGATTTAAATTATTACGATTTTACCTTAAATGAGAAAAATATTACTGCATTCATTCAGTAGAAAGGAGCGTATGACACAGCAGTGCCATACAAAATGAAGTATGAAACAGATTCCGGGCGGTGTGACCGCAGCAAAAGGCTTCGAAGCAGCCGGCGTAGAAGCGGGTATTAAGTATAAGAACAGAATGGATATGGCACTGGTATACAGTGAAGTGCCATGCAAAGCAGCCGGTACCTTTACAACCAATGTGGTAAAAGCGGCTCCGGTAAAATGGGACTACAAGGTCGTGCATGAATCGGAATATGCACAGGCTGTGATCATTAACGCAGGTGTTGCAAATGCCTGTACAGGTACAGAAGGCTATGGTTACTGCCTCGATACAGCAAAAGCAGCGGGAAAAGCATTTGGAATCCCGGAAGAATCTGTTCTGGTAGCATCTACAGGTGTCATCGGAATGCAGCTTCCAATGGATAAAATTTTAGCAGGTGTGGAAAAATTGGCAGAAGCAAAAGGCGGCTCTTTAGAACACGGTACCCTGGCTTCCAAGGCGATCATGACCACTGATACAGTGAATAAAGAAATTGCTGTGGAATTTGAAGTTGGAGGAAAAACAGCTGTTATTGGAGGTATGTGCAAAGGCTCCGGTATGATTCACCCGAATATGTGTACAATGCTTGGATTTGTAACTACGGATGTGAATATCTCTAAAGAACTGCTCTTAAAGGCATTGCAGGAGAACGTGAAAGATACCTACAATATGGTTTCTGTAGACGGTGATACTTCTACCAATGATACTGTGTTGCTTTTGGCAAACGGTATGGCAGGAAACCCGGAAATTACAGAAGAAAATGAAGATTACAAAGCATTTTGTGAAGCGTTAAATGTAGTGAACACATTTCTGGCAAGAAAAATTGCAGGGGACGGAGAAGGAGCAACTGCTCTTTTTGAAGTAAAAGTGATAAATGCAGCATCCAAAGAAGAAGCAGTGATTTTAAGTAAATCCGTTGTCACATCCTCTTTAACAAAAGCAGCCATCTATGGTCACGATGCAAACTGGGGACGTATCCTCTGTGCATTAGGTTATTCAGGGGTACAGTTTGACCCGGAAAAAGTGGATTTATACTTTGAAAGTGCAGCAGGAAAGCTGAAAATTATTGAAAATGGCGTATCTACAGGATATTCTGAAGAGGCGGCAACCAAAATCTTATCAGAAGAAGAAGTGACTGCCATTGCAGATATGAAGATGGGCGAGGCTTGTGCAACCGCATGGGGCTGTGACCTGACTTACGATTACGTAAAGATCAATGCAGACTACAGATCATAAGAATACGAGGAAAATATTATGGAAGAAAAAATGAACAAATATTTGGAAAAAGCCAATGTGCTCATCGAGGCATTGCCATACATTCAGCGTTTTAACAGAAAAATCATTGTTGTGAAATACGGCGGAAGCGCTATGGCTGATGAAGAATTAAAGAGAAAAGTCATCGCAGATGTGGTGCTTTTAAAACTGGTAGGATTTAAACCGATTATCGTACATGGCGGCGGTAAGGAAATCAGCCGCTGGGTTCAGAAGGTTGGCATGAAACCACAGTTTGTCAACGGTCTTCGTGTGACAGATAGTGAAACCATGGAGCTGGCAGAAATGGTTCTTAACAAAGTTAATAAAGAACTCGTATGTCATGTGCAGGAGCTTGGTGTGAAGGGAGCCGGCATCAGCGGTAAGGACGGCGGTCTTTTAAAGGTGAAAAAACGCTATGCAGACGGTGAAGATATCGGTTTCGTAGGCGAGATCACAGAAGTAAATCCACAGATTCTGTTAGATTTGATTGAAAAAGATTTTCTGCCAATTATTTGTCCGATCGGTTTGGATGATGAATTTAATACCTATAACATCAATGCAGATGATGCAGCATGTGCCATTGCAAAAGCGGTGGGGGCTGAAAAACTTGCATTCTTAACTGACATTGAAGGGGTATATCGTGATAAAGATGACCCATCAACTCTGATTTCAGAAATTTCTGTTTCAGAAGCAAAAGAGCTGATTGATAGTGGATACATTGGCGGCGGTATGCTTCCAAAGCTTGGAAACTGTATTGACGCAGTAGAAAACGGTGTTTCCAGAGTACATATTTTAGACGGACGTATTCCACATTTCCTTCTTTTGGAAATCTTTACAAACAAGGGAATTGGTACAGCGATCATTGGAGATGAAGAAAGCAGGTTCCATCATGAGTAATCAGATTATTAATAAAGCAGAAAGTGCAATTTTACATACATACAATCGTTTCCAGGTGGTATTTGACAGAGGTGAGGGTGTCTATCTCTATGATACAGATGGAAAACAGTATCTGGATTTTGCTTCAGGAATCGGTGTGCAGTCTTTGGGATATGGCAATGAAGAATATAAGCAGGCTTTAAAAGATCAGATTGACAAACTGACACATATTTCAAATTTATATTATTCTGATCCGATGGCAGAAGCTGCTGAAAAAGTGGTAAAAGCATCCGGTATGAGCCGCGTATTCTTTACAAACAGCGGTACAGAAGCAATTGAGGGCGCCATCAAAGCAGTACGTAAATATGCATGGTTAAAGGACGGAAAGCATGATCATGAGATCATTGCGATGAACCATTCCTTCCATGGAAGAAGTATGGGAGCGCTGTCAGTTACCGGAAATCCAAAATATCAGGAAGCCTTTCAGCCGCTGATCGGCAATATCAAGTTTGCTGATTTTAATGATTTAGACAGTGTGAAAGCACTGGTAAATGAAAAAACATGTGCCATCATCATGGAGACGATTCAGGGAGAAGGCGGTATTTATCCTGCAACAGAAGAATTCTTAAAAGGTGTTCGAAAGATTTGCGATGAAAACGATATTCTGCTGGTGTTAGATGAAATTCAGTGCGGAATGGGCAGAAGCGGTTATATGTTTGCATGGCAGGAATACGGTGTAGAGCCGGATATTATGACCTGTGCAAAAGCCCTTGGCTGTGGTGTTCCGGTTGGTGCATTTGTCTTAAATGAAAAAACAGCTCTGGGAACCCTGGCTCCTGGGGATCATGGAACAACCTATGGCGGAAATCCATTTGTCTGTGCAGCAGTGTCAAAGGTACTGGATATTTTTGCAAAAGACAAAATTGTTGAACATGTAAAGGAAGTTAGTGTATACTTAGAAGGACGATTGGATGAGCTGGTAAAGGAATATGATTTCCTGGAAGCCCGCCGAGGCAAAGGTCTGATGCAGGGACTTGTAGTTTCCGGAAGACCGGTAGGAGGAATTGTGAGTAAAGGACTGGAAAATGGCCTTGTGGTCATTTCTGCCGGAAGCAATGTTCTTCGTATGCTGCCTCCTCTCGTTATTGAAAAAGAACATGTGGATGAAATGATCGAGAAACTGAAAAAAAGCTTCTAAAGATCTGTTGATAGAAAGGTAGTAGAATGAAGTCGATTGGACAGAGAATTATTGCAGTATTGGTTGTAATTCTGATTTTAGGACAGATGCTGACAGTCGGTATTTCCCATTACAATAGCTTAAGAGAAAATGCAGAACATACCGGTGAGAAGGTGGAACTGACCATCTGGTATACAGATGCAAAATTGAATGAGTTCATGCTGGAAGCAGCAGAGGAATACAAAGAACAGACCGGGATTACTGTCAATGCACAGCTGATTTCGGCAGTAGACTATATTGAAACCATTAGTGAAGCTACCTTTATGAAAGAAAATGGACCGGATTTGTTTGTTGCAGGAAGCGACCTGCTCCAAAAGGCATTGTATGCCGGGCTGGTAGATGATCAGGTGAGTTATTCGGAAACAGAGCGTGCAAACATTCCGCAGAAGGCACTTGATGCCGCTACCTGTAATGGAAAGCTGATCGGATATCCATTTTATTTTGAAAGCTGTTTCCTTTTGTATAATCAGTATTATGCAGAAGACTGGCCAAGAAATATTGATCAGATTTTGGAATATGCTGATTCATTTGAACAGACCAAAACAACTGAAAAAGTACAGAGCATTTTTAAATGGGATGTATCGGACATTTTCTATAATTATTTTTTCATCGGAAACTATGTAGGTCTTGGTGGTGTGAATGGGGACGACAAAGCACAGTTGAGCCTTTCGGAAGGAAATGTCATCGAGTGTCTTAAATATTACCAGTCATTAAATGAGTTCTTTGCCATTGATGAAGAGACTGTTCATAATGAAGATGTCATTCAGGAATTTATTGATGGTAAAATCGTGTTTACCATTGCAAAAACAGATGCCATCGCAAGACTTGAAAAAGCCATTGAAGAGGGAACTGTTCCGGAATACCAATTGGAAGCTGCAAGGGATGAAGAGGGAAATGAAATCCCGCCAAGAGAAGTAGACTGCTTCTATGGAGTGGGAGATATTCCAAACTTATCAGAGGGCCTGATCACAAGAGGATTGTCTGTAACCAACTCGATCGTTGTAAATAATTACAGCGAGAACTGTGCTTATGCCAATGATTTTGCCCACTATCTCTCCTATGAAAGAGCAGCCCACTTATATGAGCAGACCGGAAAGGTTTCTGTTTGTAAAAATGTAACTGCCGGGGATCCAAACTGGGAGCGAATCATGGTACAGTATGCCGGGTCTGTGGAGATTCCGAAGATTATCGAAATGAGTAATTACTGGATCTTAATGGAAATTGCATTTGCGAATATCTGGAATGGAGCGGATATTGTGACAGAGATCGGCAATGTGGTAACCCAGATGAACATGCAGTTAAGTGAGTGATTTTGGCGAAATACTTGCCAGATGCAAAATAATTCGTTACAATAGAAGTCAGGCATAGAGGGGGTATCAGAAGAAAGGTAGAGGTTATGCCGACTGGTAAAATGATGTACAAAGCAGGAAATTTAACTTTCCTGCTTGTTTGTCTTTTCTTGTGCACTGCCTGCGGAGAGAAAAAAGCAGTCTTTGAAGCGGGGGAGCAGCCTTTTGCGCCGGTGCAGATACAGGAAGAAACAGAAAAAGAGGTTCCCGTTACGAAACTGGTCAATATTAATACTGCAGATGCAGACGAGCTGATGACACTGCCGGGCATCGGAGAGGTGCGTGCAGCTGCAATTATTGAGCATCGTAAAGATTTCGGGGAGTTTCAGAAAATTGAAGACATTATGAATGTGAAGGGAATTAAAACCGGAATATTCAGTAAAATAAGCAGTCTAATTTGCGTGAAATGAGGAAAGCATGAGCAGAAAAGTTTTGGTCGTAGATGACGAAAAATTAATCGTGAAGGGTGTCCGCTTTAGTCTGGAACAGGATGGTATGGAAGTGGATTGTGCCTATGACGGAGAGGAAGCGCTGGAAAAGATCCAAAATAATACCTATGATATTGTACTTTTGGATATTATGCTTCCGAAAATGAATGGCTTTGAAGTGTGCCAGCAAGTGCGTGAATTTTCCGATGTGCCGATCCTGATGTTGACAGCAAAAGGTGATGACATGGATAAGATTTTAGGTCTGGAATATGGTGCAGATGACTATATTACAAAACCATTTAATATTCTGGAAGTAAAGGCGCGTATCAAAGCCATTACCAGAAGAACAAGCAAAGGAATCAAGCAGAAGAAGGATGACAGTATCATCAAAGCTTCTGACATGACTCTGGATACAGACAGCAAACGCCTGCATATTGGAGACAAAGAAATCAATCTGACCTCCAAAGAGTTTGATGTGTTGGAACTTCTGGTGAAGAACCCGGATAAAGTATACAGCAGAGAAAAACTGCTCGGTCTCGTCTGGGGAAGTCAGTATCCGGGAGATGTTCGTACCGTAGATGTACATATTCGCCGCTTGAGAGAAAAGATTGAAGCAAACCCAAGCGAACCAAAGTATGTGCATACCAAGTGGGGAGTTGGTTATTATTTTAAAGGTTAAAAGTATATTTTTTGCAATATCCAGATTATTGAAAAGCCTGATTTTCAGGCTTTTTGTGACTTTGTTCGTATTGGGCGTTCTGCCGGCTGTGATCGTGTCTAATGTGTTTTTGAATGCATATTATGAAAGAGCCATTGCGGTGCGTACCACAGATGTGCAGAACCAGTGTAAGATTATTTCCAATCAGATTGTTGCCAGCGATTATTTAAACAGTAATCAATCGGATACAATTCAAGGAGAGCTTTCTCTGATTTCCTCTTTGTATGATGGTCGAATTATGATCATTGATCAGGATTTGAGAGTGGTTACAGACACCTATAATATGGAAGCCTCCAAAACCATGATCGTTGAGGAAGTGATTCGCTGTTTTAAGACGGGAACCAGCGTACATATGGTCAGCGGCCGTTTTATCGAAGTAGCTGTGCCAATCCAACGGGTAATTGATGAGAATGCAGGTACCACTGAAACATTGGGTGTTATTCTGGTAAGTGCATCTTTAGATTCTATTACAGATAACAGAGCTGTTTTGTCTGACTCGGTTGGTCTGATCCTGACAATTACAATGATCGTGATGATCCTGGTGGCATCCATTCTTGCTGTAGCCTTTGTGCACCCGTTTAAACGTTTGACAAAAAAGATGAAGGCTGTAACGGCAGAACATATGGAGGATGAGATTCAGGAAAACGCATATGCAGAAACCATGCAGATGGCAGATGCCTTTAATCAGTTAAAGGCAAGATTAAAGAATCTGGATGAATCACGACAGGAATTTGTATCCAATGTGTCCCATGAATTAAAGACACCGTTGACATCTATGAAAGTACTGGCGGATTCTTTGATACAGATGCCGGATGCGCCGGTTGAATTTTATCGTGAATTCATGGAAGATATTTCTGCGGAAATCGATCGCGAAAATACGATCATTGCAGATTTACTCACCATGGTAAAACTGGATAAGACACAGGCAGAAATGAATATTCAGGCTCATAACATCAACGAGCTTCTGGAACTGATCCTGAAGCGGTTAAAACCGATTGCATCAAAGCAGAATGTGGAGATGGTGCTTGAGAGTTTTCGTGAGGTGGTGGCAGAGGTTGACGAAGTGAAGCTGACCCTGGCGCTGACCAATTTTGTGGAAAATGCCATCAAATATAACAAGGAAAATGGATGGGTACATGTATCTTTGGATGCGGATCATAAGTTCTTCTATGTAAAGGTGACAGATTCCGGCTGTGGTATTCCGGAGGAAGATCAGGAGCATATTTTTGAGAGATTTTATCGTGTAGATAAGTCTCATTCCAGAGAAATCGGCGGAACCGGACTGGGACTTGCCATTGCCAAAAATATTGTGCTGATGCATAAAGGTATCATTGAAATTTCCAGTGTCATAGATGAGGGAACAACGATTACTGTACGAATTCCTCTCAACTATATCGTCTAGAAGGGAGAATGAATATGAAAAAATTAAAAATATTCCTGCTCCTGACGATGTTTGCATTGTTGTTTGTCGGATGCGGGAAAGAAAAAATTTCAGAAGAAGGAACGGCTGTTTATTATTTAAACAAAGATGGGACAGCCATCTGCCCTGTTGGTTATGAAATAACAGGGGATGGACCTGAGGTCAGAGTGGAAGAACTTTTGGGAAAGCTTGAGGAGATGCCGGAGTCTGTAGATTTGCGGAGAACCATTCCGGAGAATGTGAAACTTTTAAGCTATACAATGGACCGAAAACAGTTATATCTGGACTTTAGTGCAGAATATCTGAATATGGATAAAGCAACCGAAGTTCTGGTGCGGGCGGCAATTGTAAAAACCATGGTTCAGGTAGAAGAAATCAGTTTTGTCGGTATTCGTGTTGCCGGGGAAGCAATCAAGGATACCAAAGGAAATGTGATTGGCCTGATGAACGAAAATACATTCCTGGATAATATGGGAAGTGAAGAGAATGCCACCAAAATTGTAAACTTAAATCTTTACTTTGCAAATAAAAATGGTGATAAATTAATAAGTCAATCCTGCGTTATCGAGTATAATGCCAATGTGGCAGTTGAAAAGGTAGTTGTAGAACAGCTGATCGCAGGTCCGATGGAAGCGGGTGCTTATCCGACGATTCCAAAAGATACCAAAGTAATGAGTGTGACAACCAAAGATGGTGTCTGCTATGTGAACCTTGATACCGGCTTTACAGTCCAGGGGTATAATGTACTTGGTACGGTTACGATTTACTCCATTGTGAACTCACTGACAGAGATTCCGGGCATTCACAGTGTCCAGATTCTTGTAAACGGTGAAACAAGCATTAATTACAAAGATAATATCAGTTTAGAGACAACATTCCAGAAAAATCTGGAGATTGTTGAGAAAGGGGAATGATGTGAGGAAAAGGCCTCTGTGCCTGGCAGCTCTTCTCCTTGTAATGATTTTATGGATTTTACCGAAGGATGTCTGGTTAAAGGAGCCGGACATTCCTTCGGGGAAAACTATCACAATTACCGGAACGGTGATAAAAAGAGAAGCCAAAGAAGAAAGTCAGGCTTATTATTTAAAAAACTGTCAGTGGGACAGAAACGATTCGAAATTTTCTGTGTTAGCCTTCACACAAAAAGGCACTTCATATCCTATCGGATGTGAATTATCACTTTATGGAACAATTTATCAGTTAAGTCCGTCAGATAATCCGGGGCAATTTGACGCAGAAAGCTATTATCAAAGCCAGGGGATTTTGTATACTTTTCAGGTGAAAAGTGTAATCAGTGCCAGGGGTGAAGCATTTCTGAAAGAAAAGGTCACAAATATCAGAGATTATTTATCGAAACAGCTGTCCTTTATTTTTCAGGAGAGAGATTGTGGAATTTTAAGGGCAGTTCTTTTGGGAGATAAATCCACGTTAAGAGAGGAGGATCAGTTGTTATATCAGAAAAATGGAATCTCTCATCTGCTGGCAATTTCCGGTCTGCATATCTCCATGATCGGAATCGGGTTGTATCAAATGCTTAGAAAATGCAGCCTGACATTTTTGGAAGCAGGATTTCCAAGCGGAATATTCATTCTGGTTTATGGAATGATGACCGGATTTGGAATCTCTACCGTTCGTGCAGTCTGTATGTTTGTTGTAATGATCTTTGCAGATATTATGGGAAGAACCTATGATATGGCAAGTGCCATGTCCTTAGCGGCATTGATTATTTTGTTTCGGAATCCGCTGCAGGCAAGTCAGGCAGGCTTTTTGCTTTCCTTTGGCGCGGTTTTGGGGATTTGTTTTGTCTATCCCATTCTGCAGTCTGTATTTGAAACAAAAGGAAAATTTGCGAAAACAGTCCTGATAAGTGTTTCGTTAACTTTAATGACCTATCCTCTTACGGTTCATTTTTTCTATGAGTATCCTTTGTACTCCATCCTGCTGAATTTTATCGTGATTCCATGTATGCCGGTGGTGATGATCTCTGGAGGAACAGCATTGCTGACAGGCTGCGTGTGGAAGTCTGTCGGGAAAATGATCGGCATTCCGGCACATCTTGTACTGTCTTTTTATGAGGTTTTAGGAGAAAGGGTTGTAAAATTGCCCCATGCAGTGGTTCGTTTGGGCAGTGAAGAGCCCTGGCAGCTGGCTGCTTATTATATACTTTTGACAGCGGCTCTTTTGGGAATCTGGTATGGCAGAAGAAGGGTGTTTTCCTTGATTTTGCCGTTGGCGATTCTTATCATAACGCTGCGATTTAGAAGCCCTTTAGAGTTTACTGCCATGGATGTGGGTCAGGGGGATGCCCTGTATTTGAAAACGCCGGGGAAAACCACCTTTTTGATTGATGCAGGCAGTACTTCTGTAAAATCCATAGGAAAGTATCGGATTTTACCTTATCTAAAGCATGAAGGTGTTGAGATGCTGGACTATGTAATTTTTACACATTTGGATGAAGATCATATAAACGGTATCAGAGAATTGCTGGAAATGCAGGACAGTCTGGATTGCGTGAAAATAAAACAGATGCTGTTTCCGGCAATATCAAATCCCGACGAAGCATATCAGGAAATGTGGAATCTTGCCCTTGAAAAAGGGATTGCAGTTGGAACCATTGGAGCAGGTGATCATATTTTAGAAGAGCAGTTTGGTATGGAATGTATTTATCCGGTTAAAGGAAGCTATGCAAAAGATAAGAATGACAGCTCCACCGTGCTGAAGATAAGTTTTGGAGAATTTTCCATGCTTTTAAGCGGAGATGCAGGATTTGAGAGTGAAGAGGAACTGCTGAAAATGGGGAGCTTAAAAGATGTAGATGTGTGGAAGGTGTCTCATCATGGATCCAAATATTCCGGCAGTGAGATGTTTTTGGAGAAGATCAATCCCCGGCTTAGTCTGATTTCTGTAGGAAAAAATACCTACGGTCATCCTAGTGCGGAAGTGCTGTCCAGGCTGGAAAGGACAGGAAGTCTGGTAGAAACCACATTGGACCATGGGGCATTGATACTGGAAAGTGATGGCAAAACCTTTTCCCTGTCCTTTGGAAGATAATTTTGGGTTTCTTGCAATGCAGGGAAGATTAGGGTATACTGAAAAAGACGTGAAAATGAATGGGAAGGAGTCTGCTATGGAGCAGTTACTGCAGGATTTAAAACAGCAAAATTTCAAAAATGTTTACCTCCTCTGTGGAGAAGAAGTGTATCTGCGTAACCAGTACAAAAAGCGTTTAAGAGATGCACTGGTCATGGATGGTGATACCATGAACTACTCCTATTATGAAGGCAAAGACATCAATCCCCGTGGAATCATCGATATGGCAGAAACTTTACCTTTTTTTGCAGATTATCGGGTATTGATGGTGGAAAACAGCGGATTTTTTAAAAATAAATGTGAGGAGCTGGCAGACTATGTGTCTGTGATTCCTGAAAGTACCTGTTTTATTTTTGTAGAAACAGAGATTGATAAAAGAAACCGCCTCTATAAAGAAGTGAAAAAATACGGGCGTGTAGTAGAGTTTGGTATACAAAAAGAAGATACTCTGATCAAATGGATTCTGGGTATGCTGAAAAAAGAAGGGAGAAATGTTACCAGGGAAACTTTGCAGGCCTTTCTTGCAAAGACCGGCAGTGATATGCAGCTGATCAAAAATGAGCTGGATAAACTGGTTGCATACACGGAAGGAAAAGATGTGATCACAACCGGGGATGTGGAGCATGTCTGCATCACTCAGACAACGAATAAAATTTTTGATATGGTAAATGCCATTGCGGAAGGAAATAAGAAGAAAGCATTGGAACTGTATGAGGATCTGCTTTCATTAAAAGAGCCGCCAATGCGAATCCTGTTTCTGATTGCGCGACAGTTCAATCAGTTATATCAGGTAAAGCTTTTGTCGAAAGAAGGGATGGCGGGAGCTGAAATTGCCAGACAGGCCGGAATTGTTCCTTTTGCCATAAAAAAATATCAGGCACAGGCGAAAAGCTTTACGGAAGAGCAGCTTCGTACTGCGGTGGAAGAATGTGTGGCAAGCGAAGAAGCCGTAAAAACAGGGGCGATGAATGACCGTATGTCGGTAGAACTGCTGATTCTAAAATATTCAAAAAGACAATTATCATAAAGAAAGCCTTATCTGACTGACGGGATCAGATAAGGCTTTTATAATTCAATATTGGATTTTCTAAAACGTTAGCAGTTTTAGAAATGGGATTAAGCTAAACCGTTGATAGCTTTCTGTAAACGGGAAGCTTTTCTTGCAACAGTTTTTTTGTGATATACACCTTTAGAAGCTGCGCTGTCCATTACAGAAACTGCTGCTCTGTAAGCTGCTTTAGCTGCTTCTGCATCTTTAGCTGCGATAGCTGCATCAACTTTTTTGATAGCTGTCTTAACTTCAGATTTGATAGACTTATTTCTCATAGCGTTTCTTTCAGCTACTAAAACTCTTTTTTTAGCGGATTTGATATTTGCCATTGTAATTTCCTCCAGACAATGTAATCTAATTTTCTAACTTTACTTGTATTCATTTCGTTTTTTGCGGTGAGACACGGTTACCGAACTTAAAAACGTACCTAATTATAATAAATGAAGAGGTAAGTTCTGTCAATACATAAAACATGAAAATTTAGGAAAAATACAAAGAAAATAAATCGAGAAGGAGCACGTCAAAAATGGAACATTTTCTAATCAGAACGGATCTTGCATTGGAGTCAAAAGAGCGTTTGGAGGCAGATAAGAATGAAGTGAGAGGTGTTACTTTTGAAGAGCAGTATGACGAAAAGAGAAAAGTAGTGATCACAAAGGTAAAGGTTGAAACAGAAAACGGTGCCAAATCCATTGGAAAGCCGGTGGGAACCTATTTGACGCTGGAGGCGCCGGAACTGATGGCTCCGGATGAGGGCAGTCACCGAGAGGTGTCCGAGGTGATTTCACAGCAGTTAAGGGCTCTTGTGGGAGAAAATGTAAAGTCCGTTCTGGTGGTAGGACTTGGAAACCGGGAAGTGACACCGGATGCCCTGGGGCCTGAAGTGGTTGGAAACCTTTATATTACACGTCACATTTTAAGGGAATATGGAGAATACGCCTTTCCTGACAAAAAGGTAGCAGCAATCAGCGGAATCGTACCGGGAGTGATGGCCCAGACTGGGATGGAAACACTGGAGATTATCAAAGGAATTATCGGAGAAACAAAACCACAGTTGGTCATTGCCATCGATGCGCTGGCGGCAAGAAGTGTAAAACGTCTTGGAAGGACAATTCAGATTGCAGATACAGGGATTAATCCGGGATCCGGTGTTGGAAATCACAGAAAGGGATTAAATGCAGAATCTTTGGGTGTGCCTGTCATTGCCATCGGAGTGCCTACTGTTGTGGATGCAGCGACCATTGTTTATGATGTGTGTCAGGATGTGGATAAAATCCCCGGTGGAATTGCAGGAATGTTTGTAACTCCGAAAAATATTGATGAAACGGTGAAAAATTTAAGTTATACCATTTCCGAAGCCTTGAACATGACCTTTGAACTGAATTTTTAGAAAGAATACTGAATATATTAGGTAGAAAGGCGTATGGCGGGAGGTTTCATGGGGCGAGTTTTGAGAATTTCAGCAGGCTGCGTGGCGGGGCTGTTGATTTTGTGTTTAAGTAAGAGAATAGATGCATCAGAACTTGCTTTTGCATTGGCATTTCCAAACCTGTCAGAGAGGTATTTTGAGGAGGCAAGAGAAGAACTGCCCATTACGTCTGAAATGGATACCACTGTAGTGGAGAATGAAGTGGCTGGTGCAGCGGCAGTTTCAGAAGCGGAGGAGGAACTGCGCCGTCAGCTGGCAGAGGAAAATCAATTATCCTTTGAAACCCTGTTAGAGGAAGAAGAGACCAGTCAGTTGAAGCAGTTAGAGGAGCCGCTGGAGGCTGCATATACAAAAGAACAGTTAATGGATTATGATTTTCTGATCAGTCGAATTTACAATGTGGATTCCGGTACAAAGACCAGTCCTCAGCAATTGAATGCAGAGAAGCTTTTAAATTATGAGTTTTCGATCGATCGTCAAACAGAGGGACCTCAGATTCTCATATATCATACCCATTCACAGGAGGCTTTTATAGATAGTATTCCGGGAGATGAGTCAACTACCATTGTTGGTATGGGATCCTATTTGACCACGCTTTTACAGCAGCAGGGCTTTACGGTGATCCATAATAAAGATGTATTTGATATGGCAGATGGAAAACTGGACAGAAACAAGGCGTATACAAGGGCAGAGCCGGTTATTTCGGAGATTTTGGCGGAAAATCCCGGTATTCAGCTGGTAATTGATCTGCACCGTGACGGTGTGGGGGAAAATGTACATCTGGTCAAAGAGATTGAAGGAAAACCTACAGCACAGGTCATGTTCTTTAATGGAATGAGCTATTCGGCAAAAAACGGTGCCATCAGTTATCTGCCAAATTCTTATATTGAACATAATCTGGCGCTGACCATGCAGATGAAGCTTGCCAGTGACAATCTGGTGCCTGGATTTGCCAGAAAAATATATTTGAAGAGTCTTAGGTTTAATCTCCATCTGCATCCCGGTGCTATGCTGATTGAAGCGGGAGCCCAGACAAACACCGTAGAAGAAATGCGCAATGCCATGGAAGTGCTTGCGCGTGTTCTTACAGATGTGTTATACTGATAGGACGAAAATGAGCGAACTGGGCTCATTAGGGACTTAGGAGGAATTTTTGTGTCAAAGATTGATCAGAGTAAAATCAGAAATTTTTGTATTATTGCACATATAGACCACGGAAAATCCACACTGGCGGACAGACTCATTGAACATACGGGACTGCTCACCAGCCGTGAAATGCAGGAACAGGTTCTTGATAATATGGATCTGGAACGTGAACGTGGAATCACCATTAAAGCGCAGACTGTACGTACGGTATATAAAGCGCAGGATGGAGAGGAATATATTTTTAACTTAATCGATACCCCGGGACATGTAGACTTTAACTATGAGGTTTCCAGAGCCCTGGCTGCCTGTGACGGTGCAATCCTTGTAGTAGATGCTGCACAGGGGATTGAAGCACAGACGCTGGCAAATGTATACCTTGCGTTAGATCATGATCTGGATGTTGTTCCGGTTATTAACAAAATAGACCTGCCAAGTGCAGAACCACAGCGTGTGATTGATGAAATTGAGGATGTAATTGGGCTGGAAGCGCAGGATGCTCCGCAGATTTCTGCAAAAACAGGCTTGAATATCGAACAGGTGTTGGAAGCGGTGGTGCATAATGTACCGGCTCCAACAGGAGATCCGGAAGCTCCGCTGCAGGCGCTGATTTTTGACTCTTTGTACGATTCTTATAAAGGGGTTATCATATTCTGCCGCATCAAGGAAGGGACTGTGAAAAAAGGTACACCGATCAAGATGATGGCAACTGGTGCCACTGCAGACGTTGTGGAAGTTGGATATTTTGGTGCAGGACAGTTTATTCCATGTGAGGAACTTTCTGCCGGGATGGTAGGATACATTACAGCCAGCATCAAAAATGTAAAAGATACCCGTGTGGGTGATACGGTGACTAACAGAGCAAATCCATGTGCAGAGCCTCTTCCGGGTTACAAAAAGGTACTTCCGATGGTTTACTGTGGTATGTATCCGGCAGATGGTGCGAAATATCCGGATTTACGTGATGCATTGGAAAAACTGCAGTTAAATGATGCGGCGTTACAGTTTGAACCGGAAACATCCTTAGCCCTTGGATTTGGTTTTCGCTGCGGATTTCTTGGACTTCTCCATTTGGAAATCATTCAGGAACGATTGGAACGAGAATATAATCTGGATCTTGTAACCACGGCCCCGGGCGTTATTTACCATGTAAAGAAAACAAACGGTGACATGATTGAACTGACCAATCCGTCAAATTTACCGGATCCATCAGAAATTGATTACATGGAAGAACCGATGGTAAATGCGGAAATCATGGTGACCACGGAATTTATCGGATCCATCATGGAGCTTTGTCAGGAAAGACGAGGCGTATATCTTGGTATGGAATATATGGAAACGACCCGTGCACTCTTGAAGTACGAGCTTCCATTGAACGAAATTATTTATGATTTCTTTGACGCACTGAAATCCCGTTCCAAAGGCTATGCATCCTTTGACTATGACTTAAAGGGCTATGTACAGTCGGAACTTGTAAAACTGGATATTCTGGTAAACAGAGAAGAAGTGGATGCTTTGTCATTTATTGTTCATAGAGATTCTGCCTACGAACGGGGACGCAGAATGTGTGAACGTTTGAAAGAGGAAATTCCAAGACATCTGTTTGAAATTCCGATTCAGGCAGCAGTGGGGGGAAAGATCATTGCACGAGAAACCGTCAAAGCCATGCGTAAGGATGTACTTGCAAAATGTTATGGCGGTGACATCACCCGTAAGAGAAAACTTCTGGAAAAACAGAAGGAAGGTAAGAAGAGAATGCGTCAGATTGGAAATGTAGAAATTCCACAGCAGGCATTTATGAGCGTATTAAAATTAGATGAAGGAAAATAAGAAAAATCCCGTGGCATGATATGCTGCGGGATTTTGACCGTTATGGAGTATCATAATCGGTTAAATATTCTTCTAAGGTGATTCCTTTTTCCATAATGATTTTGGCGGCGTCCTCGCCTACATAGCGGAAATGCCATGGCTCATAAATGATACCGGTAATATCTGTTTTACCGTTTGGATAACGTACGATAAAGCCGTATTCGGCACAATGCTTGTAAAGCCATTTATAGGCCTTGGTGTTTTCCTGAGATTCATCCAGTTTTACATGACGGGCATCTACCAGATCCAGTGCAAGACCCAGCTGGTGCTCGGATGTTCCGGGATAGGCTACAACAGTTGCGGCTTCTTCTCTGGCTTTGTCTACAGAGTAGCCTTTTTCCTGCTGAAGTCGCTGAACTTTGTTTTCATAAAGCTCTTTTTGGTATTCATAATCTCTATAGGCAGAAAGGGCGATGATCCGTACATTATCCTTTGTCCGGGCGTCAGAGATCATTTTTTTTACTGCATCTGCAATGCGGCTGTCGGCTACATAACCATTATCCACTTTTGCAAGTTTTTCAGGTTCGAAAGATTCCTCCAGTGCGTGTTCGAAATTTACCAGGGTCAGATTCCACGGAAGATTTTCGGGGATTTTTTGCTCTCCTTTTTTTTCACCGGCCATATTTTCTGGTGTTGTGGAGGCAGGCATAACAAAATTGATCTCTTTTTCCTGTCTGGTTCCAATAAAAAAACCGGAAATGAAACCAAAAGCAAAGGTAATCAATAATATAATAAGCGTTTTTTGCTGAGTTTGTTTTTTGTACTTTTGTGTTTTTCTGTTTGGTGTCCGCCGTCTGCTGCGGGATGAAGAATATTGTTCCATTTGTTCTCCTTTGTATGTCGAATCCGACATTATTAAGTGTATCAGATTTTGGTTGGGAAATCCATGTGAATTATGTTAAAATAGCAATATTAAGAAAATAATAAGATTTGGGAGAAGTGATTTGAAAAAATCGTTGGGAATTTATATTCATATTCCGTTTTGTGTCAGAAAATGTAAATATTGTGATTTTCTGTCTGCTCCGGCAGAAAAGGATGTTCAGGGAAAATATATAGAAATACTTTTAAAAGAAATTGATGGCTATGCAAATCTTTTAAAGGAGAGAAAGACAGAGACGATTTTCTTTGGAGGAGGAACACCAAGTATTTTAGAAGGTGAATCCATAGGACGGATTCTGGAAAAGCTTCAAGCCCTTGGGAATATTACAGACACTGCGGAGATTTCCATAGAGGCAAATCCTGGGACGGTTACGAAGGAGAAACTTCTGGAATGGAAAAACGCTGGAATTAACCGCATCAGTTTCGGCCTTCAATCAGCAGATGAGGAAGAATTATGCCGGCTTGGCCGAATTCACACATGGGAAGAATTTGTGGAAAATTATCATCTGGCAAGAAACTGTGGATTTGAAAATATCAATGTGGATTTAATGTCAGCACTGCCGGGACAGACGGCGGATAGCTGGAAAAAAACGATGGAAAAAGTAACGGCATTAAATCCGGAACATATTTCCGCCTACAGTCTGATCATAGAAGAGGGTACGCCTTTTTGCGAGGTATATGGGGAACATCCGGAGCTTTTGCCCACAGAGGAAGAAGAAAGAGCGATGTATTATGAAACAAAATCATTTTTAGCATCCAAAGGCTATGAGAGATATGAAATCTCTAATTATGCAAAGCCGGGGTATGAGTGCAGACATAATTTATCTTACTGGGAACGTGTGGATTATCTGGGGCTGGGACTTGGCGCGGCATCATTGCTTGGAAATGTAAGAAAAAGTAACCAGACAGAGCTTGCGGAATATTTAAAAGGAAATTTTGCAGGAGAAGAGGAAATTCTAAGTGACGTAAATGAAATGGAAGAATACTTCTTTTTGGGACTTCGAAAAATGGAAGGAGTAGATCCGACACCATATAGAAATCAGTATGACAAAGTAATCGAAAAACTGATGACAGAAGGATTGGTTGAAAGGAACGGTATCCATATTCGTTTAACTGAACTTGGAATTGATGTGAGCAACTACGTGCTCTCAGAATTTTTAATAGAATAATGTGATGATAGGTGGTAAGAGTACATGAAGTTGGAGTTTTTAAGAGAGCAAAATGTAAGCGAGAGTTTACTCAAAGACATAGATAATTTTAGAAAACAATATCCTGTAGAGGAGAAAATGCGGGTGCGTATTCCAAACCCGCCGATTCCATTCTACGGTAAAGAACTGTTGGAAATGTCCATTGCTGCATTGTTAAAAGGAGAGAATCTGCTCCTTTCCGGCGGGAAGGCAACAGGAAAGAATATTTTAGCGGAAAATCTGGCATACATATTTGGCAGACCTTCCTATAACATTTCTTTCCATGTCAATGTGGACAGTGCCGCACTTATTGGAACAGATACCTTTATTGATAATGAAGTGCGTCTGCGCAAAGGGATGGTAACACTTTGTGCGGAAAATGGAGGTTTTGGTGTGTTTGACGAAATCAATATGGCGAAAAATGATGCGGTGTCCGTGCTTCATGCAGCCTTAGACTATCGTGGAATCATTGATATTCCGGGTTATGAACGCATTGAGCTTCACCCTGCAACCAGATTTATCGGAACCATGAACTATGGCTACGCTGGAACCAAGGAATTAAATGAGGCGCTGGTATCCCGTTTTATGGTCATCAATATGCCGAAGCAGGATGAAGAAATCGTAAGTCTGATTTTAAAAACCTATTTTCCGGAGATTAAGGAAAATGCGCTGAAACAGTTCGTTGGTCTGTTTATGGATTTACAGTTGAAGGCGGAACACAGTGAAATTTCCACAAAATCGGTGGATATTCGTGGAATGATTGGTGCTTTAAAGACCATTCAAACAGGACTGAAACCAACCTCTGCGGTCAACATGGGGATTACCAATAAAAGCTTTGATATTTTTGAACGTGAGATTGTAGAAGATATCGTAATGACAAGAATACCGGAAGATTGGACGATGAACGATGTGTTCTAAAA
>ERZ1032130.148-NODE-148-length-21245-cov-5.428221_pt1 | contig 21245 bp, 27 predicted proteins | sample MGYA00517879_ERZ1032130 | MGnify/ENA primary metagenome ERZ1032130 (study PRJEB33719, sample SAMN04262597) | wastewater metagenome | biome: rural village; feature: animal feces; material: feces | host: Bos taurus | place: El Salvador | collected 2012-01-31 ...
ATACGGGGTTAGCTCAGGGTATCTGAAACCGTTAGGTTTCTTGACTGAGAAGCTCACACTTCACGCGTTAGCTAAGTGGAGAGAGCATGTCACTCACTATATATTATAAGATATGATATGTCAGCAGATTATATGCCCTGTTATTTCTAAACATAACTAAAGACAGACTCCCACTACTCCAAGCATCTGTTAAATGGTAAAAGTATGTCTTTAGCATATAAGATGAGTTTTACCTATCTATTTTCATTAGAAAACAAGCTTATCTGTTCAAATTCCTCTTCTGTTTTTCTTTCTAATTCCTTACATGATTCTTTCATAAGAAGCTGTGCATCTTTTCTCGATTCCATGTAATAGGCAAGTTTATCTTCCTGAATTATTACTGGCATTCGATGATGAATTCCTAACATGGCACCGTCTGCGTCCTTGGTAATGATGCTAAACTGCTCTCCTGCTTCAGTTTTTCGGTAAATTCCTGCAAGGTATAGCGTCTTATCAGGTACATAAAAGCTGTATTTTTCTTTATCCTTAGACGATAAGCGCTTCCATTCATAGAATTTCGTTGCTGGTATAATACATCTTCGATATTCGAAATCATTTCTAAAAAGAGGGCGCTCCAGGACGGTTTCTGATCTCGCATTGATGATTCTCGTATTATCCTTATGGTTCTCATATCCCCATTTCATGGTCCGTCCCTGTATTTCATAACCGTCCGAACATAAAACAAGTGCAGGTTCTGTCGGATATACAGTACCTACTTTTGCGAGTTTCCGCTCTATTTTTTTGACAATCGTTTCGATTTCAAACATAGTATTGTCATCAATGTAAAATCTTCCACACATCAACTTCACTCCTGCTCAATCTCATATTTATTATCATTTTTATTCATATTTTCTTTGCCATCTTCTTGTTTTATCGTATATTTCTCAGTAACTTATGGTTTGCAGCCACCACATGGCTCGTATCCACTAATCATTAAGTCCTCTCTGCTACCGTTGAAATATCGCTTATTCTTTTCACTCATTTTCACCACACTGTCGCAGGTCGGATAATGGAATTTTCTGCTATTTTCATTGCAGATATAGTCAGCTTCAATGTCAGTGTAAACCGTAGCTTCTTCATCAGAAATTGCACCGTTTCTCCAGCTTCCTGGTACCATGATTTCTTTATCAGATGCTTCTCTTTCTGTTTCCGTCCATACATTTTTGCCATCAGAATAAACGGTTATATTTTCCTGCAGGTCCGTACGATAAATCTTACTTCCGCAATCATAGAGCCTGCTAAGCACAGTTTCTGTTGGATGCCCGTATTCATTATCCTTTCCAACGGAGATAATCGCAACTTCCGGATTTACTTCCCTTAGAAACTGATAGCAGGAACTTGTATCACTTCCATGATGTCCAACTTTGAGAACTGTGGCCGACAGGTCCACTCCCGATTCAATGACAGCTTTTTCCGCCAGATATTCTGCATCACCAGTAAATAAGAAGCTTGTATCTTTATAAGTGATCTTTAATATGATTGAACCATCATTAACACTTTCCCCGGCATTCACACCTAAGATATCAATCCTTGCCGGTCCTAAATCGTAGATATCCCCGGCTTTTGGTATGATAATTTCCTGTCCGTTCATACATGCATACTTATAAAAATCTGCAAAAACATCTGTATCATAAGTCTTTACAGAGCAAAAAGTTTCTCCAACGGTAGAATAATTATATGCTGCAGGCAGCCCTCCAATATGGTCGATATGCGGGTGAGAACCTATCACATAATCAAGTGTCTCTACTTCGTGTTCTCTTAAAACAGAATAAATCAAGCTGGAGTCTTCCTTTTTACCGCCATCGATCAGCATGTAATGCCCGCTAGAATACACAAGAGCTGCATCCGCCTGCCCTACCTCCAAATATTTTATCCAAAAATTTTGATTAGTGTCTGTCTCTTCCTCTCTGATTTCTTCTGTATTTGTAATTGTATCTTCTATGTTATCAGCAGATTCCATCTGATCGGCTGCTGCAATGTTTTTTTCTGTACCGGAGGCGCATCCCATACAGAGCATTGCTACCGCCAATATATATACTAAATTTCTGATTCTTTTCAATAAAACTTTCCCCTTTTCATAAAATGTAAGAAGCACGCCTTAAACAGGCATGCTTCTTACTAAAGATTGGGAGAGAGATTAGGATTTCAAATATATGTCAAACGGTAATCACCGTTTATGAATCTGGGGGAATGGAGGGTAAATTTTCCCTCCAAGGTAATGAACAAAACACTGTTATGTATTTTCCACACTTAAAATGTAGCAAACATCTGTGAATAAAATATGTCTAGGTTCTGAATATATTCTAAAAATTCTTAAGAAACTTCAAAGACGTCGTGAATATTTTAGTTTCACTCATTTGTTCAAAAATTGAAATCTAACTTCTCAAGCACGTCGCTGCTAATATCATAAATCTGATTAATCTCTATTTTTTGACCATCCTGTAGCACAATTTTTTTCTCATATACGTCGATTTTCTTTATAAAACCACTGACAGTTATATATGCACCACCATCCTTTTTCTGGTCCGGCTCAAAATAGGTAATCTTAACTTCCGGATTCTGTCCCAAGTGCTCACTAATAATACGAAGCTTTTCATCCAGTTCAACTTTTTGTCTCTCATCAAGGTCAATCTGCTTATCCGTTAACCGCTCCGTCTCTTTTACGGCTGCATCATGTCCAGTGACTGCGGCAAAAGGTGAAAATTGAGCCGCTCTTTGATGCATCGACATCCTAGGATGTGTCTTGGACTCATAATGAGGCAGATTTATAATATCATCATAATTGTCGTCAAATACTCTATTTTTTGTCATAATTAATTTTCCATTTCTTATACTACATTATCGTAGGATCCGCACCAAACCAGGTCTGATGCTCATTCTCTTCCGTATAATTTTCCATCCAACAGATGCCGAACACAAATTCCTTTGTTGTGGTAAACGACAAAGTGCAATACGAAATCCCATCCTTATTATAGCAGGAATCATAGTCATACCCCATATCTGTAATGCGGCATCCATTTTCCAGATAGCCAGCATCTGACTCTATCCCTATTGAAATCTTGCAATTATCAATATAAAAGGACTGGCACTCCAAGCATTCTCCGGATTCAATATCACTGATATATTCCATGTTCTTTAGTCCGGATATCACACACTTGATTTCATGTTCAGTACCATCAGGCTCTTTTGATACCTTTATTTTATAACGAGCTGTAAAATCTGGAAAGAGGTTTCCATTATTTAACTTTTCGTAATCATATTCCAACGCTTTTCCATCAATCATAATCTCAATCGTACCTACAGGTGTACTAATTTTCCCCACACACTCACCTCTTTTCACACAATTTCGTCCTTTAATCAAAACACATCATCGGATTCATATCTGCAGGGGATTTCCAATCAATGCCGTATTCTTCCTTTAAAATCTGCTTCTTTCGATACCAGTATGTATGACAGAAACCCATATACGGCACATCATACCCTAGTTTCTCATCCAGTTTTCGTTCCACATCAAGCTCAATTCTCTGAAATCGTTCTTCATCTTCAATCGGATCACGATGAATCACATGCGTTCTCTCCATCGGTTTACTCCCCCTTAACCATAGTTTTCCTTGAAATTCTTTAAATGCTTTTCGAAATCCAAACTTTTTATTATAATTATAGTTATTTCAAAATATACGAAAAAAACGTCTGCCAGCCAACCGGCTGACAGACGTATAAATCATTTTTGACGCTAATCGTATTCAAAAATCCCTTGAATAGCATCTGAAATATTCATAATAGAATCATAAGATATTCTGTCCTGACGAATACAGCTTCGCTCATTCGGATCTATCAGTTTTACTTGTTCACAAATAACAACACCATTTGTTTCCTTGAACCCCTGAATTCTAATATGAAGTGGGCCATCCATACAGTTTTTAATTATCGGACATACATGAAATACATTTGTTGCTCTAATAAAAGCGTTTTTGCTTACAATCAGAAACTGTGCATTTTTAAATCCATTGATTTTTATGATATCTCCTTGGTAAAAGTCTATCATAACAGTTCCTTTCCTACCGGTTCCCCCCAATCAAAATCATAAACCGATATTTCTCCATTATATTCAGCAACACGCTCCTCGAAGCTTTTGTGTTTAAATGTTTTTTTCAATACGATTGCATCATTTTCGATTCCAATCTGTAGCACATCGGACACGTTGATTCCTAACTGCTCAAGAATCGCTTTTGGAATGCGAATACCCTGACTGTTTCCCCATGGTCTTACAGCAACCTGATCTATAACCATATATACAACCTCCACACCGTATAACTGTATATACATATTATACAGTTATTTTAATTGTTGTTCAATGTATTTTTCGCATCTTCACCTTCCTACTTAGTAGCTACTCTTGTATAAATCCCTTCTACGTCCTTTAAGAATATTTTCATGGCAACTGCCAAGCTCTGGCTTTCAAAGCATAAATAGATTTGATTATTCTCTTCCACCACTTTTGCCTTGTTGTAAAGGATTTTAAAACCTGGGTTCTTAAGCAGCCTCGCAAGCTCCTCATTCGCCCTAATTAAATCTGATCTTGAAGCAAATGGCTCTTTGATAATTTCTTCTTCGTCATCTGCCTCTTCCATGGAAGCATACATTTCCTTAAGTTCTTCTGGTGTTTCCGGCTTTGGAAGAACCAGTTCGCTTCTGTTTCTTACAATTCCAAGTTCTGCTGCTTCATCCCAGTTCATTCTTCCATCCAAGTTAGGAGGAACACTGTCCTTTAGAAGCTTATCCTCTGGCTCTTCTTTGATACAAGCTTCTTCCATGCAATCCTCTTCTAAGAAAGAATCTGACTTTTGTATCGTGATACCAGCATCTACAGCTTTTGCTTCAACTACTTCCTCGGGTGTATTCTCACTTTGTGGGATTGACACAGTTGGGGATCCCGCAATGTCCATTGCTTCTAAGAGATTTTCACTTTCACTCTGGTTTTTTTTCTTCTTTTTCGAGGTACTACTGCCCATACCACTGTCAAAGAATCCATTTCCGAATAATGAAAAACTATCCATAAGCGCAGATATATCATCCATATCCGCTTCAACAGGCTCATCCTTCGACTCTGTTTGTTCAATTTCAAACGGAATCTGGCTTTCATCTGTTACACTTACAAATCCTTCTGCTTCCAGTTCTTCGGTTTCTTTTTGAATTTCTTCACTCGACTTTACAGCGTCTTCCTCTAAAGCAACCTTGACTTCTTGGACTTCTTTTACATCTTTTATGACTTCTTCCTTCTTTGTGTCTATACAATCTTCTGATGAGGTCTTTATATCCTTTACAGGAATCGAAACACTCTCATACATCGTAGCAACAATATCTGCTGCAATACGCTCAGTGCTTAATAGCCCCACAGGGGTGGCTGCGATAACGGAAAGCATTTTGTTTGCTTTAACTACATCAGAAAGCTGATAAGAACTCAATTCTTTTAATTTATCCAAATAAAACTTGGTCCCAATAATCGTTGCCCCTGAACGATACATTAAAAGGTCCGTGTTCATTTCCAGTACATCCTGGATAAAGGTACGTATGGAACGTCCAGTCCTTTCACAGCTTCTAAGAATGTTTACAACTTCCCTAATATCCGAAGCTAAGCAACTATCCAAAAAAGCAGCCCTTTGTTCCATGGAACTTAAACCTAAAATACACACAACGTCTTTTTCTTCAATAGTTCCACCTGATAAGCACTGTAATGATAAGTGTTCCAACAGCTGCAGGGCATTTCGCATTGCTCCGTTGGCATATCTTGCCAGTACACCCGCTGCATCATCAGAAATTGTAATTTCATTCTTTTTTGCAACACTAAGAACATGTTCTTTTACCAGTTCATCAGGGATTTTTCCAAACACATACACCGGTGCTCTTGATACGATCGTATCAGGCAGTGCTTCCTTTTCTGTGGTACACAGAATAAAAATACAGTGTGACGGCGGATTCTCCAAGGTAACCAGTAAAGCATTAAATGCTGCTTTTGACAACATATGTGCTTCATCAATCACAATAATTTTCTTAGAATAAATACCTATGGTTGATGCCTGTCCCAACAGCTTTCGAACGCTCTCCACACCATTATTGGAAGCACCATCAATTTCTATGATTCCTTCCGGTGAGTGATTTAAGACTGCCATGCAGCTGTCACACTTTCCGCATGGATTTCCCCTCTCATCCTTATCTTGGCAATTTGCCGCCATGGAAATAATCCTGGCCATGGTTGTTTTCCCTGAACCATATTGCCCACAAAGTATAAAAACAGGAAAAAATTCATTTCTGATGGACTGATTTCTTATATTCTCTACTACCAGCTCCTGCCCGATCATCTGATCGAAATTCACCGGTCGTTCCGCATTGTATATCATGCTAATTCCTCCTTATTACTTCCTGTTGTTAACCCTTCTAAACAGGAATCATATACATCAGTAATTCAAAGAAATCATTCTTTGAAAACTTACCCTTCTTTTTACTCAATCTCCATGCTTCATCCGCTTTTCGATAGATTATTTCAGCATCTTTTGGCTCATAAAGGCTCTCCAGATTCCCCAGACGTATAAAGTTTGGCATCGTAAGACCGGTTTTTGACAGTAACACATGCCAAAACATCTGCTTTATCATGCATAAAAATACGCTCATCTGCCATTCTTCTAAACGGCTCGGCAGATATTCTGCATCATTCTCTTTTAGTGCATGCGTAAGCTTTAAGATGTTTTTTAGCTGACTTCTCTCCTTAATCCCACAAAAAGATTTATAGAATCCTTCCAAATACTGGAAGAACCAGTCATCTGCGATCACCTGTTCATACACTTCCTTACTTCCATCACATCCTAAAAGTGCTGCTTGGAAGTTACAGCCCATGCCATACAACTCTGCCAGGGATGTTTTTTGAAATTCAATGCTTATGCATCTTGAAGCAATCGTATCTAATAACGGCTTTCCGGTCACAAATATGACTGCCAAGGTCTTTTCTCCATCTTCCAAGACTTTCAAAAGCTTATTCTGAAGCTCTATGGTCATAGTCTGCGCATCATTTACCACACAGACTGCCCTTTCAGATACAGGAACATAGGATGCCATTTTCTGAATCTGTTCCGCCTGTTCGACCCTAATAGAACCACCAATCGATTCTAAAAACTTATAATCCGGATGAACAGCCAACTCTTCTTTTGTAGTTTTTAACCAGCTTGCGGCCAGTTCTAATGCACAGGATAGCTACAGTTTCTTTTCTTCCCCTAAAAGGATCAGATTTCTTGCACCTGTTTCTTTCAATAATTCAATTCTTTGTAAAACTGATTCATTCGCCATTCTTTTTCTTCCCCCGGATTCTATATAGTTCTCTTTTTAGGTCCTTAGACCAGAAAATATCCACGGACTCTGTTGTAATCGCCGTTTCCAGGCAACTGTTTTCATAAAAGTCCAGTTCCGCTGATAATTGGTTGTTGCTATGAACCACCATCGCCTCTAAGGTCCTAGGCTCGATTCCTTGATGCGATGCTTCTACCACATGGTAAAGCTGACTAAACAACTCAGTATTTAGCTGAACATTTCTTCTTGCCGTTTCAAGAAGCATACAGGTTAAATACTTAGAACTTAAGATTTTTTGTTCTTCCTTTAATGAAAAACAAAAGCCTTCTTTTTTAAAGCGTTCAGTGCATCCAATGTCATGCAGGAGGGCTCCTGCGATGACAATATCTAAGTTGCATTTGATTCCCCGTACAATGGATGTTGATTTCACATAGGTATATGCTCCTGTCACGACTTCCGATACATGCTCAAGCAGTGCCCCACGATAGGCATGATGTCCGGTTAGATGCACGGGAAGCTCTGACATTAAAAGCAGCGTCTTCTCATTTATGAGAAAAGAGACAAACTTCCTTAACTCTGGTGAGGAGATATTTTCAATCATCCCAAGAACCTGTTCCTTATAGACCTGTATTTTTTCATTACTAAGGGTTTTTATGACCTCTGTTAACTCATACTCACCCGCCTTGGCAAGTACCATCTTATCAATCGTTACCTCCGGCTTTCCTGCATAATAATTAACAGTGCCCCCGGCAACTACAATCTGACTTTTAAACCCTTCATATTCCATCAAAATTTTATCTGACCATATCTTTGCTCGAATTCCTCCTGTGATATCTTCTAACGTGGCACTTAACCACTTTACTCCTCGGTCATTCGAACAATATTTGATATCCGTTAATAAAAAAATATCCAAAACATGGTCCCCATCACTTAAATTGTATAAATCATTACAATAAAAAGTCTTGTGATAAACTCCTTTGACTCTTCGCAATGGTATCTCTCCTTTCAAAATAAAAAAATCAGGATATAAACGTCCTGACTTCTCAATTCTATTCTATTATTTCCCTCACAGTGATTCCTGTGATTCGTATTTCATACTTTCCAGTAGGATTCCATCAAAAAATCCTCTGATAAGCTCCACTAATTTTTCATCCTCCGGATATGCAAAGCCGCTCTCCGGCTTACAAAGAGAATTATCAACGCCACGACACCTTACCACATACATTTCAAAGCAACGTGCAAAAATCTCTGTAGGCATCAGATAATACTGCAGATTATACTTGGTCTTACCATTTAATACTGCGGCAACTTCCTTAGATGCCCCCTTCAAATATTCCTTTAAAAGCTGCTCATATCGCTCGGACACCTCATGAAAAGCATACTTTTCTGATATATGATCCAAGTGATAGTCAATGGCATGACCGACCTCATGAACAAAAGAACCTGGGAAACGCACATCAACGCATAAGCATTTCAGGGTGTAATAGTAAAGCCCGGATGCCTTATGATTTCCAAGTTTTCGAAATCTAAGCGATACTTCCGGGAATTTCTGTACCTTCAGTTCCTTCGCAAATGCACCATACTCTTTGTATAGTTCCTCCATCAGCGCCAGATCACACTCTTCATCAAACTCCACATACCCAAAATACTCATTAAAACCACTCTTTGCCATGGCTTTGATGTACTTTTGTGGAATATTCTTCTTCGTTTGAAAGGACCTTGCATAGTCTCCTGAGAGCACCTTTTCCATTCTTGCTTCTTCCTTATGTCGCTTATAGTCTTTCTGCAGCATCAGAAGCAGACGATGCAGCTGATAGTTTTCTATATGATAAACCGCAACTTTAGCTTCTTCTGAATTTGGATAGAACACCACAAGTCCCAATGCAGCGTTGATATTGTCTGCTTCTGTCTTTAGGGACTCATACTCTAAGCTTCGTGTTGTATTCTGATACTCTGAGAACAACTTTCCAATGATACGAAGGTTCTTATATTCCTCTTCTGAAGAAACAGTGTTTCGCATCTTCTTAAATTTTTCCAATACATATCTTCGAAGATACAGCTCTGCCGTCATTTTCCGAAAATTCCTAACATCAATATAGGTTCCTCGATCGCTCTTTAGCTTTGCACCGCCTTCAAAACGTTTGGAAAACTTAGCCCCCACCGGAAGAACCATATCTTTATCTTCATATTTGATCGTAATGACTGCTTTATGCCGTCCGTTACACAAAGAATGGATTAGTATCCGTTCCCTTGCACGATCTTCCGGTCCGATCATAATGTGATCTGAGAACTGTTTTCTTAAGTCCTCACATGCCTGCAAAAGATACTCTTCATTTTCCAGATCAATGTTCATGGTCTCAAGAAATTTTTCTTCTATCCTTGCTCCAATTCCTCTTTCCGCAGCTTGAATGGTCAAATGCCACTGCGGTTTCACTTTTTCCAGTACATCATCCTTTGAAAAGACGTTTTTTCGCTTCTTTTCTCTTAATAATGTAAGAATTTTCTCTCCTTTCTGCAGGTAATTAATCTCATCCTCCTGCCTGATGTCTGCGTCAAACATTCCAGATAAGTCCATAAAACTTTCCATCTGAAAAAAAGAAGTGTCGAAAAGACTAAAGCCTTCAAACACTTCCATTCCGTTCGTAAACAGATTCATCTAATCTCTCCTTTCTTTGGGTCCTTGCAATAAAAAAAGCTGCTACCCATCTAAGGTAACAGCTATATTTACGCATACTTATCCCTTTTTTGTTCCATGCTAGGTCTATTGCCTGCATGCCTACTAGCCCCTCATCAGGACCTGTGATTGAAATACGCTACTAAAAATTACATTATTATCATAGCATAGATCCACTACATTCGCAATACGAACCATTTTCAAAGCAGCATGATAAATTCTTACTCTGCTTTAATCCACCAACCCGCACAATTCTTGTATCCGTTTCGCTCCATGAACGGACAAAGCACTTCTATCTGCCCGGTCTTTGGTATAAGAACACCTTCTCCTCTAAGAATGTCAAATATTTTTTCCCGAAGGATTTTCTCGACAGCAAACCATTTATCCGTCGTTTCCCTTGCCATCTGATATTCTGTAGTTCCTTCCTCGTAATCATCCTCTTCGTCCGCTATCCACCATGCCCTGTTAGCAACATTGGCATACAGTTCTGCGATATCAGATTCTTCCCATACGATATGTGACCGTTCTTTTGCATATTCTATTGTAAGATTCTTTGCAGGATCTTCTGCCATTATAATCATATCTTCTGGCTGATTCATATACGACTTCTACTTTCTACTCGATTTCTTCTTTCAAAAACATTTTTTGTGAAAAGGCAGTACCAGATGCATACTCCCTTTTGCTTTCATACAATTTAATACTTAGTTTATCAGGCATTCCGTTAAGATTTGCATAGTATTCCCTGACTTTTTCCATGAGTTCCTCAGGTTCATATTCACGCGCATGGACGATGACACTAAGATCTACCGTTTCATAGTTATCAAACGTATTTTTTAAAGTGCTTTGGATTTCAAAATCCGGTTTTCTGTTCTTAAAAAATATCAGAATAAGCACTCCAATTACCAAAACTAAACCGACTGCCCCTGCATAATACCCTGCTCTTTTCATGGTCTTCCTCCCGCTTATGGTCTAAAAATAGACCCTTTGTTCATATTCAGTATAGAGGTAAAATTTACCTATTACAAGAACAACTGCAGGTATCGTTATGATTACATATGAAAAACTCTGGATAACCATGAAAGAAAAAGGCATCAGCCAATATGATTTGGTAAAAAATCATCAGATCAGTAAGTCCTTATTACAGAGACTGAGAAAAAATGAAGGAATCAGTATGAACACAGTAAACACACTCTGTTCCATTCTTGATTGCAGCATTGAAGACATTGCAACATACCACAAGGATTAATGACCGTTTTACACATGATATGTAGATCGGTCATTTTTGTTAAAAAACAAAAGACAGCCCTTTGTAGGCTGCCTTAATCATTTACTTATGAGATATTCCCTGCATATATGCCATCACAAGTTCTTTTTCTCTCTCACTCATGTGCATCCATAATTCCAGAACTTCCTTTTGGTCATCTGTTAATTCAAGTACTTCTCCATCTTTGGCAAAAAACTGGCTCAAGGTGATTCCAAAAGCTGAGCAGATACGTTCAAGCGTATGCACTGTTGGCATTGTCCTCTTCTTAAATAACGTGGATAGACTCGCCTGGTTGATTCCCGATTTCTGCGAAAGTGCATACCGACTCATTTTCTGCGCCACACATAATTCTTCAATTCTATCTATAATAAAATTTTCTTCGATCAAGACATATTCCTCACTTCATGAAGCTTCCTAAATATTATCTTAACCGCATTAAAAAGTTTTAATAGATTATTTCTGTTAAAGTATGTGCTTAATTTTACCAAAGCATAAATATAAAAAGAAAAGACCTTACAGCCGTTACTTTATTTTAACATGCGTAATATTTTTCTGTCTATTTGAACTTTTTCATATAAGCCAATCTAAAACGGCTGCGATTACAGCTTTTTTCCCTTTCCATTTAGAATAAAGCTTCTTAACACGTGAATAATACCAAATCCCTTGCAATAGGGACACACCATCTGCCCTACATCAGGATTCCATATATATAATTTTCCACACTTAAAGCATCTTTTTTTCATTGGAATTAGTGTCATTAATTATCTCCAACCTCTTCTTTTACTTTTCCGCAGATTGTTTCCAGACTAAAATCTTCTTCCGCGATTGGGAGAATATCCCATAATTTCATGCCTCTGTCCTTAGAACCGGAAATGTATTCTTTTCCAATTTCCAAGAATTTTTCATTTTCTTCAAGTTCTCCATCATAAATATGCGCTGTATATAGCGCAGATACCGTCGGATATAAAAAACCACCATAGAACATGCTGGAATGTTTCAGTGCTGCAGTATCTATCCTGCCATCCTCATCTTTGTGCATGATCTGCACACAACAACAATCACAGTTATCTCCAATATCAAGGATCAACCCTTTTTTACATAAAGAAAATGGAATTGGCTTCACAAGAATAATATCTCCTGGTAAAAACGGAACCGGTAAATTCAAGTTTTCATCCGGCCAGCAATCATAATCATTACAGGATAGATTTCTATAAAAGACAAGTTCTCCATTGATATAGATGTATTCATATGTCTGCTCTAAATTACCTTTATCATCCTCCTGATACTTTTCAATATGATGCCAGTCATACAAGGAATCTTCTTCTCTGTACTGCTGATACTCCTTCATATAAGAAAGAAATTTTTCAAAACTGTAAAAAGGAAGATCTCCTACGATACGATTATAACCGTCCATCAGTTCTCTTTCCTGCATCAGAAGAAGCCCATCTCTTTTGGAAGTAATTCTTAATTCATCAATTGCCTTTTTAATACCTTTCGCATACTGTTCAAAGCCAGGTCTTAATTCTTCGTCTTCAAACTGATCATCTTTACAAACAAAATAACCTGGATTTTTCTTTTCTGCTTTATCTAAGGCTATAAACATTTCAAGTTTTCTTGAAAGTGGAGCCATAGAACCGGCAATCATATCGATGATTTGAAATCTCCAAAGCTCGTCGATGTTTTCAGACAAATAGTTTTTCATATCTTCAGATGGAAAAATCTCATTGATGATAGATTTAATCAATGCTTTCAAAGCCTATCTCCCCTTTCTGATGCGTTTAACAAGATTCATAATTCCGCCTACTGGCACCACAATCAATATCAGCAAAACCAGCATGATATCGTATGCTACTTCCAGCCTTACACGCTCAAAAAGTGACAACTTTACATTTCCTTTTCTCACTCTCTGTCTCTTTTCATCTAATGCACGACAACCAAATGCGATAAATTCCATCCATTCCATAATATTCACCTTTTAAATCCCAAAATCTGTTAACTTCTCTAGCTTACTTCAAATATACAAATCTTAATTGACAAAATATGTCATTCTATATAAGTTCCTGCTACTCTTTTTGATATGTTCATAAGAATTTCTACGTATCTCATAACGCAAAAGTTGATGTGTAATATTTTATTATATCTACCTATAATGACACCAACTGTCACTTTAAAACTTTAGCCAAAATAGTTTTTACACCTATTGACAAACCCAAAATAACCACCTATACTGACCTTGCAAACGGCAAATGCCATGCAAAGCAACTATAAATTTAAGCAATTTGAAAGGAGGTTACTCATGAGACAGAATACTATGAAATCTAATTACAACTACACATTAACACACAGATGCGTGACTATCCTTCCGGATAACTTTTCTAAATAGAACTCTGTATTAATCTACATCTTTGTCCGATAATATAGAATATTCCCTAAGATAGCTGCATCTCATTTGGAGATGTATTTTTTATGCCCATTTTTGGCATCATCTCCCCTATGAAAGGAATATTTTATGAAAACGATTAACGGAATCTACACTTCTGCAAATATTTTCACGATCAAAGATACTGAACATGCCATTGACGACTATGCCATTGCACAGCTGCAGATGCTCTGCGACAATGAAGCTTCCCTTGGCTCTAAAATATGCGTGATGCCTGATGTCCACCCTGGAAAAGTAGGTACTATCGGTCTTACCATGACAGTCACTGATAAGATCATGCCAAATTTAATTGGTATCGATATTGGATGTGGTATGGCTTTAGCAAAAATCAAATGCAAAAAGATAGAATATCAGAAATTGGATACAGTTATCAGAGACAGTATTCCATCTGGTTCTTCTATCAGAAGCAAAGCTCACCGCTTTGCAGAGGATTTTGATTTTGAGAGACTCTGCTGTGCAAAACATATTCAGCTTGATAAAGCCAAAAGAAGCTTAGGAACGCTTGGATCAGGGAATCACTTCATTGAACTTGATAAGGATACTGAAGGAAATATCTACATTGTGATCCACTCAGGCAGCAGACATCTTGGCAAAGAAGTTACTGACTTCTATTTATCTGAAGGTCAGAAAACCTTAAAAGATAAAGGCATCACTGTTCCATATGAACTTACATATCTCGATGGCGCATTAAAAGAAAACTACTTACACGACCTCTTCATAGTCCAGGAATATGCATCCTTAAACCGTCAAATCATGATTGATGAGCTTATAAAAGGAATGAAATGGAAAATCTTTGAACAATATGATTGTATTCACAACTATATAGACTCAAATGATGAAACTATAAAAGCTTTTGGTTCATCAATGCTTCGAAAAGGTGCAATCTCCGCAAAGGAAAATGAAAAAGTGATTATCCCAATCAACATGCGTGACGGCATCATCCTTGGATCTGGCCTTGGAAATAAAGACTGGAACTGCTCCGCACCACATGGTGCCGGACGCATCATGAAACGAGAAGATATCAAAGCTAACTTTACCTTATCTTCCTATAAAAAGGAAATGAAAGGGATTTATTCTTCATGTATCAGCAAAGAAACCATAGATGAAGCACCTTTTGCTTACAGAACACTGGATGATATTGCCTCTGTAATTTGTGACACCGTAAAGATAGAACACATTATCAAACCGGTTTACAATTTTAAAGCAGGAGGAAACTAACATTGAATCGTTCTACAGAATTTCGCAGAGATATGCGAAACAGAAAAATAAGAAAACGCAAAAGAATTATTCTGGAACAAACTTCATGGTATGATAGTTTTTATGCACAACACTACTGCCACAGCTTGAAAATATATAATGCACTGTACAAAGATAAGGATGGATATTTCAGCAAAGGATACTACGGTGCGATTGGCAGTTACGTAAAAACAAAAACAAAGAATGCTTATGCCTCACACCGTCACAAAGGTGGCTATGGAAAAGCCATCTATTATAGCAGACATGATTTATCACAGATTCAATTAATGAATCTGGATTTAAAAGAATATTATAACAATGATGAAGGAGAAAAACCTTATGATTATACAACTTAGTTCAGGTCAAGGACCTGCAGAATGCGAACTTGCTGTCAGCAAACTATTTGATGCTCTAAAAAAGGAATTCGAAGACATTGAATTACTCAGTAAACACGAATCCAAAACTTCTGGCTGCTGCTCTTCCATTCTTCTTTCCACAGAATGCGATTTATCTTTCTTAGAGGGCACCATCCAGTGGATCTGTCCAAGTCCATTTAGACCAAACCATAAAAGAAAGAACTGGTTTGTGGATGTCAGTATCATTCCGGAAGTAGAAAACATCTGCAAAGACCAAGATATCAAGTTTGAACGTTTCCATTGCGGTGGAAAAGGCGGACAGAATGTAAACAAAGTAGAAACCGGGGTACGCCTTATTCACTTACCAACCGGTATTACTGTTACATCTACATCAGAGCGCTCACAGATGCTCAATAAAAAAGATGCCTTAAACAAACTAAATATTATACTGAAAGAAAAGGAAGTCTCAGCCAAAAGCAAACAGATCAACGACGCCTGGAGGGAACATAACCGCATTGTCCGTGGAAATCCGGTAAGGGTTTATAAAAATATGGATTTTCAATTACAGAAATAATCTGTATAATAATATCAATATAAATTTAGAGGAGCGACATAATCATGAACACTTATCAGGAATACTTAAAAATGCCACTCACTATGACATTTGATGAAATGGATAATGTTCACAGTCAGATGTTAGAAGAAATTGGCACAGATGACATTGCCGTTGAACTTTATGATGATTTATTTGCGCAAGCAAAAAAATATCATGCATATCGTTCTAACTGGTCCACATGGTCAAGAGAAGAAAAAATGAATCAAGACCCAAGCCGCACAGCTTGTCACGACTCATTAATCGTAAAATTTAATGCACTTTCCAGATACCTTCGACTTAATGGAAAAGCAGCCGACTGGAGAGACACTCTTGGGGATGAAAAAGAAAATCCTTATATCAGAAAACGCATTGGAGACTTTGCTTGCTACTTAATCTGTATTGATTCAATTTCTTCAAGATAAATATTATTTACATGCTCACAAAAAAAAGAACGTATCTCTTAGTTTAACAAGAGATACGTTCTTTCAATCTTTTCTAAATCCTCAATATTTGTTTTGCAAATTCAACTATCACAATATCTATTTTTTAATTCCAGACATCCCATTTTATTTCGGCGAATATATTCCTCTTCAGAAATTTTACCTTTAAAATGCAATTCGTACATTTTTTTTACGTTACATATATCTGGTCTATCCGAATATATTTCACACAAGTTATTATCTGTTAAATGAATGCATCGACCATTTCCAGAATCAAATTTTTCAAGCTGTGGTATCTTATCGATATGCTGACAACATATCCCACATCTATCACACTCAAACATCACAAAATTATTTCCTCAACTTTTTTCTGGGTACTCTCAATTACTATGCCAGATTCTTTTGTGAGATTTCCATCATCATCAAGAATAGGGGTATCTAGTACTGCCTTAATCGCACCTGCTAGTGACATAGCTGATGCAATCACCTTTTTTTCTTCATCTGTATATATCCTAAAATCAGTTCCTCTTTCCTTTATAATTTCCGTCATTTGATAAATAAGAGGATCAAAAACAGTTTGAAGCCTTATCAAAAACCTGTTAAACATCGCAGATCGTCTTCTAATCCCATTACATAAATCTGCTGCGGTTTTCATTTCTTCCTCGAATTCTTTTGCTTTAGCCCAGTTTGTATTGGCTGTTTCAAGGTTTTTTGAGGCCTTAGCTCCCATTACAACTCCTAAAACTGCCAAAGCAGGCCCCGCAACTAATCCACCTAAAACTGCAGTCCCTCCTGCCATTCCAAGTCCGCCTGCTGCTAAGGAGCCACCACCGAAGAATGCTAAAGTAGCATTTGTTGCTGCTGCTCCACTTAACGATGCAATTGCTGTTCCTGTAGAAGCGGTTGCCAAAGCACCAGCTGCACCATATGCACCAAACGCTGTCAGCGCACCTGCCATAGCTCCAGATGCTAAACCACCTGCCAAGGATGATGCCATTCCCTGTAAATCCTTCAAATCTGCAAAAGATTTTTTATCTAAAACCAATTTTTGAAGTTCATTCAGACCTTTTGACTCACTTAACTCAACATGATTTAATTTTTCAAATTCACTAATGAACTTTTTAATGCTTCCATCGAGCACCTCGACTTTTCTTTCCCCAAGCTTATCAATAGCCGCTCCACAATTTTTTCGGCTTTCATTCGCTTTTTCCTTTGCATGTTTCACTTTATACTCTGAAGCGTGATTTGTATCATTAGCTTCTTTTTGATCAATACCAGCTTTTATTCCTACTCCAAATAAAGCCGTTCCTGCACCAGCAGCGATAAAAAACAATGGTATTGGCATAGGTAATCCCTCCTTAAAAACTCATCTCTGAGATTGTTGTTAATATCATTTCCTGTACAAGCTTAAGATCCTTCTCAACCTGTTTAATCTTTTCCGTTTTATAGTCTGTATCAGACAATCTCTCGACCCAGATTTTATGCTTCTCAAGAGCTAAACATGTTTCCGCAACATCAATCATTTCCTGATATAAACTATCTGGGAATTCCCAATATTCTCTTAGATAATCTACAACTTTTCTTTCAGCAACTGTAAAATGAGAATCTGAGTATCCCAAATTCACTAAATTCCAAATAATCTTAGCTTTGTTTACATCTGAAACATACTTATCGAGTCCAATATCTAATACTCCGTACAAATAAGTTTCTTCCGCATTCTTTTCTATGACATCAATACAAGTCATATTTTCTTTTTTACTTATTTCATTGCATTCTTTTTTAATGTTTTTTTTATCTTCTGCATTTAAATACAATTCTTTACAAATTTTATCAAATATTTTATTCTCATTATCTGACACTTCTCCATCTGACATCATATACAAATAGTACAATTTAGCCTGTTTCCTAAAATTCATTACAATTCCTCCCCTTTAAATTCTAAATGCTTCTCCTAGCAGCATTTTCTTATTAAAATCCTCCATAGTTTCAAATGGCTTATTTCCACCAAGAGAAGATGTGATGTTATTTGTACTGTCAATTAACAAATCAATATCTCCTATATCTAACGCATCCTTAATTCCAGCAAAAGAATCATTAAATACTTCCATAGCACCAGATAAATACGTTTCTACTATTTCATTCATCTGTGTCCTATACTCTCGAATCATTTTTATATGCTCTTCGCAAGCTTTCTCGATTGCAACTCTTTCTTCATGTGCAAGTTTTGCCTCTTTTAATGAATTTACCAGTACACCATATGTTGCTGATGATAAGGCATATCCGACCATACCACCAATTAACCCTCCAACAACAGGAATTGGTATTACAGCCTGTCCTATGACCGTAAACATTGAAGATGCAATCATACCGGTGCCTTGCTCACCCAAACTCTCCAAACACTCTGTTCCGTCAATTTCCCCTTTAAAATACTTAGAAAGAGTCTTTGATGCACTAACTGTAACTGCTACAATTGTACCTGCTACATTTGTTTTCGCAAGTGCCCTCGTATATTCTGATGCTGAATTTTGCATTGCCCCTTTAATTGCTACACCAGCAAACCCGGTTCCATATCCAACTGCTGCAGACTGAGCTGTATCCTTTGCGACATTCAACACTGCTTCATCAGCTTCAACTTTTCCCTTACACATACCCACTATGTTTCTTACAAGAGAAGCACTTCCTCCAATTATAGCTGCAGTTTCTGCTGTTTTAATTCCTGCTTTGTGTGAAATATTTGCTACACTTTTAAAAGTTGACAACTCCGGACTATCAACCGCTTCTAACGACTGCTTTCTTGTAAGTTTACTAGGTCTAAGGTTTTTCTTCAGTTTATTTAAATTATCAATTTTCTTCTCTATTGCTGCTACAGCCTTTTCATTCCCATTTGCCCTTGCTTTTTTCAATTGTTCTTGTAAAGAAGTAATCTCTTCCGATGCCTTATCTAGCATATGCTGATATTCATCTTTTGGCACTTCAATTGTAACATCGTTATCTATGTACTTTTGGAAATCTTTAGACTGTAACTTTTTCAATGCTCTTTCGGCATTGCCTGCACCTGTCGGATCATTCGCTGATGCCCCGATAAACTTCATTTGACTTCCTGAACCAGCAATAATATTACCATCTGAGTCCACTTCCACATGATCAAATAACGGATGATTCGCCGGTGTATTAGGTAAATCATCATGTCTTATTTTTCTTCTATTTTTTCCTCTGATAATATTTTCTGCATTGGAAGATGCTGTATCTTTTACCTCTGCTGCCCAACCTGCCTTTTGCTGTCGTATAGAAAAAGCATACTCATCATTCGTTCCTTGTTCTTGAATGCTTTTCAGACTTTTTTTGAGACATGTTCCAGTTTCATTGTCTATTCCAGACATTCCAACTAAATGCTCCTTAGCAGCCGCACCATATCTCTGTATAGTTTCAAATGATGATCCAGCTATTCCTGCACGGATTAAATCATCTTGTTTATCCCTTTTGTTAGTATCCTGCGCCACTTAATTGTCCTCCCCTATGGTTTTACAACGTTTCACCCTACTATTTTTCTCAAGAAATAGTTCATATAATCTGAGATTTTATAAGATTTCTTTATGCCTCACTGGACTTTTGTAAATTTTTTCTTCCGTTACTATGTAAGATTAACTAACACCGAACATTTTATCTAGTTGAAGCACTCAAAATTTTATAGGTAATTGCCCAGTACTTATTTTTCTTATAACACGCTTAACTGTTGAACGGCATTTTATCTGATGGCTCACTTGTCAAATTAAATCTGGCTATCACAGGAGGCATCCAATATAAATGGCAAGGGCTACGCCGACATGAATGTCCCATTGACATTGCATTTGCCTGTGATTAGGGGCAATCAAGCAGAACATGAGGATGCTCTGCTGCACCCACTTTTAATTTGCTGAATTCTGCACATTATGGCATCAAATAAAATGTTTCGTAACACTTAACCTGATGAGATTCACGTATCCCAGTTTTACACCATATAGCAAAATGCTCACAATTGTTTGTCACTAAGTTATAATCCTGCTCTCCTTCTCTTGAACGAGTTCTTTCAACTGTTTCTTCTGGTGAATATAAATGATAATTTATCAATCCATTAAGAGTAATTTCATTTAATACAACCGAGTCTTCTATGGAAAAACTTGCCATTGATTGTATTTTTATAGGGGATTGACTGTTTTCAAAAAAATGAAGTACAAAATAATGAAATTGATTTCTTAGAAACTCATCAATCGAAGCTTTATGGATAGAAATAGCACTACCAAAATCCCAGCCTTCGGCAGCATAATGAATTACTCTTCCGTTTCCTATATATACTGCATAGTGATCATATATTCCTCTAGTAATACCTATAATATCACCCTTTTCTAAAAATTCTTTTCGCGTCATACGCTCAAATTTATCTTCCATTGCAGCAGGACTTCCCCATGCTTTTCGAATATTGCCTGAATCAAGAATTCTACATAACCTGGTTAACACATTTTGCTGTAATCGCAATCCACCTTTCTGTTTCAACGTATCACATAATACCTCGCCACCCATAGTCGGTAGCTCGATGTTTGGACAATCCCCTAAGTTATATATTGCTCTTTTATTAAGTCCTAGGTTATTATCTATCAATATATTATTATCCATAAAGTGATACTGCAGCTTGCCCATCTTTATAATTACCTTCAAATTTTATATTCCATCTGGAAAGCTCTTTTCTGTAAACATTCCAAACATGTTCTAGCTACCCTTTATTCTATATACAATTTATATGTTTTTTCTAAAAGTTGTTTTAATTCAGCACGCATAGTCTCTGGTTTTAATACTTCTATTCTATTCCCCTGGCTTAGAATCCACATC
>ERZ1032130.149-NODE-149-length-21238-cov-5.989284_pt1 | contig 21238 bp, 21 predicted proteins | sample MGYA00517879_ERZ1032130 | MGnify/ENA primary metagenome ERZ1032130 (study PRJEB33719, sample SAMN04262597) | wastewater metagenome | biome: rural village; feature: animal feces; material: feces | host: Bos taurus | place: El Salvador | collected 2012-01-31 ...
ATTCTCGCAGATCTGGAACCCGGCACCTACACCGTGACGGAGGTGCTGGAGGATGATTCCCTGTGGCAGTGTATCACGGAGAACCCCCAGCCGGTCACTGTGGAAGCCGGTCAGACGGCCGAAGTCACCTTCACCAACGCCCTGCGCCCCGGCGAGATCCGCATCCAGAAGGTGGACACCAAGGGCGAACCTCTGGATGGCGTAGAGTTCCTGCTGGAATGGAGTGAGGACGGTGTGAGCTGGTCTCCTGTGACCTACACGGATTCCGTTGTCCCCCAGATCGGCGGTTGCACCACCGAAGGGCTGACCGATGGCAGGCTGGTCAGCGGCAAGGATGGTCTTGTAACCTTCCCCGGTCTGCATCCCACCCTCCAGTACCGTCTGACGGAAACTGCCACCAAGGACGGCTACCAGCTTCTGAAGAGCTATGCCTACGAGGGCAGTCTGCCTGCGGAGCATGACCTGACCGTGACGCTGACGGTGGTCAATGCCGAGATCTTCACCCTGCCTAAGACCGGCGCCAACGCACTTGCCATGATGCCCATTGCGCTGGTGCTGTGCCTGGGCATCTGCATGGTTTCCATCGTGACCATCCGCAGGAAGGAGGTCTGAAAAGAATGATGTTCTACAACGCCAGGGATGCCCCTGGCTTCATTTATGCTACGCTCCCAGCTCCGAATATGAATGCCAATCAAAATATCAAATCTTGAACTATGAAAGGAAGATGCGCTATATGAAAAACCTCAAGAAGATTATGGCTCTGTGCCTGTGTCTGATGCTCGTTCTGAGCTGTGTCCCCGGCGTTTCCGCAGCAGAAGTACCCGACGCCACCATCGATGAGAACGCCGCCTGCAGCCTGACCATCTGGAAGTACGACTGGACCAACGCCACGAAGGATGGCGTCTGGAACGAGGACTCCTTCACCTCCACCGGCTGGCGGGAAAGCTATGTCGAGGAGGTTCTGGGCGGCACTGTCCGTCAGGGCGACGCCGATGGCGACATGGGCAACGGCCAGAATTCCAACGGCTATGCTCTGAAGGGTGTCGAGTTCACCATCGTACCTGTGGCCGACATTGTGACCTTCACCGAGTCCGCCAGCGACGATCATCCCGACTACAATCTGACCCAGGTGCTGTACGCCTTTGACAAGGACGAAGCCGCCGACCTGCTGACCGCCATCGGTCTGGCAGACGGTGCTGGCCGTTATGAGAACGCCGATGTACTGAATTACGAATTCACCGGTCCCGTTGAGGGCGGCGTGGATGAAGGCGGCGCCATCGCCATGATCCGTAACTGCTGGTATTACCAGTCCGATGTACTGAACAAGGCTCTGGCCGCGGCTCTGGCAGATAACGCCACCACCGTCAAGAATGCCCTGGAAGCCTATGCCGCATCCAGCAATGCAGCTATCGTCATGGATAAGACCGATGAGAACGGCAAGACCATCCAGCGTGATCTGGAGGTCGGCCTGTGGCTGTGCGTTGAGACTGCTGTCCCCGAAATGGTCACTTCCACCACCGCTCCCTTCTTCGTCTCTCTGCCCATGACCACCGTTTCCGGCGATGAGAACTCCGCTTCTCCCGAAGGCGGCCATCAGTGGAACTATGATGTTGCCGTCTATCCCAAGCAGGAAACCGGCATTCCCACCCTGACCAAGGAGATCCGTGAAGCCAAGCAGGATACCGGTAAGAACGGCGGCTCCGATGCCATCGATGACGGCTTTGACCACAACGCCACCGGCTCCACCGGCGATGTGATGGAGTACAAGATCCTCTCCACGCTGCCCACCATCACCTCCAAGGCAACCAGCCTCCAGAAGTACGAATTCTACGACTCCATCTCCGAGGGCCTGTCCTACAACAAGACCCTGAAGGATGTGAAGATCGAATTCTTCACGGACAAGGACTGCACCGACAAGGTCGCCACCTGGACCCAGGAGGACGGCAAGTTCACCGTTACCTATTCCAGCGATGACCGGCACATGACCATCGACATCACCGAAGCAGGTCTGGCTGAGATCAACGGCAATACCGAAAACACAAACGGCATCCTGTACGCTGGTTACTCCAACTACACCGCAAGAGTCACCTACACCGCCACGCTGAATGCCGATGCCTCCGTCACCTTTGGCGAGGACGGCAATGACAACAAGGTCGTCCTGACCTGGAAGCGTACCAGCTCCGACTACTATGACACCCTGATCGACGATTGCCATCTGTTCACCTTCGGCATCGGTATCACCAAGCTGTTCTCTGATATGGACTCCGAAACTGCCGAGGAAACCGGTATGTTCAAGCACGTCAAGTTCAAGGTTTACAACGCCACCGATGGCTACTGGCTGACTGCCGACCGCAATGATGAGGAAGGTGTGTACTATGTCACCGGCCATGTCACCGAGGAAGCAGATGCCACCATCTTCTATCCCGTCACCATGGGCGATGCGCTGGGTCAGGTTATGATCAAGGGCTGCGAGGATGACGAGTACATCATCACCGAGGTGGAGACTGCCAACGGTTACACCCTGCTCAAGGAGGACATCCATGTGGTGATCTCCGTCGCTGACAATGCTGACCGTCCCTGCGGCATTTACGCCGAGGATGTGCTGGGCGTCCTCCAGAATGACCCCCACTACGCCTTCGACGGTGGCTACGACCTCCATCTGGCGAATATCCCCCAGGTGCAGCTCGCCCATAACTTCCTGACCGCTTCCGCCACTGTCGACGGCAACGAAGTCACCATGCTGGAGGATAACGGCAGCGAGAACGCGGAGGCCCCTCTGACTGTGGTCAACACCCCCGGCTTCGACCTGCCCAAGACCGGTGACAACGGTACCTGGATGTACAGCGTCGGCGGCATCACCCTGATGGCAGCCGCTCTGATCGTGATGGTCATCGCCTTCAAGAAGAAGGAGAAGCCCGCCCAGCAGTAAGCCCGTCTGCCCCGAAGAGTCCCAACGCTCTCCGGGGCCCTTTTTCTGCGCCCATTTTGGAAAGGAGGATCTCCACGAAGCGTAAAGCATTGACCGTCGCCATTGCCATTATCACCTTTCTGCTGGCCCTTGGCATCACCCTCTATCCCATCATCAGCACCCGATACAATGAACAGCACCAGTCCGAGATCCACACGGCATATCAGGAACAGGTGGAGCAGGCTGACACCTCTGCTCTGGATGAAGCCAGAGCGTCGGCTGCCGCCTACAACGAATCCATCCAGCCCGGTGTGCAGCTCATGGATGCATTCAGCCAGGAAGCCATTCTGTCAGCTTCTGAGGACTATGCCAGCCAGCTCAACATCACAGGCAGCGGCATCATGGGGTATATCCAGATCCCGGCCATCGGCGTGGATCTTCCCATCTACCATGGCACAGATGACGCTACGCTGGAAAAGGGCGTCGGTCATCTTCTCGGAAGCAGCCTGCCCGTGGGCGGTGAAAGCACCCATGCGGTGCTGACCGCCCATTCCGGTATGGCATCCCAGAAGATGTTCTCCGATCTGGATCTGCTGAAACATGGCGATGTGTTCTATTTGGATGTGCTGGGAGAAACCATGGCCTATCAGGTGGATCAGATCAAGACCGTGCTGCCCTATGACACCACCTATCTTGGCATCACTGAGGGTGGAGACCACTGCACCCTCGTGACCTGTACACCTTTCGGTGTCAACACCCACCGCCTGCTGGTGCGTGGAACCCGCATCCCTTATGAGGAAGCGGAGGAAATCATAGCAGAAACAGCCCCGGAAGAACTGCCGGAATCCACCTGGGAGCAGGCATATATCAGGGGCATCTGCATCGCCATTGGAATTGTGGCGGCAGCAGGCATCCTTGCCCTTGCCGTTTGGCTGTATCAGAGGTATCGACATGGGTATGTGGCGTAAAATCGTTGTCCTCGTGATGCTGATGGTATTCATCGCCGGACTCGGACTCCTCATTTATCCCCACTTACAGGGAGCCGTGACTGACCACCGCATCACTGCGGATGCCAATGAATTTCTGGAGATGGTGGATTTCACGCCCGTAAAGCTGGAAAATCCCATCCCGGAAAACACCGAGCCTACCGAAACGAAACCTGCCCCGTACCCGGAGCTGCTGGAAGCGATGCTGCAGTACAACCAGCGGATCTGGGAAGAAAAGCAGTCTGGACTCTGCGACCCCTGGGCTTATGAACAGCCCAGCTTCACGCTGGGCGACTACGGTCTTACCGATGAGATCTTCGGTGTCATCCGTATCCCCAAGCTGGAGCTGTCAATGCCCATCTATCTGGGAGCCACCTACCGGCACATGGCAGACGGAGCCGCACACCTGTCCCAGACCAGCCTGCCCATCGGCGGGGAGAACACCAACAGCGTCATCGCCGGTCACCGGGGATGGCGTGGGGCTTCCTACTTCCGATACATCACGGAGCTGGAAGCCGGTGATGAGGTCATCATCACCAACCTGTGGGGCGAACTGCGGTACACCGTGGTGGATACCAGAGTCATCGCCCCCAATGATATAAAACAGATCCTCATCCAGGAGGATCGGGAACTACTCACCCTGCTCACTTGTCACCCCTATGCATCCGGCGGCAAGTACCGCTATGTTGTGTACTGTGAGCGCACACAAGAAACGGAGGTTTAATGAATCAGAAACTCATCCGCACCCTGACCATGTGCGCCCTGGTGGTCTTCATGGTCGCAATGATGGCAGTCCCTGCTTTCGCCACCGGCACCGGCAATGTGTCAGCCGCCATCGAAGGCACCTGGAACGCTGCCCAGGGACAGATCAAGGACATCGTGAATAAGGTCGTCTTCCCTGTGATCGACATGATTCTGGCAATTCTCTTCTTCGTGAAGATTGCCACCGCATACATGGATTATCACAAGCACGGTCAATTCGAGTTCACTGCGCCTGCAATCCTGTTCGCATGTCTGCTGTTCTCCCTGACTGCCCCCTCTTACATCTGGACCATCCTCTGACGGTCCCGTTTTCCATGGAGTAAGGGTTCATGGCAGAATATAAGAGTCTTTATATCTTCTCTGAGGAAGAAGCCAGGGATTACCACGAACTGGATCTGTGGCAGGAAAGCCACAAGGAAAACTGCAAGTGTGCCAGAGCCATCGAGGACGCCATCGCTAGCAGCTTCGATGGTCGGACCTTGCAGAGCGATTGTGCCGCTGGGATCATTGCCCAGTTTGGCTTCAACCGGGTCAACTTCGTCCTCTCCAATACCATCCGTGAGAAGTCCCATGACGGTCGCTTTTCTCCCGACAACAAGAACTGGAGCCAGACCATCTTCGTCCCCAGGCACAACAACAACTGGGCATTCACCGTGGAAAGCCATCCGGCAGTGCTGGATGGCTTTATCAATCTGACCCGGAAAGCCTGGGCAGAGCTTGGACTATATGACCAGTCTCACTGCGTCGATCCGAAAGAGGAGCTTCTGGATTACACCGGAAAGGTTCTGGTTGTCAGTCCCCACTGGCTGAAAGACCAGTACAAAACGCCCCAGGACCAGCTCTTTTATGCGGAGTGCGGCTTCGGCTGTTCCCCCAAGGCAGCCGGACGGAAAGTGTACGGACAATTCCTTCACGACGGAGAACAGACCCATCTGAACCGGGGCGACTTTATCGGCATTCTGAAGGACGAGCACCTGCCTGACTGGGCTCGTGCCAAGCTCGATGCGCTCCACGGTCCCGCTGTGGAGTCTTCCCCGGAGCAGACCATGTAAGCATATCCACAACACACCCAGGGCAGCTTCCGCAAGGCGGCTGCCCTCCTCTGGAGGTGATTGAAATTTGTTTGATTGGCTAGGCGACATCCTTGCGGGATTGGGCGACGCCATTGGCATTGCATTCGACAATACCGTTGGATCAATCGTGGATTCCATCTGGACGGCACTGGTCCAGTGGATGTACACCGCCATCTATGGCGCGGTAGCCGACCTTTTCACAGGGATCAACCACATGGGTGCCGAGATCTTCCGTCTGAGCTGGGTGTCCGCTGTGATTGACCTGTTCACGCTGTTTGGATGGTCCCTCTTCATTGCTGGTGTTGCCGTTTCAGCTTTTGATGTGGCAATCGAATGTCAGACAGGCCGCACCAGTATAAAAACCACCGCCATCAATGTCCTCAAAGGCTTCTTCGCCTGTTCGCTGATCGGTGTTGTCCCGGTGGAACTCTATCAACTGTGCATCTCTTTGCAGAATACCTTTGCCGGTGACTTGACCCAGATCTTCGCCGGTGCCCAGACCACTTCCTTCGGAGACTTTGTCCAGCAAACCATGCAGATTGCCTTCAACCCGGCAAATGTTGCTCCCGGTGTTTTGCAGACGCTGTGTATGCTCATCGCCTTTGCATACTGTGTAATCAAGGTATTCTTTGCCAACATCAAGCGCGGCGGCATTCTGCTGATCCAGATGGCGGTAGGGTCGCTTTATATGTTCTCCGTTCCGCGAGGATATACCGATGGCTTCACCCAGTGGTGCAAGCAGATCGCTGCCCTCTGCCTGACTGCGTTTATGCAGACAACGCTGTTGTTCCTTGGCATGCTGACCTTCCAGACCAATATGCTTCTTGGCCTTGGCATCATGCTGGCATCGGGCGAGGTTGAGAGAATCGCACAGCAGTTCGGTCTGGACAGCTCCGTCAGAGTGAATATGGGAACCATCATCCAAAGCACCAGCATGGCAGTCAGCGTCGGACGGGCAGTTGCCAATGTGAAGTAAGGAGGTTTCCGCAAGTGAATCAATACCTGTACCCGCAGAACCTGAAAGCCAAGGCCAACCTCTGGCTCTGGAGTCTGCGGGATTTTGCCATTTTATGTGTTGCTGTTCTGCTGTCGGCAGTGGTGCTGGTCAACTCCGGCACTCTGGTTCCGGCCGCAGTCAGCATGTGCTTCGGATTCTTGACGATCCGGGCATCGGATGACATTACCATCATGGATTACCTGCGGTATGCCGTCCGCTATTTTCTTACCACACAACAGTATTTTGAATGGGAGGTGACTGCTTGAAGCAGAAGAAACGCAAAGGCCGTTCTGTCCAGCAGCTGCTGGGTATTCAGTCCTTTACCAAATACGGCATCATGACCGACGCCGGGGAGCTGATTCTGTACCGGGTAGCCCCCACCAACATCTCCGTGCTGTCCGCCGCCAATATCGGTATCAAGATCATGCATCTGAAAAAGCTTCTTTCCGGCATTCCGGATCTTGAAGTGATCTGCACCGATTCCTGTGAGTGCTTCGATGACAACAAGGCATTTCTGCATTTCAGGATCAACGAGGAAAGCAATCCCCAGGTTCGCAGTCTGCTTCTGAAAGACCGGGATATGCTCACCGGAATGCAGGCTGAAATGTCCAACGCCCGGCAGTTCGTGCTGGTGAAGCGGTTCCGCGGGCTCAAGCCGGAACAGGTGTTCGTTTCCATGAACCGGATTCTAAAAGCCATCATCGAGCAGGGGTTTGAAGCCCATCGAATGACCAAGGCGGAGATCAAGCGGCTTATCGCCATCTACTTCGGAGCCTCCATGGACGGAGATCTCATGCCCGATGTGGATGGCGGTCAGTTTTTCGAGGAGGTGGACGCATGAGCCTGTTCAGGCGAAAACGGAAAGCACTGAGTCCGGAGCAGCAGGAGGTAATCCATACCAAAGATTTCTTCGACTGCGTCGCACCGGGAACCATCAAATTCCTTGCCGACAGCTACATCATCGGTGACTCCTACCGCTGTGCCTGGGCAATCAAGGAGTATCCCCCCACCACGGAAGAACAGGCGATCCTCTCCCAGCTTGCCGACCGCAACGGCGTCACCCTGCGGATCTACCACAGGCTGGTGGAGCCTATGGAGCAGCGGCAGATCGTGAACAACGCCAACCGTAAGAACCGCCTCATGGCAGGTGACAACGATTTGAACCAGGCAATCGAAGCCGAGGGCAACCTCCAGGATGTGGTGACTCTGCTGGCGAACCTGCGTAAAAACCGGGAACCGCTGCTCCATTGTGCTGTGTTCATCGAGCTGAAAAGCAAAGACCCGGAGTCCCTGAAAGAGCTGCAGTCTGACATTGCTATGGAACTGACCCGCGCCAAGATCACCGTGGACAGGCTTACCCTTCGGCAGCAGGAGGGTTTTCTCTCTGTTGTGCCCTTCGGCAGCAACCAGTTCGGTGCCCAGTTCGAACGTGTCCTGCCTGCCAGCTCCGTCGCAAACCTGTATCCCTTCAATTTTTCCGGCAAGACCGATCCCAGGGGCTTCTACATCGGACGTGACAAATACGGTACGAATATTCTGGTAGACCTGGATCGCCGCAGTGATGACAAGACCAACGGTAACTGCCTGATTCTGGGCAACTCCGGTCAGGGCAAGTCCCATCTGCTGAAGCTCATGCTGACGAACCTGCGGGAATCCGGAAAGTCCGTGATCTGTCTGGATGTGGAGCATGAGTACGAGGATCTGACCAATGCGCTGGGCGGCAGCTATATCGACTTCCTCTCCGGCAAGTACCTCATCAATGTGCTGGAGCCTAAGATCTGGAGTGACGAGGAAGATGCCGACGATAACGGCGCAGAATCTCCCGAAGCGTTCCGCAAGGTCACCCGGCTGAGCCAGCATATCGCATTCCTCAAGGATTTCTTCCGTTCCTACAAGGGCTTCACCGATGCCCAGATCGACACCATCGAGATCCTGCTGGAAAAGCTCTACTTCCAGTTTGGTATCACGGATGATACAGACTTCTCCAGCATCAGCCCGGAGAGCTATCCTATTCTGTCTGATCTTTATCGTCTGTGCGAAACGGAATTCCGCATGTACGATGACAGCGAGAAAAACCTCTACACTGAGGACACCCTCCGGGAGCTCTGCCTGGGACTGCACTCCATGTGCGTCGGCTCTGAAAGCAAGTATTTCAACGGCTACACCAACATCAAGGACGACAAGTTCCTCTGCTTCGGCGTCAAGGGTCTCATGGACACCAACGAGAAGCTCCGCAATGCTATGCTGTTCAATCTTCTCTCCTACATGAGCAATGCCCTCATCGGCATAGGCAACACCGTGGCAGCCATCGACGAGCTGTACCTGTTCCTGTCCAACCTGACCACCATTGAGTACATCCGAAACAGCATGAAGCGAGTCCGGAAACGGGATTCCATCGTGATCCTTGCATCCCAGAACATTGAGGACTTCCTGATCCCTTCCATCCGGGAATTCACCAAACCTCTGTTCTCCATCCCCACCCACCAATTCCTGTTCAATCCCGGTCAGATCAATCCCAGGGAGTTCATGGAAGCCTTGCAGGTGGAGGATGCTGAATTTGAGCTCATCCGCTACCCGGAGCGCGGCACCTGCCTGTACCGGTGCGGCAACGAACGGTACCTCCTTCAGGTCATCGCCCCGGACTACAAGGCAGAGCTGTTCGGAAAGGCTGGTGGCCGCTGATGGGTGCCGCAGTCGGTGCGGCACTCAAAAAGATTGCCATAGCCCTCCTGACAGACAAGCGGGTGCTGAAAGCCATCGGCATGACCGTTCTTGTACTGATTGTCGCTCTGCTGTTGCCTCTCATGGCTATGCTGGCGATCCTCAGTGGTAACATTGAGCTGGATACCGATGCGCTAATGGCACAGATTGAAGCCAACCTGACCGTCAGCGACATTGCCATGCTCACCACCATCGAGGACACTATGGAGGCCATCGACACCACATTGACAGATGCCGGGATGCCCAGCCGTGTGGGAGAAGCCCAAGCCCTGTACATCATGGCACTATACGACGAATCCGGCAGCTCCAGTTTCGTCTCCAGGCTGGCCTCCTGTTTCAGCGAGAACCAATCTGATGCCCAGCTCATCACTGCTGTCAATGTGGAATTCGGAACCAGCATCGATGTGGAGGAATTTTCCCATGTGGCTCAAAACATCCGCACCACCTACATCGACATCTCTGAATACCACGATCCTGCCACCAAGAACAATCTGGACTTGGTGCAGTGGGCCGTCGAAGCGGAAGAAGCCGGATGGGGCTATGTCTGGGGTACCTACGGTCATGTTCTGACCCGCAGCTACTACGAAGCAAAGCTGGAACAGTACCCCGATGGTGTCGGCAAGTATGCAGACTTCATTGAAGCCAACTGGCTGGGCAAGCGTACAGCTGACTGCGTCGGTCTCGTCAAGGGCTATGGCTGGTTTGATCCGGAAACACAGAGCATCGGATACGGCATCAATGGCATGCCGGACTATGCCACCGAGGACATGATCAATTGGTGCAGCGAACGAGGAAGCCTGGATACCATGCCGGAGATCCCCGGACTGCTCCTCTGGATGGATGGTCATGTAGGCATCTACATTGGGGATGGCTATGCCATTGAAGCCATGGGAACCCGGTACGGCGTAGTCAAAACGCAGGTCGAGGGACGTGGCTGGCAGCTCTGGGGCAAAATTCCCTGCATCGAGTACATCGAGGAAGCTGCGGAAACGGAGCCAACCGAATTCACCGTCCCCACAGGCTAACCAGCTTCAAGCGAAAATCGGGTAGGAGGGGGCGACTAACCCCCGTCCTCCCACAACACCGTACGTGCCGTTTTCGGCATACGGCGTTTCGGCTGGTTCTGACCTAAGACGCTGTCCCTCAATACCTGCTCGTCATTTCCGACTTCTACTCTCGGCTTCCAGCCTACCCTCATTCGTTCAATCTCCGTAGAGCAACTGATGTCATCACAGGTATTCACTTCTTTCGTCAGCCATTGCCAACCGTCTGTCCCTTCCCTTCCTGGTGATTAGCCATTTCTTCGGTACTATGGACAGAGCTGACTTCTGCGGGTTCAGCCACCACCTTGCGATGTGGGTTACTCCTTTCAGAGCATTTCCCGCAGACCTCCCCGGGTAAGAACGATAACCTTCATCTCGCAGCCGCCTCATCTACCGTAAGGGATTCGGGTAGCATTGGACTTCTCCTTGTTGTGCAGGGTCGTCCGTCCCTATTCGGCCTTATATGAGATTTCTGTTCGTCGGCCCGAAACTTTGCCCTGCGGTGGACCTTTCAACCTCCGCAATCCGGCTTCCTTCAGATTCCACCTCACGATGGACACCCTTGCCTTCGGCTAACGGTTCCTGCTACCGAGTCCGTAGTGGACTTTCACCACCAAGTTATCGCCCATGCCGGGCGCACACAACCAAAAGCGGTGACCAGCCCGGTCACCGCTTTTTTCATACCCAATGAAATGGAGGTAATGTATTGAACGATAAGAAACCCATCGAATCTCTGGAGTGCATTGATCTTTCCTACTGCACCATTCTGGACAAAAGCTTCTCTGGGGTGAAATTCAACGGTGCCAGCTTCCGCGGCACACGGTTCAACAATGTGGACTTTACCGGAGCCAGCTTCCAGCACTGCGACTTCACCGAAACCCGGATGACCGACTGCGATCTGAGCCATGTCTGTGCAGCGGATACGGACTTCTCTCTGACGATCTTCGAGTCCTGCATCGTGGACAACATGCAGCTGAACGCATGCCGCATGGAAGCAGTCAGCCCCTACAGCACGGAGCTGTCGGAAATCAGCATGGACGATGCCACCAGACTCACCATGTCCGACCAGGATGAGGGCTTCGGCTCTATGAAGGGAGGAATGTAATGCTTCAGACAAGAGCGGTCTTCCAGCGCAAGAGTCCCACCATCGAAGCGCAGGAGTGCCAGATTGAGAAGGTCGTCACCCTCTCTGGCAGTGAATATGCCCGCTTCCACCAGATGCTTCTGGATGACTACGACTTCATCCGTGATAACCGGGAGCTGATGTGTGTGGAGGACGGCGTCACCCATTGCATTCTTGTCGTAGGCGAAACCACCGAGGACGGCATTCTGGTCAACTCCGAGGGTGGAGATTATGCACGCAGCACAGCGTTCTTCCCCCATGCAAAGAGCTTTCTGCTCACCCACGGGCAGGTGCAGGATGTCCGGCAGGAAGAACACGTAAACACCGCATCCGAATCTCCCTCTGCTGTCGCACCGATCTCTCCTGCGCTCCTGGCCTACGGCGAGAAGTTGCAGCAGATCGTGAACGGTGTCCTCAAACAGGCTCTGGACGGACACGACCAGGCTACCTATATCATCTCCTTACAGGAGCTTCACGACATCTATGACAGCGATGACTTCGATGACACCCTCTTCATCGCCATGCTGAAGGAACGGTCGGAGATCGTGGACATGGATGTCAGCTACGGCGATATCATGGTCACTCTTTCTCTGGAGTCCATCCTGGCCCACGACCGTTCTCAGCTTCGTGTCATCACGCAGGATGACCTGAAGATCATGCACGCCAAGCACACGCTGTGGACATACGACCAGGGCGGCGAGGAAGCTAACTTCTCTGACTGTCTGCTCTCCGGGCTGGACATGAGCCATATGCAGTTCAACGGTGTCAACTTCTCCGGCGCACTGCTGGAGAACGTGAATATGTGCTCCTCTGGTGTCTGCTTCGGCGTGTTCCGGGGTGCCAGATTCGTCGGCTGCAAGATGACTGGTATCTGTGCTGAAGAAGCGGACTTCAACGGAGCTACCTTCGAGGAATGCAACATCAAGCAGGGTCATCTCGCCCACAGCAACTTCGCCCACGTCCAGTTTCTCGATACCGACCTGTGGATGGCAGATATGCATAGCTGCTGCATCGAGGGAACCAACATCGGGAACACCGATACCACGGGCGTGAATCTCAATGACACATCGGAGGATGAAGAAAGCTGGGTCAATGACTTTTCCTTTGGCATGGGAGGTATGTGATGAACGATATCAAGTTCGAGATCCGTCCCGCCGCCGATGCAGAGTCCAGCCTCTTCTTTTCCCAGAGCCGTGAAAAGGATGCGGAGCTTGGCTGTATTGGTCATGTCCGTATGGACTTCGGCCATGGCGGCAAAGAGTTCTGGCACACCTGGCATCAGCGTGGCCCGGAGGAGTTGAATACCCCTGCATTCAAAGCTGAGCTGGATAAGGTCGTGGATGAGCTGAGAAAGAATGTCCTTAAGGACTTCTCCTCCATGACTGCCTACTGCCGCAGCAACGGCGGTCAGATCAGCGGCGGCTGGGTGCAGAACCATGGCTTCATCGTGGACACGGAGAACTACCGCTACTGTCTGCGGTGCAATCCTGTCCGGGGTGACTACCAAGCCTATCTGACCTGCTTCGATAAGCAGGCACAGGCTATGGAACAATCCACGCTTCCCGAAATGTGCTTTTCTACACTCCCCAGCACCGGGGAGCTGGTTTGCATCAAGCGGGGTGAACCGGGCTACTATTCCTCCGAGTGGAATACAGGAGATCCGCGGCGCAACAGCGAAATCGCAGACTACAACAACGAGCGTCTGGGTGTCACCCTGGCACAGCGCAAGGCTATGGAAGCTGGATCTATGTTTGGATGGGATGTCCCCGGTGCCGATCCTGCCAACTACGAGGACGGCATCTATGTGCCGCCCGCCACGGAAGAAATGACCATGGGCGGTATGGTCTGATGGCACTGGTTGAAGAAACCCTGTTTGGGGTTCATGACAAGGTCTCCATCGCCCTCCAGCGGCTTCGCACCTTTGAGCCAGCCGAGGGGTACTACCTTGCGTTCAGCGGCGGCAAGGACAGCCAGTGCGTCTATCACCTGTGCAAGGAAGCAGGTGTCAAATTCGATGCCCACTACAGCCTGACCACCGTTGACCCGCCAGAGGTCATCTACTTCATGCGGGAGCATTATCCCGACGTGATCGTGGACAGGCGCGACACCACCATGTGGAAGCTCATCGTCAAGAAAGGGATGCCGCCCACCCGTATGGTTCGATACTGCTGTGACGAGCTGAAGGAAGGCGGCGGCCGTGGGCGTGTTATGGTCACAGGCGTCCGCTGGGCTGAAAGCACCAAGCGGAAGAACAACCGTGGTCTACTGGAGCTGAACAACTACACCAAGAAGTATGTGAAGCTCATGAACGACAATGACGAAGCCCGAAGGATGTTCGAAACCTGTGCCATGAAAAGTATGCACACCCTCAATCCCATCATCGACTGGACACAGGAGGAAGTCTGGGAGTATCTGCACTCCCGGAATATTCCGTACTGCAAGCTCTATGATGAAGGCTTCGACCGCATTGGCTGTATCGGCTGTCCGCTGGCTGGGTCTCAGCAGATGCGCTTTGAGTTTGACCGGTATCCGAAGTACAAGCAGGCATACCTCCGTGCGTTTGAAAAGATGCTTGCTGTTCGCAAGGACAACGGAAAACCCTACCATCTATGGAAAACCGCTGACGATGTAATGGAGTGGTGGCTGGATGAGAAACGGCATCCCAAAACGGATGCAGACCAACTCAGCTTCTTCTCCTCTGATGAAATCACGGATGCCGCCTGACGGCATCCGTCCTCTACGAAAGGATGGATGAATTGAAGAAAACCAATCTGACCGTTCCCTATGAGGAAGAAAAGGTCAAAGCCCTCCGCTGGTATCTGGAACAGAAGGGCTCCAAGCTGGAGGACGAACTGGTCAAGGCCGTGGACACGCTGTTCCAAAAGAATGTCCCTGCCAATGTTCGCAGCTACATCTGCAAGGATGAGGATACCCCTCCCGCAGCGGAGGCCCCTAAGCTCAGGCGTTCCAGAGCCGATGGCGAACAGGAAGCCAGCGATCCTGCTGCCGTTCAAATCTGAGTACAGATGCCCTACGGTCAATACTATGTGACAGCGGTGCCTGATGCAAGTGTCGAATATGAGGATGACCATGGCAATCCCATCATCTGCTCCGGCTACTACTGTGAAGTCTTTCGCAATGCAGGCTATGAGAATCAGTGCGATTACTTCTCTCTCGCTGTCGGTCACGACATTCCGAATGACTCCGAGGAATCCCTGCACCTGGGTATTTGCCAGTACCTTGGCTTGAACCTGAACGAGGACAAGCTCGAAGTCAGGAATCTGCCTCCGGCTGAGCAGGAGGATATCTATGGCAGTATCGCCATGAATTAATCCCGGCATCGCCCTCTGAATTAAGGGAGCCGAAATCCCGCATTTTCGGGGTTTCTTCACCCTGTGTGCCTCTTTCGCATCTGAGGTAGGGCTGGGATACCCCTGCGGCGGTTTGCGCCGCTGTGAGCCGCTGTGGGCGGCTTTCCTTCGCTGCTTCGGCAGCAGGCTTTCTGCACGAAGTGCAGACCTCGTCCGCCTTGCGAACGAGGTGCAGGAATAAGGGCGGGGTTCTAAATTGCCCCCGCCCGATTCACAGCGTCCGGCAATGCCGGCCGCACAAGGCTTTTTCGCACTTTTAGGCACAATGCCAGTGGGGTTCTATTTTACCCGCAAAATAGCCCAAAGGGTTCTGATTTCGGGATTCCCTTAGAGCCGCAAGGACTATTTCGGGGTTCTGCGGCTTTTTCACGCCCTTTTCACCGCTTCCCCCCCTTTCAGGGGATGAGAACCACTGCCATCACCCAAGAAAGGAGGTTCGGAGTGGACACACCAAAACGTAAATTCGCACTGAAGATCTCACCGGAGATTCTCGATATGGTCGAGAAGAACTACAAGGAAGATGGCTGCGGATGCCGGTCTGCGTTCATCGAAAAGGCAATTCTTTTCTACTGCGGCTACCTCACTGCCAACGACTACCGCGAGTATTTTCCCAATGCAATTGTCTCGACTACGAAAGGAATGCTGGATTCTTTCGAGAACCGGATGGCGAATATTCTCTTCAAAAACACCGTCGAGCTCTCAATGATGCTTCATGTTCTGGCCGCCACCCATGGCATCAGCGAGGAAACTTTAGCAGACCTGCGGCGCATGTGTATCGACGATGTAAAGAGAATCAACGGCACGATTTCTCTTGCTGACGCTGTAAAATTCCAGAAGGGATAAGGTGATTCTCTGTGGCAAAAGTGATTTTGAAATGGAGATACATCAAGCCCGGAACGAAAAAACATAACAGCAATCTCGTAAAATACATTGCCCAGCGGCCCAATGTCGATAAGATCGATGATACCTGGAAGGATCTTTCCGTTTCAAAAACACAGCAGGAACTCATCGATCAGATCCTGAAAGACTTTCCGGAAGCAGCCGACAGCCATGAGTATCAGGACTATCGTTCAGCACCCAACAAAGGAACTGCGTCAGAGTTTATCTCCCGCTCCATCGAAGATAACTTCGACCGGATCGGCAAGCGAAGCAACTATGTCCGCTACATTGCTCACCGCCCCGGTGCGGAACGGTTCGGAACGCACGGACTTTTTACCGATGCAAATGTTCCTATCGATCTCAATGCTGTTGCCAAGGAAGTCGCAGAACACGACGGCATTCTCATGACGGAGGTTCTGTCCATCCGCCGTGAGGATGCCGCTCGTTTGGGCTTCGATAGAGGTGAAGTCTGGCGGGATATGCTCCGCAGCCAGACCACCGCCATGGCACAGGCAATGAACATTCCGTTAGAAGATCTGCGGTGGTATGCGGCGTTCCACAATGAATCTCACCACCCTCACTGCCACATTGTTGCCTACTCCGTAGGGAAGAAGCCCTACATGAGTCAGCAGGATCTTATGAAGCTCAAGGAAAGCTTTGCCCACGAAATCTTCAAGCAGGATCTGCTGACTACCTATCAGGAGCAGACCGCTCAGCGAAATCTCCTGAAGAAAGAAACCGCTGACCTCGTCAGAAGCATCGTCCATTCCATCAACACCGGTGCCTATGAGAACGTCCATTTGGAACGTATGCTCCGTGAGCTTTCTTCCCAGCTTCAAAAGGCAAGGGGCAAGAAAGTCTACGGATACTTGTCCCAGCCAGCGAGAAATCTTGTCAATAATATCGTGGATGAGCTGGCGAAAGATGATCGGCTGTCGCAGCTTTATTCTCTGTGGTACGATCAGCGGGATGCAGTCATCCGCACCTATCAGGACAAAATGCCTGACAGAATTCCGCTGTCCCAGAATGAAACCTTCCGTTCCATCAATAACACGGTCATTCAGGAAGCCATGAATCTCTCCGCAGATGCCCCGGCGATGGACACAGCAGTCGACCTGCCGGAAGATCCTGCCGAAGATATTCCCGCATCTGTATCTGCTGTTGAGCCTGAAGTATTTATTCCGCCTGCTCACTCAGATAACGAACCCGGTGATGAGATCCCGCCCCAGGAAGAACCTGTGCCGCCACCAAAGCGGCCACAACAGCGGACGAACTGGTGGACGGATGCATACAAGCAGGCCCGACAGTTTCTCTACGGAACCAAGGAAGAACCACCGCATCTCGAAAAAGCCTACGAGCTTCTTTTCACAGAAGCCAAAGCAGGAAACGGTCTTGCTATGCATGATCTTGGCAAACTGCTTCTGAATGGTCTCGGCTGTGAGAAGAATGAAGTGCTGGCTCAGTCCTGGTTTTTACAGGCTCACGATGCGTTCATGCAGATGGAAAAGACGGACAAGCGGCCCAGCTACTGGCGATACCGAATTGGAAAAATGTATTCCTACGGCTACGGTGTTGAGCAGAATCATACCGCCTCGGCTGTCTGGTTTACGAAAGCACTCGATGGAAACAGTCCCTTCGCAGCCTATGCTCTGGGTGGTCAATACTTCCGTGGGCAAGGTGTGGAACAGGACTACTCCCAAGCCTTTTCTCTGTTTTCCATCGCCGCCACCGACACCTCCAAACCCAATGCCTATGCCCAGTATCAGCTCGGCAGGATGTGCAAGGAATGTCTCGGCACGACCGCTGACCGTTCCGCATCCGAACAATGGTACCGCAAAGCATACCAAGGCTTCCTGCGGATCGAGCAGGACATGGCAGATGACAGAATCTACTACCGCCTTGGCAGCATGAATCTGTCCGGAACCGGCACGGATGTGGATCTGATTCAGGCGAAGATTTACTTTGAGAAGGCTGCGGAGCTTGGCAATGTAGATGCCCTCTACGGTCTTGGAAAGCTGTACCTGCGGAAAGATTTTGAAGGATACGATCCGGCGAAAGCCGCAGAGTATCTGGAAGATGCGGCGAAGCAGGGGCATTCCTATGCCCAATACCTACTGGGAAAACTGCTCCTCCGGGGTGAAGATATCCCGCAGGATCTTGAAGCAGCCATCCAATGGCTGGAGAAGTCTGCGGAACAGGACAACCAGTATGCCCAATATCTTCTGGGTAAGATTCTGCTCCGTGGTGATGGTGTGGAAGCAGATCCGAAGCGGGCTGTAAAACTTCTGGAACGATCCATAGAACAAGGAAATCTCTATGCCACATACTTCCTTGGCAAAGCCTATCTCAGTGGCGAAGCCATTCCACAGGACATTGCTAGGGCTATCCAGTTGCTCACCGACGCGGCGCAGCGAGATATGGACTCTGCCATGTATGCCCTTGCCAAGCTGTACCTTGCAGATGAGCTCGTCCCCATAGACAAGGAGAAAGCTCTCCACTGGCTGAAAAAGGCAGTGGCATTGGATAACCAGTACGCCCAATATCAACTTGGAAAGATACTCCTGTTCGGTCAGGGCATCGACCGTGACATCGAAGCAGGAAAGCATCTGCTCCAATGTTCTGCCGCCCAGGGCAATGAATATGCACAGCGAATCCTGAACAACTACGGCAGGACACCAATTGCCATTGCAAGCTTCCGGCTTATGACAAGCCTTGCACGGCTTTTCCAGAGCAGAATCAACGAGCAACGTAAGCAACAGAACAGCAGTCTCATCGACCGGAAACTCCGTCAGAAAATTGAAGAAAAGAAGCAAGCCCACGGTCTCAAAATGGGCTAGAAAGGAACCCTATGGCAAACTATATTCCCTTCACCGATGAACAGCGGGAGCAGGCACGCCAAACAGATCTGGTGGCGTTTCTCCGCCAGTGCGGTGAGATCGTCAAGCCCTCCGGTTCGGAGTTCCAATGGAACTGCAACGGCCAGAAGGTCACCATTCGGGGCAATGTATGGTACAACCAGTACGAACAGTTCGGCGGCGATGCCATCTCCTTCGCCCAGCATTTCTATGATTATTCCTACCAGGATGCCGTCTGCCTCATGCTTGCCATGAACTGTGGCATCGCTGTTCCGTCCTATACATCCTACCCGGTAGCTCCATTCCAGCTTCCTGAGAAGCATGACAATATGCGTCGGGTCTATGCCTATCTGCTCCGGCAGCGAGGGATCGATAAGGATGTGCTGGACTCGTTTACCTATCGCGGTCTCATTTACGAGTCCGCTAAGTACCACAATGTTGTTTTTGTTGGTAAGGACAAGGATGGAAAGCCCCGGCACGCACACAAGCGTGGAAGCGGCTCCCAGTCCACCTACAAAGGCAACGCACCCGGCAGTCTGCCCGGTTACAGCTTCCACTGGGTCGGAGCCTCAGACCGGCTCTATCTCTTCGAAGCCCCGGTGGATCTTCTGTCGTACATCTCAATGCATAAGTCCGGCTGGCGAAACCACAGCTATGCCGCTTCGTGCAGTGTGTCGGACAAAGTCCTGTGGCAGATGCTCCATGACTATCCCTACATCAAGCAAGTGTTTCTCTGCTTTGACAGCGACAATGCTGGCAAAGAAGCAGCGAAAAGAATCGCTGAAAAGCTCAAGCAACAGAATATCGAATGCGAGATCCTCGTCCCGGTCGGCAAAGACTGGAACGAGGATCTAACTATTTGAAGGGAGGAAACTATCTGAACGGAACAACAATGCTCATCCTTGTCTGCGGTTCTATGCTGGCGATCCTGGGCCTGATCTCCGCCGCATCCCATATGTACAATCTCAATGGCATCAAGTCCAAAACCGTTGGTGACGGTCAGCATGGTGCCGCCCGATTTGCCACCGGCCAGGAACTTCTTCGTACCTTCAAGAAAGTGCCGTACAATCCTGACCATTGGCGGGAGCTGGGACCGAAGTCAACGGAGCTGAATCTGCCCCAGGGTGTTATCGTTGGCTGTAAAAACAAGAGCAGTCTTGTGTTCCAGCCCGGACGAAAGTGGCCCCTCCACACCCGCAGGCAGACCTATGCACTGGTGGATACCGCTGACGTGCATACCATGATGATCGGTGCCGCTGGTTGTGGCAAGACCGCATTTTGGCTCTATCCGAATCTCGAATATGCCTGTGCCGCCGGAATGTCGTTTCTCACAACAGACACCAAAGGTGATCTGTACCGCAACTATGGTAACATCTGCAAGGCCTATGGCTACGATGTAGCGGTCATTGACCTGCGTAATCCCACCAAGTCAGACGGCAACAACCTGCTCCACCTCGTGAACAAATACATGGATCTTTACAAGGACAGCGGCAAGCTGGCCGACAAAGCCAAGGCAGAAAAGTATGCCAAGATCATCGCCAAGACCCTGATCTACAGCGACGGCGATGCATCCTCTTTCGGCCAAAACGCATTCTTCTACGATGCGGCCGAGGGACTAATGACCGCCACTATCCTGCTGATTGCGGAGTTCGCAAAGCCGGAGGAACGGCACATCGTCTCCGTGTTCAAGCTGATTCAGGACTTGCTTGGCCCTTCTGGAGTTCGAGGAAAGAACCAGTTCCAGCTCCTCATGGAACGGCTTCCTGCCGATCACAAAGCCCGGTGGTTTGCTGGCTCTGCCCTAAACACCTCCGAACAGGCGATGCAGTCCGTCATGTCCACCGCCATGTCCCGGCTGAATGCGTTCCTGGACTCCGAGCTGGAGCAGATTCTATGCTTTGATACTGCCATCGATGCAGAGAAGTTCTGCTCGTCCAAGTGCGCTGTTTTTATCGTTCTCCCGGAAGAAAACCCCAACACCTACTTCATGGTATCCCTGCTGATCCAGCAGCTCTACCGCGAGATCCTGACCGTAGCAGACGAGAACGGCGGCAGCCTCAACAACCGTGTCATGTTCTACTGCGACGAGTTCGGCTCTCTGCCGCCCATCAGCTCTGCTGAAGTCATGTACAGTGCATCCCGTTCCCGAAAGCTGAGTATCGTCTCCATCATCCAGTCCTATCAGCAGCTCGAAAAGAACTACGGCAAAGAAGGCACCTCCATCATTCAGGATAACTGTCAGCTCACCATTGCAGGCGGCTTTGCGCCTACCAGTGAAACGGCAGACATTATCTCCAAGGCACTGGGTACCAGAACCGTCATGACCGGCTCTGTCAGCCGGGGGCATGAGAATGCATCCCAGAGCTTACAGATGACAGAGCGTCCGCTGTTGAGTCCTGACGAGCTGAAATCCATGAAGCCCGGTTCGTTCATCGTAATGAAAACAGGCGCCCATCCCTTCATCTCCAAGCTGAAGCTGTTCACCAAGTGGGGCATTGCCTTTGACAAGGGAGTATTCAC
>ERZ1032130.150-NODE-150-length-21204-cov-12.957208_pt1 | contig 21204 bp, 14 predicted proteins | sample MGYA00517879_ERZ1032130 | MGnify/ENA primary metagenome ERZ1032130 (study PRJEB33719, sample SAMN04262597) | wastewater metagenome | biome: rural village; feature: animal feces; material: feces | host: Bos taurus | place: El Salvador | collected 2012-01-31 ...
ATCTCAGCAGCTTCCTTAACCTTGCGGTCGATCTCGTCCTTGGGAGTCTTGCGCAGCTTCAGTGCGAAAGCGATGTTGTCATAAACAGTCATGTGGGGGTACAGAGCGTAGTTCTGGAAGACCATGGCGATGTCACGGTCCTTGGGAGCCACGTCGTTGACCAGCTTGTCGCCGATGTACAGCTCGCCGCCGGAGATTTCTTCCAGACCAGCGACCATACGCAGGGTGGTGGACTTACCACAGCCGGAGGGGCCGACCAGGACGATGAATTCCTTGTCAGCGATTTCCAGGTTGAACTCCTGAACAGCGATAACGCCTTCAGCAGTAACCTTCAGGTTGGACTTCTTCTTCTCGGGCTCCTCGCCCTTCTTGGCCTTCTTAGCCTTCTTGGCGTCGTCGCCGGAGTGGGGGTAGATCTTGGTGATGTTCTTCAGAGTTAAGCTTGCCATAAATTTTCGACGCTAAACGTACCTACCATTTCGCGTACGTTCTCACATACCCGCATAGTAACCAATCTGCGGGAGCATTACGACAGGTCTCCACACTGCCGCACCGTGCGTCAGACGGATTTTCCTCCTTTATTTTTAGCGGACGATGCCTATTTTGTGGAGTAGGCAGAATCCACCTGGATAGCTTAATGATACCATACTTCTCTGTTTCTGACAATGTGGTATTTTGACAGTTTTGTACTTCTCCTTTTAGCTAAATTGCCATCACCGCGCCCCGTAACCTCTTTTTCAAAAACGTTATCATTCTTTTAAAAAATTTACAATTTATTCACATTCGTATCTTTGGCAACGTTTCTTTGTATATTCTTACTATTATGTAAATTTTACTCAAAATATCGAAAAAAAGCGAATTTTAATACGCTCTTTATTTTATGCGTTGTCACTTTTCTCACAAGAAATTGTTACTATTTGATGTTGAATTGTCAAAATCGCAGGCATACAATAGATGAGACTGACGAATTTTGTCGTTTTTTATCCACAGGTGCATGGGAAGGAGGATCCCCCGTGACGGAAAAAGACCTGAAAAAACTGAACCGGTATCAGCTCCTGGAAATGCTCATTATCCAGACCGAGCGGGCCGATGATCTTCAGCGCCAGCTGGAGCAGGCGCAGGAACAGTTAAATTCCCGGGAAGTCCAGATGACGGTGATCGGATCAATTGCAGAAGCCTCCCTTCAGCTCAGCGGTGTCTTTGATGCCGCCCAGACCGCTGCGGATATGTACTTAAGCGCCGCCAAAGACCGGGCCGCCGCCATGGAAGCAGAAGCTGCCGCCACATTGGAGCTGGCCCGCCATCAGGCCCAGGAGATTCTCCGCGCCGCACAGCAAAACGCCGGCGCTTCCTTATAATAATAAATCGGATGTAACCTATGGGAAAAAAGAGATGGGATTATGAACTGCCGGAGCTCGCTCTCCTGCAGAAAGAATTAAAGCGTGAACGCTACAGACGCCGCTTCCGCCGCCTGCTGCGCAGCACCGTCAACGCCCTCATCGTGGTGGCCGCCATTGCGGCGCTCATTGCCACGCTGGTGCTGCCGGTCCTGCAGATCGCAGGCACCAGCATGGAACCCAGCCTGAAAGACGGCGACATCGTTCTGCTGGTAAAGACCGACAATCTGGAAACCGGCGACCTGTGCGCCTTCTATTATTCCAATAAAATATTGATCAAACGGATCATTGGCACCCCCAGTGATTACCTGTGGATCAATCCTGACGGCACCGTTTACCTCAACAGTGAAGAACTGATCGAGCCTTACGTTTCCGAAAAAGCGCTGGGCGAATGCGATGTGGAATTCCCCTATCAGGTGCCGGAAAACAACTACTTCATGATGGGCGACCACCGGGAAACCTCCATCGACAGCCGCAGCTCCGTGATCGGCTGCATCGCCGAGGACCAGATCATCGGCAAGATCCTCTGCAAAGTCTGGCCCCTGTCGGAATTTGTCTGGATGGGCTGATACCCTTTCCCGCCCCCCTGTCAATCTATAAAGAAAGGAGGATGGCATTTGCGAGAAAATGCAGACGCATACCTCTCCCAAGCAAAGAAAGCCAGGAGATCCCAGAGCCGCTTCCGCAGTGTTCTGCCGCTGCTTTCCCTGATGGTCATTTGCAGCGTCTTCTGGGGTCTGAAACTTACCGGCATCACCATGGCCGGCGAAGCCTTCTGCGGTTATGACGAGCATGTTCACACAGAAGAATGTTTCTCCAGGGAATTGACCTGTACCCTCGCAGAAGTGCAGGCCCATACCCATGGCCCCGACTGTCTGGACCGAAGCCTCACCTGCCTCCTCCCGGAACAGGAAGGCCATACCCATACGCAGGAATGTACCTTGCATCTTCTGACCTGTCCCCTGGCAAAGGGACCCCACGAACACGGTCCCGACTGCAGCATTCTCTACGCCGCCTGCGGTCTGGAAGAATCTGAGGAACATGCCCACACGGATGCCTGCATGGAATCCGTGCTGACCTGCACCCAACCGGAAAATCACACCCATGACGAAACCTGTTATTCCCCCGACCCCACTTATACCTGCGGTACCGTGGAAGCACAGGCCCATTTCCATACGGAGGAATGCTACACCCTTAACTCCGACAGTTTCCTCTGCGGACTGGAAGAAACCGAGGGCCACAGTCATGGCGAGGAATGCTACAGCAGCACTCCGGAAACCTGTTCCCTGACGGAACATATCCACACAGAAAACTGCTACAGCGATATCAACGCAGACCTGGAAACCGCAGATGACTGGGAAATGACCCTGGCCGGTATGATGCGCAGTTCCGTCACCGCAGAAAATGTTATTATGGTAGCCCAGTCTCAGCTTGACTACACAGAAAGCAGCCTGAATTTCCAGGTGGATGATTCCGGCATCCGCCGGGGCATCACCCGCTATGGCCAGTGGTACGGCAACCCCTACGGCGACTGGTCTGCCATGTTCGTCTCCTTCTGTCTGGACTACGCCGGTGTCATGGATGTTCCCCTGAACTCCGGCCCCGAGTCCATGCGTACCCAGTGGGAAGAAGCCGAACTGTACGAAACCGCTTCGGAAGCAAGTCCCATCCCCGGCGATCTGGTTTTCCTGGATAAGGACGAAAACGGCAGTGCCGATTCCGTTGCCATCATTACCAAGCTGGAGGAAAACGTACTGTTCACCATCGAGGGCGACCTGGATAAGCCTGTGGTCCAAATCGGCGATGTAACCCTGTCCGACGAAGCACCCACCGCGCCTCCCAGCGGTCACTTTTCCTTTATGACCGCCGGCGAATTGGAAGATGCGCTTCCCTCCGAATCCCATTCCGGCGAGATTCTTCCTGACCGGGTTGCGCAGACCCTCTATGCCATGGACGACCCCGTCATTCTGGGCTACGGTCTTGTCCCCTCCGATCCGGGGCTGATGCTCCTTCCTACCAGCGACCCCTGCTACATCTGGCTGGACGGCACCAACGGTGGCCTGATGGCCCTGGCCGGTTCCCCCAACGAACGGCGGAGCGCTACCGTAGGTCAGTCCTATACCCTGCCCACTACCTGGACCTCCCCCAGCAAATACAGCTATGTTCTGCGCGGCTGGTACGATGTGACCAACAGCGACTACTATGCCCCCGGCGCCACAGTCGTCCCCAACGGCAACACAGTCTTCTATGCGGACTGGGTCGCCGCCAGCTATGATATCGGCCAGTTCAATGCCCAGGTGGCCGATACTGTCAGTACCAGCGACTTTGTTACCATCCGGATGTTTGACTACAGCGTGCTGTTCAACGTCCTGTCGGAACGCCCCAGCATTTCTTATGGCAATTACAACAGCAGCCATACTGAAACCTGGAATCTGCTGACCTCCGGCAACAACCCCTATAACAACCAGCCCACCCTGAACTTCATCTTCCGTGACTGGGACAAGGGCAGCGAGGATATTTCCTACCCTGCCAATACCAACAACCATAACACCTACAGGAGCGATGCGACCAATCTCCACAGCGGCCTGTACAACAGCAATCTGGGAAATCTGCTCTTCGGCACCGACAATTCCTTCGATCCTGCCACCGGAACAGGTGTCATCGGAAAGCAGTATCTGGGCACTGCGGATCATCTGTTCCAGCTGATGACGGACCCCAGTGATCCCCATTACGGTTACTATTATTACAACTCCGCCCTGAACGCCGCCTCCTATAACCAGAGTGATGGACGCTTCTATGTCTACGACTATCTGGAACGCTCCACCGACTCCACCGAGGGTGCTGGCGCCCACTCCGATTTTCTGCCCCTGAACTCCCCCTACGCCAATACCAACGGCAACGCCCCCGCTACTTACCTCTACGATGGCGACAAGGGCGAATATGTAGGCACCACCCACTATCTCTACGAAGCGCAGACCGCAGATCCCCCGGTTAGTGCAAACTTTTACTTTGGTATGAGCGTGGACATCAAGTTCTACCTGCCCAACAATCCCGGAAGCGGCGGCAACAAGGACCTGTACGGCAGAGACATGCACTTCAAGTTCTCCGGCGATGACGACGTCTGGGTCTTCGTAGACGACAAGCTGGTGCTGGACCTGGGCGGTATCCACAGCATTGAAAGCGGCGACATCAACTTCTCCAGCGGCACTGTCACGATCACTGGCCAGGCCGATCCCGGCTTATCCAGCACCCTGAAAACCATCGGGCCCGGCGACCATACCCTGACCATCTACTATCTGGAGCGTGGCTCCTCCCAGTCCAACTGTGCCCTGTACTTCAACCTGGCCCCCCGGTTCAGCTTCAGCATCCAGAAGGAAGACTTCCTGACACGGGATGTGCTGAACGGTGCCCAGTTCTCCGTCTATACTGACGCAGCATGTACCCAACCCGCCCAGCTCTGGACCAGCAAAGCCTCCCACGACAGCGGCGATAATTCCACCAATGTCTTTACGGTGGAAAACGGTGTCGCCAATATGTGGGGTCTGGGCGCAGGCAATACCTATTACATCAAGGAAACCCGTCCCCCGAACAAAGCCAATTACTCCATGGCCAACGGCATCATCCGTCTGACCCTGGATAAAACCGGCACAGCAAGCTATCAGGTGGAGATGACCAAGGATTCCTCCGGCACAATTTCCAGCGGCTTTACCATTCACGGTATCCGCCTCGATGAGGAAACCCAGCAGGCCTACATCGTCGCCACCAACGCCGATTCCTCCCTGCAAGGCCGCACTTCCGTGCAGGCACGGAAGGTTTGGAACGACAACAAAAACCACAGTGGTGACAGCATTACCGTCTATCTGACGGTGACGGACCCCGACGGAACCGTCAGACGGATTCAGGAGGCAGTCCTCAGCGCCGCCAACAACTGGAATCATGTTTGGGAAAACCTCCCCAAATCCTATGCCGACGGCACCCCCATCGCCTACGGTGTAGAAGAAGCCTACGTTCCCGGCTACTACGGTAAGGTAGAAAGCGTAAACCAATATACCCAATCCACTACCACATGGGATGTCACAAGCACCTTTGAGCATGGCAAGACCTACATTCTCGGAACCAGCTCCGGATTCCTCTCCACGAGAGATACCGCCAGCGATACGGGCTTCCAGTGGGTCGATCAGCAGACCGCCATTACATCACCGCAAGCCCTGTGGACCGCCTCTTTCAGCGGACAAAACCTCCGGCTTACCAATGGTGTCGGACAAACCCTGACCTTCTACTACAACAACGGTTCCAGCGGCTACCCCACAGACTTCTTCGCCTCCACCAGCGGTGAATCTGATGCATCCAAGCAGTATTTCCGGTACAAAAGCGTAAGCAACGGCATCCGCCTTTACTATGACGGCGCAGACAACCGGGATTACTACTTAATCGCCCAAATGACCAGTTCTAATAAGTTCCAGTACAGCACCAATGAAAGTGGAGCACTGACGATTTCCCCCAAAGTAAAAAAAGTCGTCACCACAACAGCACCGGTAACAACAGACTGGGCTTATCTGGTCACCAACACCCCCCTGACCCGGGAAACCTCCGTCCGTGTCCAGAAGGCGTGGGACTATGGCCACAGCACCGTCAGCGGCCTCCATGACCGCTTCCAGGTCACGGTGAAGCTCCTGGCCAACGGCCGGGACACCGGACGTACCGTCACCCTGTCCCTGAAAAACAGCTGGACGGACTATTTCCGTGGTCTTCCCTACGCCGACGATAACGGCAACCCCATTACTTACACGGTGGAAGAAATCTGGAACAATGATGACTGGCTCCCCTCTTACGGCCCTGTCACCTCCTCCGGTTCTTCCACACCCACCTACAGCACCACCATCACCAACCGCTACCGTTGGGGCATGGGTGGTCCCGAGCTGCCCTCCACCGGCACGGCGGCACGGCTGATGTATCTGCTCTGCGGAAGCGGCATTATGCTGACTTCCCTGGCATACGGTATCGGATCAAGGCGCAAGCGGGAAAGGAGGATGAAATAAGCCTTCTAAAATCGCGGTAGACATGCGCCGCGAATCCGACACCGAATTAACACGTATTTTAAAAAAGAAAGGAATAAACAGACATGAAAAAACTGATTTCCCTCCTTCTGGCACTCATGATGGTCCTCTCTCTGGCAACCGTGGCTTTTGCAGCAGAACCCGGCGCTATCATCATCACCGGCGCAGCTCTGAATGACTCCAACGAGCTGATTGCTACTTACAACCTGTACAAGATGATGGATGTCAGCTACGAAGGCACAAACTATTCCTACCGGGTTGACTCTGACTGGGTAGACTTCTTTAAGCTCCCTGCCGTACAGGCTTATTTCTCTGTTGACAGCGCCGGTGTTGTCATTTGGAACGAAATCTCCGGTGAGAACACCCTGGCTCGCGCTTCCGAGGTCGCTTCCCTGGCAATTGATTGGGCAAAAGCAAATATTTCCACGCCCGATAAATCCACCGATACCCCTGACCACACTTTAACTATTACTGCGGACCATACCGCTACCGTAACATTTGGCAACCTGGATCTGGGCTACTATCTGGTAGACTCCTCCGTCGGCGCTCTATGCGGTCTGACCACCACCAACCCCAGTGTTACTATAGCAACCAAGAACGTTCCTCCCACCATCGACAAGAAGGTTCAGGAAGACGCTCTTGCTGAATCCGGCACATCCTCCTGGGGTTCTGCGAATACCGCCGGTATTGGTGAAACTGTCAACTTCGATTCTACCATTGAAATTGAAACCGGTGCACAGAATCTGGTTTATCACGATAAGATGGATGACGGTCTGACCTTTGTTCCTACCAGCGTAGTAGTCAAGTTTTATGATTCTTCTGCAAACAACACCTCTACTGTTGATGCAATTGATGCAAATTATACTATCAGCCCAACTTGTACCGATGGATGTTCCTTCGAAATTACATTTAGTACCAGCTTTGCAAAGACTCTGGCTGCCGGTGACAAAGTCATTATTCTGTACTCCGCAACTGTGAATAAAAATGCAGTTATCGCAAATGCAGGCAATAAAAACGAAGCATGGCTGGACTACGGTGACGACCACGAAACTACCCACGATACCACTGTTACCAAGCTCTACGCCTTCGATCTGCTGAAGATCGACTCTGAGCGCAAGCTGCTGACTGGCGCTGAGTTCCAGCTGTATAATACCAAGAAGGAACCCACCGATCCTGGTACTGGTGTAACCACCGTCACTCTGGAGGATATCTTTAAGTTTATTCGCGAGGAGGCTGCCGATGGTAAAATCACCTATCGCATAGCTACTGAAGACGAGAAAACTACTCCCGCTGCTACCGACACCATCATCGTCACTGACGGTCAGGTAAGAGTCAGCGGTCTCGACAACGGCACCTACTTCCTGAAAGAAACCAAGGAGCCAACCGGCTATCACAAAATCGATACTCCCATCACCATTACCATTGCTGATAGCAACAATGACGTAAAACTTGATGAATCTGGCAAGCCCATTATCGGCACTGGCGTTCAGGTCATCAACCAGTCTGGCACTATCCTACCCCAGACCGGTGCTACCGGCACCACCATGTTCATCTTCTTCGGCATGTTCGTCATGCTGTCCACCGGTGTTCTGCTGGTCACCAAGAAGAGAATGTCCATGATCGAGGAATAATTCCTCCTTCCCCGTGACCCAACCAGGGGGCGATGCCTCGCATCGCCCCCCGTACGCAAATTTTATCGCACAGCAACCGAAAAACCATGTCATTGCGAGCCAGTGCGCACACTGGCGTGGCAATCCCCTCCAACGGTCCGCGCAGAACTGCCAAGTGACACATTCCGGAAATTTGCAGGGGATTGCCACGTCAGGCTTCGCCTTCCTCGCAATGACATCTGTTGACCTAGCCGTTTCCTTCCACTCCCATTTCCATAACATCAGGGAGAAGCTTATGCAGAGCAGAAAATCTACCCTTATCCTACTTGTTTCCTTCTTCATAGGCCTGTCCGTGCTGTTATATCCCGCAATCAGCAGCTACTGGAATTCCAAGACCCAGTCCAAGGCCATCATTGACTACGAATATATCCTCGCAAGCTACAAACCAGAGGATTATTCCCATATTTTCGAAGCCGCCGAGGACTACAACCGCCGCCTTGCCCAGATTGAGGAGCCCTTCCGCTTCCACGAGCAGGTGGAAGGCTACTGGGAGACCCTGGACATCAGCGGCACCGGCATGATGGGTTATGTCACCGTCAAAAAGATCTCTCAGGAACTGCCCGTCTACCACGGCACCGCCGACTCCGTTCTGGCCTTCGCCGCGGGACATTTTCAGGGCAGCAGCCTGCCGGTAGGCGGCGAGGGCACCCACAGCGTTATCTCCGCCCACCGGGGCCTGCCCACCGCCACCCTCTTTACCCATCTGGACCGTCTGGAGATCGGTGACACCTTCTATTTCACCATTCTGGACCGCACCTTTACCTATGAGGTGGACCAGATCCGTATCGTGGAGCCCCACGATGTCAGCCTTATCGAAGCAGAGCCCGGCAAGGACTACTGCACCCTGCTGACCTGCACCCCCTACGGCATCAACACCCAGCGGCTTCTGGTCCGGGGTCACCAGATCGACGAGACCATGAAGCGCAATATCTACATCGCCAACGAGGCCTACCGGGTGGACAGCCTCATCGTTATGCCCATTGTGGCCCTGCCCATCATCGCCGTGCTGATGATCTACGTTATGTTCGCCCCCGTCAAAAAAGAAAGCTTAGGAGAGGATCTGCCATGAGAAAACCGCTGCGCACCCTGCTGACCGCCCTGCTCCTGTTTTGTATGTTATGTCAACCCTTGTCCGTTCAGGCAGCCCATACCCTGGACCCCAGCCGCATCTGCAGCCTGACCCTGGACTATTCCGGTGTTTCCGGTCTGGAAATCGATATTCACCAGATCGCCGCCTATGCCCCTGACGGCACCTATGCCCTCACCGGGCCCTTTGCCGGCTATCCCGTGAAGATCCATAACATCACCTCCCAGAAGGAATGGCGGGATGTGGCTTCCACTTTGGTTGCCTATATCGCCGCCGACGGCATTGCCCCTCTCGCCGCCGATATCACCGACGAGGCAGGCTTCGCCCATTTCTCCGGCCTTTCCCAGGGCCTCTATCTGGTGCTGGGTGTCGGCGCGGAAGATGCCGAGAGCACGTTCACCTTTGAAAACTTCTGCGTCTTCCTGCCCACGCCCCAGGATGACGGCACCCTGGAGTACGATGTTACCGCCAAGCCCAAGCACATCCACTCTCCTCCTCCCGACGAACCCAAAGTCACCCGCTATCAGGTGACCAAGCTGTGGAATGACACCCATGCCAACCACAAGCGCCCCAACGGCGTCACCGTGGACATTCTGCGAAACGGCGCGGTTTATGAGACTGTCAGCCTCCGTCCTGACAACAACTGGACCTACGGCTGGGAAGTTGAGGAAAACAAGGACCTCTGGACCGTGGTGGAAAAGGATGTACCCGATGGCTATACCGTGGTCATCACCTCCGAAAAGAACAGCTTCACCATCACCAACACCTATCCTACCACCCCTCCCGGCACGCCTCCGCCCCAGACCGGCGACGATTTCCCTCTGACCCAGTTGCTGCTGATTATGGCCATCTCCGGACTGTCCCTGGTGGCGCTGGGCATCTGGTATAAGAGGAACAAGAAATGAAAGGAAAGGGAAATCTGTTTCAGATTCTGGGCATTGCCCTGATTCTGCTGAGCAGCGCACTGCTCCTCGGCTCCCAGGCCCTTGCCCGCCACCGCAGCACCCAGGCCAAGGCCCTGGCGCAGCAGATTGAAGCCCAGCTTCCTTCCCGCAGGGCCGGAACCCCAGAGGATTACTCCGATCCTGCCATGCCCGTCTGGCAGCTTCAGGGAGAGGATTTTCTGGGACTGGTAGAAGTTCCCTCCTTCGGTGTGACTCTCCCCATACACAGTCTCTGGGAGGACAGCAAGTTATCTTCCTACCCCTGCCGCTACTGGGGCAGCATTTATGACGGAACCCTGATTCTGGGCGGCAGCAGCGAAGCCGGGCAGTTTGATTTCTGCGAGAAGCTGGACCTTGGAGAAAGGATCATCGTCACCGATATGCAGGGCACCCAGTTTTCCTGCGGGGTGGAACGGATCGACCGGGCCGATGCGCTGGACTACGAAGCGCTTTCCGAAGGGAACTATCCGTTGACCCTCTTTGCCAGAACCGGCAGTGGAAATTACATCGTCATCCGATGTGTTTTCCGCGTAAAATCAGCGTAAAAATAACGAAATGGGCAGCAGACGCACCGTCTGTTGCCCATCTTTTTTGTCGTTTTTACTGGATGATAAATCCATTTTCCGTTGCTTTCAGCGTCAAACCGTAATAAACCGACATGGCATCTTCCAGCGCGATGGCATCGGCACAGGCCGCTGTTTCGTAACAGGAATGCATCGCAAGCTGGGCCAAACCGATATCTGCGGTCAAAACGCTAACTTTTCCCAGAGAAATGCGTCCCAGGGTGGAACCGCCGGGAATATCCGCCCGGTTGTAGTAAGTCTGAACTTCTGCCCTCGCTTTTTCGCATACTTTCCGGAAAATTGCCCCGGAAACCCCATCTGTGCAGTAGCTGAGGTTGGCATTGTGCTTCAGCACGATTCCCTTGCCCATCACCGGCGCATTGGTGGCATCTGCCAGCTCCGGGTGGTTGGGATGAACCGCGTGGGCATTGTCCGCAGAAATCAGGAAAGACTGTGCCAGCATGCGGTCCAGGTCCCAATCCATCGCCGTGCAGACCCGCCGCAGAACGTCAGGCAGCAGCATGGAACCTGCGCCCTGGACACTGCCGGAGCCAACCTCTTCGCTGTCGAAAACGCACAGAACCGGCACCGATCCGCTGTTTTTTGCATTCAGGAAGCCCTGGGTGCAGCCCCAGGCGCACTCCAGATCATCCAGAGCAGGGCTGGAAATATACTCCTCGTCAATGCCCCAGACGGATGCCTGCTGGCGGACGTAGAGATACAGGTCATGTCCCAAGATTCCGCCGCCGGCTTCGGTTTCCAGCAGCTTCTGCAGTTTACCGGCAGTTTCCTTACCGCCCAGCAACGGCAGAAGATCCACCGCGGGATTCCATTTATAGCCGTCGTTGACCTGACGGTTCATGTGGATGGCCACATTGGGGATCAGCAGCAGGTCCCGGTCGATGTCCAGGAGCTTATTTTCGATACCCTTTTCCGTCTCCACCGTCACCCGGCCTGCAACGGACAGGGGCCGGTCCAGCCAGGTGAACAGGATCTGTCCGCCGTAGCGCTCCACTGCCATCCGGGTGTAGTTGCCTCCCAGTTCAAAGTTTTCCTTCACCTTGAAGCAGGGGCGGTCGCTGTGGCTGGCACTCATCAGGAAGCCCTGAGGCACTTCCTGGGGAATGCGAAAGGCGATCAGTGCCGCGCCGCCCCGCAGCAGGCAGTACTTGCCGCCGGGCACCAGGTCCCAGCTTTCGTGCTCATACAGCCGGGTATAGCCAGCCTTCAGCAGCAGATCCAGCAGGTACTGCTGGGCATGATACAGGCTGTGAGAGGCATTTAAAAAATCGCATAATGCGGAAATGCGGTTGTTCATAGCATGTCTCCTTTTCTGTAAATGGGCATTTATCGTACTGTTATAAAACGGTGTCATTGCGAGGAGCCCCGAGGGGGCGACGTGGCAATCCCCTGCAAGTTTCCGTGTGGTATCGTTTTATGGTTCTGCGCGGATTTTTGGAGGGGATTGCCACGCCAGTGTGCGCACTGGCTCGCAATGACATCTGTTGTTTGTTACACATCGATAAATTACGATTTATTCCTTCACCAGTTCGCAGAAGGCGTCGATCTGGTTGGCGACAGTCTGCAGGGCGCTGCGCCAGAATTCCTTGTCGGTCAGGTCAATGCCTGCCACCTTGGCCACATCCTCAGCGGTGGCAACAGGCGTTGCGTAAAGCAGCTTCTTATACTTGGGCACAAAGGATGCGCCCTCCTTCTCGTACTGAGCGTAGAGGCCACGGGCGAAGAGGCCGCCGAAGGCATAGGGGAAGTTGTAGAAGGTGGGGCCGTAGTAGTGGCCTTTGCAAATCCACATGAAAGGATGGCGGATATCGGCATTCAGGCCGTCGCCGTAGGATTCCTCCTGAGCCTTCTCCATGATGCTGCACAGGGCATCGGCATCCATGAACTGCTGCTCCCGGTTCTCGAAGACCATGGCCTCGAAGCGGAAGCGGGAATAGATATCCACGATGATCTGGGTCACATCCTGCAGCTGGGACTCCACCAGTGCCAGCTTTTCCATCTTGTCCTCTGTTCTGGCAATGGCAGATGCCATGACCACGCATTCATTAAAGGTGGAAGCCGTTTCCGCCACGGGCATGGAATAGTCCTTGTTCAGGGGGCGATGATTCTGGATGCACAGGTTATGGAACGCATGGCCCAGCTCATGGGCCAGAGTCACCACATCCGTCAGCATACCGTCAAAGTTGGTCAGAATGCGGCTTTCCCCGATGCAGTCCACACCGGCGCAGAAGGCACCGCCGGACTTGCCGTCCCGGGGGAAGAAATCGATCCATTCCTCGTTAAAAGCAGTCTGCACCATCCGGGCCAGCTCTGCATCAAAGGAAGCAAACAGCTCCACCAGCATATCCCGGGCTTCTTCGGTGGTATATTTTCTGCCGGAAGTACCCACGGGAGCAAACAAGTCATACCAGGGCAGGCCATTCTCATGGCCCAGCAGACGGGCCTTTGCCTGCAGATACTGGCGGAACTTGGGCAGATACTCTACCATGGCAGCCAGCATAGCCTCCAGGGTCTCCCGCTTCATATAGGACTGGGCCAGAGTCCGGTCCAGAGGAGATGCATAGCCCCGCAGCTGGCAATCGGAAATGGTTTCCAGCTTAATGGAGTTCAGGGCGTAGGCTACAGGCGCCTTGATCTTGTCATAGCAGGCGATTTCTGCCTCGTAAGCTGCCTTGCGGACAGCAGGATCGGGATCGTAGGCCAGATTCCGGATGGCGGACAGGTTGGTGATGCTGCCGTTGTATTCCACGGGTACCGTGCTGGTGAGGTAGCCCTGCATCTCGCTCCATGCGCTGCCGCCGGACAGCTCCAGCCGGGCAGCGATCTCCTCCCCGAGAGAACCCAGCAAATGGACGCTTTCCTTACGCAGATTCTCAAACCGGAAGGTATATTCCTTCAGCAGTTCGTCACCGGCTACGATGTCCATGAGGCCTTCCTGCTTAGCAGCCCAGGCCTTCCAGGTTGCCTCGGCACCGGCAATTGCGCTGAGCAGCTGCATGACCTGACCCAGACGGGAGCCGCATTCGGAATCCCGGGTGCTGACGGACTGGCGCAGCTGGGCATAGCTGATGAGCTTCATGAACAGCTGCATCAGCTTTTCCTCCAGTTCAATGCCCTGCCGCAGGCCGGCGAGGGCCTCCATGCTCTCCAAACCTTCCGCGAAAGCATTGTACTGCTTTACCAGCGCCCGCAGGGTATCCATGTCCGCTGCAAAGGCAGGATCGTCAAAACCCCTGTAAATTCGGTCCAAATTCCAAACATCTTTCATATTGCGTTCCTCCTTTTTTGTATGGCATTATTTTACACCAGAACCAGCGCCGCGTCAACCCGGGGTTACGCTCTCCCTCCGTTCTCCATTTTTCTTTTAAAAAATAAGTTTTTCGACAGATATTTGTAGAAATATCGCAACTTTTGGCGAACGATTATTTCGTTTTCTTCTTGCAAATCCATGCACTTCATGCTATTCTTTAGGTGTCGCACGCGGCATAACCGCCACGTACTGGGGAGAATTTACATGACAGGAGAGGAATGTATGGAACATGCAACCACCGTTCTCATCGCTGACAGCGCTGAGGATTTTTGCACCGGGCTGACTGCCGCTTTGCAGCGGACCGAGGGTTTTCAGGTAGTGGGGACAGCCTCTGATGGGGAGCAGGCCATCCGCATGATCGAGGAGCGAAAGCCCGATGTTCTGGTGCTGGACCTGATGCTGGCAAAAAAGGACGGCATCAGCGTTTTGAAAGCCATTGCCAATTTGGACCGGAAGCCCATGACGCTGGCCACCTCCGGATTTGTTACCGAATATGTTTCCGCCGCCGCAGCCAATCTGGGCGTTCGCTATCTGATGCTGAAGCCCTGCGATATGACAGCACTGGTGGAGCGTCTGGAAGAAATCCGGGGCGGAGAAACCCTTCGTTACCCCGACCGGCACCGGATGGAGAAAAATAATATCGAAAGTCTCGTCACCAGCATCATCCACGAAATCGGCGTCCCCGCCCACATCAAGGGCTACCAGTATTTGCGGGAAGCCATCATCATTGCCGTCAATGATATGGATGTCATCAACGCCATCACCAAGGTATTGTACCCCCAGGTGGCAAAAACATTCCAGACCACCCCCAGCCGCGTGGAGCGGGCCATCCGCCATGCCATCGAAGTGGCCTGGGATCGGGGCGATCTGGATACTTTGCAAAGATTTTTCGGCTATACCGTCAGCAATACCAAGGGAAAACCCACGAACTCTGAGTTTATTGCGCTGATTGCAGACAAGCTTCAACTGCAGTTAAAGTCTTCAGAAGTTGCGAATTTCTAGGGGGGCCGTGTTGTTTTTCTAACTTCTGACATATACAGATCCGCATTCAAGGCAGCAAATATTTTTCTGTATACAAGAAAACACTCCTGATTTATTGGGCCGCATTTGACCCGATAAAGCAGGAGTGTTTTGCACAAGACCGCCCTCCAATGGAGGGCGGGTCTTTTTCGTTATACGCCGGACAGGTAGCTGTTTCGTCTTAACAATGCCGGACTGCACTTGCGGCAGATGTACGCTTCGTTCAGGAGGATTCCGGTGATGGCTTCGTCGGTGCCGCAGCGGGTGCAGGCGGGGATGTATGTCACCTTATCCTCATAAATCCAATAGCCGGCACACTTGGCGGTGATGTTACCCCACTTGTGGTGGTCTTCCTTATGGGTTTTGAGCTTCGAGTAGTTATAGATATTAGAGTCACGGACCTGGACCCATCCCTCTTCATCGATATTTTCACAGACGATGTAGTGACCACCCCGGGTCCAATAGCCGGGATGCTGGAGGGAAATGACGATCTGGCCTTCTTCCAGGGCGGCTCTGGCCACCTTGGCATCATAGGTCTTCTCCCGGAAGTAGAACCCCAGAACAGCAGGCTCGTAGTTGAACATCATGCCGTCGGTACCGTTGGAATGGCTGTAGCGGCCATACCGGGCGCACATTTCGGGAGGGGTCAGTTCATCGTCTGCCATGTAGCTGGCCAGCATAGCCATGGAGGTGATGCCGCAGCCGTTGGTGACGATGCGGTAGCCGCCGTACATGGTGCCTTCATAGTCCTGCTGCAGGTACAGCGGGACCTCCGGGAAACGCTCATGGGCAATGTCGGGATAGAGAATGTCTCCGGCCGCTACCGCGCCCCCGGCTTCCGCCAGCGTGATGGCGTTGTAGCTGACTTCCATGGGGTACGCCTCTCTTGCAGCTTCCAGCAGGTCAAGCTGCTGTTCCTGATAGAAGGCATCCTCTGCCATGGCTTCCCCTTCGGTATAACCCTTGGAGAAATACAGCACATGCAGACCGTATTCGCTGCGGATGATGGTGGTGTCACCGCTCTGGCGGGCAGGATCGAAGCACCAGGCATCCAGTGCCTCCATCAGCTGTCCCTTTCGGATGCCCTGATAGCCGCCGCCGTCCAGGGCAGTACCGGTATCGGCAGAATTTTTATTGGCAAGGTCCGCAAAGGTGGCTTCCGAGCAGCGGACATCTTTTTTCCACTTTGCCAGCATTTCCTCTGCATCTTCCTCGCAGATCTGCCAGGCATTTTCGGAGCACTTCACCCGGCCATCTTCCCGAATCTCTACGGTTTCGAGGATCACCGGCTCTGCATCCGCGGGCTTCCATACATTCTCCTCCAGGATCACATCCTTGGGCACCAGCAGCATATGGCGGATATCCACCAGAGGCTCCTGAGAAGCGAAGGTTCCGCTGTGGTCCTCATACCAGGCAGCCAGTTCCTCTGCTGTGGGTTCGATGTAATAGGACTTGTGGGTAAAATACATATAGCCCCGGTTCAGGGTATCGGCATAGGACAGGACCGCATCTGCGGTAGTACCGAAGGCCTTTTCTGCCATTTCCGAAAGACCGGACCAGCCCTTTTCCTCGGCCAGCGCCGTCAGGGTGTCCGGCATGGTATCCAGATATTCCTGATGAAGGGTATTGGGAGAATAATAGGGATTGTAGCCATAAAGGTACTTGGTGGCAGGCTGCTCCAAAAGGTACTTCTCATGGTTTTTCAGATTGGGGCGGTAGGCATCCTCCGTAGGCAGGGGGACCTCCCGGCTTTCTGTCACCAGGGCCTGGGCGGTATGCCAGCGGTTCAGTGCCCGGCCCAGGAAATACTGCTGCCAGGAATTGACGCTGCTGTCGATCTCACAGGGCTGCGTATCCAGAGGCTTCGAAAAGTCCGGGCCGTTTTCTGTCGTTTCCTGCTGCCACAGGGCCACCTCTGCCCAGTACCAGACCTGCAGTTCTTCGTTGGTCAGTTCCGCACCGCCTGCTTTGGCAATGACTGCATCCGTCACTTCCGCAGTGTAGCTGCCCTTGCAGGTCACATCATCGGGGTTGCCATTCTCCGGCAGCGTGGGGGCAACGGTAGGCTCTGCGGTCTGCTCCGTGGATTTCTCTGCGGTACCGGGGAGCCAGGACAGGCGGTCTTCCTTGGTCTCCTTGACCGTATTTTTCGCTGTTTCACTGCCGCAGCCCGGCATCAGCAGCATCAGCAATGCCAGCAGGGCACAAAAAAATCTCTTCATGGGGAAGATCCCTTCCTTTATTTGACGATAATTTATAATTTTACCATATCAATCCCAGCAATGCAATAGATATCCCCGGGAGATTTCTTAAGATTTCTCCCGGCTTCGGCTTGCTTTTCCCGCCGCCATGGAGTATAATCATGGCAGAATACTTTTTTCAGGAGGATATCCCATGGAAAACGAAACCCTGCTGCCCGAAGAGGAAGTCAGCATCCTCACCCTCACCGACGAAAACGGTCAGGATGTCAACTTTGAATACCTGGACTGCATCGAGTATGAAGGTGTAGAGTATCTGGTTCTGATGCCCGAGGACGAGGAAGATGATTCCGTTGTCATTCTGGAAGTGGAGCCTGTTGACGAGGAAGTCGAGAACTATCTGGCTGTAGAGGACGAGGCTGTGCTGAATGCCGTCTTTGCCATCTTCAAGGAGAAGTTCAAGGACGTCATCGAATTCGAAGACTGATGCAAAAGCCCCGGCTGCTTTCGCAGCCGGGGATTTTATTGACAGGGGCGATTCACGCATCACCCCTGTATTTTTGTTATTATTTCTTCACCTTGGCAGCGGCACGCTTCTTATCGCCTTCTTTGATAAGATAAACGATGGTGCCCACAATGACTGCCACGATCAGGGCACCGGGCAGGACACCAGCACCGAAGGAGCCAGTGGTAATGAGGGTACCGATCTGATAGACGAGATAGGAAATGGTGAAGCCGGTGGCAAACTGCAGTGCCACACCGCCCCAGAACCACTTCCGGTCGCCCATTTCGGAGTTCATGGCACCCAGCGCCGCAAAGCAGGGAGGGGTAAACAGGTTGAACATCAGATAGGCCAGCGCCGCTACCTTGGTAATCGCCATCACACCAGCCACCTCTGCACCGGCGCCCTCCAGCATTGCCAGTTCCTCGGTGTCAATGAGGTTCTCCAGTCCCACGAAGCAGACAGCCAGGGTGCCCACCACGTTTTCCTTGGCGATGAAGCCGGTAACAGCGGCAGCCGCCAGCTGCCAGGAAGCGACACCCACGATAGGAACCAGAATGTAGGAAATAGGAGACGCAATGGAGGCCAGAATGGACTGGGAAGCCACCTCTGCCTCGGTCAGGGACCAGGTGAAGGTCTGCATGATCTGCACCACAGTGTTGCAGACCAGAATGACGGTACCGGCCTTGACAATGTAGGACCAGCCGCGGCTGCACATGGAGCCAAAGGCACGCCGCAGAGAAGGCAGCTTGTATTCCGGCAGCTCCATAATGAAGAAGGAGGTTTTGCGCTTACCTCCGGTGATCCGGTTCACCAGAACCGCGCCCACCAGAATGATGAAAATGCCTGCGAAATACATCAGAGTACCAACCCAGCTGGAATCCTCGAAAAACGCACCGGCAAACAGGGCGATGACAGGCAGCTTGGCGCCGCAGGGCATAAAGGGAGCCAGCATGGCGGTAGCACGGCGCTCCCGCTCATTGCGGATGGTGCGGGCAGCCATAACACCGGGAATGGCGCAGCCGGTGCCGATGACAAAGGGAATGACAGACTTGCCGGAAAGACCCACCCGCTTAAAGATGGGGTCCAGAACTACGGTAGCCCGGGCCATATAGCCGCAGTCTTCCAGCAGGGCGATCAGGAAATACATGATCATGACCAGAGGCAGGAAGCCGATGACTGCAATGACACCACCCACGATGCCGTCCACCAGCAGAGACTGCAGGATGGGTGCTGCACCGGAGGCCATTTCCGCGATGACACCCTGGAAACCTTCCAGCCAGGCTACCAGCGCATCTGCCAGGAAAGGACCGAAGGAGGACTGGGAAATATCGAACACCAGGAACATGACCAGGGCAAAAATCGGCAGACCGAACCACTGGTTTGTCAGGATGTCGTCGATCCGGTCCTGGAAATTCCGCTCCCGGGTCAGTACCTTTCGGGTCTCCACAGAGGAAACAATGCGGTTGACAAAGGCATAGCGCTTTTTATCCGCAGCAATGACCGCTTCTTTGCTGGTCATGTCCACATAGCCGGGATCATAGGGGGCCTTCTGGACGGTACCCTGGCGGGCCACCGCAGCCTTCACCACCTCGGCCAGATCCGAATTCTCTGTGTCCGTGGAAACAGTTTCTACCACAGGACAGCCCAGCTTTTGGGACAGGGCTTTGCTGTCGATATAGGTCTTCTTTTTCGCATTGAGGTCCGCCTTATTCAGGGCAATGACCACAGGAACGCCCAGCTCCATCAGCTGTGTGGTGAAAAACAGGGAGCGGCTCAGGTTGGTGGCATCCACGATATTCACGATGACATCGGGCTTCTCGTCCCGGATATAGGTGCTGGTGACACTCTCCTCTGCCGTAAAGGGCGACATGGAGTAGGCACCGGGAAGGTCCACAGCCACCAGATCCAGTCCCTGGGCAAAGGCATTCTTGATGGGGGCTTCTTTCTTATCAACGGTAACACCCGCCCAGTTGCCCACCTTTTCATTGCGGCCGGTGAGGGCGTTGTACATAGTCGTTTTGCCGGAGTTTGGATTGCCTGCAAACGCAATTCTCATTGAGAGATCCTCCTCTTTCCATGAATGTTCTGTCTCGTCGATTAGCGAACGCTAACCACTTTCCCAAAAGTTTGATTAGCCACAGCTAACCACCTTGATATCATAACGCCAAAGGAAGGTTTTGTCAACAGATTTTTTCCATTCGAAGATGTGGAAATCGTAATTTATCGGGCTGTATCGAACAACGCATGTCATTGCGAGGAGGGCGAAGCCCGACGTGGGACCGAAGGGAATGCCTGTGGTGCAATCCCCTGCAAGATTCCGGAATGTATCGTTTTTTCATGCTACGGGGACATTGGGAGGGGGTTGCACCACAGGCATTCCCTTCGGTCCCACACCAGTGTGCGCACTGGTTCGCAATGACATCTGTCTTTCGATACATCGATAAATGTCCATTTTTCGATAATTCCTCTTGACAAACAGCACCCCGTATTATATACTATCAGCAGTTAGCATACGCTAACTAAATAACTTACAGGAGGAACCGTTATGGAATGGTTAGAATGGATGCAAATGATGTCTGCCCTGTCCGGGATCGCCATGATCCTGATTGGCTCCGCTTGGCTCAAGCGGTTCCTGTGGGCACAAATATAATAAAATAACAGAACCGCCCTCCGTGTGGAGGGCGGTTTTTTGCATCGGGATCAGATTCTTGCCACGCCGGTCGCTCTTGCTGCTTCGGCAACAGCCTTGGCAACGGCGGGACCCACTCTGGGATCAAAAGCGGCGGGGATGATGTAATCCTCGTTCAGTTCCTCGTCGGAAATCAGGTTGGCCAGCGCCTGGGCTGCGGCCATCTTCATTTCCTCGTTGATATCGGAAGCGCGGACATCGAAGGTGCCCCGGAAAATGCCGGGGAAGGCCAGAACGTTATTGATCTGGTTGGGATAGTCGCTTCGGCCGGTGGAAACCACCTTTGCACCGCCTGCCTTGGCTTCGTCGGGGTAAATTTCGGGGGTGGGGTTGGCACAGGCGAAAATGATGGCATCCTTGGCCATGGTGGCAACCATTTCCTTGGTGACCTGACCGGGAGCGGAAACGCCGATGAAGACGTCAGCGCCCACCAGCATATCAGCCAGAGTGCCGGCCTTCTTTTCCAGGTTAGTCAGTTCTGCCATCTCTGCCTTGATCCAGTTGAGCCCATCGCGGCCTGCGTAGATGGCACCCTTGCGGTCGCACATGGTGATGTTCTTGAAGCCTGCAGCCAGCAGCAGCTTGACGATGGCGATGGCAGCAGCACCGGCACCGGAGGTGACGATCTTCACTTCTTCCTTCTTCTTGCCAACCACCTTCAGGGCGTTCTGCAGACCTGCCAGGGTGATGACGGCGGTGCCGTGCTGGTCGTCGTGGAAGATGGGAATGTCGCACTTTTCCTT
>ERZ1032130.152-NODE-152-length-21096-cov-5.259446_pt1 | contig 21096 bp, 17 predicted proteins | sample MGYA00517879_ERZ1032130 | MGnify/ENA primary metagenome ERZ1032130 (study PRJEB33719, sample SAMN04262597) | wastewater metagenome | biome: rural village; feature: animal feces; material: feces | host: Bos taurus | place: El Salvador | collected 2012-01-31 ...
GAGAGGTAAGAGTGGAGAGTGATGAGATGTGAGGTAAGGTAAGGTAAGGTGAGGTGAGAGTGGAGAGGTAAAGCTATGGAGATGAAAAAGCCCCTTTGCCTCTCTCCGTTCTCCACTCTCTCCTCTCCACTCTTACCTCTTACCTCTTACCTCTAACCTATAATATTATTTCAAGCCACGGTTTTTGAGCAGTGCATCGACGGTTGGCTCCTGACCGCGGAAGCGCTTGTAGAGTACCATCGGATCCTCGCTGTCGCCCGGCTCGAGAATGTTCTCACGATATGCCTTGGCAGTTTCGGGGTCGAAGATTCCCTTCTCCTTGAAAAGCTCAAAGCCATCGGCATCGAGCACCTCAGCCCACAGATAAGTGTAGTAACCGCAAGCATACTGTGTGCTGCCGAAGATGTGCTTGAAGTAGGGGCTGCGATAGCGGAACTGTACCTCCTCGGGCTTGCCAAGTTTCTTTGCAACCTCTGCCTCAAATGCCTTCACATCGACGGGCTGCTTATAGTCGAGCTTGTGCCACTCGATGTCGAGAAGAGCTGCGCCTACAAGCTCGGTTGCAGCAAAGCCCTGGTTGAACTTGGCTGATGCGTCGAGTTTCTTGATAAGCTCATCGGGAATCACCTCGCCGGTCTTATAGTGCTTTGCGTAGGTCTTCAGAAGCTCAGGCTCCATTGCCCAGTGCTCGTCGATTTGCGACGGAAGCTCCACGAAGTCGCGATCCACGTTTGTTCCCGCCTGTCCGCGGAACTGTGCCTTTGTGAGCATTCCCTGAAGCGCGTGACCAAACTCGTGGAAAGCGGTTTCCACCTCATCGAGTGTGAGAAGCGATGGCATATCCTTGGTGGGCTTGGTGAAATTGCCCACATTGTAGATTATCGGGCGCTCACTCACGCCGTCGTAGTTATACTCACCCTTGAACTCGCTCATCCAAGCACCCTGACGCTTTGTTGCACGCGGGAAATAGTCGGTCATGAACACTGCCACGTGATTGCCCTCGGCATCTTTCACGTCGTAAACGGTAACTTCGGGGTTATACTTGGGAGCATCGGGCATCTCGGTGAATGTGATGCCGTAGAGGCGGTTTGCCATAGTGAAAATTCCCTTCACCACGTTCTCAAGCTGGAAGTATGGGCGAACGTCGTCCTCGCTGAGGTCGAATTTCTCCTTCTTCACCTTCTCGGCATAGTAATAGTAGTCCCAGGGTGCAATCTTGAAGTTGCCACCCTCCTTGTTCACGTAAGCCTGCATATCGGCGACTTCCTCCTTCACCTTGGCTACAGCCGGACGCCAGATCTGATAGAGCAGATTCTCGGCATTCTCCACTGTCTTTGCCATCACGTCGTCCATCTGGTAGGCTGCAAACGACTCGAAACCGAGCAGTTTAGCCTTCTTGGCACGAAGCTCAAGCAGACGGTTGATGTTCTCTGAGTTGTTATATTTGTTGTCGTTGCTTGCAAGCGATGTATAGGTCTCATACATGCGGCGGCGAAGGTCGCGGTTGTCGGCATAGCTCAGCACGGCAAGGCGGCTCGGAGCATGCACTGTGAACACCCACTTGCCCTCTTTGCCACGGCGCTTTGCCTCCTCGGCAGCCTCGGCTACGGTAGCAGCCGGGATTCCGGCAAGGTCAGCCTCATTCTCCACCACGATTTCGCTCTCGTTGGTCTCTTTCAGGATATTTGAGTTGTAGGCAAGCTCATAGTTGGCAAGCTGCTGGTTGATATTCTTGAGAGTATCCTTCTCGGCTGCTGAGAGAAGCGCACCATTGCGGGTGAAGCTCTTGTAATACTTGTCGAGCAGACGCTCCTGTGCTGTTGTGAGGTTGAGCTTGTCCTTGCGGTCATACACCTGCTTGATGCGCTCGAAAAGCATCTCGTTCATAGAGAACTCATCGGCTGCAGCAGTGAGCAGCGGCATTGCCTCCTCCGAGATTTTCTCCATCTCGGGAGTGTTGTCGCTCTCGCTGAGTGCATAGAACACATAGCTCACCTTCGTGAGAAGCTTGCCGCTGTTGTCGAGGGCAAGGATAGTGTTGTCGAAGTCGGGCATCGCACGGTTATTGGTGATAGCGGCGATTTCCTGGTTGCGCTCCTCGATTCCAGCCTTAATGGCGGGAATGTAGTGCTCATACTTAATCTGGTCGAATGGCGGAATCTCATACTCTGTGGTATAGTCCTGCATGAACGGGTTTTCTGAATTGTCCATTTTCTTTGAGCAGCTTGTGGTGAGTAGCACGGCACACGCTGCGGTTAGTGTTAATAATTTTTGTTTCATATTCATTCTTATTTTTAGTTGATATTGTTATTCATTAGTGTCGTCACCGTCGGCTGCCCAATTGAAGGTGGCAACGAGTGGATAGTGGTCGGAAGCACTGAGCGTGCCTCGCTCAATCTTCACTGCATCAAAGTTGCCACGATAGAGTATGTGGTCGATGCGGAAGTAGAAGCGGTTGCAGTGATAGGTGATGGTGGGTCCAAGTGCACACTCGGCGTAGGCGTCGCGCATGTCATCGTCCATAATCGTGCGATAGGCAAACGAGCCGGGAGTGTCGTTGAAGTCGCCACAGAGTATCACAGGGCGGTCGGTTGCTTCAATCAAGTCGCGCAGCAGGCGTGCCTGGAGCGAGCGGCAGCGATAGGCTCGCGCAAGCTTGGTGACGAGTGTGCCGCGCACCTCATCGAGGTCGCTCGTGCTGCTCATGTTCTGCAACTTTGTGAGCTGGCGATAGAGGTGCTTGTCGGTCTGTGTGAGTCCTATCGACTCCAAGTGGCAGCTATACACCCTCACCGTGTCGCCCGGCATCGCCACATCCCATCCTACGGAGCAAATGTGATTGTCGAAATATACCGAATCCACCTCGCTCACTATGGGATACTTCGACAGCAGCACCACATCGCTGCGATAATTGTGATAATAGGGATATTTCTCCCTAATCACCTCAAGCATCTCGCTCACATACTCCACCTTGTCGAAGTTACGCTCTTGTGCAGCCTCTTGCAGGCACACAAGGTCGGCATCACAATCGAGGATATACTGAATGGTGCGGTTGGGCGTGTGTCGCACGCCGGTATTGTCGGTGAAGTTCATCACATTGTAGGTGAGCACCCTGAAGGTGCGGGTGCTGTCGGCTTCGGCTACATCGTTGCCGGCAAAGTTGATGGGAGAGAATGTGGTGAGCGGTCCCCACGATGCTATTATCGCCAGCAGCGGAATCAGCGCAAGTTGCCACAGCCTCATGCACAGCCACACCACCATCAGTAGCACGGTCACGCCGAGAGCTATGGGATAGGCAAGTCCGAGCACCGACAGCTTAGCCGACGTCACGGGGTCAGCCATTCCACCGTATGCCGACGCTAAATACACAACCGCCACCATCGCACTGAATATCGCTCCTATGAGCTTCAGCAGTGCCGGTATTCTGCTATGTCGTCGTTGCTTTTGCATCTATAATTGTTTCGGTTATTGAAATATCGTCGTTTTATTAGCCTCTGTTCATCGCTTGCTCACCTCAAAAAGTCGTCTCTTTTCCTCGGCAGTGAGCGAAGAATAGCCCGAGAGCTTTATCTTCTTTAAGATTTCGTCCATTTCAGCCTCTTCAGCCGGTGTCATTGTGTGGCGGCGACCGTTATCTCGCTCATCTTGCTGCCTGTCGTCGCGAGGTTGCCTGCGGTTATCATCGCGGGGCTGCTGCTTTGTGCGTGTGAAGGGAGAGTTGTGGAAGTTGCCCACTTTCACTCGCGGTCGGCGGCGCGTGAGATTCACGAGCCGGTCGATGGCACGGTTAAACCACGCAGTGATGTCGGTTCCACGACGGTCGGCAAGTGCAAACGCAGCACCCGTCAAGGCACCGCCGAGGTGCGCAATGTGTCCGCCGGCGTTGCTCGATCCGATGCTTATCACATCGATGAATATCGTCACTATCGCTATCCACTTGAGCGAAATCTGCCCGAAGAAAAGCAGACCCACCTTGTAGTCGGGCTGGCGCACCGCAGTGGCTGCCACTATGGCAAGCACCGATGCCGATGCTCCAAGCAGCAAGCCCTCTGTGCTGCTGAAAAGCGGCAACACATTGTAGGCAAGCATATAGAGCAGTGCTCCGCCTATTCCGCCAAGGAAGTACAGCCCCACAAAGCGGCGTGTGCCGAAAATTTGGTGAAACATAGCTCCAAACCAATATAGCCACAGCATATTGAAGAGTATGTGCATCACATCATAGTGCAGGAACATGTAGCTTATCACGCTCCACGGCTGATGCACAAACTTCACCGGGTTCGACGGCATTTCGAGCAGCTCGATTGCCGGCGTGGCATCGACAGCAAAGAGCAGGCACACAAGTGCCACCACCCTCACTATCACAAACACCGCCACATTCACCATCACAAAGCGCACGGGCACTGTGGCAGCTGCAAAACGTCCGCGTATGTTGTCAATAAAGCCCGCCACCTATCACTCCTTTCTTTTTCCAGTAAAGCAATAGCAAGAAGCCGAATATCATTCCTCCAAGGTGCGCAAAGTGGGCAACCGATGCCTGGAAGCCGCTGATTCCGAAAAACAGCTCAATCGCTCCATAGCCAAGCACCATCCACTTTGCCTTGATTGGTATGGGAATAAACATGAGATAGAGTGGCATGTTGGGAAATACCATTCCAAATGCCAGCAATATGCCAAACACTGCGCCACTGGCGCCAATTGTTATCATTGAGTTGAAGAAAGAGTCCATCATGCCATGCTGCACGCCGTATGCCACCGCCTCAGCACCTCGCAGTGCCACGAAGCCCTGAGCATCGACGAGTGCAAATTGTCCCTCCCATGTGAGCCACCACACAAGTTCCTGCACTATCGCCGCACCTATGCCGCACGATATGTAGTAGAACAAAAACCGCTTCGAGCCAAACACGCGCTCAAGCAGCCCGCCAAACATAAACAGTGAGAACATATTGAAAAACAAGTGCGTGAAGCCATCGTGCAGGAACATATAAGTTATCAGCTGTGCCACATTGAATTTCGACCCCTCCCAGTAGTGGAGTCCTATCCACTCGTTAAGGTCGATGCCCTTAGTGCGGAACACCGATGTGGCTATGAGCATCAGCACATTTATTATCAGCAGGTTTTTTGTCACTGTGGGTATCGACCCCAGAAACGACCCTCTTCCATTCATCATGATTATCTACTTAAAAAATATTACAGTGCCTTAATTGTTTCAATTAAACGCTATTACATAATTATCTTGCAAAATTACTATAAAAAAGCGACATCTTTCACCAATTTGCTCAAGAAACTACATTATTAGATACAATATTTAATACACACACTCTCCCATTTTAGAAAAGTTTGCTAAATCTCATCTTTCAATCCCATATAATGAAACATAAGGGTGGACTGATAATGCCATCAGCCCACCCATATTCCGAAATAATCGGCATCGAAAGCACTATTTTCCTACCCGACTACCCCAGTGCGGCTTTCAGCTGGTTTAGTGCACGCTTGAGCACACTTCGCTGTGTGCCCACGTTCAGTCGCATGAAGCCGTGTCCTTTGCCGCCGGTAGCTGCCTCGTTTTCCTCATCGCTGCCAAAGAACATTTCCCCGTCGTTGAGTGCGAGGTGCGCCTTATCCTCAAAAAGATTGAGCAGCTGGTCGTGAGTGAGACCCAATTGGCGGCAATCGAGCCACACCAGGAACGATGCCTGTGGTATTATCGGGCGTATCTGCGGAATGTTTTTGGCAAAGAAATCGACCACGAAATCAATGTTTCCCTCCACATAGCGCAGCATTTGTCGGCGCCATTCCTCTCCGTTGCGGAAGGCTGCAATGGTGGCAATCGGGGCAAAAAGCGTTGGCTCATTCAGCTCGTTCACTTCGAGCCACGAGTTGAAACGGCGACGTATTTCACCATTGGGAATGATTGAGAATGACGACATCAGCCCGGCAATGTTGAAGGTTTTTGTCGGTGCCATGAAGGTTATGCTACGCTCGGCTGCTTCCTCACTAACCGTGGCAAACGGAATGTGGCGGTTGTTCCACAGTGCAAGGTCGCAGTGAATCTCGTCGCTTATCACTATTATGTCGTGCTCTTTGCAGAAATGGGCTAATCGGGTGAGCGTGGGCTTGTCCCAGCAAATTCCGGCAGGGTTGTGGGGATTGCTCATAATGAGCAGTCGCACCTTGCCTTCTGCCTGTGAATTGAAGTCATCTACGGTCTTTTTCAGATTGTCAAAGTCCATCTCATATCCGCCGTCGGGCTTCTCACGCAGTGGATTCTTTAGCAGTTGGCGTCCGTTGCCTTCGGTCGTCAGCCAGAATGGGTGATACACAGGTGGCTGTATCACCACTGCATCGTTCTTGTCACAGAACACATTGATGGCAATGCCTATGCCTCGCACTATACCGGGGACAAACGTAAGCCACTCCCTGTCGATGCTCCAGCCGTGATGGTCGTGTACCCAGTCGATAACGCTTGGCCAAAAGTCTTCAGGTTCAACGGTATAACCAAAGAGCGAATGGTCGAGGCGCTTGCGGAGCGCATCGGTTATGAACGACGGCGTTTCCCAGTCCATATCAGCCACCCACAATGGCAGCAAGTCGCTGCGTCCCCATCGGGGCAACAATGCTTCATGCTTCAGGTCACCGCTTCCTGAGCGATCTACGGGTTTATCGAAATCGTATGTCATAAGTTTACAGCGGATAGTTCTCGAAGTCGTAGAGAACGGTTGTCAAGTAGCGTTCACCGGTGTCGGGCAGCAATGCCACAATCTTCTTGCCCTTGTTCTCGGGGCGCTTTGCAATCTCTAAAGCTCCAGCCACGGCTGCTCCCGATGATATTCCCACAAGGAGTCCTTCGGTGCGTGCAAGCTGTCGCGATGTGCGGATTGCATCGTCGATGTCGATGTCGAGCACTTCATCTATGACTGCACCGTCGTAGGTCTTGGGAATGAATCCTGCACCGATTCCCTGAATCTTGTGCGCTCCGCTTGGCTTACCGTTGAGCACTGCCGACGTTGACGGCTCCACTGCATATATTTTCACATCGGGATTCTGCTCCTTCAGATACTTTCCTACGCCGCTCACTGTGCCGCCTGTACCCACTCCGGCAACGAATATATCCACTTTTCCATCGGTCTGCTGCCAAATCTCCGGACCTGTGGTTGCATAGTGCTTTGCCGGGTTGGCTTCGTTCTCAAACTGTTGCAGTATCACCGAGCCGGGAATACTATCGCGCAGCTCCTCGGCAGCCTTTATAGCTCCTTTCATTCCGTCTTTGCCGGGAGTGAGGCGCACTTCGGCTCCATAGGCTTTCACCAGGTTGCGTCGCTCCACACTCATCGTTTCGGGCATGGTAAGAATCAAGTGGTAACCCTTCACTGCGCTCACGAGCGCCAGTCCGACTCCGGTATTTCCGGGCTTCAAAATGCCCTTCTGCTCAGCGTCTTCTATCATGGCAAGGGCTATGCGATCCTTCACCGACCCACCGGGATTGAAAAATTCCACTTTCGCCACAATTGGGGTGTCAAGTCCCTGTGCTTTTGAAAATTTCCCTAACTCTACCAATGGAGTTTTTCCCACTAATTCAGTAAGTGTGCTTGCAATCTGTGCCATAGCTTTCTCCTTTCTTTATTCGTTTACTTTATAGTTAATTCTTTTCGATTGCAAATTTACATCATATAGTTGTTCATTCCAATAGCATCACCTAAATATGGAAATTTATTCTGTTTCATTGCGCCAAAAAGAATAATTTCCCACAACAAATCTCCTTTTTAGTTATTTCATAAATATATTTTCTCCAACCCCGCTCCAATCACACAATAGCCACGGCGCCACAATTCCCTCCAAGCCTCACTCCACCCTTAAAAAAAGAACTAAAATCTGATTTATTTCGGGCAAAAACTTGATATTTTCAACTGTTTTTGCCCGAAATAAATCTTCCCGGAATAACACAATGACTTAGGAATTACTAATTTTTTCTAAAAATCATAAGCCGAAAGATTGTTATGTGACTAAAAGTGTGTACTTTTGTTCTAATTTAAATAGTTGTGACTAAATCATAATTTCACATTACTATAAAAAGTGTGATGAAACAACTTCTGCAATTTTAATTCACTTTTTGTAAACAAAAAATTAAGACTATATGAAACGTATAAAACTACTATTTCTCGTAATGGGCTTGTTTCTCGCCACATTCTCCGCACAAGCTACCATATACGATGGAGAATCCCTCCTAAATTACAACATCTTCGATGATGGCACTGCCGAAGTTGCACCAAGCCCTACTTATGATGGTGATAATATTACAGAGCTGGTAATTCCTGCCGAAATAACCTATAATGGAAAGAGCTATAAAGTCACAAAAATCGGTGACAGCGCTTTTTCACCCATCAATTATCAGTTACCTGAAGTTTCCGGCGGTGCAAACATTACCACAATTGGAGCCAATGCGTTTAAAGGGCTAACATCGTTAACTACTGTCGATTTGAGCGGAACTGTGACATCAATAGGAGAACATGCTTTCGACGGATGTACAGGTCTCAGCGGAATCGGTTCGCTTCTCGATAATGTCACTAAAATCGGTGACTACGCTTTCCAAAATTGCAAGTATTTGGACGGCGAATGCATCTGCCTCAAGGGTGCTATTACCTACATAGGCGATTTTGCATTTAATGAATGTGCCACTCAGGGTAAAAGCTCTCTGAATATGCACTTCGACAATCTCTCAAATGCCTCAATCGGAAAAGGTGCTTTCGGTAAGTGTTTAGGTCTTAATACTATCAACGGCACGGTTTCGAGCATAGGCTATGGTGCTTTTGCCGAGTGTGAACGACTCTCCTCAATAGGCACGGTGCTCGACAATGTCACAGAGATTCCGTCGGCAGTTTTCTATGGCTGCACCGGCCTGGAGGGATCTCTCACCCTCAATAGTGCCATTACAAACATTGGCTCACAAGCATTTGAACGTTGCCTAAATCTTGAACTGCACATCACTAACCTCTCCGACGCTACTATCGGTGAAAGTGCTTTTGAAGATTGCTTTAAATTGATAGATATCACAGGCACAGTGTCGAGTATCGGCTCAAAGGCTTTTTATGGTTGCCAGTGGCAAGCAACAATCTACAACACCATCCCACCCACTGTGGAATACACATTCGCTGACTGTTCCGATGCAGTATTCTATGTGCTTCCCAATGCCTTGGAAAGCTATAAGGCTGCCGATGTATGGAAAGGTCTGAATGTTCAGGCAATTACCCCCACTGCTGCCGCAAAGCCATCGGAAATTGCCGGCAGAGGTGTATATGCCATCAACTTCGGTCTTGAGGGCGTGAAAGCTATTGATAGCGTGCTCTACGCCCGCACCACCGAGACTTCCGAGAATTCTTCCTCTCCTGCCGAGGGTCACACTGGATTCGACAGCTATGAAGACGGCTATCGCCTCGCCAACTTCGTGCAACGCGACTGGCTGGCTATCGGCGTCATTGGCAGCAGCAATTATGAGAATGTGTTGCTACCCAGAGGCTTCAGCACCTACTTCGACGGCGCGACGCTCACCTCGCTCGACGCTCCCGAGCCCGGAAGCTCTGTTTCAGTTGCGCTTAATGTTTACGTCGCAGCCAATGTGTTCTACGGTCAATACAGCAACATGGGTGAAAACTTTATGGCAAACAATTACAAGCCTTTCTTCGTAAAGCCAAAACTGAACGAGGTGGCAACTTTTGTTGGTTCAGTGAACGATGACCTCGAGCTGCTTGGTTCGGGCGTTTGCGGCAATCTCAATGGTCACGGCGTGAAGGTTGAAGGCATTGAACTTACTCCTACTTCAAACTACATTCAGTTCGACGGTGTGCTCGTGGAAGATGCCACTGCCACCGGTGGAGTGAAGATTATCGGCTACGGTGAAGTGAGCACTCCCACCGCCGTTGAGGCTGTGAAAGCTACCAATGATGTGAAAGTATATGCCGCTAATGGTGCAGTGTCGATTGTGCCACAGGCTGACTGCCGCGTGGAAATCTACGACACCGCCGGACGTATTGCCGCTACTGCTAATGCCGTGGCTGGCGGACGCACCTCAGTGCCCATGGCGCGAGGATTCTACATAGTCCGCGCTGCCGGCACTTCACGCGCCGTAGTCGTGCAATAATCCGCCACAATTCTATTCCACAGCCTCCTTCCACACCCTCTCTCGCGATTATTTTTCGCGATTTTTGGGCTGTGATGCGTGAGGCTTGGATTTTTTTTGCTAAATTTGCAACTTATAGGGGCATTGTCTCCCTTTTTGTAGGAGGCGATGACTACCGATTACGCCAAATTGATATATAGCACTCATTTTTCCATGGAAAAGGATTTTGACGATGAAATTGAAGAGATAGGCGGTGAAGCGCACTCCTCCTATCAAGTACCTAAAGACAAGCGCCTGCAGTTGTCGGGAATGTACCAGAACTGGTTTCTCGACTACGCTTCCTATGTGATTCTGGAGCGTGCCGTGCCTCACATCGAGGACGGTCTGAAACCCGTACAACGACGCATTCTCCACTCAATGAAAGAGCTTGACGACGGTCGCTTCAACAAGGTTGCCAACATCGTGGGTAACACCATGCAGTATCACCCTCACGGCGATGCTTCAATCAAGGACGCTATCGTGCAGCTCGGTCAGAAGGAAATGCTCATCGAGACGCAGGGTAACTGGGGTAACGTGCTCACCGGCGACCGCGCTGCTGCCGGCCGTTACATCGAGGCACGTCTGTCCGACTTTGCCCTCGACGTGGTGTATAGCCCCAAAATCACCGACTGGACACTCTCTTACGACGGCCGCAAGCAAGAGCCGGTAACCCTTCCCGTGAAATTCCCGTTGCTGCTCGCTCAGGGTGCCGAGGGTATCGCGGTGGGTCTATCGTGCAAAATCCTTCCACACAATTTCAATGAGCTGCTCGATGCTGCCGTGGCTTATCTCCGCGGCGAGGAGTTCAAGCTATATCCCGATTTCCAGGCTACGGGCGGTTATATCGACGTGAGCCGTTACAACGATGGCGAGCGTGGCGGACAAGTGCGCGTGCGTGCCAAAATCGAGAAGCGCGACAACAAGACGCTCGTAATCAACGACCTCCCCTACGGAAAAAGCACTTCCACTCTCATCGATTCCATTCTCAAGGCGCAGGAGAAGGGCAAAATCAAAATCCGCAAAATCGACGACAACACCTCCGACAAGGCTGAAATAATCGTGTATCTACAAGCCGGAACTTCAAGCGACAAGATGATTGATGCGCTCTATGCCTTCACAGACTGTGAGACGAGCATTTCGCCCAACTGCTGCGTAATCAAGGACCACAAGCCACACTTCCTCACCGTGAGCGACGTGCTCCGCTATGGCGTTGACCGCACCAAGGAGATGCTTCGCCAAGAGCTTGAAATCAAGCGCGGCGAGGATATGGAGTCGCTGCTCTTTGCGTCGCTCGAGAAAATTTTCATCGAGGAGCGCATCTATAAGGACCGCGAGTATGAGCAGAGCCGCAGCACCGACGAGGCTGTAGCTCACATCGACCTAAGGTTAGAGCCTTTCAAGCCCTCGTTCTACCGCGAAATCACCCGCGACGACATTCTCCGCCTCATGGAAATCAAGATGAAGCGCATTATCCGCTTCAACAGCGATGCTGCCGACAACTACATCGCCACCCTCAACGAGCGCATTGCCGACATCGACTACAAGCTCGCTCACCTCGTGGAATTTACAATCGAGTGGTATGAGGGCATCAAGGCTAAATATGGCTCGCACTTCCCGCGCCGCACCGTCATTCGCAACTTCGACAACATCGTGGCTGCCACCGTTGCCGAGGCCAATGAGAAGCTCTACATCAACCGTGAGGAGGGCTTCATCGGTATGGGGCTTAAGAAGGACGAGTTTGTGTGCAACTGCTCCAATATCGACGACATCATCATCTTCTACAAAGATGGAAAATACAAGCTCGTACGCGTTGCCGACAAGCTCTATGTGGGCAAGAACATTCAATATCTCAGCGTATTCAAGCGCAACGACACCCGCACCATCTACAATGTCCTCTATCAGGACGGCAAGGGCGGCATAGTATATATGAAGCGCTTCGCCGTAACAGGCCTGACACGCGACAAGGAATACGACCTCACGCAAGGCAAGCCCGGCTCGAAGATTCTCTGGTTCACAGCCAACCCCAATGGCGAGGCTGAAGTGCTGAAGATTACCCTCAAGCCTAAATTCCGCCTGAAGGTGCTGCAATTCGATGTGGATCTCTCGCAGCTCGCCATCAAGGGCAAGCAGTCGCGCGGAAATCTCGTCACCAAGAATGAAATACACCGCATCACGCTCAAGGAGCACGGCACCTCAACCCTCGGCGGACGCGAAGTGTGGTTTGACCCCGATGTGCTCCGCCTCAACTACGACGGACGCGGCTTCTCGCTCGGTGAGTTCCTTGGCAACGACCAGGTGCTCGTCATTCTCAAAAATGGCGACTACGTTACCACCACCTTCGATGCCGAAAACCACTACGACGACAATATCCTCCGCATCGAAAAATTCGACAAGGACAAAATCTGGACTGCTATTCTCTATGATGCCGACCAGAAATCAACCTACATCAAGCGTTTTGCCTTCGAGTCGTCGGCAAAGCGCCAGAGCTTCATTGGCGGCAACACCGATTCGCGCCTTATTCTGCTCAGCGACAACCACTATTCGCGCTTCAGCGTGAAACTGGGTAGCGGCGATGCCTTCCGCGACGACCTCATCATCGATGCCGACGAGTTTATCGGCATCAAGAGCTTCCGCGCAAAGGGAAAACGTCTCACCAACTTCACCATCGACACCATCACCGAGCTTGAGCCTCGCATTGTGGAAACCGAGCCTGAGGAAACGCCCGAAGAGCCAGAAGAAATCACTGAAGTCGTTCCACAGGAGCCTGAGAAATCACAAAAGGAGATTTTCGATGAGCTAACGGGACAAACCTCTCTCTTCGGCACCGACGAAATCACCGAATAAAGACAAAATTTGCATGATGAAATTGACCACTCGAATATTAGCAACTTTAGTTTTGGCGACATCGTGCCTCTACTCGTCAGCGCAAGACTCGCTACAAGTGGAGGTGCTGCGTCCGTCGATTTCATCGTTCACTGCCGAGGTGGGTGGTGCTTCGATTCTCGACACCTACCTCACCCCCATTCGCTATCACGGCGTGAACACTCGCCTTGCCTATGAGGGCTTGCGTGCTATGAAATTCTCACCCGACCGCTGGATTATGCAGGGTGTGACAGCCGTGGAGTATGCCAACGTGCAGAATCCTGCCGGAAACCACACCATGCACTCCCTTATGATTGATGCCAAGTGGGGAATGATGCACCGCTGGAATGATGTGTTCACCCCACGGCTCACCCTACACCTGGGCGGTAGCCCGCAACTGCGTGGCGGCGTTATCTACAATGCCTATAACTCCAACAATCCCGTGTCGGCAAAAATACGCCTCAGCCTCAACCTCTCGGCTATGGCTTCCTACCATCTCAACATCGGCCGCCTGCCCATTACGCTGCGCTATCAAGCAACGCTCCCCACAATCGGAGCGTTCTTCTCGCTCGACTATGGGGAGGCGTTCTATGAGTTATATTTAGGCAACACACAGGGTATTGTCAATGTGGGCTGGTGGGGCAACCGCTTCGATATGGAGAACCTCGTAACCGCCGACTTGCATCTGGGCAACTCGGTGCTGCGTCTTGGCTACCGCAATCTTATCGAAACAAGCTGGGTGCACAATCTCAACACACAGATTTTCACTCACGGCTTCGTAATCGGCATCAGCGGCGAGTGGCTTCAGCTCGGCGCACGCCAAAAGAAGCTCTCACCTGCCGTCCGCATCGTCTCAGCCCTCTACTAACGTTGCTGACGGAGGGCGTGCACTGTGGCTACGGCAAACATTGCCGCCGTCTCGGTACGCAAGCGGCTGTCGCCAAGCGAAATCGGCTCAAAACCTGCCGCAAGTGCAGCCTCTATCTCCTCGGTGCTGAAATCGCCCTCGGGACCAATCATTATCATCACATCGCTGTCGCACACCAGCTCTTGAGCAAAGAGCCGGCGTGGAATTGTCTTGTCGCAATAGGCAATGTAGCGTCGTCCCTCAAAGGGTGCACGTATCACCTCCATCACGGGTGTCATTTCATCGAGCTGTGGCAGCGTAGCTTTTAGCGACTGCTTCATTGCCGACACGAGTATCTTCTGCAGCCTTGCAGTCTTCAGTTCCTTGCGCTCGGAGTAGCGGCATCGCAGCGGAATGATGCGGTCAATTCCCATCTCCGTCACCTTCTCGGCAAGCCATTCCATGCGGTCGAGGTTCTTGGTGGGAGCCACAGCAAGCACAATCCTGTGCCCCCAGTGATGCACCTCATGCTCACTGCCCACTATCTCCACAGCGCAATGCTTGCTGTGAGCCATGGTGATTCGGCAGAGGTATAGTCCTCCTTTGCCATCTACCACCTCAAGCTCATCGCCCTCGCTCATGCGAAGCACTCGCACGGCGTGAGCCGATTCTTCCTCGGGCAGCTGCAATGTTGCCTCAATATCGGGTGCAAAAAACCTGTGCATATCTCAAGCCTCCTTCTTCACCACCGGGTTCTTGAAAATTATAGCAAAGAGCACTGCCACTATCAGCGCATAGCTTGCAAAAATGAGCCAAGTGGTGCTCCAGCCCTCCACTTGAGCCATCGCTTCACTCTGGCTATACACAAAGTGATTCACCACTTGCTGAGCAATCAGCGTACCTGTGGTAGCACCAATGCCGTTAGTCATAATCATAAACAAGCCCTGGGCACTGCTGCGTATCGACGAATCGGTCACCTGATCTACATAGAGTGCTCCCGACACATTGAAGAAGTCGAATGCCACGCCATACACTATCATCGACAGCACAAACATCCACACACCGTCAGATGGATTGCCAAGCCCGAACAGTCCGAAGCGAAGCACCCATGCCACCATAGCTATAAGCATCACATTCTTGATGCCGAAGCGCTTCATGCAGAATGGAATGAGCAGAATGCAAAGAGTCTCACTCGTCTGCGACAGAGAAATCAGCGCATTGGCGTGCTTCACCGCAAATGTCTCGGCATATTCTGCCACTGCGCCAAAGCTCTGTATGAACGGATTGGCAAAGCCGTTTGTTATCTGGAGCGACACACCAAGCAGCATCGAGAAGATAAAGAATATCGCCATGCGCTTGTCCTTGAAGAGTGTGAAGGCTCGCAATCCCAGCACATCTACCATTGAGCGGCTCTTTCCGTCGCCCTTTGTCACCGGGCAGTCGGGCAGCGTGAATGCGTAGGCGCAAAGCACAAGGCTCAGTGCTCCCGACACAAGAAACTGGTTGTAGTTATTCTGGAATCCGGCAAAATCCACAAAGAGCATCGAGCAGATAAATCCCACCGTGCCAAACACGCGAATCGGCGGGAAGTCCTTCACGGTGTCCATTCCGGCCTTGGTAAGTGCGCTGAATGCCACCGAGTTGGCAAGTCCGATAGTCGGCATATAGAATGCCACAGAGACTGTATAGAGAGTAAACAGTGTGCCAAACTGCACTGCATCGCCGGTGCTGAGTGCATACCAGCCCGAAAGCAGCATAAAGGCACCCGCTATAAAGTGGCAAATGCCATAAACCTTCTGCGCCGGAATGAAGCGGTCGGCAACTATACCCACCAATGCAGGCATAAACAGCGACACAAAGCCCTGTACGGCATAGAAATATCCTATTTGTCCGCCCATGCCGTGTCCGGCAAGATAAGCTCCCATGCAAGTGAGATAAGCTCCCCAAACGGCAAATTCCAGGAAGTTCATCACTATAAGTCTGAATTTCAAGTTTCGCATAATCTTAATGATATTGTTTCTTAGGTTGTTATTAAGTAATTGTTAATTTTTCGGTTTTTTATGTTTCTTCAAGAAAACGCGCCTATTTATTTGCTCGCTTGCGGTCGATTACAGCCTTTATCTCGGCTGCACGCTCATATTCTTCACGCTCCACGCAGCCGGCAAGCATCTTCTCAAGCTCCACCACGGCAAGTTTGTCGAGCCTTATCTCTGCAGGCTCTTCTTCGCCGGTTTTCTCGTCCTTCTTTATCTCTTCATCGGGAATGATAAAGCCTGTCTGCTCCAATATCTCACGGGTGGTGTAAATGGGTGCTCCTGTGCGCAGCGAGAGGGCTATAGCATCGCTCGTACGCGAGTCGATGGCAATGCTGCGGTCGTCGTTGCTGAAGCGAAGCTCTGAAAGAAACACTCCATCGTCGAATTTATAGATAAACACCTCATCGAGGCTGATGCCAAATCCATGCGACATCGACACCATAATGTCGTGAGGCATGGGCCGTGGTGGAACTATGTTCTCCAGACGCACCGCAATCGACTGTGCTTCCGACACACCCACCACCACAGGTATGCGGTACGGACCGCCCACCTGCTCAAGCACCAAAGCGTATGCGCCCTGCTGCACCTGGCTGTATGTTATTCCCAAGACTTTCAGTCTCACTTTATCTTCATTCATAGTCAATATTCATTTCATTTTGCTCAGGAAACCGCCCGAGTCCAACGATACGGCAAATATAGTAAAAATATCATTGCAAATCGAGCGTGAAGTGCCAAAATTAATTTTCTGTGTGCTTCACCTATATACCGAAACATTCTGTTTTTACTCTCATCACACTTTCTGACCGGTGATTACGCCACTGCCGTAGCAAAGGTGTGAAGACGGGTCGTAGATCACTGCAAACTGACCCGGAGCTATGCCCTGCACTTTCTTCTCCGACTCTATCACATATTCCATTCCGCCAAGGTGCGTGAGCTTGCCACGCAGAAACTCGGGCATGTGGCGGTTCTTGAATGTGATTTCCACAGGCGTGTTCACTCCCTCCCACGGATTGCCCGAGATGAAGTGCATCTCATCGAGGTGAAGCGTATTGCCATATTGCTTCTCGTTGTCGTAGCCGTTGCTCACATACACCACATTATCCCTCACATTCTTCTTCACCACATACCACGGACCTCCGCTCAGCCCAAGACCCTTGCGCTGTCCGATGGTGTGGAACCAGTAACCACGGTGCTCGCCGAGCTTGCGTCCGGTCTCAATCTCAATTATGCTGCCACGCTTCTCACCAAGATGGCGGCGAATGAAGTCGTTATAGTTGATTTTGCCAAGGAAGCAAATTCCCTGGCTGTCCTTGCGGTAGGCATTGGGCATCTTCACATCGATGGCAATGCGGCGCACCTCGCTCTTGGGCAGATTGCCGATGGGGAAAATTACGTGTTGAAGCTGCTCGTAGCTGATTTGTGCAAGGAAATCAGTCTGGTCCTTCACCGGGTCAACTGCCGTGGCGAGATACTTGCGACCGTCAATAAAGTCGGTGGTAGCATAGTGTCCGGTAGCGGTGAGGTCGAAATCCTTTCCCCATCGCTGCTCAAAGTAGCCGAACTTTATCATCTTGTTGCACATCATATCGGGGTGCGGAGTGAGACCAGCCTTCACGGTGCGCAGAGCATACTCCATCACATTCTCCCAGTATTCCTCGTGGAGCGACACCACCTCAAAGGGCAAGCCATACTTCCGCGCAATGAATTGGCACATTTCAATGTCCTCCTCAGCCGAGCAGTCACCCTCGCCGTTATCCATACCGATGCGAATGTAGAAAAGCGTGAGATTATGCCCCTGCTCCATGAGCCGATGCACCACCACAGCGCTATCCACACCGCCCGAAATCAATACCGCAATATTTTTCTTCTCCATAAATCGTCCTAAGCATTAAAATCCCCTACTCTCTTACCTCTCACCTCTTCAGCCACAAGGCTCTCTTACCTCTTACCCCTTACCTCTTACCTTTAAAAAACTCTCCCCTCTCACCTAAAACATACTCATCACCGTGTCGAGGTTGATGTTCTTATCCACTATAGAGTGATCCTTATCGAGCAGATAGAAGCTCGGCGAGTAGCGAATGTCATAGTTATCGCCGGCCTCCTCCGAAGCCCCTACAATCCACTTGTCGGAGTAGTTGCGTGCATCTTCAGCCCACTCACGGGTGTAACCTTGGGGCATAATGCACAATAGCTTAATCTGCCCTTCATCAATCAGCCTGTTGAGCGTCACATTCGTGCTCAATCGAAGTCGAGCAATAGAGCAGTCGGAGCAATCAGGGTCGTTGAAGAAGAGCAAAATGGGGCAATCCTTCACATCGCTTAGCTTTCCCTTCTGCTTGTCGGGCATAGTATAGGTGAAATCAGGAGCAACCACTCCCTTCTGGTTCTGCTTTATCTTCTTGATTTGCGCCTGATAGCGCACTTTGTTGGCTGCCTTCACCTTCTTCGATGCCACAAATGCCTCGGCGAACGGCAGATATGCCTCATCGCTCCAGAACTCCGCTCCGGGAGCATAGAGAGCCTTCTCGGCGATATCCATCGTCAAGATATAGTTGGGCAAATTAGACTGCGCACGGTTCATGAATTGCTTTATCGACGAAAACACGATGTTGCGGTGCGCATATTTGAAGAATGTCACATAGTCGCGGAAAGCCTTGTCGTAAGCTGCCGAGTCGGCAATGTGCTTCGACAGATTGAAGTTGTCCCAGAACTTCGATACAATGTAATTGGTGCGCCCCTCAAGCGTACTGATAGTGTCGGGAGCCACGGGATAAGGGAACAGTGTGGTCGGCACCTGTGGTGCTTCTTGCGCACTTGCATTAAACAATGCCGTCACAGCAAGCAGTGCTACGGCAATTCTCTTGATAAAGTGTGATTCTTTGTAATCTCTCATATCCTGTTTTTGTTTTTGTCAGTTTCAAAATTGTAAAATTAGCCCTAAATATTCACATATCAAAGCCCAACTGCAAAAATATGAGATTATTCAACAATTTTTCACCAAATCACCCGCTTCATCAGTCGAGGAAGGTGTCGATGTGATAGAGCGGGCGCCGCTTAACCTCGGCAAATATATTGGCGATATACTTCCCTATCACCCCTATCGACAGCAATATCATAGCCCCGATAAACCACATAGAGAGCATTATCGAGGTCCAGCCCGAAACAGCACGTCCCACAAAGAACGACCACAGGATATAAAGCATCATGAAGAAGCTCACCACAAGAAACAGGCAGCCTGTGCCGATAATATAGTTGATGGGAGTAGCCGAAAAGCCGGTGATTCCATCTACTCCCAGATTTAGCATCTTTCCAAGTGTATATTTCGACTTCCCCGCCTTTCTTTCACGAAAACGATAGCTCACCTCAGCCGACCGCAGTCCCAGCAGCGGCACAATGCCACGCAGATAGAGCACACGCTCCTTGTATTTTGCCAATTCATCGAGCGCACGGCGGCTCATGAGGCGGAAATCGGCATGGTTGTCCACAATTTTCACCCCAAGTGCCCGCTGCAAGCGGTAGAACATTCGCGCCGTGGTGCGCTTGAAGTAGCCATTCACCTCACGGCTCTCACGCACGCCATACACTATGTCGCACCCCTCGCTATAGTAGCCGAGCATCTTCTCAAGGCAAGTGATATCGTCCTGCAGGTCGGCATCAATCGTCACCACAGCATCTACACGCTCGCGCACGGTCATCATTCCTGCCATAATAGCATTCTGCTGGCCCACATTGCTGAGCAGATTAAGCCCTTTCACCCGGCTATCCTGTGAGTGAAGCCCTGTGATAAGCTGCCACGTAGAGTCGGTACTGCCATCGTTCACAAAGAGCACAAAACTATCGGCAGAAATCACCTCACGCTGCACAAGGTCGCCAAGAATCCCCAGCACCTCAGCAGCCGTGTCGGCAACCACAGCCTCCTCATTGTAGCACGGTATCACAATTCCAAGTTTCACCATATCAATTCCGTTTTACATAAACATAGCCACACTCAGCAGCCCATACCACAACCGGTGTACCATAGACCTTATCACTGATACTCCCTGTGCGCAGCAATAATATCCTTTGCCGGCACCACAATAGGATTTCCTTGCTCGTCCGACAATATCACAGTCTCTCCACGTGCAGCACGCTCCTGCAACAGCCGCTTCTCTGCCAACAGAAGCCCACACCGCAACTTCTCTGTGAATATTTTCACCTCTTGTTCTGCCATATCTCAACCATTTTGTTATATAATTCTACCTCAATTATATGTTTCTCAAATGCCATTCCTCCAACTGCTATCGAAGTCATAGGTTTCTTGGTATTCATAAAAATAGCCCAATAATCCACTTCATTCATGAAAAGATTGAAAAGATTTCTTATTCCGGCATAATACCTTCGTTCTATCACGTCTTCCGGTATATTATGACCACCTTTTGCCACTCTTTCCGCAACTCGTAGTTTTGCCATTTCAGGCGATTCGAGCCAAAAAAACAATAATTTCACATTATACCCTTGTTTGTGAGCTCGTCTCACAAGATTCACATACGACTTGGTTGCAAGTGTGGTCTCTATTGAAAAAGAAACTCCTGCTGTCATCAGATAATCTATCCTCTCAAGCATTAGGCGTCCCGCTTCTATTGCAACTGATTCCGGATTGAAAGGCGATAGACCCTTTGCTATCTCATCAGCATTAACGTATTCCCTGCAATCTAATATCTCAGGCAATACCGTGTATGAAGCCGTTGTTTTCCCGGCTCCATTACATCCACTGATTATGTAGAGTGTCTTCTCCATTCTATTCCATTATGTAAATGCAAAAATAATTATTTATTCTGAGAATTACGCTGATTCTACCCTAAATTTTCTCTCCTCAATACCGGAAAGAAGTCGAAAATTTGTGGAACAGCCATGCCGTGATGCAACCGAGACTGCATGGTCGTTCTAAAAGTGAAATTATATGAGAACAAACTTTTTGAAGGAATGACCCCTGCCACAAATAACTGAGACAGGGGTCATTGCTTTTGTTTGGGCTATATTACACAACTCAACATCTCTATTTCACATACTTTGCTATTGCATCGCGCCACACTATGTAGGCGGGACCAAGCAGATGCAAGCCATCGTTGGTGTATTGGCGCGGCATCTTCCCCTCACAGTCGGCAAAAAGCGAAAAGAGGTCGATCCACGTCACGCCGAGCTTCGCCGCAAGTGCCTTGAAG
>ERZ1032130.153-NODE-153-length-21083-cov-5.253329_pt1 | contig 21083 bp, 14 predicted proteins | sample MGYA00517879_ERZ1032130 | MGnify/ENA primary metagenome ERZ1032130 (study PRJEB33719, sample SAMN04262597) | wastewater metagenome | biome: rural village; feature: animal feces; material: feces | host: Bos taurus | place: El Salvador | collected 2012-01-31 ...
AGCTCATCGGAAACACGGGAGTGAATATCCGCCATTGCGTTTCTCGTCTTGGAAAGCTCATAGCGAATATCCTTCGGCTCTTTGCCGGCGAGCTTTTCAGGGATACGGTTGATAGCAAAATTTTGTGTATCGACGCCGTACTTCTTGCAAAGCATATAGCCGATACAAACCGCCTGAAAGCCCATATCCGCTCTGCTGTAACTGTCGCTGTTGATGGAGAGCTGTGCGTGGCCAAGCTCCTGTGCTACGCACTGAGCGACCGCTACGCTGTCTCCCACATCACGCTTTACATACAAGGTCTGTTCCTCGTTGTTGTAAAACGCCGCCATATTGGGATACGGAAGTTCATTTGTTGCTTCCACTTCAACCGGGGAAGAATCCAGCATAACGGTAATGAGTGCTTTCGGGTCACGGTTGACAGTCGGAGCAGGCGGTCTCTTGCCGTTGGTCTGAGAAACATCAAAGACCTTTTTCACATTGTAGGAAATGCCGGTCGTACCGTCTCTCTTGGCATACTCGACAGGTTCAAGAATGGAAATGCTTTTCGCACCTTTCTGAATTTTCACATTATCTTTGCTCCAGTCATCAAAGTTTTTAAGCTGGCTTGCTTCGGGAAGCTGCTTGAAAATCAGAAGTGCGTTGACCGCAGAGTATCTGTCAAGTCGGCTCTGCGTATCAAGAAAGGCTTTGAACTTTTCCGGGTCGGAAACAATCGCCTTTGCGGTGTCGTCCGCCATCTGATATACCCTGTTTGATTACTTATTAGCCTCGATGTAAGAGATAGCGTCACCTACAGTAGTGATACCCTCTGCCTTGTCATCGGGAATTGTGATACCAAATTCCTTCTCAAACTCCATGATGAGCTCTACTGTGTCGAGTGAATCTGCACCAAGATCCTGTGCAAAAGTAGCCTCGGGCTTAACCTCTGAAGCATTAACACCAAGCTTGTCAACAATTATCGCTGTTACTCTTTCTTCGATTTCTGACATAATAATTACGTTTTAGTTGTTATTAAAATATTGGATTTTTAGTTTTTTTCGCTGTGCAAAGTAAGCAATTATTATTCATATATGGAAAAATTTCTTGATTAAAATTCGCCATTTCTGCACAACCGATGCAATTATGTGCAATTTTTAGGCGAATATTGGGCGATTTTGTGATTTTTCGTGTTACAAACGTGTTACAATTTTGCGCTTCTATCAAACTTTTTCGTGCTTTTTTTGTAAATAATATATAATTTTGTGGCACAAAACATAAGTATATTGCACTATGAACAAATCTACATCTTGCATTCTTGGCATCATCACACTCCTCTGCACCTCAGCTTGCGGAAACTCGGGAAAGGCTGATGCCGGCACCAACGCCGACACCCGGCAAGGCGCAATCAAGAATTTTGCAATCAACGAGACTTTCAAGACCGCCTCGGCAAGCTATCTTTGCGAGGACGACACCACATTTGGTGACGATGTGGCTGTATATACCACCCGCACCGTCTCGGTGCAGTGGCCTGAGCGCTTCGGCGACAACGACCTCAGCTGCCTGCACGACTCGCTACTCTCGGCTGTCTTCGACTCCAAGCCTGCCGAAATCGACGCTGCAATAGGCGACTACCTCACCCACCCCATAGGCTTCGGCGACCACAAACTCGCCCGCGTGGATTCGCTGCCCGACGTGGGCTACGACCGGATGCGCGAACTGTGGCAGAAAGTGAGCTGCCACACCGTGGGCTTCTGCGAGAGCTACATCGTTTACAAGATAGAGCACTCGGAATATCGCGGTGGTGCTCACCCAAGCTACACCGTGAGCTTCCTCAACTACGACATCACCGGCAACAATGTGCTCGACTTCAACGAAATCATTCAGCCGGGCAACGACGAAATCGTACTCGACGTTATCAAGGCTTCGCTTTGCGACCAGTATTACGCCACTTCGCTCGACGAGCTTGCCGAGAAATCGGGCATCTTCACCGACCAGATTTTCCTCACACACAATGTGTATCTCACCGACAGCAGCATTGTGTTCTACTACAATCCCTACGACATAGCCCCATGGGCTGTGGGCCCGGTGGTGGTGGAAGTGCCGACCTACAACCTCGACCAATATCTCACCCCGACTGTGCAATCGCTGCTCAACCGATAGGGAACCGTGCTCTTACTGACTACAGAAATGAAATAATTCAACAAAACTGACACATTAATTAATATATATGGACCAACTTTCAAACCGCATTCTCGCGATGTCGCCATCGGCTACACTGGCAATGTCGCAAAAGAGCAACGAGCTCAAGGCTCAAGGCGTAGATGTGATTAACCTCTCGGTGGGCGAACCCGATTTTCATACCCCCGACCACATCAAGGAGGCCGCAAAGGCTGCTATCGACGATAATTTCACCTTCTACACTCCCGTGCCAGGCTACCTGTCGCTCCGCAAGGCAATCTGCGAGAAGCTGCGCCGCGAGAACGGCATAGAGTTTGCCCCCGAGCAGATTATCGTGTCAAACGGTGCCAAGCAGTCGCTCTGCAACTGCATTCTGTCGCTCATCAATCCCGGCGACGAGGTGATTATCCCCACTCCGGCATGGGTGAGCTATGTGGAGATGGTGAAGCTCGCCGAGGGCGTGAACGTGCTCGTTCCTGCCGGAGTTGACCAGAACTTCAAGATTACCGCCGCACAGCTCGAAGCCGCCATAACGCCGAAAACACGCATGGTGCTGCTCTGCTCGCCGTCGAACCCCACGGGCAGCGTGTATTCGCGCGAGGAGCTTCGTGCCCTTGCCGAGGTGCTTGCAAAATACCCGAATATCATCATTCTTGCCGACGAAATCTATGAGCATATCAACTACACCGGCGAGTTCAACTCAATATCGCAGTTCCCCGAGGTACGCGACCGCGTGGTGATAGTGAACGGCGTGTCGAAAGCCTATGCCATGACCGGCTGGCGCATCGGATTCCTCGCCGCACCGCTCTGGATTGCCAAGGGCAACAACAAGTTGCAAGGTCAATACACCAGCGGAAGCTCTTCAATCGCGCAGAAGGCTGCCGAAGCCGCATTCAGCGGTCCGCAGGAGTGTGTAGAGACCATGCGACAGGCATTTGAGCGCCGCCGCGACCTCATAGTGAGCCTGCTGAAAGAGATTCCGGGGCTGCGCATCAACCACCCCGAGGGTGCATTCTACATCTTCCCCGAGGTGTCGAGCTACTTCGGCAAGACAGACGGAAAGCGCACCATCACCAACTCAAACGACATGGCAATGTATCTGCTTGAGGAGGCTCATGTGGCTACCGTCGATGGCGCTGCATTCTGCGCCCCCGGCTACATTCGCTTGAGCTATGCCACAAGCGACGACAACATTCGCGAGGCTGTACGCCGCATAGCCACTGCCCTCGCCGCCCTGCACTGATTGCCCGGCGCATCGTCCTGCAAAAACGGAATTATCCCCCCCCGACGCACACACCCCGTGAGTCGAGGCAAGACCATACGAAAAGAAGCTGTATCACTTCGTGCGATACAGCTTCTTTTTTGTGATAATTTACTGTGTTATTGGGCTATTTGCGATATTCTACTGTGCTATTGGGCTACTTCCTTCACGCCAAGCTCCTTGATTGAGCCTGTCTCGGGATAGAATTTCACATAGGTAGGAGCCTTCTTGTCGATAAATAGCGCGGGATCGAGACCGAAGTCGAGACCAAACTGCGCCACATCGATGGTGCTGCGGCTAATCACCTCACCTTCATAGGTGAGCCTTATCTCGGCACGCCCCGGAATACGATACATCACAGCCCCCTTAGGCAGCTTCTTCACCTCGCCCTTCTCGTCCTTGGGAAGCTCGCCACGCTGCAGAATGGTGAGCGACAGATTGACGGGAGCACCACCAAGATTTGATTTATCTACCACACCCTGCGAGTCGGAAATGCGGAAAAGCACCTCCTTAGCCACATCGCCCGTAGGCACATAATCGAACGTCTTCACATCGGTTTCGGTGGTGCAGGTGCCACAGAAGAGAGCCATAAGGTCGGCTTCCTGCTGGTCGAGATGCTCGAGAGCAAGACGCATCGCCTCACCGTCGGGCGGCATCTGGTCGGCTTCGCCGGTGGCATAGTTGGTGCGGCTCTCGCGAATCTTGTAAATCATGCGAGCGGCAATCTCAGCACGCTTCGAGAGCGACTCGCCGGCAAGCAGCTCACCGGGGAGCGACGATGCATAGTTGTTGTTGTCGAGACGGCTCGGCTCAGCTTCCACGGGCTGCTTCACCGGCAGCGGTGTCTCCACATTCTCCTCATTGATAGCAAGAGGCAATCCCTCCTTTGAAAGAATTACAAAAGGTGCATACCCCGACTTGAACTGCATGAGATAGCGGTTGTCGGCATCGGGCACGCCGTAGGTATCAATGTCGATATTCTTGATGGTCCACTTCACCGAGTCGGCAACCACCACTTTATCCACACCGAGATATTTCTTTGCATAGTTGAAGAACGGACCGGCTTTAAGCACGGTCTTTTCAGCCTCAACAGTGATTCGCACATGAGTCACAGGCAATGAATAGATCAATCCATACTCATTGTGCTTGCCGGCAGTGAGTTTCTGGGTAGATTGCGCTACCGACGTAGCACTGCACACAGCAATTAGAGAGAGTGTCAGAAGCGATTTAATATGATTCATTTCCTTATATATTTCTTTGGTTAGAGTTCTCACTTTGAATCGGGGGCGGCACGGAGCTTAGCTGATGAGGTTGCGTATAACCTGACCGATATTATCCACAATGTCGCCGGCTACCATGCCGTAGGTGCCATGGGTGACCGAAGCCATATCTCCGGCAGCACCATGTATGAACACGCCGAGCACTGCGCTGGTGCGCGAGTCGTAGCCCTGGGCGAGCAGTGCGCCTATGATTCCGGTGAGCACATCGCCGCTGCCGGCAGTAGCCATGCCCGGATTGCCGTTGCTGTTGATATACACACGGCCGTCGGTGTTCACCGTCATTGTGTAGTGCGACTTGAGCACAATCACGAGCTGGTATTTCTTAGCCATCTCAATGGCGCGGCGCAGACGCTCCTCCTCGCTGTGATGAGTGCCGAAAATGCGGTCGAACTCGGCAGCGTGAGGCGTGATTACCGACTTGGCAGTGATGCAATCGAGCAGCATAGGCCTCTTGGCGATGCAGTTGAGAGCATCGGCATCGAGCACGCAAGGCTTGTGGTAGTTCTTAAGGAAAATCTCGAGGGCATCGATTGTCTTTTCATCGGTACCGATACCGGGACCGAGAGCCACGGCGTTGTAGTTGTGGCTAAGGGCTATGTCGGTGGTAATCCAGTCGTCGTGGTCGCTCTCATACTTGGCTTCGGGGACGCTGATTTGCAGAATATCGTGACCGCTGCAGGCTCCATGCACCGTCATAAGCCCAACACCCGAGCGCATGGCGGCACGGGCGGCAAGCACGGCGGCGCCATACATCCCGTAGCTGCCTGCCACGAGTAGCATATTGCCAAAGTTGTACTTGTTGCAGTGCAGCGGGCGGCTACGGAGCACATTCTTCACCTCATAGTCTTCTACAAGATAGAAGTTGCTGCGTGTGCTGCGCATAGCCTCCTGATTGAGGGCAATGTCGAGCACCTTGCACTCACCCACAAACTCGGCATTCTCGGCAAAGAAGAACGACAGACGCTTAAACTGGAATGCGAAGGTGAGGTTGGCACGCACTATATTGCGGCGGTCGCCGAGATTCCACTCGCCGAGCAGTCCCGAAGGAGTGTCGATCGACACCACAAACGCCTTCGAATCGTTGATATATTGTACAAGCGAGGTGAAACCGCCCTTTAGGGGTTCCATTAAGCCCGAGCCGAAAAGTCCGTCGATTACCACATCGCCATAGCTGAGTGCCGGAGGGTCAAACTCACCTCCTACCACCTCGGTGTAGTCGATGCCGTTCACAGCCACCAGACGGTCACGGTTGATGCGGCAGCAATCAGACAGTCGCGATGATGGGACATTGAAGAAGAACACCTCGATGCGAGTGTAGCCTTCAGCCCACAGCAGCCGAGCCACCGCAAGGGCATCGCCGCCATTGTTGCCGGGTCCGGCAAACACCACAAAGCGGCGGTCGGGACGCCAGCGCGACATGATTTCGTAGGCAACCGAAGTAGCGGCACGCTCCATGAGGTCGATTTGAGAAATCTTCTCAAGCTCCACGGTGCGGGCGTCGATAGCCTTTATCTCTTTGGTAGTGAATATCTTCATAGCTTGCAAATTGCTTCGTTGTAGTCATAATGCGGAAACGCCGCAAAGATGTTCCCGAAAACATTTACAAAATTAGCAAATTTCGCCGACATATAGCTTGCCGGTATGCTTTTTTTCAGCTTTTTTAGGGCGATTTAGGGCGACTTAGAGCGAAAGCACAGCCTCAAAGCGGCAATGGGATATCGCTGAAGTGGCAAAAAGTTGATAATTATGCAATATTAACATACGACATGGCGGTTAAGTCGATATAAAAGCGTAACTTTGTAGCTAAATTTATCACAATTAACAACAAGATTATTATTCATGAACAAATTTAGACTTCTACTCACTCTTGTTGCCACTGTGGCACTCGGCTTGTCGGGCAATGCCGCCCGCACGCTCTCAGCCGGACAGATGGCAAAGCTGAAGGGGAACGTCGCTCACCCTTTCAGCGCACTGCACTCCAACAAGACTTTTGGTGAGGCTCCACTTATGAGCGCACCATCGCTTGCGTCGCCTCTTGCCGAGAGCGACGGTCCGGCAGTGTCGATCACCAATGCCGGCGGCTGGGGAACCCTCGTGGGCCCCGATGGTACCGACTGGTTCTATTCGCAGACGTTCACAATGAACCCTACCAACAAGTGGTATTACGGCAGCACCACAATCACCATCTACAACGACTTCAACGAAAAAGTGTGGGATTTCACCATCGACATTCCCGATGAGACACTGGTGAACCAGATTTCGCCCTTCGGCAAAATCACACGTTCGTTCTTCGAGCGCAATTCAAGCTCTTATGAGGTGATGGTGTATGTGCACCGCATTCTCTCGCCGGGCGTTGCCACAAGCGATATCGACGTTTACAGCAGCGACGGTGCAGGCAAGGTGGTAGGCTATCCCAATGCTACCGGCGCAATGCTCGTGAGCGAGGGAACAAACGCATGGTCGATGAACGAGCGCCTTGCACTGTGCTATCTCGACGAAGATGGCGACGAACAGACCTACCGCTTCGACGTGCTCCGCAAAGGCACTTATGCCGAGGGCGCAAACCCTGTGGTGGATCACTCGTTCACTATTGACTACAACACCACCCACTACACCGACGGAAGCACCTTCTTCATTCAGTATATGGGCGGAAAGTTCTACTATGTGCTTTCGCACTATGAGAAGCCTTACATGGAGAGCTACGACTGGAACACCGGCGATGTGACCTACAGCGAGGACAACAACTTCATCGTTGAGGTATATGACCAAAACTATGAGAAAGTGGGAGGCATCACCACTGAGGTGGAGATGGGCGGCTCTATGCCGATGATGTACGCCTTCAATGTATTCTCCGACAACGACCTCAGCTTAGGCTACTTTACCGGCGACAACCAGCTCAACCTTGTGCTCGCCACCTACGACTATGTGACAGAAAGCGACTCCTACACCTACTATATCGACGTGTATAACGCACAGGGTGAAATCATCAAGCCTATCGCAGGCAACGTGAGCGACTGGCGCACCCTCGGTGCAATCGAGGGTCAGGAAGACCAGATGGCTCTACTGAAGAGCGACAGCGAGGGCGTGCCCTACTATGAGCTTGTAAATCTACCCTCGTGTGAGGTAGTAGGTCAGCTCACCTCTACAATGGACGGTCGCCTCATCTCAAGCAACTTCGACCGCGTGAAGCACGGCGACAGCTACATGTATGTGATTGGCATGGGCCAGGGCGACGTCGATGAGCAGAAGAATGTGATTTCGTCGGTGGCATGGTACACCAAGGAGCTTACACTCGACCACTACACCTACTTCAACATAGGGCCCAACGGCGAGATGTTCACCCCGATTCTCTACACAGCATATCTCAACCCCTACATCTTCGATACCGATGATGAAATGGAGTATATCTATATTGCCAAAATCAAGCGCACCGACGGCTCGGGCAAGGTGGACGTGCTTTGCATCGCAAATGAAGACGGCTCGGTTATCCGCAAGTTTGAGGGCAACGAAGTAGATGGCGTTTACAGCAACGGCTCTCTCCTCAACCTCGGCACCACTCACCCAAGCATCTTCGTTGCCTACCAGAACTCCTCAGCCAACACCTTCAGAGTGGATTTCTTCAATCTGCCTCTCAACAAATTCCAGGGCGGTACAGGAACGAAGGAAGACCCATACTTGGTGGCTTGCGTGGGTGACCTCTTGCAGGTGCAGAACAACCAGGAAGCCTACTTCAAGCAGATTGCCGACATCGACCTCTTTGAGCATGGCACTTGGGAGCCGGTTGACCTCAAAGGCGGATACGACGGCGACAACCACTACATCATCAATGCCGTCCTCGGCAGCGACAAAGAGAATGTGGGTATCTTCGGCACCGTGACCGGTGAAGACGGCACCAACCCTGCCTACATCAAGAACCTCTCTATCATCTACCCCACAATCAACGGCAACGACAACAATGCACTGGTGGCACCTCTCGCAGGTGAGGTGGTAGCTACCGAAATCGACAACGTGAATGTGTTCTGCCCCGAAATCACATGGAACTCAACATACGCTGCCACAGTTGGCGGTGTGGTTGCACATGCCACATTCCAGTCGAAAATCAGCAACTGCTCGGTTACCAAGCTCAACGTAATCTCCGACCATGCCAACGAGGTGGGTGGTATTCTCGGCAAGTTCGGCAACTCTACACACGTGAGCAACTGCGCCGTAACCATGAAGGCTACAGGTCGCAACTCCATCGGTGGTATCGCAGGTAGTGCCGGAACCGTCACCAACGACGGCTCTATCACCAACTGCCACGCCGACGTGGACATCACTGCCGAAAACAACATTGGCGGTATCGCAGGTACTTCTAACCGCATCTTGATTTCCAACTGCTATGCAACCGGCAAGCTCGTTGCCACAGCTCCCGAATATCAAGATTATGACAATCCTTTCTATAGCGCAGGAGGAATTGTGGGTACTCTCGCTACCGATTGGAATCAAGAGGATAAAATCGTGGTTGAGAACTGCGTTGCTGCACTCACTTCGATTTCAGTAAATGACCCCAACAACACCGAAAACCGCTACATCGGTCTTAACCGCATTGCCGGCTCTACCGCGGCTGCCCTCGGACTGAGCCAATATACCGAGAAGGGCATAAAGAACTGCTACGCCAACAGCGCAATGACTATCAATGGTTTTGCTGCCATGTCGTCAAGCGACAATACCACGCCCAACGGTGCCGACAAGAAACTCGATGAGATGAACAAGGAATTCTTCGAGAGCATCGGCTATGCCTATGGAAGCGACGCAACAGCACCATGGGTTGACGACACTCTCCCCTATCTCTACTTCGAGAACAACGCCTTCGCAGCCTACGCTACTCTCAGCTCGATGACTGTTACCACCGGCGAGACGACCGGCAACGGCATCACCGTAGTGGGCGGTGCTATCAGCAGCATCGAGATTACGTCGTCCGACGAGGCTATTGCTACAGCAGCAGTAGTGGCTGAGGAGAGCGACTTCGTGGCATTCGACGTAACCGGCGTTGCCGAGGGTAAAGCCGACATCACCATTGTAGTGAACGGCACACTCACCGTAACGGTGAAGGTGAACGTCGTTAAGGGTTCTTCGGTTGAAGATGTTGTTGCCACAAAGGCTACAATCTCAGTGAAGGGTAACGAAGTGATTGCCAACGATGCACAGAAGCTTGAAATCTACAACATCAGCGGAATGTGTGTTGCCAAGGCTAATGCCGACACCCTCAATGTGGCACACCTTGCACAAGGCATCTATGTGGCAGTTGCCACCAACGCTGCCGGCGAGCGCACCACAATGAAGTTTGTGAAGAAATAATCAGGCCGACATAGCCTGCACCATCCAATCAGGGCGTCACCTCGCGTGACTGCCCTGATTTTTTTGTGCATAAAGCGCGTAACCGCTGTGATTTATTGATATTTATGCGCATAAAAGCCACAAAACGGCACTATTTTGTAATAAAAATGAGCCATAACGGCTAATATGTGACAAAATATTTGCTTTTGCGCTCAATTTGCACTACTTTTGCCACGACTTTAGAAATACTATTCCTAAGTCACGCAACTATTTGGTAAAGTATCTAATCTAAATTATAATCTCAACAGAAACAAACAGTCATGTTGGAAAAAACTAATGTAAAAGTTCTCGACCGTGTTGTGGTGCGTTTCTCGGGTGACTCGGGAGATGGTATGCAGCTTGCCGGGAACATTTTTTCAAACGTATCGGCAGGCGTGGGAAACCAGATTTCCACTTTCCCCGACTATCCTGCTGAAGTACGCGCCCCGCAAGGCACGCTAAGCGGTGTTTCGGGCTTCCAGGTACACATCGGAAAGGGTGTATATACCCCCGGTGACAAAGCCGACGTACTCGTGTCGATGAATCCTGCCGCACTCAAGCAGAACGTGAAATTCCTGAAGGACGGTGGCGTGGCAATCGTAGATATCGACTCCTTCAAGAAAGCCGATCTCGACAAGGCTCTCTACACCACCGACGAGCCTTACAAAGAAATCGGGCTGAAAGGCGAAGTGGTAGAAGTGCCGATGACCACAATGGTGAAAGCAGCACTCGCCGACAGCGGCCTCGACCTCAAGAGCGTGATGAAGTGCAAGAATATGTTTGCACTCGGCCTTGTGTGCTGGCTCTTCGACCGTCCTCTCGAAAGTGCACTCCACTACCTACACAATAAATTTGCAAAGAAGCCTGCAATCTATGAGGCTAATGCCAAGGTTATGCAGGCAGGATATGACTACGGGCACAACATTCACGCCTCTGTATCGACCTACCGCATCGAGAGCGACGCAATTCGCCCCGGCACCTACACCGACGTGAACGGAAACACCGCTACGGCTTGGGGACTTATCCTCGCTTCGGAGAAGAGCGGACTTCCGCTGTTCCTCGGCAGCTACCCCATCACGCCTGCCACCGACATTCTCCACGAGCTTGCCAAGCGAAAGGACCTCGGCGTGAAAGCCTGCCAGATGGAAGACGAGATTGCCGGCGTGTGCTCGGCTATAGGTGCTGCCTTTGCCGGCAACCTTGCCGTGACAAGCACTTCGGGTCCGGGTCTCGCACTGAAGGGTGAGGGTATCGGACTTGCCGTAATGGCTGAACTCCCGCTCGTGATTATCGACGTGCAGCGCGGAGGTCCATCAACCGGACTTCCCACCAAGACCGAGCAGACCGACCTTCGCCAGGCTCTCTACGGCCGCAATGGCGAGTCGCCGCTCGCTGTGGTTGCTGCCGCATCGCCCACCGACTGCTTCAACATGGCATTTGAGGCTGCTCGCATCGCCGTGGAGCACATGACTCCCGTGGTGCTTCTCACTGATGGATTCATCGCCAACGGTTCGTCAGCTTGGCGCATACCCGAAGAAGATGAATACCCTGCAATAAAGCCCAACTTCGTGAAGCCCGAAATGCTCGAGCAAGGCTGGCGCCCATACATGCGCAATGAGGAAACCGAGGTGCGCTACTGGGCTATCCCCGGAACTCCCGGATTCCAGCACCGTCTTGGCGGACTGGAGAAGGACTACAACACAAGTGCCATATCGACCGACCCTGCCAACCACGAGAAGATGGTGCAGGCCCGACAGAAGAAAATCGACCTCATTGCCCACAATATCCCCGATGTGGAAGTACAGGGCAACGCCGATGCCGACACCCTGCTCATTGGCTGGGGCGGCACCTACGGTCATCTCTACACAGCCGTTGAGGAGCTTAACCGCAGCGGAAAGCCCGTGGCTTTTGCACACTTCCGCTACATCTGCCCGCTCCCTGCCAACACCGCCGAGGTGATAAGCCGCTACAAGCGCGTGATTGTGGCTGAGCTCAACAATGGCCAGTTTGCCGATTATCTGCAAGCCAAGAATCCTATGACCCACATCAAACGCATCAACAAGGTGCAGGGTCAGCCATTCTTAGTGCAGGAAATTATCGATGGTGTAACTAAAATTATGGAGGCTTGAAAAGAATTATGGAAGAAATGAAATACTGTGCAGCCGACTATAAGAGCGACCAATATGTGCGCTGGTGCCCGGGTTGTGGCGACCACGCCGTGCTCAATGTGCTCCACAAGGCTATGGCAGAACTCGGCGTTGCTCCGCACGAAACTGCCGTGATTTCGGGAATCGGCTGTAGCTCGCGACTCCCCTACTACATGAACACCTATGGCTTCCACACCATTCACGGCCGTGGAGGCGCTGTGGCTACCGGTTTCAAGGTGGCTAACCCAAAGATGACCGTGTGGCAAGTGTGTGGCGACGGCGACGGCCTCGCAATTGGCGGTAACCACTTCATTCACGAGGTGCGCCGCAACGTGGATCTCAACCTGCTTATGCTCAACAACAAAATCTACGGTCTCACCAAGGGTCAGTATTCGCCCACAAGCGACCGCGGATTTGTGAGCAAATCATCGCCCTACGGCACCACCGAGGATCCGTTTATCCCGGCTGAACTCGTGTTTGGCGCCCGCGGCACATTCTTTGCCCGCAGCATCGATGTGGAGCTGAAAATCTCGCAGGAAGTGATGGTAGCTGCTGCCAAGCACAAAGGCTGCTCGGTGGTGGAGATTCTGCAAAACTGCGTAATCTTCAACAACGGCATCCACAACTATATCACCGACCGCGCCACTCGCGCCGAGCGCACCATTCACCTGGTGCACGGCGAGAAAATGCTCTTCGGTGCTGAGATGAACAAGGGTATTGTGCAAGACGGCTTCGGACTGAAGGCTGTAACCCTCGGCGAAGACGGCTACACCATCGACGACGTGCTCGTACACGACGCTCACTGCCAGCACAACTTCTTGCACCAGCAGCTTGCCATGATGGACGGTCACGAACTGCCGCTCGCCATCGGTGTGATTCGCGACGTGGACGCACTCACCTACGACCAAGAGGTAGAGAACCAAGTGGCTGAAGTGCGTGCCAAGAAGGGGCTCAAATCACTGCGCGAACTTGTGCTCGCCGGCGAAACTTGGGAAGTGAAATAAAGCCATTTGCATAGTGGCAATCGACCATATTGCGAGGAGATGCGCCCACACGAGTGCATCTCCTCGTTGTATTATACCCGGGGCATCGCCAAAACTGAAAAATAGTGTTAAATAGTGGTTAATAACACCTTTAGATTGTTCTAAATTGCACATTTGGTTTGATTTTGAACAATAATCGAGTAATTTTGTAGTCAAAATACGAATTTTTCAGCATTATGACCTACGAAGAGACACTAAAAGAAAAAGGATACGCAATAACTGAGTCGAACATAAGCGACTGGGAGAAGGACGCTTTCACAGCAATAAACCACAGCACTTTTATCTATTGCATTGCCGGCTCGGTTACAATCGAAATCAACATGATTGAATATACGCTGCGCACCAACTCCTACGTGTCGATACCCGATGACTCAATCGTGAAAGTGATTTCGCGCTCCGACGACTTCAATTCACTGCGCCTTGCCTACACTAAAGACGCAGGGCTGACTGCCTCTATCGGAATGAACATCGACACAATGCAAAACATATTCTTGAATCCTTGCAATCACCTCACAAATGCCACTGAAATTGCGCTGTTCATGAATATGCTCGGTTCGCTACTCGAATATTCACGTATGCCTAATTTCTTGCATCACAGCGATTTTGCTTATGGACAAATTCGTTGCCTCTTCCTCGCCATTGCCGAGATTGGAGCCATATCGCGAAATGCCGCCTCACAGTCAACAGTATTCACTTCAGCCGACTCCTATTTTATCAACTTCATAAAGCTTCTCAACAAGCATTGCCGCCAGCAGCACGATGTGGCTTTCTATGCCGACAAACTCAGCATCACACCGAAATACCTGAACGAAATTGCACGCAAGACTGCAAACCGCACCGCAAAGGATATAATATCGAAGTTTATCGTGGCACGCATTAAGCGCGAATTGCTCATCTCGGGTAACTCGGTGCAGCGCATTGCCTACGACTTCAACTTCTGCGACCAGTCGAGCCTCGGCAAATTTTTCAAAAAGGCTACGGGAATGTCGCCTGTGGCTTTCCGCCACTCGCACCAATAATGACAGAATCTAATAACTAACTTTAAGAATAACAAAATCTTATTTTTATCGAATTATGGACGCAGCTACAATTATAGGCTACGCAGCTACAGTGACTCTATTGCTCGGCTACTTGCCGCAAACTATCCGTACCATTCGCACACGCTCAACCGACGACATCGCCATGGGCACATTCTCTATGATGGGACTTGGCGCTCTGCTTTTTGCCATTCAGGGAGCAATGACCGGCAATATGCCTCTGCTCGTGGCAAATATATGCAGCACCACCATGAGCTCAATCATCTTCGGCATCAAAATCTACAACGACTACTTCAAGAAGAAAAAGAAGTAGTGAAGCCCACTCTCACCTCTCCACTCTCACCCGAAACCCAGAAACCAGTAACCCGTAACCTCTTACCTCTTACCTCTCACCTCTCACCCCTTACCTCTTACCTAATCTAAATACGCGCGTGATTTCAGAAGGAATCTCTGCCTCATAGTGCGTCACATAGATGATAGTGCGCCCCTCACTCTCAAGCATACGCGTCACCACCTGAGCCACAAGCCGCTTCTGCATCATGTCGAGCCCGTGGAGCGGTTCATCGAGAATGAGCAGTGGAGCATTCTTGATGAAAGTGCGTGCAAGCAAAGCCATACGCTGCTCGCCACTCGATAGCGTGCGCATCATTCTGTCGGCAGTGTATCCTATTCCCAGAGCATCGAGCCACTGCTGCGCCTTCTCGCGCATATCGGGCGTGATGCGGCGGAAACAGCCCACATTGTCGTGAAGCCCCGAAGCCACCACAGTGGCTGTGTCTTCGCCATTATTGAAATAGAGATGCATCTCGGGCGAAATGTAGCCAATGCGGCGCTTGATGTCCCAGATGCTCTCGCCACGTCCACGTCGGCGGTCGAAGAGTGTAATGTCGTTGCTATAGCCCTGTGGATTGTCGGCATAGACGAGGCTCAGCAGCGTAGATTTTCCCGAACCATTGGCACCGAGCAATGCCCAGCGCTCACCGGCAGCCACAGTCCAACTCACATCGTGCAGAATCACCGTGGAGCCATAGCGCACATCGCAGTGACGCAGCTCGAAAGCGTTGCAGTAGTCAATAGGCTCATGCAGCGTCACATCGGGCAGCAAGTCGATGCCGCCTTTTGTCGAAAACACCTTAGTGACCTCCCCAATCACACCCGCAAGCCCCATATGGGCAACAGCAAGCATCTTGCCCACCGTGAGTTGCTTCATAGGCAGCACAAAATCGGTGAATGGTGGAATATCCACCGTGTTGCACAGCAGCAGAATCACTGCAGTGCCCTGGCAAGCAACGTCGTGCAGCAATTCGTTGAAAAGTGAGCGAGAGGCGGCATCAAGCCCGATATAAGGATTATCCACGATGAGAATATCGGGAATTTCGGTAAACATATTGATAATGAGAAACTTCCTCAGCTCCCCACTCGAGAGGAAATTCACACGCTTGTGCAGAATATCGGTGATAGAGAGGCGTGAACACAGCTCCTCCCAGCGCTCAGCAGCAATCTTCCCTGCGATAAGTTCCTCCACAGTGGGAATGCCATCGCTCATCATCGCCTCGAAGCGCTGCTGATAGTAGGAATCGGCACAGCCCGTGAGCGAGTGGATGTCGCTGAACTCAATGCTGCGAATGGAGAGAGAGCGCTTATCACCACGAATCTGATTCATACCAATGTTCCAGCCACGCTGAAGTATGTGACCAAGCGTACTCTTTCCCGCGCCATTCTCACCGATAACCACATAAGTAGTACCGCTCTCTATGCCGAAACCGTGAGGAGTGAGGAGCGACACCCCGGTATATTGCAGCCGTGGACTCACCACCTCAAGCAGCTGCCTTTTGCTATTTCCCATAAATCCATTCATTTTGCTGCAAAATTACTATTTCGCAGGTGAAATTGCAAAAAAATTGAGGGGTGAGGCAATAAATGGGGGTGGACTGGAGTTATATTAATGAAAGCATACTACTTACGGGTTCTTATTATTCTGACGCCACATCGACTGATGGGGTGCCGCTAATCGTACTTTGCAATCATTCATCGGTAATGACTTTGGGAACTAATAAACATTTAATATAATAAAACTAAAAACCAATTCATTACACACAGATGAGTATGAAACACTTTCTTCTTTCTCTCTTGTGCCTTGCAGGAATCCAATTGTCTGCCGAGGCACAGACTCCCGAGATTAAAAGCACTCTGGCGATAATGTCGCCAGGAAACGTGGCTGTGGAATATCAGCTTACACCTCAAGCCGACGGCTCTATGACGGCTTCGGAGGCTCTGCCCGTGCAAGTGAACCGCAAAATCACCGAAACTGCCGAGGGAACTCTCGTGACTATGACTGTGAAAGCTACTGCCGATGCCTGCTTCAACCTGAGCTCGGTGTGTATGCTTCCCGGTGTGCGCCACGCCGACTGCGAATTCTACATGCCCGGATTCTGGTATCACAAGAACCTGCGCTCTCCCAAGAAGGCTCCTTCATTCCACACTTCCGACAGCTGGGAGGTGCGTGAAGACCGCCTCAGCTCTCCTCTTACCGGCATTCTCGATGGCAACGGCAACTTCTACACCGTGCTCCGCTCAGTTGATGCACCGGCTGAGTGCATTCTACAAAACCTCAGCGGCGATGTGATTCTCCCCGGACGCACCTCAGTAGGCTCTACCGGATTCCGCAACGTTGACGGACAGGCTGCACTCGTCTTCAGCTTCCCATACGTGGAGGCTCCTAAGCGCTACATACGCAAACTCACGCTGATTCCGGCTGTGCGTACCTTCGATGTGCTCCACAAGGGCGACGTGCGCACCATCAGCTGGATTATCAATAAGGGCAAGGCTGCCGACTTTAGCGAACTGGTGAAAAACGTGTGGAACTACACCTACGGTCACTTCCAGCCCAAACCTGTGGAAACAGGCTTCACCGTGGAATATGCAAAGGCTACGCTGTCGAATTTCTACAAAGAGGCTTTCAACGACAACTACGACCTGAAATTCTACTCGGGAGAGGCTATCCACACCGACCTCTGCGAGAAAGTTGCTGCCTACCAGATTGGCTTCGTAGGTCGCTCACTGCTCAATGCCTTCAATGCTCTCGAATATGGCGAGGCTAATGGCCGTGACGACTTGGTGAAAGATGCGAATGCAGTGTTCGACAGCCACCTCACACACGGCTTCTCGCCACAAGGCTTTTTCCTGGAGTGCGGAGATGTGGCACGCGGCACCTACAACCCGGTGCTGAGCATTCGCCGCCAGTCGGAGGGTGTATTTGCCACACTCTTCTATCTGCAATATGAGAAGGAACACGGACGTAAGCACCCCGAAATGGAGCAAAAGATGCGCACCGTGCTCGACAACCTCATGAGCCTCATTCAGCCTGACGGAAGCTTCCCGCGCAAATTCAATGCCGACAAGAAGATTATCGACCCTTCTGCCGGCAGCACTCCATCGGTGACCGTGCCTCTTGCAATGGCTTACAAGTATTTCAAGGACAAGCGCTATCTGGAGTGTGCCCGCCGCACCATCGCCTTCCTTGAGAAGGAGATTATCGACAAGGCCGACTATTTCTCATCGACTCTCGACGCCAACTGCGAAGACAAGGAAGCTGCTCTTGCAGCCACCACTGCCCTCTACTACATGACCTACATCACCAAGGGCGACGAGCGTGCACACTATTGGGAGCAGTGCCAAAAGGCGGCATACTTCTGCTTGTCATGGTACTATCTGTGGGACGTGCCGTTCTCCCAGGGTCAGTTCCTCGGCGACTTCGGCTTCCACTCTCGTGGCTGGGGAAATGTGTCGGTTGAGAACAACCACATCGACGTGTTTATCTTCGAGTTTACCTCGATTCTCGACAAGCTCACCGAGCAGACCGGCGACACACGTTTTGCCGACTTCGCCCGCGTGATTACCACCTCGATGCTCCAGCTGATGCCCGACGAAGGCCACATGTGCAACATCGGCAAGAAAGGCTTCTATCCCGAGGTGGTGCAGCACACCACATGGGACTATGGTCACAACGGCAAAGGCTTCTATAACGACATCTTTGCTCCCGGCTGGACTGTTCCGTCGCTGTGGCTGATGCTCACCCCCGACCGCGTACCCCACTACTTCAGCGCCAAGAAATAAACCTTCGTTTTACAGGAATAATGCTTTTAGCGAATGTGAGAGTCACCAAGAATGTGCCTCACATTCGCTTTATTTTTTGTAGCAGAAAACGGGTGATTATTGCTCGCGGGCGGCGGCTGAAAGGAGGCGGTGACCGATTTTGCAGTAGAGGCACTTGCGGGCTTCGCAATACTCGCGGCGCAGCTGTATGAGGGCTTGCGAGGTGAGTGCGTCGGGGCATTTGATGCCTGCGGCGGTGAATGTGGCCACCACGCTGTTACGCTCAGGGCGCAGCGACTCGAGTAGCGACACAGCGCGGTCGCTGGTGGCAAAACTGTCGGTCTTTTCGCCATAGGCATAGTATAGTGGTGCTACGGTGTTGATTAGCAGAATGTCGATAGAGCTGTTGCTCAGTGCGCAGTGCTCCACCTCGCTCGGCGCTCCGCCAAAGGTGTAATGGCTCGCCCAGAATCCGCTGAGATGCACGGTGAAAAGTTCGCGCAGCTGCTTCTCGGTGTCGCACTCAAGAATGCGCGTCATAAGGCTGAATCCGCCCTCGATGAAGTGAGCAAGAAGTGCTATGCGGCGATAGGGGAAATTCTGCGGACGTATGCGGAACGCCTTCCACATTGAGCCATTCATGGGGCGGAGGTCAAACTTATTGGCAAGAAAGGCATATTCGCGCTGAAGCGACTTGTAGTAGGGAATGGCAGAGAGACTGTCGTCGGCAAGCATACCGGCTTGGCCGAAGAGTAAAGCCTCAATCTGGATAATCGAGTCGCTGTGCTTGTGCAGCAGCCGCAGCGGCGTGCGGCGTGCAAGCATCTCAAAAGCGTCGTTGTTGATGCCGAAACCAAGGTTACGGGCAAAAGTCACATAGCACACATCTTCCCAGCTGCCGCAGAACGATTCATAAAGCGTCATCAGGCGATCCACCTTGCTCTGGAGTCTCTCGAAAGCAAGGCTCTGAATCCATTCGGTTATCGTGAGCTGTGGCACAGAGGCAATCTGCCGTGTGCAAGGCAGCTCAATCTGTGCGCCCACAAGGGCTGCATAGCGTTCATTGAAGAGAGGCGACACACGCAACACCATCTGCGGGATAAGTTCGCCATTGGTGCGATGCACCGGAGCATCATCGCGCTCCACCACATGGAGAATCACAGAGTCGTAGGCAGGGTCGGTGTTGTGGCCGTGCCGGACCCAGTCGGAGGCACGCACGTGCATTTCCACGTTACCAGCCCACATATGCCCGTCGATTTCCACCTTGGCATTGAAGAAATCAGGACCAGCATCCTCATTGAGCCGTCCGGGGTCGATAACGCGCACACGCCGGCCATCGACCGTTGCCATATCAGCCACGTCGTAAAGCCGGTGCTGCCACACATATTGCATAAGTTTCTCCATCATGGCGAAATTCCTCCTGTTTGCAAAAATACACAAAAAACCCGAAATTCCCACATCGTCACCCCAAAGAACCGTTTTTTTTCTTCCGTTGAAACAAAGAAAATATCGTAAGTCAACATTTTTTGAAAACGCAAAAAAGGCTGACTCCAAGATTTTTTGGAATCAGCCTTTTATTATGCTATCAATGCAATATTGTTCTCGTCAAGGGGGCACGGTGTAGGGTCGCGCCATGGTGCGACCGAAGGGACACCCCGGGTAGTTCGGTGCGTCGTGTAGGCTTATACGAATTGTATAAGACAGCTTGAACGTGCATGGGTGGATTTCGCTACGTTCGTCGGATAAATCTGTGAGGTGTCTCCCATCCCGGGAGTCCGGTCCTTGTCGCGCGGTAACAATCGTTGATTAGCTCAGTGCTATACGACTATCCGACGAATCTCGTCGACCACCCCATCGGTGTGCCATCTTTTCAAAGAACTTTTTTCTCAAAAGAGTCTTCACTCTTTCTCCGTTTCCACAGCAGGCATCAAACTCCCAATCGGTGCTCAAAACCCGTTGTTTTCGTTTTCTGATGCAAATTTATGGCTCAAGTGCGCAGTTTTATTGCGCAGTAGAAAAAAATTTCAAGAAAAGGCGTTTTTTTCAAAAAAAATCGCTGAAATTGCATTTGCCCTCGCGCCCTACACTTTTAGAATGAAAAACACAGGGATAAATTTTGATTATTTAAGGATTCTATATAAATTTGTGGTGCTCAAGGCGATGAAGCGGCGGCAAAGAGATGCCGCCGTGCCGTTGAGCTGTTACATACTTACATCGGGTGTCCCGACCTCCCTTGTGTGCGGCAATGTGTAGCCACCGCGCGGCTTGTCAGCACCGGCAGCCCCAACATCGGGCAACGTGCAGTCCCCTAACACAGCGAGGCAGCACCCGAAAGGTGTTATTTTTAATCCTCTTCCAAAGTGAAACTTGGCGGTTTTAACGTGACGAAGAAGATGATAATAGCACCTACATCGTAGGCATATACGCTCCTGCCGTGATTGGCAGGCTATATACCTTCACGGTGTGGGGCTATTGTCTTATCTGTCACAGGGTACGCCAAGACCTCACTTTGGGATAAGACAAAAATAGGTTTCCCACACCTTTCTTATAGCCCAAAGTTTAACCCGTTCTCCCCGGGAATCGAAGAACACAAATAGATAATTATCATGTAAGTAAAACCTTCTCTTTATTCTTCTAATCAATTAGCAGCTTAATTGATTATTCATTTTTGAATTAATTATACACATTAAAATCTAATTACATTATGC
>ERZ1032130.154-NODE-154-length-21063-cov-5.933264_pt1 | contig 21063 bp, 14 predicted proteins | sample MGYA00517879_ERZ1032130 | MGnify/ENA primary metagenome ERZ1032130 (study PRJEB33719, sample SAMN04262597) | wastewater metagenome | biome: rural village; feature: animal feces; material: feces | host: Bos taurus | place: El Salvador | collected 2012-01-31 ...
GGAAGATGCTGCAGCCGAATTTGAAAGATTTAAAGCAGCCCAGGCAAAAGCAATTACACAGCTGCAGGCTTTGTATGAAAAAACATGTAAAGACATCGGCGAAGAAGAAGCGATGATTTTTGAAATGCATCAGCAGCTTCTGGAAGATTTGGATTATGTGGAATCAATTCAGGGAATTATCGAAGGAGATGGAATGAATGCTGAATATGCTGTATTTGTGACAGCAGAACAGTTTGCAGCAATGTTTATCGCTATGAACGATGAATACATGAGTGGACGTGCAGCAGACGTAAAAGATATTTCCGACAGAGTAATTTCTATCTTAAATGGTACACAGGCTGCTGCAGAAGCAATGGAAGAACCAGTGATCATTCTTGCAGAAGATTTAGCACCAAGTGAAACTGTTCAGTTTGAAAAGGACAAACTGCTTGCATTTGTAACACAGAAAGGCAGCGCAAACTCTCATACAGCAATTCTGGCACGTATGATGAACCTTCCATCTCTTGTTACAACAGATGTGGAACTGGATCCTGCATATAATGGCAAGATTGGTATCGTAGATGGTTTCACAGGAAAGATCTATATTGAACCGGACGATGTAACAATGGCTGAATTGAAAGCAAAGAAGCGACGTGAAGATGATCGTCGTCTGATTCTTCAGACATTAAAAGGACTTCCAACAGTGACCAAGAGCGGTAAAAGAGTTCATTTATACGCAAACATCGGTGGCGTAGAAGACGTTGACGCAGTTTTGGCAAATGATTCCGAAGGTGTTGGTTTATTCCGCAGTGAATTTTTGTATCTGGGTCGTGAAGACTATCCATCAGAAGAGGAACAGTTTGAAGCCTACAAAACAGTTATTGCCAAAATGTGCGGTAAGAAAGTCATTATTCGTACATTAGACATCGGTGCTGACAAACAGGCTGATTATTTCAATATTGAAAAAGAAGAAAATCCTGCACTTGGATTTAGAGCGATCCGTATCTGCTTAGAAAGAGTAGAAATGTTTAAAACACAGCTGCGTGCAATTTACCGTGCATCTGCCTATGGTAAAGCAGCAATTATGTTCCCAATGATTATTTCTGTAAGCGAAATTCTTCGCATTAAGGAAATTGTTGAAGAAGTAAAGGAAGAATTAAGACAGAAGGATATTCCATATGGTGATGTGGAACTCGGTATTATGATTGAAACTCCGGCGGCGGTTATGATCAGTGATCAGCTTGCTGCCCATGTAGAATTCTTCTCAATTGGAACAAATGACCTGACACAGTATACATTGGCAATTGACCGTCAGAATCAGGCATTAGAACCATTCTACAATGCACACCATGATGCAGTGCTTCGTATGATTCAGATGACAATTGAAAATGCACACGCTCATGGTGCATGGTGTGGTATCTGTGGTGAATTAGGTGCTGATATGGAACTTACGAGAAGATTTGTTCAGATGGGAATTGATGAACTTTCCGTTTCACCGCCATTCACATTAGAATTACGTCAGAAGATTCGCGAAATCGATTAATAAAAGAGTTTATAATGATTATTTTTAAAGGAGTGATATAACAATGAAAGAAATCAAATATGTAGTAACAGACCCATTAGGAATTCATGCAAGACCAGCAGGACTGATCGTAAAAATGGCAGCAGGCTTCAAGAGCGCTATCACAATTGACAATGGTGCAAAAAAAGCAGATGCAAAGAGAATCATGGCAGTTATGAGCATGGGTATCAAACAGGGACAGGAAATTACAGTTACTGTTGAAGGTGAAGACGAAGAAACAGCAGCAGCAGCAGTTGAAACATTCTTAAAAGAAAACTGCTAAGCCTTAAGTGTTCACGGAGGACTGATATTGAATCGGTCCTCTTTTTTTGTTATACTAATTCTTAGTATATTTTGGAAATGTATGAATTTTCTCCTCAAACATGTCCAGAATAAAGAAAAAAGCATGGAGCAGTATATGAAAATAGAAAATTTAACAGCCTACGAATTAATAGAAAAACATCAGATAGAAGAATTGGACAGCACCGCGTATCTTCTGAAACACAAAAAGAGCGGAGCAAGAATTGCCCTTTTAGCAAACGATGATGAGAATAAAGTATTCAACATCGGATTTCGTACCCCGCCGCAGGACAGTACAGGGCTTCCCCACATTTTAGAGCATACGGTGTTATGCGGTTCTAAAAAATTCCCGGTAAAAGACCCGTTTGTTGAACTGGTGAAGGGCTCTTTGAATACATTTTTAAATGCTATGACTTATTCTGATAAAACGGTTTATCCTGTAGCAAGCTGCAATGATGCTGATTTTCAGAATTTGATGGATGTCTATCTGGATGCAGTATTCCATCCGAATATTTACAGAAAAGAGGAAATCTTTTGCCAGGAAGGATGGCATTATGAACTGGAAGAACCAGAGGGTGAATTGACACTCAATGGGGTTGTATATAATGAAATGAAGGGGGCATTCTCTTCGCCGGAAGATGTTCTGGACCGCGAAATCATGGCGGCGCTTTTCCCGGATACACCATATGGTAACGAATCCGGCGGTGATCCTGATCATATTCCGGAGCTGACTTATGAGCAGTTTTTAAATTTTCATAGAAAATATTATCATCCGTCTAACAGTTATATCTATCTTTATGGAAATATGGATATGGCAGAGAAGCTGCAGTGGCTGGATAGAGAATATTTAAGTGAATATGATGCAATTTCGATTTGTTCGGAATTGCCGATGCAGGAGGCATTTAAGGAAACCAGAGAAGTCATCCTGGAATATCCGATTTCAGAAGCAGAAGAGGAAAAGGACAACACCTATCTGTCTTATAACAAAGCCATTGGTACAAGTCTTGATAAAGAGTTATATCTGGCATTTCAGATTATTGAATACGCATTGCTTGCAGCACCGGGGGCACCTTTAAAACAGGCTATTCTGGATGCGAAAATAGGAAAAGACGTAATCAGTTCCTATGACAATGGCATTATGCAGCCGATTTTCTCGATTATAGCAAAGAATACCAATACGGAACAGAAGGATGCCTTTGTTTCGCTTATCCATCAGACTCTGGAAAATCTGGTGCATAAGGGTCTGGATAAAAAAGCGCTGGAAGCGGGTCTTAATTATTATGAATTCCGTTACAGAGAGGCAGATTTTGGAAACTATCCAAAAGGGTTAATGTATGGACTTCAGGCATTTGACAGCTGGCTCTACGATGAAAATAAGCCGTTTATTCATCTGGAGGCACTGGATACCTTTGCTTCCTTGCGAAAACGTGTTGATACAGACTATTTTGAGAAGCTGATACAGGAATATTTACTGGATAATACTCATGCGGCAGTAGTTATCGTGGAACCGAAAAAAGGTCTTGCACAGAAAAAAGAAAAGGCATTGTCAGAAAAGCTGGCTGCATATAAAGCGTCTCTTTCAAAAGAAGAATGTGAAAAGCTGGCTGCATTTACGAAGCATCTTCAGGAATATCAGGAAGAAGAAAGTCCGCAGGAGGATTTGGAAAAGATTCCGGTACTGAAATTAGATGACATTCATAAAAATGTGCGTCCATTCAAAAATGAAGAAATGATCATCGAAGGCACAAAAGTGCTTTATCATGATTATCATACAAATGGGATCGTATATTTAAACATGGTGTTTGATATTACAAAGGTTCCGCAGGAACTGCTTCCATACGTATCAATTCTGAAAAATGTTCTTGGTTACGTAGATACAGAAAATTATTCTTTTGGGGACTTATTTAATGAAATCAATCGAAAGAGCGGTGGGATTAGTTCTGCTCTGGGGGTATATGCAAACGACACAGATGAGAACAAAAATATCATGACTTACGAATTGCGTACAAAAGCATTAGAAGACCAGCTGCCATTCGTATTTACGATGATCAAAGAAATTCTTACAAGGTCCAAACTTGATGATGAAAAGAGACTTTATGAAATTCTTGCCCAGATGAAGTCCAGACTGCAGATGGCGTTGCCGTCTCATGGACATTCCACTGCAGTTACAAGGGCGAGCTCTTATTTTTCAGAAACCTCCGATTTTTCAGATAAAACGGGTGGAATTGCATTTTACCGGGTTGTTGAAGAGCTGGAAAGTCATTTCGCAGAGAAAAAAGAGGAATTTATATCTAAATTAAAAGAAGCATGTGAATATATTTTCTGCAGTTCAAATCTTCTGGTAAGCGTTACCTGTGACCGTAAAGTTTTAAGCAGTCTGGGAGAACAGTTAAAGGTGCTGCAATCCTGTCTGAAACAGGAAAAAACACATGAAAGACCTGTAAAGGTGGAACTGAAAAAGAAAAATGAAGGCTTTCTTACCTCTTCCCAGGTACAGTATGTGGCGGTGGCAGGCAACTTTAAGAAAGCAGGTCTTTCCTATACGGGTGCCCTTCGTGTATTAAAAGTGATCTTAAGCTATGATTATCTGTGGATTCAGATTCGTGTCAAAGGCGGTGCTTACGGATGTATGAGCGGATTTACAAGAACCGGCAATGGCTATCTTGCAAGCTATCGTGATCCGAATCTTCGAGGAACCTTAGATGTTTATCGTGGGACAGTAGAATATTTGAAAAACTTTGCGGCAAGTGATCGTGATATGTTAAAATATATTATTGGAACAATCAGTGATATGGACATTCCATTGACGCCGGCTATGGCAGGAGCACGTTCTCTTTCTGCATATTTGACAGGTATTACAGAAGAACGAATCCTCAAAGAACGAGAAGAGGTTCTTTCCTGTACTGTAGCGGATATCAGAAAGCTTGCAGACTATATTCAGGCAATTCTGGATGAAAACGCAATCTGTGTCCTTGGAAATGAAGGGCATATGAAAAAAGAGGAAGAACTGTTTTATACACTGGAACCATTATTTCAGTCTTAGAAGAAAGGTAATTTATGAATACAAATGCAAATTTTAAATCGGGCTTCGTAACGCTCATTGGAAGACCGAATGTTGGAAAGTCTACATTGATGAACCGTCTGATCGGTCAGAAAATTGCCATAACTTCCAACAAACCACAGACAACAAGAAACAGGATTCAGACTGTTTATACAGATGAGAGAGGTCAGATCGTATTTCTTGACACCCCGGGGATTCACAAAGCAAAAAACAAACTGGGCGAATACATGGTAAATGTAGCAGAGCGCACATTAAAAGAGGTAGATGTGATACTCTGGCTTGTGGAACCAACCACATTTATTGGTGCAGGTGAACAGCATATTGCAGCCCAGCTAAAGACTGTCAGAACCCCAATCGTGCTGGTAATCAATAAGGTGGATACCGTAAAAAAAGAAGAAATCTTAAAATTTATTGATGCCTATAAGGATATCTGTGAATTTGCCGACATTGTTCCGGTATCTGCATTGAAGGGGCAGAATACGGATACGGTACTGGAAGTGATTTATAAATATCTTCCATACGGACCTGCGTTCTATGATGAGGATACTGTGACAGATCAGCCACAGCGTCAGATTGTAGCAGAAATGATCCGTGAAAAGGCTCTTCGCTCTCTGGATGAAGAAATTCCTCACGGAATTGCAGTGACCATTGAGAAAATGAAAGAGCGAACCGGCGGAAAAGTGGTAGATATCGAAGCCACCATTATTTGTGAACGTGACAGTCATAAAGGCATTATCATCGGGAAAGGCGGTGCCATGCTGAAAAAGATTGGCAGCGCGGCTCGTTTTGAAATCGAGCGAATGATGGAAATGAAAGTCAATCTCCAAATTTGGGTAAAAGTACGTAAAGATTGGAGAGACAGTGACCTGTTTATAAAGAACTTTGGTTACGATAAAAAAGAAATATAAAGGAATGTTTTCATGAGGGATGCAGTAACGCTGACAGGAATTGTTTTATCATCGGCCCCTTCCGGGGAATATGACAAGCGTGTTGTGATTTTGACAAAAGAGCGAGGAAAAATCACCGCTTTTGCCAGAGGCGCAAGACGTCCAAACTCTGCCCTGTTGGCAGCTACCGGTTCCTTTTCCTTTGGCACCTTTCTTTTATATGAGGGAAGAGATGCATATAGTCTTATTCAGGCGAATATTTCAAATTATTTTCCGAAGCTTATGAGTGATTTTGGCGGGGCTTACTATGGAATGTATTTTTGCGAGCTTGCGGATTATTACACAAGAGAAAATAATGATGAAATTCAGATCATGAAGCTGTTATACCAGTCCCTGCGGGCACTGACAAAGAAGAGTCTGGACAGAGAGCTGGTTCGTTACATATATGAACTGAAAATATTTACCTATGCAGGGGAGTATCCGGAGGTTTTTGTCTGTACCCGGTGCGGCAGTCAGGAAAAACTAAAATATTTTTCAATGTTCCAGACAGGAATGGTCTGTGAGGAGTGCAGAACAAAAGATGGGCTGGTTTTACATCCATCCACGGTCTATGCAATGCAGTACATTATAAGCACGGAAGTAGAGCATCTCTATACATTTACGGTTTCGGAAGAGGTTTTGGCAGAACTTCGCATGGTGATGGATCGCTGGAGAGAGCGATATTTGGAAAAAAGCATGAAATCTCTGGAAATATTAGAGAGTGTGAAAGATATTTGTTGAAATTTAAATACTTTACCGTTATAATATTTTAATATATGCTGATTTAGAGGATTTTTAGGAGTTTCTGAAAAATAAAACAGGAGGCGGGTTCATGAAAAATGCATTGAATTTCTGCGTGGCTTTAGCAGCGGTCTTGTTTCTTACAGGATGCGGTGGGAAATTTGAGCCGACGATGAGTACAATTTATGTAACATCCAGAGGTGAAGTAAAGAGTGCCATGATGGAGAGCTTCGATAAAGCATATTACGATTTTGAAGAACTTTCAGAAGATGTAGAAAAAGCAGTAAAATCCTATTGTCTGGATGTAAACGAGGAAGCAGTAACCATAAAGTCTCTGATGAAGGAAAACGATGAAGTTGCCCTGGTTATGCACTATCAGACAGTAGATGATTATCGGACATTTAATGAAGTGCTTTTCTTTTCCGGAACTTATGCAGAAGCAGTAAGTGAAGGATATCTTCCGGAAGAACTGCATGACGCAGAAGGAAAGATTGCAGATGTTGATTCTGAAGAACTAGATGATTTAAAAGTCATTGTTACAGAAGAGAGCGTATGTATTCAGACCAGCGGTAGAATCAAATATGTAAGCGATAATGTTTCAATTGTTGACAAAAAGCTTGCAAGAGCAGTGGAAGCAGGAAAAGGTCATCCGGCTTTCGTATTATATAAATAGAAATGAGGAAATAATATGGAAAAGACAATGGAAAAAATCGTAGCATTGGCAAAGAGCAGAGGATTCGTATATCCGGGTTCTGAAATCTACGGTGGACTTGCAAACACATGGGATTATGGTAATCTCGGTGTAGAACTCAAAAACAATGTGAAAAAAGCATGGTGGCAGAAATTTGTTCAGGAAAATCCATACAACGTTGGTGTTGACTGTGCGATCCTTATGAACCCGCAGACATGGGTGGCTTCTGGTCATTTGGGAGGGTTCTCCGATCCGTTAATGGACTGTAAAGCATGTAAGGAACGTTTCCGTGCAGACAAACTGATTGAAGACTATATGGCTGAAAATAACATTACTATCGAAGGCAGTGTTGATGCATGGTCTCCGGAAGAAATGAAGGCATATGTGGATGAACACGATATTGTATGTCCTACATGTGGGAAAAAAGATTTTACAGACATTCGTCAGTTCAACCTGATGTTCAAAACATTCCAGGGTGTAACAGAAGATGCAAAAAATACAGTATATTTACGTCCTGAAACAGCACAGGGTATTTTCGTTAACTTTAAAAATGTTCAGAGAACATCCAGAAAGAAAGTACCATTTGGTATCGGTCAGATTGGTAAATCTTTCAGAAACGAAATTACACCAGGTAACTTTACATTCCGTACAAGAGAATTCGAACAGATGGAACTTGAATTCTTCTGCAAACCGGGTACAGACCTTGAATGGTTCGCATACTGGAAACAGTACTGCATCGACTGGTTAAAAGCACTTGGCATGAAAGAAGATGAACTCCGTGCAAGAGATCATTCTCCGGAAGAGCTTTGCTTCTACAGCCGTGCAACTACAGATTTAGAGTTCAAATTCCCATTTGGATGGGGTGAACTTTGGGGTATTGCAGACAGAACAGATTACGACTTAACACAGCATCAGAACGTATCTGGTGAAGATATGTCTTACTTTGACGATGAACTCAAAGAAAAATATATCCCATACGTTGTAGAACCATCTCTGGGTGCAGACCGTGTTGTATTAGCATTCCTTTGCGCAGCATACGATGAAGAAACATTAGAAGGCGGAGATGTAAGAACAGTGCTTCATTTCCATCCGGCATTAGCTCCTGTGAAAGTAGCAGTGCTTCCACTTTCCAAGAAATTAAATGAAGGTGCAGAAAAAGTATTTGCTGAACTTTCTAAGAAATATAACTGTGAATTTGATGACAGAGGTAACATCGGTAAGAGATACCGTCGTCAGGACGAAATTGGTACACCATTCTGTGTAACATACGATTTCGAATCCGAAGAAGACGGAGCAGTTACAGTGCGTGACCGTGATACGATGGAACAGGTACGTATTAAAATTGATGAATTAGAAAGCTATCTTGCAGACAAATTCGCGTTTTAAGAGAATTTTAAAAAAATAATCAAAATAACAAGAAAAACAACAAAACAACGGTATGTTAACCGTTGTTTTTTGTTGTTTTGCAGATAGGTTTTTGTGGAATTTGTTGGAAACCTATTGACGAATCACCAAAATATGGTATGATAGATGTGTGCGCACACAAGTGCGTTTTTTTTCTCTAAAAGGGAGAAAGGTTTTAATCATTCTTATTGGATTACAGGTGTTCAATAGGATAATATTTACTAATTTTAGGAGGACCTTGATATGGCAAAATGGGTATACATGTTTAGCGAAGGCGATGCTAGCATGCGTAACACTCTTGGTGGTAAAGGTGCAAACCTTGCAGAAATGACCAAAATTATCGGTGCAGACGTAGTACCACAGGGTTTCACAATCACAACAGATGCTTGTACACAGTACTACGAAGACGGCAGAAAAATTAACGACGAAATCATGGAACAGATCATGGAAGCAATCGTTAAAATGGAAGAAGTGACAGGAAAGAAATTTGGTGATTTAGAAAATCCACTCCTTGTTTCTGTTCGTTCCGGTGCAAGAGCTTCTATGCCAGGTATGATGGACACAATCCTCAACCTTGGTCTTAATGAAGAAGTTGTTAATACAATGGCTGAAAAATCAGGCAACCCACGTTGGGCTTGGGACTGCTACAGACGTTTCATCCAGATGTACTCTGACGTAGTTATGGAAGTTGGTAAAAAATACTTCGAAGAACTCATCGATGAAATGAAAAAAAAGAAAGGTGTTACACAGGACGTAGACCTTACAGCAGATGACTTAAAAGAATTAGCAGCACAGTTCAAAGCTGAATACAAAGCTAAAATTGGCGAAGACTTCCCAACAGATCCAAAGGTACAGTTAATGGGTGCTATTCAGGCTGTATTCCGTTCATGGGACAACCCACGTGCTAACGTATACCGTCGTGATAACGATATCCCATATTCATGGGGAACAGCTGTAAACGTACAGTCTATGGCATTCGGTAACATGGGTGAAAACTGTGGTACAGGTGTTGCATTTACTCGTGACCCATCCACAGGTGAAAAGAAACTCATGGGTGAATTCTTAACAAATGCTCAGGGTGAAGACGTAGTAGCAGGTGTTCGTACACCAATGCCAATCGCTCAGATGGAAGAAAAATTCCCGGCTGCATTTGCAAAATTTAAAGAAATCTGTGAAAGACTTGAAAATCATTACAGAGATATGCAGGATATGGAATTCACAGTAGAAAATGAAAAACTCTACATGTTACAGACACGTAACGGTAAGAGAACAGCTCAGGCAGCTCTTAAGATCGCTTGTGACCTGGTAGATGAAGGCATGAGAACAGAAGAAGAAGCTGTTGCTATGATCGATCCTCGTAACTTAGATACATTATTACATCCACAGTTTGACGCTGCTGCATTAAAGGCTGCTACTCCAATGGGTAAAGGTCTTGGAGCATCTCCAGGTGCTGCTTGCGGTAAAATCGTATTCACAGCTGATGATGCTGTAGCATGGAACGAAAGAGGAGAAAAGGTTGTACTTGTTCGTCTCGAAACATCTCCAGAAGATATCACAGGTATGAAAGCTGCTCAGGGTATCTTAACAGTTCGTGGCGGTATGACATCTCACGCTGCTGTAGTTGCTCGTGGTATGGGTACATGCTGTGTATCCGGATGCGGCGACATCAAGATGGATGAAGAAAATAAGAAATTTACATTAGCAGGAAAAGAATTCCATGAAGGAGATGCAATCTCTATCGATGGTACAACAGGTAACATCTATGACGGAATCATTCCTACAGTTGATGCTACAATCGCAGGTGAATTCGGAAGAATCATGGATTGGGCAGATAAATTCAGAACATTAAAAGTTCGTACAAATGCTGATACACCAACAGATGCTAAGAAAGCTCGCGAACTCGGTGCAGAAGGTATCGGTCTTTGCCGTACAGAGCACATGTTCTTCGAAGAAGACAGAATTGCAGCATTCCGTGAAATGATCTGTTCTGACACAGTAGAAGAAAGAGAAGCAGCTCTTGAAAAGATCCTTCCATATCAGCAGGGAGACTTCAAAGCATTATACGAAGCTCTGGAAGGATGCCCGGTTACTATCCGTTTCCTTGATCCGCCATTACATGAATTCGTACCAACAGCTGAAGAAGATATCGCTAAACTTGCAGAAGCTCAGGGCAAATCTGTAGAAGATATCAAAGCACTGATCGACAGCTTACATGAATTCAACCCAATGATGGGACACCGTGGACTTCGTCTTGCAGTTACATATCCGGAAATTGCTAAGATGCAGACAAAAGCTGTTATCCGTGCAGCAATCGAAGTTCAGGCAGCTCATCCAGACTGGACAGTAAAACCTGAAATCATGATTCCATTATCATGTGACGTGAAAGAATTGGCATACGTTAAGAAGATCGTTGTTGCTACAGCAGATGCTGAAATCGCAGCAGCAGGTGTAGAACTTGCATACGAAGTTGGTACTATGATGGAAATCCCACGTGCATGCTTAACAGCTGATGAAATCGCAGGCACAGCAGACTTCTTCTGCTTCGGTACAAACGACTTAACACAGATGACATATGGTTTCTCACGTGACGATGCTGGTAAATTCTTAGATGCTTACTATGATACTAAGATCTTTGAAAATGACCCATTCGCAAAACTTGACCAGAAAGGTGTTGGTAAGTTAATGGAAATGGCAATCAAGCTTGGTAAACCAGTAAACGAAAAACTTCACGTAGGTATCTGTGGTGAACATGGTGGTGACCCTACATCTGTAGAATTCTGCCATAAGATCGGTCTCGACTATGTATCTTGCTCACCATTCCGTGTACCGATCGCAAGATTAGCAGCAGCTCAGGCAGCTATCAACAATAAATAATTGTGGAAGCTTTGAGTATAGTGAATGAATAAATAGCCCCCGTACCCCATGGTTCCATGAGTGGTACGGGGGTTTCATAGAAAAGAATAAGGAGATGGAGCAGGTATGAAGTATTATATTTGTCGTCAATGCGGTAATATGGTAAGCATGATTTTCGAATCCGGTGTACCGATGGTATGTTGTGGGAAAAAAATGGAAGAATTGATTCCGAACACTGTAGAAGCCAGTGGTGAAAAACATATTCCTGTTATGGAAGTAATGGAAGATCAGGTAAAGGTATCTGTTGGTTCAGTAGAACATCCGATGTCCGAAGAACATTATATCCAATGGATAGGTATTGAAACTGAAAAGGGCTGTCAGCTTAAGAAATTAAACCCTGGTCAGGCTCCAATGGCAGAATTTGCCTTAAAGGATGATAAGGCCGTAGCGGTTTATGCTTACTGCAATCTTCATGGATTATGGAAGGCAGAAGTAGAAGAAGAAAAAGTATGCGATTTGAAACCATTAGATCTGGACGCAAAAGAAAATTATACGGTATGTAATTGTAATCAGGTCAGCTATTTTGATATTCTGGATGCAATCCATGAACACAGCAATATTACAGATCTTTTAGATGTTTTCGAAAATGTAAAAAATACCACTCACTGTTCCACAGGCTGCGGTGGCTGTTATGATAAGGTAATCGCTATTATTTCTGAAGCACTGGCAACAGGCAAAAAATAAGGTCATAAAAAAAGTGGGGTTCATCGAACCCCACTTAATTTTTTACTTATTTTGCCTGTTCAAGAGCGAGTGTTACTGTTGTGATATCACAAACTTCTGTTGGTCCATAGTACTGGATAGCACCTGGGTACTGGAAGCATGTTTCAACAGCCCATTCATCACGATGAGCTTCGAAGTATTTGAATGGAGCACCATCCAGTTCAACGAGAGCTTTTCTGATAACCGGTTTGTCTTCGCCATGTCTTCTTTCAACGTTCATCATCTTAGTGATCGGCATACCGCCTGCAACCCATTCGCTTGCCGGAGCAGAGAGGTTAGATACTTTTGAAAGGTATCCGTTGTAGCCATACTGAATCAGCATGAATGCGTTGTAACCTAAGGAGTAGCAGTAGTCTGCATCGAAGTTAGATGGGAATGCACATCTTCCTTCGTATCCTAAGAAGTGATGAAGGGCACCGAATTTTCCAGTGTATGTACCGGCAGCTTTTCTTGCAGCTAATTTGTCAGCAACGAGAGCAGAGAATAATTTTTCTGATTCGATAAGAGAAACCTGTACGTTTCCATGAGGATCTCTTTCTAAGAATAACTGCTGCTGAATTGCCTGTGGAAGGATTGCAAATACTTCCATAGATTCTTTTGTTAAACCGTTTTCGATGAAAGCGTATTTATCTGCCCATGTTGGAAGAGCATTGAAAGCATCAGCTTTGCTTCCGGCAAGGAGTTCGTTGATTTCGTGGATTAATACGGAGAATTCCGGTACGAATTCAACAACACCTTCTGGAATGATTGCAACACCGAAGTTCATACCTTTTGCAGCTCTTGCAGCTACAGAATCAGCGATGTAGTCAGCGATTGCAGAAAGAGACATTTTCTTTTCAGCAACTTCTTCAGAGATCAGGCAGATATTTGGCTGTGTTTTAAGGGCACATTCTAATGCTACGTGAGAAGCAGAACGTCCCATAACTTTTACGAAATGCCAGTATTTCTTTGCAGAGTTTGCATCTCTTTCAATGTTACCGATGATTTCTGCGTATGTTTTTGTAGCTGTATCGAAACCGAAAGAGCATTCAATATCTTCATTCTTTAAGTCACCGTCGATAGTTTTTGGACAACCGATTACCTGAACGCCTGTGTTGTGTGCTGCAAAGTATTCAGCAAGAACAGCAGCGTTTGTGTTAGAGTCGTCGCCACCGATGATAACCACAGCTGTGATACCATGTTTTTTGCAAACTTCAGCAACGATAGCAAACTGTTCTTCAGTTTCAAGTTTTGTTCTACCAGAACCGATGATATCAAAACCACCTGTGTTTCTGTATTCGTCGATGTATTTGTCATCAAAGATTACATAGCTGTCTTCGATAAGTCCGCTTGGACCGCCTTTAAATCCGTAAAGTTCGTTTTCTGGGTTAGTTGCTTTTAATGCATCATATAAACCACAGATAACGTTGTGTCCGCCTGGTGCCTGTCCACCGGAAAGGATTACACCAACGATCTGTTTTTTTGCTTCAGATGTGTTAGCACCTTTCTGGAATGTGATTTCTTTTTTACCGTAAGTGTTAGGGAACAGTGCTTTGATCTTTTCCTGATCTGCAACACTCTGAGTTTCCGCACCTTCGTTTACGCAGATATCAGAAATACCGTTTCTAAGCATTCCTGGAAGCTTAGGAGCGTATTCATATCTGGCTTTCTGTAATGATGAAATTTTCATAACATAATCTCCTTTTTATGATAGTTATTATTTACATTTTTAGATTTTGCTATATTCTTAAATTTTAATACATTTTGCCGGAAAAGTAAACCTAAAGATGTAATATATTTCTTTATATAAAGTAAAAACTCTCCTGTCAGTTATCTGACAGGAGAGAATCGTTACTCTTTTGCTCTATGTTTTTTAATTAATTTCTTAATCTTTTCAGTTGGATCCTGAACAGAGGAAATTGAAATATCATGATTCAGGGAATCAATGATAGCAGCTAAAAATTTGCTCATATCAGCTTCTACATAATATGGTTTTGTCAGAAGTTCTGGTGAGCGATATGTAAGATTTGTGGTTACAACGCTTGAGATATATCCTTTTTCGTAATATTCATCAAACTTGTCAAATCCGTCTGTGAATAATCCGAAAGTAGTACATACAAATACTCGTTTGGCACCACGTTCTTTTACCTGTTTTGCAACATCCAGCATACTTCCGCCGGAAGAAATCATATCGTCGATAACGATGACATCTTTACCGTTTACATCGTCGCCTAAGAATTCGTGAGCAACGATAGGGTTTTTGCCATTAATGATGGTAGAGTAGTCACGACGTTTGTAGAACATACCCATATCTACTCCAAGTACGTTTGAGAAGTAAACTGCTCTTCCCATAGCACCTTCATCCGGAGAAATGATCATTAAGTGGTCGTTATCCAGAATAATATCAGGATTTGCTTTTAATAAGCCTTTGATAAACTGGTATGGCGGGTTGAAGCTGTCAAATCCACTGAGTGGAATTGCATTCTGTACACGTGGATCATGGGCATCAAATGTGATGATGTTTGAAACACCCATATCGATTAATTCCTGAAGTGCGAAAGCACAGTCTAAGGATTCTCTTTTTGTACGTTTGTGCTGACGGCTTTCATAAAGAAATGGCATGATTACGTTGATACGTTTGGCTTTACCGGTTGCAGCAGAAATAATACGTTTCAAATCCTGATAGTGATCATCCGGAGACATGTGGTTTTCATGTCCGCAGAGTTTGTAGGTTAAGCTGTAGTTGCATACATCTACCAGGATAAAAAGGTCTGCGCCACGGACAGATTCCATGATCTGGCCTTTTGCTTCCCCGGAACCAAAACGTGGACAAGAACATGCTATCTGATAGCTGTCTTCTTCGTAGCCGGCAAAATGAATGTTTGATTTATGTTCATGATCTCTTTCGAGACGGAAATCTTTAATGTGTTGGTCAATTTTATCCCCTAATTCTTTTGCACTGTCCAATACGGCAAGTTTTAATGGTCCCACCGGAATGGTGTTGTGAAATTGGTCATTTACTGACATAATGTTCCCCCTTTGAACTTTTTTGCAAGTTTTGCTAAATGAATCGCTTTTTTGACAAAGTTTCACCTAATAAATTCTATCATTCGACAAGTGTACAGTCAAGACAGAAGTTGCTTTTTGAAAACAAATAGATTATAGTAAAATAGTATAATTTTAAAGTGGGGAGAATTTGATTCCTCCCGCGTTTAGAAAACAGGTGAAAAAATGAAGGAACATTTACATGTGATCGCAAATGTAGAGCCGGGCAGTATTGCAGAAGAACTGGAATTAGAAGCCGGCGACATTTTGCTGGAAATCAATGGAAACAATATAGAAGACGTATTTGATTATCACTATTTCATGAATGAAGAATATGTGGAGCTTCTTGTACGTAAAGCAGACGGAGAAGAGTGGGAACTGGAAATCGAAAAAGAATTTGAGGAAGATCTGGGATTATCTTTTGAAAATGGTATGATGGATGATTACAGACACTGTACAAATAAATGTATTTTCTGTTTCATTGATCAGATGCCTCCCGGAATGAGAGAAACCTTATACTTTAAGGATGATGATACAAGACTTTCATTCCTGCAGGGAAATTACGTGACACTGACAAATTTAAAAGAAAAAGATGTGGAGAAGATTATTAAATACAAGCTGTCCCCAATCAATATTTCTTTCCAGACTACCAATCCGCAGCTGCGATGTAAAATGCTGCATAATCGTTTTGCAGGGGAATCCTTAAAGATTGTGGATAAGCTGATAGAAGCCGGGATTACCATCAATGGACAGATCGTGCTTTGCAAAAACTGGAATGATGGGGAGGAACTGGAACGTTCTTTAAGAGATTTATATCAGTATCTGCCAAATTTACAGAGTGTTTCTGTAGTGCCGGTAGGACTTAGCAAGTTTCGTGAGGGATTAGAACCTCTGGAGCCTTTCAAAAAAGAGGATGCAAAACAGGTAATTGCTTTGATAGAAAAATGGCAGAAAAAAGCATATGGAGAATATGGTTTGCATTTTATTCATGCAAGTGATGAGTGGTATTTACTGGCAGAAGAAGAACTTCCGGAGGAAAGCTCTTATGATGGATATTTGCAGCTGGAAAACGGTGTGGGAATGTTACGGCTTTTAGAATCGGAATTTCATGATGCATTGACAAAAAAATCCGGTGATCAAATTTCGAGAAAAATCTCTATTGCAACAGGAAAGCTGGCGGCACCGGTTCTTCGTAAATTTATGGAGGAATTGAAAGAAATATATCCAAATACAGAGGTAAATGTATATGACATTACCAATGAATTTTTTGGTGAAAAGATTACCGTAGCAGGTCTGATTACAGGACAGGATCTGAAAAAGCAGTTAAAAGGGAAAGACCTTGGAACTAAATTACTTCTTCCCTGCCACATGCTTAGAAGCGGTGAAGAAGTATTTCTGGATGATGTGACAGTTTCTGAACTTTCAGAATATTTACAGATTCCAATCGAAATTGTTGACTCCGATGGGGCAGTGCTTCTGCACCATGTGACAAAATAAAAAAGTGAGGTAAAAAAATGAGTAAACCAATTGTAGCAGTGGTAGGAAGACCAAATGTTGGAAAATCTACATTGTTTAATGCATTAGCCGGAGAGAATATCTCCATCGTAAAAGATACACCAGGTGTAACTCGTGACCGTATTTATGCGGATGTGACCTGGTTAAACCACAACTTTACCCTGATAGACACCGGTGGGATTGAACCGGACTCAGGGGACATTATTTTATCCCAGATGAGAGAACAGGCACAGATTGCTATTGATACGGCGGATGTGATCATTTTTATGACAGATGTAAAGCAGGGGCTTGTTGATTCAGATGGTAAGGTTGCAGACATGCTTCGCCGTTCCAAAAAGCCGGTGGTGCTTTGTGTAAATAAGGTGGATAGTTATCAGAAATTTATTGCAGATGTTTATGAATTTTACAATCTGGGAATTGGCGACCCAATGCCGATTTCAGCAGCAAACCGTCAGGGTATCGGTGATATGCTGGATGAAGTTGTGAAATATTTTCCGGAAGGTTCCGAAGAAGAGGAAGAGGACGAAAGACCAAAGATTGCGATTGTTGGGAAACCAAACGTTGGAAAATCTTCTATCATCAATAAATTAACAGGTGAAAATCGTGTGATTGTATCTGATATTGCAGGAACAACCCGTGATGCCATTGATACGGATATTATCTATAATGGCAAAGAATATGTATTTATCGATACAGCCGGACTTCGCAGAAAAAACAAGATCAAAGAGGAACTGGAACGTTACAGTATCATTCGTACAGTATCAGCGGTAGAAAGAGCCGATGTTGTGCTGATGGTAATTGATGCGACAGAGGGCATTACAGAGCAGGACGCGAAGATTGCAGGAATTGCGCATGACCGTGGAAAAGGAATTGTCATTGTGGTAAATAAGTGGGATGCCATTGAAAAGAATGATAAAACCATTTATGAATTCCAGAATAAAATTCGTGAAACACTTGCTTATATGCCATATGCTGAAATGGTGTTTGTATCAGCAGTGACCGGACAGAGACTTCCAAAACTGTTTGAAACCATTGATATGGTTATTGAAAATCAGACACTTCGTATCGCAACTGGAGTTTTAAATGAAATTATTACAGAAGCTGTGGCATTACAGCAGCCGCCTTCAGATAAAGGAAAGCGTCTGAAGATTTACTACACAACACAGGTTTCTGTAAAACCGCCAACATTTGTAATTTTCGTAAATGACAAGCAGTTAATGCATTTCTCCTATACAAGATATCTTGAAAATAAAATTCGTGATACCTTTGGATTTAAAGGAACTTCTTTGAAATTCATTATCCGTGAAAGAAAGGAGAATGAATAATGCTTCCTAGAATTGCAAGCCTTCTCATAGGCTATCTGTTTGGAATTTTCCAGACGGCATATTTTTATGGAAAAATGAACGGAATCGATATCAGAGAACATGGAAGCGGAAATGCGGGAACAACCAATGCACTTCGTGTCCTTGGAAAAAAGGCAGGAGCCATTGTGTTTGCAGGAGATTTTCTCAAATGTTTTCTTGTGGTTCATCTTGTGAAGCTCATTTTTAATAATATGGCTGCAGATATTTTACCGCTGGTAGGACTTTATGCGGCAACAGGCTGTATTTTGGGTCATAATTTTCCGATACAGCTTGGCTTTCGCGGAGGAAAGGGGATTGCCTGTACTGCAGGGCTGCTGGCAGCCTTTGATATACGCATTGGTGTGATTGCACTTGTGACCTTTCTGGCAATTGTAATCATAACCCGTTATGTTTCGTTAGGATCTATGGTGATTGTGACCGAGTTCGCCCTTTTTATTATTATTTTCGGGCAGTTTGGGTTGTACCATATGGCACAGGCTCCGTTGATTGAAATGTATGTACTGGCTGCATTTTTAGCCGGTATGGCAATTTACAGACATCGGGCAAATATCGTGCGGCTCTTAAATGGTACGGAAAACCGGATTTTTGAGAAAAAATAGGAGGCATATTTTGGCAAATGTAGGTGTTGTAGGTGCAGGAAGCTGGGGGACAGCCCTTGCTCTTGTATTAGAAAAAAATGGTCATCAGGTGACCTTATGGTCCTCAAGAGAAGCAAAAGCGAAGGAAATGTCAGAACTTCGTGAGAATACGGACAAACTTCCGGGGGTGAAGATTCCGGAAAGTATTGTGATGACTGCTGACATGGAAACAGCAGTAAAAGATAAAGAGCTGGTTGTTCTTGGGGTGCCGTCTCTTTATATCCGCGGGACAGCGAAAAAAATGGCAGCCTATGTACATGAGGGACAGATCATTGTCAATGTAAGTAAAGGAATTGAAGAGAGTACACTTTATACGATGACAGAGGTAATTTCGGAGGAGATTCCGAATGCAGATGTTGCTGTCTTATCGGGTCCAAGCCATGCAGAAGAAGTAAGCAGATATATTCCCACAACTGTGGTGGCAGGAGCCAGAAGCCGTAAAACAGCGGAAAAGATTCAGCAGATCTTTATGAATGAAGTATTTCGTGTTTATACCAGCCCAGATATGCTGGGAATTGAAATTGGCGGGGCTCTTAAGAATGTGATCGCTCTGGCGGCAGGGATTACAGACGGTCTCGGTTTTGGTGATAATACAAAAGCAGCATTGATCACACGCGGAATTGCAGAAATGACTCGTCTTGGTGTGAATATGGGCGGATATCAGGAAACATTCAGTGGTCTTGCAGGTATGGGAGATTTGATCGTAACCTGTGCAAGTCAGCATTCCAGAAACCGTAAGGCGGGATACTTAATTGGAAAAGGTTATACCATGCAGGCGGCCATGGATGAAGTGAAAATGGTTGTGGAAGGTGTGCATTCTGCCAAAGCGGCACTCATGCTCGCAGAAAAATATTATGTACGCCTGCCGATTATTGAGCAGGTAAATGCTGTATTGTTTGATGGAAAAGCAGCCACAGAGGCAGTCAAAGATCTGATGGTTCGTAATGGAAAAACAGAAAATCCATTATTACCATGGGAGAAATAAGGGAGAAGTGGGATGTTATTTAATTCTCTGCATTTTTTGGTGTTTTTCCCTGTGGTGGTACTGATTTTTCTCATTATTCCGGGAAAGTTTCGGAGTATGTGGCTTTTGGTGTCCAGCTACTATTTCTACATGAGCTGGAATCCGAAGTATGCTCTTTTGATGGCGTTTTCCACAGTGTCTACTTATTTGACAGGATTGTTTCTGAATAAAGTGAGTGAAAAAACTGAAGAGAAGAACGAAATCAGATATAAAAAGCTGTGTGTTGCAGTAAGCTTTTTTATTAACCTTGGAATTTTATTCTTTTTTAAATATTTTGACTTTGCATTGGAAAATGTGAACAGAGTTTTAGAGGCACTGAATGTGACAGTGTTGAAAAAGCCATTTGATGTACTGCTGCCGGTAGGAATTTCTTTCTATACCTTTCAGGCACTGGGTTATACAGTGGATGTATACAGAGGTGATATTAAAGCGGAAAAAAATCTGATCAGATATGCTTTGTTTGTATCATTTTTTCCACAGCTGGTGGCAGGACCGATTGAGCGTTCGGAAAATCTGCTGGTCCAGATTCAGACGATAAAAAAAAGGCGATTATGGAATAAAGAAAGAATACGAGATGGACTTCTTCTGATGCTTTGGGGCTTCTTTCAGAAACTGATGATTGCAGACAGAGCGGCCATTGCGGTGAATGCGGTTTACAACCAGTACCATGCATTTGGAGGAGGCGAAATCATACTTGCCACTTTGTTGTTTGCTTTTCAGATTTACTGTGACTTTGATGCTTATACGAACATTGCCAGAGGTGCGGCAAGGGTTTGCGGATTTGAGCTGATGGCAAATTTTCGACAGCCGTATTTTGCTACAAGTATTGCGGATTTCTGGAGAAGATGGCACGTTTCTTTAAGCAGCTGGTTCCGGGATTATTTGTATATCCCCCTTGGAGGAAGCCGTGTGAGCGCGGTAAGAAACTGGATGAATCTTATGATTACTTTTTTGATCAGCGGTGCATGGCATGGTGCAAGCTGGCATTTTATTCTTTGGGGTGGTCTTCACGGGGCTTATCAGGTGGCAGGAAAGTGGAAAAATTCTCTGCTAAATCGTATTCGGACTGTATTAGAGATAGAAAAAGAGGTTCATCTGCCAAAGCTGCTGCAAATGGCGGTAACCTTTGCTCTGGTAGTTTTTGCATGGATGCTGTTTCGTGTAAATTCCCTGAGGGATTTGAAAGAAATGTTACTGAT
>ERZ1032130.155-NODE-155-length-20994-cov-6.894360_pt1 | contig 20994 bp, 17 predicted proteins | sample MGYA00517879_ERZ1032130 | MGnify/ENA primary metagenome ERZ1032130 (study PRJEB33719, sample SAMN04262597) | wastewater metagenome | biome: rural village; feature: animal feces; material: feces | host: Bos taurus | place: El Salvador | collected 2012-01-31 ...
TATCATCCTTCGATGCCTTGATTTCTGCCGTACCTGTTTTTCCTGCTAAAAGAATGTCATCCCGATGGGCTGCATATCCAGTTCCATTAGAATCATTCACAACTTTCTTTGTTCCTTCCAATACACGGCTTGCTGTCTCATTAGAAAAGGCACCCGGAATCCAATACTCAGCTGTTGCTTCATTCTGATATACCAAATAAGGCTTTATGACATTTCCCTCGTTACAGAAAGCAGAATAGATACAAGCCATATGTAACGGATTCACTAAAACCTGCCCTTGACCGTAACCGCTATCAGCTAACTGTATTTCTGTTTCAATTCCCTCTGAATTAGAATACTGCGACTCTGCCATCTTAATCTCAAATGGCAATTCCTCATTAAAACCAAGTCCAGTCAAAGAACTCTCCATCTCTTCTGATCCAATCTTTAATGCTGCCTTTGCGAAATAAATATTGTCGGAATATATCAGGGCATTCTCTAAAATGACTGGTTCATATGCATGGAGTGTTGTTACATAATAGGACCCCCACGATGCATCCTTTTGCCAGCTTAAGCCTACGTTCCCGTAATCTTCCATTGGATCGATTGCTCCTGATTCCAAGCCGACCGCAGCGGTAATTGGCTTAAATGCAGACCCCGGACACCATACTTGCCGGAAGCGATTATACATTGGCTTATTCTCATCCTCGTTAAGTGCAGTCCACTGCTCACTCGATAATCCCATAATAAAATCGTTATTGTCATAGGCTGGTGTGCTGACCAAAGCCAATACCTCTCCAGTATAAGGATTCATGGCTACCGAGCAGCTTTTATCTTCCTTAAACTGCTCATACAAGGAAACCTGTAAATCAGTATCTATCGTAAGCTGGATGTCCTGTCCATGCTGTACCAGGATGCAAGCAAGTTCCTCCTTCTCTTTGCCTTCCGAGTTTACAATATAAATCCTGCAACCGTTCTGGCCTTTGAGTTCACTTTCGAACAATCCCTCCATTCCACTTCTGCCGATTACACTATTGACTGTATAGCCTTCTCCTGCATGTTCCTCTAAATCTTCCGCAGTAACACTTTGAACATATCCGACCAAATGTGCAGCTGCTTCCCCTAATGGGTATTCACGCACTTCAACATCAGATATCATCACTCCGGGAATCTCCAGCAACTTTTCATGCCTTTCATTCTCCTTTAGGACTTCTTCATCTGGACTGATAGACATTAACTCAATTTCTTCCACTCTTGGAATCGTTTTAATAGGAACAAAAGAATCATCCTTTACCCACTTTGCAGACAGTTTCTTTTCTATCGCTTCCGGTGTGATTTCCAATAGTTCTGCAATCTGTGCGATTGCTTCCTCTCTGTTTTCCAACTTTCCCGGAACGATTCCAACCGAAGATGCTGTACCTTTTCCTGCAAGGACACGTCCGTTCCTATCCAGAATTTCTCCTCGTTCTGCCTGTGTAGTGGAAACTCTTACTTTATCTGTAGAAGTTAGATTCCGAAAAATCATGGAATCATCCCAAACCAACTTATATCCTTCTTCGTCTTTTAGGAAAAGTGCTTCATTCTCAAAGCTGATAGTTCCTGCAACTGTATCGAAAGAAGTCTGGTAGGTTACCGTCATTTGCTCCTCGTCATATGCAATAATCCGGACAGCCATATTCTGGACTTCTATGCCTTCATAAATAGCTGAGTTGCGTTTTATGAAATCCTCCTGACTGATACTTCCCGATGCCTCAACGTGCAACATCGCATACATTTCTTCATATTCCTTTTTGGGGATATGATACATGTACTCCACCAGAAGTTCTTCCGGTGTCCTCCAGGCATTTTCTTTTGTTTCCAACATTCCTGCCACACATACCGCAGAAATTACCGCAGCTATTCCTATAACAGCAATCGCAATCCATAGGAGCCTGCTTCTTGTTTTCTTTCGCTTGTTTCTGCTTTTTCCTTTCTTCATATTGACCTCCATTTATTTTCATTGCTGATATGGTCATATTCTATTTTCAATTTACACTATATCTTCAAAATATTACATTCGTAAGATTTTGAGGCAAAAAAATTTCACTTTGCTTGGTATATCGTACTATGCATTCCTCCTTCCTTTTTATTACATGCGTAAGATTTCGTGGCAAAAAAATTTCGTCCGCAATTCTTCTGCACTTGTGTAAATATTACATCAGTAAGATTTGGAAGTCAAGTTATCTTTATATAAAAAGGCTCCTGCCGGAAGGTATCATACATTTTCGCAAAAGTGATACCTTTTAGCAAAAGCCTATTATTCAGCAAGGTTCAAACCACCCCACTGTTTCAATATTCAAATGTTTCATTCAAAAGACCAGAAAACACACGTCCATTATCTTTCTTTATTATCCCACAAACCGCAGAAAATCAAGGTTTCTTTGAAAGCAGACAAACGGTTTCAATATTCCCCTGAACTTTGATTTTATACTGCATAGCGAAAGTATGCAATAGATTTTCAAAGTGGGTAAGAAATTTCCCCCATCTTCCCTTGATTATTTGTTATTTTTTGCTTCGGCAAGTAAAACAGCTTTTGTCAATGGATTAGTTGTCCTTTCAGCCAAAGATGCCGCATCATACTTGTCATTATAACTTAACGACCTTCCACTTAACCAAATATCTATTTGATAATCCTGTTCTTTTAAGATTTCAATATCTCTTTCTGAAATTTGCAAATATTCTGGTTTCAAATACGCAAACAGACTAGTGGAAATTTCTTGCTTTGGTAATTTCTTTATTTTGAATCCTTGTTCTTTCCAAGTAGATAATATTATCTTTTCACCATTATAAGGTACTGATTCACATTGTGAAACAAGACTATCATATGTCATCACACGAATATCATTATCAGACTTTTCTGCAAACATTGCTCTTCGTTTTTCTGAATTATCTTTTTCAGCATTTCTTCCAATAACTAATACATATTTAAACCTTACAGAATTCTCGTTTAGAGGAACTCTTAATTTATCTATTTGATGAAGAATTGCTTCTCTATTTTTATTGACATATGCCTTCCAAGATGTAATCTGATCATATGCATGATTAAACTCTGAGTGAAAATAAATATTTTCCTTATCATTTGTAAAAATCTTCTTTTTTGCATCTTCCAATTCAACTAATACAAATTCCCAATAATCAGAACTCTTAGTTAAATATGCAAAATCCGTCACAAATTCATTACCCAACTTAAATTTGGAAATCACACAATTCATATGCAAATAATGATTTAGCAAAAAAGGCATTGGTATGAATATAGTATTTTCCTCAAGAAATTCCTGTATCTGATTTTCTGTATTACCGTTCTTCTCTATAACATCAAAATATTGTTCAAGCAATTTTTCTTCTAACTTCATCAAACTCCCATCTCCTTACTGCCGGATAACTTTATCAGCCAAATTTGTAGAATCAACATATATTCTCCCCATTGTTTGAGCCGCCTTAATTTTGTTATCAAGCATTTCTCTCAGGGTGTACATTCCTTCTGTAATTGGAACTAAATCCCCACCGTCTACCAAAATAGTCCTAAGTGCCTTTCCTGTTGTCAGAGCTTGTACGGAATCAGGCGAAAAACCATTTACAGAAATAAATACTCCTCTTCCATACATCTTCCCTTCTACTTTTGCTGCAAACTGATACAAGCTATCAGATGCACTCCATTTATCATGCCACTTAGCTTCTATTATGTAATGCTCTCCATCATACTTTATTGAGCCATCAATCTGTTCTCCTACAATTTTAAACGGTTCTGTAACTTCTATACCCTCATTTAAAAATAATTTTTTTAGGAATTCCTCAAACAAATATCCTCTTCTCTGTGCATTTATTTCTTTTCCACTAAATAAATTTAAGAAGATCTCTTTTAATTCATTTATACTAATGCTGATATCTTTCCGCTTTCTTTCCTGTTCTTCTTGTCTTTGTCTTTCCTGCTTTATTTTGTAATCCCGAATTTCTTGGAGTTGTTTTAAATGGCTGATATTTCTTTTTGCTTCGCTCTCACTCAGTTTGTTCAATTTCTGAAAATAATAAGGATTGAAATAATTCCATTCCGTTAGTTCCTTTAACATACACCTAAATTGTCCTATTCCCGAATCACTTCTTTTTTCTAAATTAGTAAAAATTTTATCTACAATTTCAGCTCTATGCAATTCTTTATATTCACTTTCCGGCATCAGTTCCCTTGAGGTACAACCAACTTTTTTCATAAAATCGACTATATCTTTTTTCGGCCAAAAAATAGACAAAATGCATCCTTTCATGCAATCCATTATATCTTTAGGAAATGTAGTACCCATTGAAATCTATCGCCTCCCTACTTGTTCTTCTTTTTTTATTCAACTCCTCATACCCCATGATGCAAAACAACTTTTGCTAAAAAGTATCCTTTCGCCAAAATGTATACTTCCTGTTCTCCAAAGCCTATCCCCTGGGGTAAACATCCGATTATATCATCACTCTACGGAAACAGAAACACACATCTATTTTATTCCCCAAATGGCAAAATCCTTTGATTTATTGGGCTTTTCTCGACAGAAGGCAGACTGTCTCCACATGTGTCGTAAAAGGAAACATATCTACTGCCACCGCCTTTTTTGCCACATAACCGTGTTTTGTCAGGAATTTTAAATCTCTTGCCAGTGTTTCAGGATTACAAGAAATATAAACTACTTTCTTTGGTGCATGCTTACAAAGACTGCTTAAAAACTTCTCATCACTACCACTACGTGGCGGGTCCATAAACACAACATCCATTTTGATGTTCGCCTCTGCCTGCTTTAACATAAATTCGCCCGCATCCTGATTGTACATTTCAATGTTGGTAACTTTATTGCGTTTTGCATTGACAATAGAATCTCTGACGGCATCTTTGTTTAGTTCTACGCAAACTACCTTTTTTGCCTTGCCACTGGCGCAAATACCGATAGTTCCTGTTCCGCTGTATGCGTCCAAAACCGTTTCCTGACCCCTTAAACCTGCAAATTCAATCGCCGTACTATACAATTTTTCCGTCTGCACAGGATTAATCTGATAAAAGGATTTTGGCGAAATCCGAAACACCTTATCCTGCAATGTATCTTCAATAAATCCCGGACCGTAAACCACAATTTCTTTGTCACCCAGAACTGCACTGGAATGGCGCGGATTAACATTGATGACCATACTGGTAATTTCCGGATGCAAATTTCTAAGCGCCTTAACAAAATTATTTTTCCCCGGCAAAATCGGTGATGCGAGCACCAAAACAACCATAATCTGACCACTGTTTTTCCCCACCCTCACAAGTACGTGACGAAGAAGACCGTAACCGGTATCCTCATTATATGTTTTTATTTTAAAGGACTTTAAAAGTCCGCGAATGGATACAATAATTTTATCTGCCTTCTCATCATTTAAAAGACAGTTGTCCGTAGGCACAACTCTGTGCGAATTTTCCTCGTACATACCGGAAACCGGCACACCTCTCCTGTCGCAGGAAAAAGATGCCAGAACCTTATTTCTGTAATGCCACGGCTTATCCATTCCGATGATTTTTTCCACTTTACAGTACGGTTTTAAGAGCTTTGCCACCTCATCCTTCTTCTTTTGAAGCTGCGTTTCATATGGCATATTTAAAAGCTGGCATCCTCCGCATTTTCCAAAAACAGCACATTTATCTGACTTCGCCTTAATATTTTGCTGATTTTTCTTTTTTTCGTAGTTTTTATCCATATCAATCCATCCAAAAACAGTACTCACCTGAAAAAGTGGGTGCTGCCATACTATTCTTTCATAGTTTCAAGTACTTTCAAAATGAATTCCCAAATTCTTTGAACACTGGCAACATCCATACGTTCCTCTGTTGTATGAATATCCGTTAAATCCGGTCCGAATGAAACACAATCAAGCCCATCCAGTTTTCCTGCAAAAATACCACATTCAAGACCTGCATGAATTGCTACAATATTCAGGTCCTTTCCATACATATCTTTGTAAACAGCCTTCATATGTTCACGCAGATAACTGTCCTCTTTATATGCCCAGCCCGGATATTCGCTGCTGGCAACCGTATAACCGCCTACCAACTTGGTGACAGCGTCTAACTTCTGTCCAAGCAGGCGTTTCTCGCTTTCCAAAGAACTTCTTACGGAAAACACTAAAACTAATTCCTCTTCTTTTAAATCTAACATCCCCAGATTGAGAGAAGTCTGCACAAGCCCGTCAATGTCTGCACTATAGGCACACACACCATTTGGCACACTAAGAAGTAAATACGCCATTTTTAAAGTACTTGCCTTATCAAGCGCCTCACATTCACAGGCACCCAAGTTCTCACATTTTACAAAAACATCTCTATCTTTTGAAGAAAGTTCCTGTTTCAGGTCTTTTTCAAAGTTCGCGATAGTTTCTTCAAACACTTCCTTTGACTCTTTTGAAATCACACATTCCAAAGAAGCGCATCTTGGAATCGCATTATCCGCAAGACCACCGTTTGCACTGATTACCTGAATATCTGTTACATTTTCAAGTTCATACAAAAGTCTTCCCAGAATACAGTTGGCATTTCCGCGTTCCTTATGAATTTCCACACCGGAATGTCCGCCCTGTAATCCATCTATTGTAAGACAGTATTTTAATCCCGTCTTATTTTCTCTTTCAATCGGCAGATGACACGCTACACGCATTCCGCCTGCGCAGCTGACGAGTAAATCACCTTCTTCTTCCGAGTCTATATTGAGCATTCTTCTGCCCTTAATATCAGAAACATCCAGTGCAATAGCACCCTCCATACCAATCTCTTCATCCGTAGTAATAATTACTTCCAAAGCTGGATGTTTTATATCATCAGAATCCAAAATTGCCATTGCATATGCTACAGCAATACCATCATCACCACCAAGACTTGTACCATCAGCCCATACACTGATTCCATCCGTCATAGGTGTAATGCCTTCTGTCTTTAAATCTTTCGTACAGTCAGGCTTTTTCACCGCAACCATATCCATATGTCCCTGAATAATTACCGGTGGACAATTTTCATAGCCTGCACTTGCAGATTTTTTAATAACTACATTTAAAGCCTCGTCCTGTACATATTCTAAATTTCTGTCCTTTGCAAACTTCACAAAATAATCACTTATCTGTTGTAAGTTTTTTGAGCCATGAGGTATATGACATATTTCTTCAAAAAATCCAAATACCTTTTTTGGCTGTAAATGACTAATCGAACCCATACAAAAATCCCTTCCGTTTTTCTCTATTTTGTTACTTTTCAATATTTATATGCACAAATTCAAAAAAAGCGGTACCCTAAAAGATACCGCTTTATACAACATATTATTTTACGTTTTTCTTTGCGATTTCAACTAATGAAGCAAAACCAGCTGCATCATTAACAGCCATTTCAGCTAACATTTTTCTGTTCATATCGATATTTGCTACTTTAAGACCATACATAAATTTGCTGTATGATAATCCATTTAATCTTGCTGCAGCATTGATACGTGCAATCCATAACTGTCTGAACTGACGTTTTCTTTCTTTTCTACCAGCGTATGAAGATGCTAAAGCTCTCATTACAGACTGTTTAGCTACTCTATACTGTTTAGATCTTGCTCCTCTATAACCTTTTGCAAGTTTTAATACTCTGTTATGTTTTTTCTTAGCATTTAAGCCACCTTTAATTCTTGCCATGTCCTATATCCTCCTTACCTCTTATAAATATGGTAAAATCTTCTTCATATTCTTAACGTTTGTTGCATCTGTCATTGCTGCATGTCTAAGATTTCTCTTAGTTTTAGTGGATTTTTTTGTCAAGATATGGCGTTTGTAAGCTTTATTTCTTTTTAATTTACCTGTTCCTGTAACTTTAAAACGTTTAGCAGCTGCTCTGCTTGTTTTCATTTTTGGCATTGTGAGTTCCTCCTATATCAAAAAAATTATCTATTTTAACTGTTCAAAAGTCTTAACGCTTTTCAGTTAAAAACATTGCCATACTACGTCCTTCAACCTTCGGAGCTTTATCTACAGTTGCTACATCTGCAAGTGCTTCTGCAAAGTCATCCAAAATATGTTTACTGTTTGCCATATGAGCCATTTCACGGCCGCGGAAACGTAATGTAACTTTTACCTTATCGCCTTTAGAAATAAATTTTCTGGCTGCATTGATTTTTGTGTTTAAATCATTTGTATCAATGTTTGGTGAAAGACGAATTTCTTTTGTTTCGATTACTTTCTGTTTTTTCTTAGCTTCTTTTTCTTTTCTGGTAAGTTCATATTTATACTTGCCATAATCAACAATTTTGCACACCGGCGGTTTTGCAGTAGGCGCAATTTTTACCAAATCCACTCCTGCTTCTTCTGCCAATTTCAAAGCTTCCTTAGCAGACATAATTCCCAATTGTTCACCATCTGTTCCGATAACACGTACTTCTTTGTCTCTGATTTGTTCGTTAATAAATAATTCGCTAATGATCTTACCCTCCATAAAAACATAAAAGTTATAAGTAATAAAAAAGTGGATAGCATAACTATCCACTTAAAGTTCAACTAAATCACACACATAAAGTGCGGAAAATTATGAACACTTACAAGCCCGATTGCCGTAAGGTGAGAGTGGATACTCTGCTTGAATGTTAATGTTTCCTAAACACCTAACAAATAATACCACACACATTTCCTTACGTCAATAGCTATTTTTAATTTTTGAAAAAGTTTTACGCTTCTTTTTCTTTAAATGTTCCACAGGATGTCAGTTTGCTTGTATTTGCATTCTGACCGTTAATATTAACCTGTTTTGCAATACACTTGTAGTTCGAGTTGTAAACACAGTTTACCGCATCGCAATCAATACTGATTACACTGCTCGGATGAGATGTGCTGCTTGTATATCCGGCATCTCTTTTTTCGATAAAGCTTTCACAACAAGTATCGTCGGATGTTTTTGCGTGCGTTCCACCTACCATAATGTCGCCTTTACAGCAATAACGCTCTTTATTGTAGTTACATTTTTCTGCCATACATTTTAATTCAGCCATTTTCGGTACCTCCTAATTTTTAGTCTGACTACAAAATTAGGTTTCCCAAATCAACTCATACTATGCAAAACACTTGTCAAAAATTATTTATTTTCTTCCTGCACTACTTCTTTACGAATTTCCTTTGTTCTGATTTCCTTACAGATTGCATCGATAAATTCATCCAGTGTCTTCTGGCCTTCATCACCTGCAAAACGGCTTCTTACAGAAACAAGTCCTTCTTCTTCTTCCTTCTGTCCTACAACCAACATATATGGTACTTTTGCAAGTCTTGTTTCACGAATCTTGTAACCGATTTTTTCTGAACGGTGGTCAACAGTGGCTAAAATACCGTTTTCTTTTAATGCAGCTTCTACTTTATTAGCATAATCCGCATATTTTTCAGAAATAGGAAGAACTCTTACCTGTTCAGGACATAACCATGTCGGGAATTTGCCTGCGTATTTTTCAATAAGCCAAGCCAAAGTTCTTTCGTAGCATCCCATACTTGTTCTGTGAATGATGTATGGACGAACCTTGTCACCGTTCTGGTCTACATAGTACATATCAAACTGTTCCGCAAGAAGTGCATCCCACTGAATTGTAATCATAGTATCTTCTTTGCCGTAAACATTTTTTGCATTGATATCTACTTTTGGTCCATAGAATGCCGCTTCACCGACATCTTCTACGAAATTCACACCAAGCTCCTGTAAAATATTGCGGATGTGTCCTTCTGTTTCTTCCCAAACTTCCGGTTCACCCATATATTTTTCTCTATTTTCAGGGTCCCATTTTGAAAGATGATAAGTTACATCTTCTTCCACGCCAAGTGTTTCAAGACAGTATTTTGCAAGTGCAAGACAGCCTTTGAATTCTTCTACCATCTGGTCCGGTCTTACAACTAAGTGACCTTCGGAAATCGTAAACTGGCGGACACGTGTCAAGCCATGCATTTCGCCGGAATCTTCATTTCTAAAAAGTGTAGATGTTTCGCCATATCTGATTGGCAAATCTCTGTAAGACTTCTGAGAAGCCTTGTATACGTAGTACTGGAATGGGCAAGTCATAGGACGAAGTGCAAATACCTCTTTATCCTTTTCTTCATCACCAAGTACAAACATACCTTCTTTATAGTGATCCCAATGACCTGAAATTTTGTATAAATCGCTCTTTGCCATAAGTGGTGTTCTTGTTCTTACATAACCACGTTTTTCTTCTTCATCTTCAATCCAGCGCTGAAGTGTCTGAATCATTTTCGTTCCCTTTGGCATCAAAAGAGGAAGTCCCTGACCAATTACATCCACTGTTGTGAAAATTTCCATTTCACGGCCGAGTTTATTGTGGTCACGTTTTTTAATATCTTCCAAATGTGCAAGATAAGCTTCCAGTTCTTCTTTCTTTGTGAAAGCTGTACCATAAATTCTCTGAAGCATTGCTTTGTTGGAATCGCCTCTCCAGTATGCACCTGATGAGGAAATCAATTTGAATGCTTTGATGTTCTTTGTATTCATAAGGTGCGGACCTGCACAAAGGTCTACGAAATCACCCTGGTCGTAGAAGGAAATTTCCGCATCTTCCGGTAAATCCTGAATAAGCTCTACCTTATATGGCTCACCTTTTTCTTCCATAAATTTAATTGCTTCCGCTCTTGGAAGTGTGAATTTTGTAAGTTTTTTGCCTTCTTTAATGATTTTTTTCATTTCCGCTTCCAATTTATCGAGGTCTTCCCTTGAGAATGGTTCGTGGTCAAAATCATAATAGAAGCCTGTATCAATACTTGGTCCGATAGCTAATTTGGCTTCCGGGAACACTCTTTTTACTGCTTCTGCCAAAACGTGAGAAGCTGTATGACGAAGTGCACGTAACCCCTGTTCATCATTTGCTGTTAAAATCGCGAGTTCACAATCCGCATCAATTTCTGTACGAAGGTCCACAACTTCACCATTCACTACTGCCGCACAAGCTGCTCTGGCAAGACCTTCACTGATATCTAATGCAATGTCATAAACAGACATTTTCTGTGCATATTCTTTTACAGAACCATCTTTTAATGTAATTTTCATCTTTCTCTCTCCTTTTATCTCAAGATTGCTTAATCTATCTGACAGCAATCTTCTGTCTTACATTTACATTCTTTATCTTTTTTTCCTACACAAACTTTAAGTCCTTTACATAAACCTAAAATCATACCTACCAAAACACTGATAACTACTACCAATGCCAAGTCTTTTCTTGCCATAGTGACTTCGCCACCAAACATTTTTTCTTTTGCACTGACTACCTGTGTTTTCATTTCTTCAACATTCATCATAACCATTACCTCCAATATTTTATTTTTAGTATTTGCACTCCGTGAATTTTCTATAACATAAGAATTTCGTTCGTCAAATTCTTTCGCTAACAACAAAAAATCCCTTGTACTGCAAAACTACAATACAAGGGACGATTACTCGCGGTTCCACCCTAATTACTCTCTACGCCATAACGATTTACAAAAGTCACTTTAAAGACTATAACGGAGTCACCGGACCGGATTGGGGCCACTCAGAGTTAGTTTTCAGATAGTTCCCGTAAAGATGTTTCCAGCACGCATACGCGACATCTCTCTCTGGTACGTTCATCATTTCTTACTCTTCTCGTCAACGTGTTATTTGTATTCTAAGCTATATTATAGCAAAATTATTTATTTTTGCCACAACATTTTTTATATTTTTTACCGCTTCCGCATGGACATGGATCGTTTGGATAAACCTTGTCTTCCTTCACGATTGTTGTAGAAGATTTCTGTTCTTTGTATAAAGCTTTTCTTGTTTCTTCATCAAAGATGTCATTCCATTCTTCCAGTTCGTAAAGCCAGTCAGCACCTGCTGCCACCATATTTTTGTAAAGAAGTGCTTTATCAAATTTTAAAGAAACCTCTGTATCTTCTTCCATTTCATCGATAGGATTTGCTGTTACAAGACTGTCATTGATACCGTCTAAAAATCCTGTCATTGTCATAATATCTACGCCAAATTTTTCTGCAAGTTCTTTTACTGTTCCTTTTACTTCTGTATCAGGAGTTTTTAAAATAGTTGCATAAATTTCTTTTTCATCTTCAAAATATTTTACCCAAAGTCTCTGTAAATCGCCTTTGTTAGCTGTTTCAGAGTAAGCCATATCACGCCATTTTTTTAATAATGCCATATTTTTCACCTCATTAGTTTGTCTTTTCTCTAGGTAAGTATATACCAAAAGCCTTTTTCTGACAAGTCACACTTTTATTTTTACTTTTATAAAAAGATGTGCTATGCTTTTACCAGATGCAAAATATAGAATCAAAAAGCGAGGGAATTCACTTATGAAAGATAAACTGAAACGAATTGGAGCACTTGTCGGCGTCATATTACTTGCCGGGACAATTCTTGCGACTCTAGTACTGGCAATTCTTGGGTATACCTTCGAAAGCAAACTCTTTATGGGACTTATTGTTGCCGACATCTGTCTGCCAATTCTATTATGGGTTTACATCTGGTTATTTGGCAAGCTGACAGGTAAACACACAATGGCATCCTTTGATTTGATGCTGGATAAAAAAGAGTAAGTAATCACATTTTTTTATTATCAGACAACTTTGTAATAGTATATAACGCAAGAAAAGCAGTGTTCTTTCGACACTGCTTTTCACCAATTTATTCCAATCTAAACATTCCATTTTCATATGCTACATTAAAACAGAATTTTCCTCCGTCATTTGGAAACCCTTTTCCAGGTCCACCTATGTTTGTCCAAATACAAACTTCCATATTCATTAAAATCTTTTCATCTAATATCTCATAGCTTATTAGATTCAAGTAATCAATCTGAAATTCTCCATCTCTGTAATATGATGATGAATTTTCCCAATCCAGGATTCGTTCGACATTTCCATCTTTTATAACTCTCAATTCCCAATTGCCTATATCTACTTGAAAATCATAAATCTTTTCAAATTCCTGTTGTAATGTTTCTCCTGTAAATTCATATGCAATAAATTGTCCACTTTCATCCATTGGTTCAAAAATAATAAGCCTTTCTACACTGACTCCGGTACCATGACCACCCGCCATAATAAACGCCACTTCTTCTATGCCATCTTTATCAAAGTCCGCCTCATAAATCTTTCTACGTTCTCTCTGTTCACTCCATGAATAATCAAAATATGACTTTACTCCCTTATTATCCACAATAATACCTCTTGAATAATATTTTGAAGAACACGAGGCATTTGGGAGGGGTAAACTGCTAATTTCTCTCCAATTCGACAAATCAGTGTGCAACAATCAAATATCGTTGCTGTTACAGAATGTTTCCGTCTGGCTGCTGATGCGGTCAGGCGCTTTTTTGCCCAATCACACCAGCCCAACAAAGCGGTAGTAGATTTTAATGTCCTGGTGTCTTTGACCGTCTATGACGGTTCGTTCTCCAACTTCAATGCGGTCAATCAATTCCTCAATGATTTCCCGGTTCAGTTCCTGCAAGTCCAGATACTGCCGGATGGTTCCGGCCCACTGGTGGATATTGGCGATGTCCTGCTGGGCTTTCCGTTCCCCGGCTAACAGACTGTCCAGGCGTTCCGATTTCTGGATGCGTTCCTGCTCGTTCTTTTGAATCAGAACCGAGAAGGAATCGCCGCTGATTGCCCCCCTTACCTTATCTTCATAAAGTTTTGCGGTGATCTGTTCCAGCTCCTCCAAACGCCGCCGCAAACGGCTGATTTCCTGTCGGCTGTCCTCCTGTTGAGCGGCGCTTGCGGATTGGATGTGCTGTTTCAGCTTATCCAGTACAGCGGCTTCATCGGCTGCAACCGCTTTTCCATGCGCCCGGATTTCACTCAGCACCAGGTTTTTCAAGCTGATCTCAAAAATCCGGTGCCAGGAGCAGATGCTATGTCCGGTAGTGGCAAACCGGGAGCAGAAATAAGAAGTATAGTGCTTGACAGTGCCATTTTTCCGGCGCTGTGTTTCGCGGGCGGCAACCAGAGGATGCCCGCAGTCCGCGCAGACCAGCTTTCCGGTAAACAGAGATGCTTGGGGCGGCGTATTGTTAGCGGAAATCTGTTTCGCCGCCTGATTGATTTTCTGGACAGCCTCCCACAGCTCCGGCCCGATAATTGCCTCGTGCGCGCCCTCATGGGAAATCCATTCCGATTCCGGTTTCCTTATCATGGTCTTATCCTTATAGGAACGGGAACCGGTGCAGTTCTGTGTGAGCGTACCGGCATAAACATCATCGTTCAGAAGGCTTCGGACGGTTGCGTAAGCCCACAGCCGGGAATACTTGCAGCTGCCATTTCCGTAATGGATCGCCCAGTACCAGCGGGGAGAGAGAATCCCTTTCTCATTCAGGGCGGCGGCGATTTTCCCATAGGCCATGCCGGACTGACGCATCTGGAATATCTGCCGCACAACAGCGGCGGATTCCCCGTCAATGACCAGCTTGTGTCTGTCCTCCTCGCTCTTGCGGTATCCGTAGGGAGCGTAGGCGGCAAGATACTGGCCGCTTTTCTTCTTGGCATGAAGCACCGACTTGACCTTGCTGGACAGGTCCTTGAGATGGTAGTCATTCATCAGACTGCGGAAGTGCAGCATATCGGTGTTGTCCCCCTCGCTGTCCAGGCAGTCCAGAACCGATACGAACCGGCATCCGAGGGACGGGAAAATGACATCCGTATAACGGCCCACCTCCACAAAATCCCTGCCTAAACGGGAAAGGTCCTTTACCAGAATCAGGTTAATCAGGCCATGCCTTGCGTCCTCCAGCATTTCCAAAAATCCGGGCCGCTGAAAATTGCCGCCGCTGTACCCATCGTCCTGATAGGTCTTGACCTCGATCCAGCCGTTGAGCATGACGAATTTGGAGAGGATTTCATATTGGTTCTCAATGCTCACCGATTCATCGCTGGGGATATAGCCCTTCGCTTTTGCGGAATTGGAGGCGTCATCCACACTCAGGCGGCAGTAGATACCGACTTTATATTGCTTCGCCATAATCCTGCCCCCTTTCCTGTGCCAGCGCCCCGTCCACATTCCCGACATAGCGGTAGTAGACCTTGACCTCACAAATCCGCTGCCCGTTGACCTTCTGGGTATCGCCAACCTCGATCCGGTCTACCAGTTCAAAGAGAATGGTTTCGTCCAGTTCCGAGATTTCGGTATAGCGCCGGATAATTTCCAGCCAGCGGTCGGTATCCACCTGGTTTTCCAGGTGCGCCCGGACTTTCCTTTCCAGTTCCGGGACTGCCTCCGCCTTTTCTGCCCGTTCCGCTTCATATTTCTGCATCAGGGTCTGAAATACCGTCTGCGGGATGGAGCCGGTGCATTTGTCCTCGTAGAGATTCTGCATCAGGCGCTCCAAATCGGAAATACGGGCTAAGGAGGATTTTAATTCCTGCTCATAGGAGAAAAGCCGGGTGTGGGATTCCTTCTCCTTCAGCCGGAGAATCTCGCCCATCAGCCGGTCCGGGTCATATTCCGCAAAGCGGGCCTTTTCCCGGATGTCCTCCAATACCAGCTGGGTCAGCACCGTTTCATAGATGGTGTGGATGGTACACGCGCCCCTTCCGCTGCGGGAGTAGTTGCCGCAGATGAAAGAGCTGTACCGTCCCGGCCTGCCATCCTTATAGGTGAATTTTTCGATGTGGTTCCGCATTTTGAAACCGCAGTCGGCGCAGTACACAAGTCCGGTGAAGATGCTCTTGCAGCCATCGGACGGGGCGCTTTTCCGCACTTTCTTTTTGCCGATACTGGCTACGGTATCCCACAGTTCCCGCGAAATAATGGCCTCGTGGGTCCCCTCCACCCGAATCCACTCGTCCTCCGATTTATTGACGAGCTTGCGGGATTTATAGGAGAGTGTGCCGCTTTTGCCCTGTACCATGTTCCCGATGTAGACCTCGTTGCGGACCATGTTTTTAACCGTCTGGTCAGCCCATTTGTGGTTGACCCTGCGGGGGTCGCTCTGGCCCTTGCGCTGGTAGTACAGCACACCGGGCGGCTGAATCCCTTCTTCATTGAGCGCCACCGCGATGGCGTGAAATCCCATGCCTGATGCCCGCATTTCAAAGATACGGCGCACAACCGGCGCGGTTTCCTCGTCAATCACCAGATGGTGCTTATCCAGCGGGTCGCGCCGGTAGCCATAGGCGGGGTAGGTCCCCATGAATTTTCCGTTTTCGGCACAGGCTCTCTTGACCGCCTTGACCTTCTTGCTGGTGTCCCGGCTGTAAAATTCATTAAATAAGTTCAAAAAGCACATGACATCGGTGCTTCCGTTGTCGCTCATGGTGTCAATGCCGTTGTTCAGCGCGATGAACCGGCACCCAAGAGAGGGGAACAGGTAATCCGTATATTGCCCAAATTCGATGTAGTTGCGGCCAAAACGGGAAAGGTCCTTCACCAGAATCACATTGATCCGTTTTGCCTTTGCGTCCTCGATTAACCGCCTGACGCCTGGGCGGTTGAAGTTCGTGCCGGAGTATCCGTCGTCGATATAGACATCGACCTCATTCCAGCCGCGCTGCCTGACATAGTTTTGAAGCAGCAGCTTCTGGTTCTCAATGCTGACCGATTCCCCGTCACGTTCATCGTCGTTGCTTAACCGGCAGTAGATGCCCACGTTGTATGTTGTATCCATCATCTTTCTTTTACCTCCCGACCATCTCAGAATCCATACCTCGTGCGGCAAAATGGCTCCGCAGGTTTTACCCTGCATGAATATCTTACCGGAGAATCCACCGCCGCGCAATGATACGGCAGGCCGCGAGGCTTTCTGTTATTTGGAACCGCTGGCAGCTGGAATGGCTTCCGACATGGCGCGTCTGACTGCCAGCTGTTCCAGCGTCTTTCCCAGGTCCTTTTCTCCCGAAAAAAAGCTGGTGACGCGATAAATTGTTTTCCCGATCCGCACCTCTTTGTAGGAGCTTGTCGGGGTTGTCTGTTTGGTCATAAAGACGCACCTCCGTTCAAAAATTGTTTTTACTCTATGGTTAAAAAGCAGCCGTATCGAAAGATAAGGGCGGCGGTTGCCGCTGGATACCGTCCGGTACGGCTGCTGCAATTCTGTTTGGATGGTTCGTCATATTTGCCACACCCCCTGACGATGGGGACATAACAGGCCGCTCCCGGCAGAGCTGTCATAACTCCGCAGCGCCGTTTTACTCGTGCGCCGCAGGGTTCCCCCCAAGTCTTTGGCGGGCCGTGAGGAAGTATCTTTAAGCCCCCGCACCATCATCGCGCCCGGAACGCCATCTCCGGGTTTAAGGCTGGACGTAGATCGCTCGGATTGCCTGTCTGTCATCACCTCCTGCAAGCAACCGTCCTGGCGGCGCGCCTTTTCCGCTTCGATACGGGTTATGTACCTGTTATGCCGTATATTCAGTTGTCAAGCTGCAATGAGGGGCAAGAGGACTTGTCCCTTCAATGTGTAGGCATTGGGAAAGGCGATTTGTTAAGCCTTTTTCAAAAAAATCTTGATTTTATTTATTCGCTGTGTGATTGCACTCCGGGAACAGTTCCACAGCCTTGCGACATCGGCCTGCCGGTATCCGTCCACAATGAGCAGGGTCAGCAGTTCCAGATCGTCCTCCGGCAATTTGCAGAGCCGCCGGTACAGCAGTTCATCCTCCAGGGAGGACAGCCAGCCAAACCGCCGGGAATCCACATCGCCGGTGTCCCAGGTGCAGGACAGGGATTCAAATTTTCGGAACAGGCAGGACTGCTCGCTCTCGTCCTCACACTGTTCGCTGGGAAGGGCCTGTACGCGGTTCTGATAGGTCCGCTGGCTGCAAAACCAGGTCCAGTCATATTCCTTCATGGCCGCGATCTGCCTATCGTCCATACCGGCTGCGCGGTATTCCTGTTCCAGCCGGGTCCATTCTGCATCAAACTTCCTTTTCTCATATCCATAGTGAAAGCCCATAGTTTTCCTCCATTTCGATTCAGGCGTGGTTGACGGGTGAATCGAATGGAGGTGGGGACCGGCAGCGGTACACATCGGGAGGTTTCCCTAAAAATCGACAATAAGAAACGCCAGCTTCTCGCAATGAGAAACTGGCGCAACAAAAAACACCATGATTATGCTGATTTATATGGATTGATAATACTGATAGATAACTATAATATCCCGGAGGAGGGCCTATGCTTTTTTTAATTGATATATGTCATAGCTATTACAAATGAATATTGCAGACATGGCGGTATCCTCCTATACACCGCCCATGCTGATTGCTGAGGGTCATCTGGAGGTCTGCTTTTTAGCAAAAAGAAACGGCGGCCTTGATTGAACCGCCGTATCCGTCAGTGATACAGGAAAGCGCACGAAATCCTCTGCCCGTCAGCGGTTTTTTTCTTTTCCCCGCTGTGGAGGCAGATGTTTGGATATGTAGGCTCGTTTCATTCCACAAAGAACAGAACCCGCCGGATCAGCTCCGGGATATTGACCGGGGCGGTGATATAGTCGTTCACGCCCTCATGCCGGTATTCATATTCCGTGGCAAGGTCGTTGTTCTCGGTGAGGATAAAGAACGGAAGAAGCCGGACAGGGGGATTCTTCATTTGGAACATCCCCGCCACCCGCCGCAGCGTATGAAACAACTCCATTGCTGTGCCGTCCGGCAGTTCCACATCGCACAAGATCAGGTCTATTTCCTTATCCTCAAAAATCCGGCGCTTGGCCTCCCCAATCGAGGAAACCAGAATCAGGTCAAAGCCCTTTTGCAGCATGGCAGCCCGCAGCACTTCAGCGCTGGTATCTTCCACATGGACAAAGAGCAGCTTGTGAAAAGTCGGGGCCTTTTCGCCGGATAACTGCCGGTAAGCGTATTCCACCAGCTTATCTTGCAGCAATAGCCCTTTCATTTTGTCCATGCACAGCGTCGCGCCCCGGCGCATAGCCTCTTGTTCGTAGTCGTCCCTGTCATGGCAGGACGCCAGAATAAAAGGCAGCTCCTTGTCTGCGGCCCGCACCTCGTCCAGAAAGTCCATGCCGGAACCGTCCGGCAGGTCGAGATCACAGCAGACCACCAGCGGCATTTCCTCTTGGATGGCGGCCCGCGCTTCTTTCAGCGTACAAGCCGTTTTCACCGGGTAGCCCCGGTGCTGTAAGTATTTTTGCAGACACCATGTATAGGTGTCGCTGTCGTCGATCAGCAGTATCTTTTTCATGTGTCCTCACCCCCAATATTGATTTACCACAAGCATAAACTACAAATGTTACACAAATGTCCGAGGTGCCTTTGATTTCGACAGAAAAACAGGCTGAATTGTTACAACGCTCGGACATTTCAAAAATTTTTTTGAGAAATGGCGAAAAAGCGGGGCAGCACACGCCGCCCCGCCAATCCCATACGGTTATTCCATCGTCCTGATTTGCTCAACAAGAGATTGCTTTTTCAGATTTCCAGTTGTGTAAGAAATCAAGGCGAATTGCACAATCAGCAGGATTGCTAAATATATCAATACGATCAGCCACGGAAATGAATAGTAAAAGTATGGATTCATCGTTTTCACAACTACCTGTACGGATAGGAAACCCAGTCCAGTCCCCAAAATCAATGTTACCAGCGTAGCAAAAACTGAATAAATTAGCCCCTCATAGCACAGCATTTTGATAAGCTGCTTTTTACTCAAACCAATCGCCTGTAACATTCCAATTTCCTGCCTGCGGGACAGAAAGTTTGTGATTGTCGTATTGACAAGGTTGATTAAAGAAAAGCACACAACAATAACAGCCACGATCAACAATACCCCGAAAGAAAGTTGCTGAAGTCCGCTATAATAAGTGATACTTTCCTTTATAGTTTCCATAACCAAATCGCTATTTCCGTCTATCAGTTGATTTAATGCAGCTTCAACCGTATCAAATTTTTCCATATCGGTAATTACGGAAATCGTACCGGTGCAATCTATCCCGGTCGCTTCATTCATAAGCTGTTCTGGAAGCGCAAAGCATTTTGAGAAGCCGGAGTAAGAATATTCGTTTACAATGCCCATGACGGTATAGGTCTTTGTGCGAATTTGGCCGGATTCGGTTTTATAGTTCACTTCGACGGTATCACCCAACGCAGCCTCAATATCATAGAGATCGGCACGCTCTTGAAGCAAGACAATTCCATTGCCTGCCACCAGTTCATCATAATCAATCGTGCCTGCAATTCGTTCTTTCTCTAAATTCTGCTGCTCATCCCGGCAAAAGCCCTGAATCCATTTTCCAGAATTACCATTTACAAGATATTCTGCGTCTGTGTAATACCAGCGCTTGATTCCTGTAACCCCATCAATAGATTCTACTGCATTTACAAAATCGGCATTTAGAAAATTCTTTTGCTGTAATCCAGACAAAGAAATACCGGCGGTGTCCCACGATTGATTTGCGTTGAGCTGAATGTTAAATTCACCGACAGGGAAAGCCCTGCCTCTTGCCTCTGCAACGCCATCATAGGAAACTAACATTGTCGAAATCAATACAACCAATACTCCGCCGAGTGAAAGAGAAAGTATTGTTAAAGTGGACTTTGCCTTTTGTCTGGACAGATTCATTTTAGCAAGTGAAGCAGGCGTTATTTTACGGTGCAACACGGAACTTTCTTTCATTTTCCCCTGATAATCGGAATATCGCAATGCTTCCAGCGGAGATACTGCCGCAGCTCTTTTTACAGGAGTATGAATGGCAATCATCACAATAATAAATGCAAAAAGGCCAACCCCGACCGTCACACATAAAGTAGTCAGCCAGTACCAACCGGCAGGAATCAGGAAGTACCCAATCACATTTCCAATAACCAGACCAATCGGGATAGCAATGGCAGCAAGTAATTTTCCCTCGCGGTAAACCATCTTTTTGATCTGTCGTTTTGTAGTTCCGATTGTGCGAAGCTGTCCATAGTTACGGATACTGCTTGCTACTGAAATATAAAAAATCGAATAGATCACAATGCCGGAACCAATGAAAGTTACAAAACCAA
>ERZ1032130.156-NODE-156-length-20934-cov-6.426601_pt1 | contig 20934 bp, 18 predicted proteins | sample MGYA00517879_ERZ1032130 | MGnify/ENA primary metagenome ERZ1032130 (study PRJEB33719, sample SAMN04262597) | wastewater metagenome | biome: rural village; feature: animal feces; material: feces | host: Bos taurus | place: El Salvador | collected 2012-01-31 ...
TCCTATGCGGAAATAGCCGCGGAGTTTAACAAGTCGGAAAGCTGGGCAAAGGTCAGATGTTGATAGAAAGGATGGAAAAATATCGATGAAAAAAGAATTAATTACCTGTGATGTTATTCAGGATTTATTACCATTATATGAAGATGAGTGCTGTAGTGAAGAATCAAAAAAAATTGTGGAAAACCATCTTAAAGAATGTGAAAGTTGTAGAAAAAAGAGCCAACTGTTTGCAAAAAATATGCCCAAACTTAATGATGAAGAAGATGTGGCTGAGGTAAAAGCCATTAAGAAGGGTGCGGGTAAAATTAAGAGGATTAGAGCAATAGGAATTGCGGCGCTTGTTTTGGCAATTTTGGTGGCTTGTATAGCGATTCCTGTGCAAAACTACCGAAATGGACAGGGGCTTCCATTTGAAAGCAGTAAGGAATTGAATATAGCCAAGGAATTTTTGTGTGCGCTTGAGGATAGGGATTATGAGATGGCGTATACATATTTTGATATAAAGGGAAATTATAACAACTTGATTTTGCATCAAACAGAAGAAGTTTCACCGGAAGGGTTTAAAAAGATAACTGAGAATGGTTTTGAGTGGTATGACAAGGTTTGTAAAGAAGCATTCATTGAAAATATGTTAGCTGCGGAGGCAATGGATGAAATGGTGGCTTCTTTTGCGGGCTGCAACATTCAAAAATTAGATGATGAGTGGCAAATGGATTTTGAAGCAAAGACTACCTCGGGACAAGATATTGTGGTAAACTTTATAGTAAGTGAAAACGGAATCAGCAGTTTTTCCCACGATATTGACAGTACAATAGGTTATGATATGTTCGGAAATTCTGTTTTGGATGAAAAACTTGAGGTAAAAAGTATATGTCTTGACCGCTTCTATCGTATGCCTACTATCAATGAAACAATTATAGGGCTTTTATATGAGGGAACGGACTTTAAGTGGCAAAAGCTGTTTGAGTAAATAAATAATGGTGTAACACTACGTAAAAATAAGGAGAATCTTTATGATTAGACCGGAGAATGGAAATCGAATTTCAAAAATTGATACGTACTTAAACTGTGCTGAAACCTTTGCTTATCGAAGTACATGCAAAAAAAGAAAATATGGTGCAGTGATTGTAAAGGACGATGTTGTTATTTCCACCGGTTACAATGGTTCTCCGAGAGGGTTTGAGAATTGTTGTGATATTGGAAAATGCCCCAGAATGGAACGTGATATGCATCAGGGCGAAGGCTATGGAATTTGTCGCGGAATTCATGCGGAAGCCAATGCACTTCTTAATTGTTCAAGCCAGCAGACTATTGGTGCTGATTTATATTTGTCCAGAATTAATCCGCAAAATAATTCCATTCATAAGGCGAAACCATGCCCGTTGTGTGCGCGAAGTATTATTCAGGCAGGCATTAATAATGTGATTTTGCGTGTGGGTGAAGGGGCAGATAACTATATTGTTATTCCGGCAAAGGAACTGGAATGGTATCAGAAGGTAGAGGAATAGACTATGTCGGATACAAAAGAAATATTGAAAAAAGTTGATAGATTGATTAAAGCTCATAAGCAAGGCTTATTAGGCGGCGAAAAAATGCCTGAGGATGAGAATCCGGGTTTAGATAAATCATCTAAAGAGAATCTTATGTATTTTACTTTACCGATGTCTTTATATATAAAGTTTACCGATAGAGAAAATATTACTGTGGCACCTGACACGCACGTTGTACAAGCCAGTATTAAACTCGGTGTCATTTCGGAAAGCGAAAGCTCGCAATCAAATGTAAAGGAGATTGTTGTTTCCAGGTGGGAAGAACTTTTGAAAGGTACGGATTTGAAACCTATAGATGTGCATACACCGATGTGGCTTTGGAGTAGGGGAAAGTTTTCAGTGGAGATATAATTTTTGATGAAAAGTAATAATGAGAAACACTTGAAAACTTAAATATGTTTGCTATAATATAATTATAAAAGGCAATCGCCACAGAGTGGTTGACCTCGTTAGGAATAAGTAAAACCTTCCCTATCCGATCAAAGTACAGGGAGGGTTTTTGCTATATTAGTGACAAATCAAAAAAATGAATGTCAGTAATGCTAAAAGGAACATTCCAAAAGACATTAAATCTTTGAAATCAAATTTCTTTTTCATAAGCAACACCTCCATTCTATGAAGAATAGAGGTCAACCGCCCTGTATCACGATTGCCTAGTAGCGACAATTGCTACTATAAATATTATACCACGCCACCAGGTCGAACACAAGTTCTATAATAACAAAATATATTAATAGTTATTTGTTAAAAAGAGGTATGTCATGAACAACGTCAACAAAACCCTATATATCCCCTTATACGGAAAAGCATATGTCAGCAAAAAAGGGATTATTCTGGAAGATAAAAAAGCGGAAGAAATATGGGAAAAAGAAGGCTTTGACTTAAAAGGAAAATCGAAGTCCAAGTATCTTGCGTACTATATAGGCATACGATCTAAAGTGTTTGATAATTGGATCAAAGAGCGTATGGAAGAAGACAAAGATGTGATTGTTTTACATATCGGATGTGGTATGGACAGTAGAGTTTTAAGAGTCGGTACAAAAAAAGTCATGTGGTATGATGTGGATTTTCCGGATGTGATTGCGGAGAGAAAGAGATATTATAATGAAACAGAAAATTATAAGATGATTGCTTCAGATGCAAGACAAACTCAGTGGCTTCAAGGTTTGCCGAAAGAGAAAAAAGCGATTATTGTTTTGGAAGGTATCAGTATGTATTTTCAGTTAGACGAACTGAAATCCTTGCTAAAGAGTTTACGGGAGCATTTTGCAAAGGTGCAAATTTTAATGGATTGTTATACCACCTTTGCGGCAAAAGCCTCTAAGTATAAAAATCCTATAAATGATGTAGGGGTCACAGTTGTTTATGGTTTGGATGAACCTAAAATATTGGAGGAAGGAACAGGGCTTTCTTTTATCAAAAAATATGAAATGACACCGGAAGCTATGGTAGATGAACTTTCGGGCGTGGAAAAAACGATTTTCAAAAATGTGTATGGTGGAAAGATTTCTAAGAAAATGTATAGACTATATGAGTTCGAGGGTATATAATAGAATAAAGCCAACTGAAAGGAAAAAATATGGTAAGTACAATTTCATTTTTAGCAATGATAGTAACACTTTGTATATGTTTGATTGTTCCGATTGCGGCGCTCGTTATATACGCGGTAAAAAATAAGGGAAAAGGCGTATGGCTTGCGTGGTTACTTGGGGCAGCAGGATTCTTTGTAATGCAGATTATTATAAGGTCTCCGATTTTATCACTGCTTTCTTTGACAGAGGGCTTCGTGAAATTTGCAAATGAATACTATGTGGTATATGTTTTGATATTGGCATTTACAGCGGCGCTTTTTGAAGTGGTTGCGAGATTTTTTGTAGCATTGATTTTGAAGAAAAAAGGGTGTTACGAAGTGGCGTTCGGAGCGGGCCTTGGCCACGGTGGAATCGAGGCAATGTTCCTTATCGGAATGACCTATATAAATAATCTTTTGTACAGTGCGATGATTAATTCCGGTACATATGATGCAATGGTGGAACAAACAGCCCAAATGGGTGTGGATGTAAGTAGCCTTGTTGCGGCAAAAGCGGCGCTCATAGAGACTTCTCCGGCTATGTTTCTTTTGGCAGGTTATGAAAGAATCCTGACTATGATTTTGCATATAGCAATGACGGTTTTGGTATTCTATTTTGTCTATAAAAAGAAGAGCGCCATAGGCATTGTTTTGTGTCTTTTGATTCACACGCTGATTGACTTTGTACCGGCATTCCTTGTGGGTATCTTATCAGCCAATATGGCTTACATCGTTACATACACATTCTTAACAGTTATGGCGATTGTGGGAATTATCGTTTTGGTTGTAATTAAGAAAAAGTGGAAGAAGAATTCATAGTGAAATTAAAGAAAAACTCTTACGTAGTCGATTTGCTCGAAAATGTAAGAGTTTTCTTTATATGTGTTATGTGAGGTTTTGCAAAATATTATTTCGGTATACCGGTAATCATAGGGATTTGTTAAATATTATCCGGACACGCCTGTAATCCAAGAGGATTTAGGTTGCATCATAATGTCATATTGTTTACCGGCATATTGGAATGAAATGTTTTCCTGATTATCGGCTACATTGAAAACTACAATAGCAGTTTCCTCTTCGTATTTTCTTGCAAATGCAAACTGTTCATTTTTAACAAATACTTTTTCGTAATTACCATATTTGAGTGCCTTGGATTTGCATCTGGTATCTGCTAACTTTTTAATATGACCTATTAAATCCATATTCGAGTTCCGGTAATTTGTTAGGTTAAGGGAAGGCCTTATGGCATCGTCTGTGGTTGCACCGCACCCTTTTTCACCTTTAATTCCCCATTCACTGCCATAGTAAATGGAAGGTGTACCGGGTATGGTAAACAAAAGAGTGTAGACGTTTTTAAGGTCTCTTTTGTCCTTCAAAAGGCTGGCGATACGATTTACGTCGTGGTTATCCACGAAGTTATATAAGTACAAATGTGAGTAAATACCACCCTGACCAAACTCCCTATCCAGTGAATATGCAATTTCAAAGTAGTTTTTATCGTTGTGGCTGGAGTAAATACCTTTCCAACATTCATAATTGGTTACAGAATGGAGCATATCCTCATTTGCCCAGTCTCTGTAATCACCGTGGATGATTTCGCCCATCAGCCAGAAGTCTTCTTTTACGGCAGTGGTTTCTCTACGAAGAAGTTTGAAAAAGTCTTTGTCCACACAGTCCGCTGCGTCCAGACGCAGACCGTCGATTCCAAGATCCTCAATCCACATTTTTACTGCGCCGATAAGATGGTCGCAAACCGCTTTGTTTTTCAGATTCAGTTTAACAAGGTCGGCATTTCCTTCCCACATATCGTAGGAAAATCCATCGCCAAGGGGGCTCTTTTGAGAAAAGTTAAGGCCCGAAAACCAATCTTTGTATTCTGAATCCCAAAGTTTATGTTGTACATCATTAAAAGCCCAGAAGCCCCGGCCGACATGATTGAAAACGCCATCTAATACAACCCTGATTCCATTTTTATGAAGTGCATCAAATACGTTTTTAAAGTCTTCTTTGCTTCCAAGACGACTGTCCGTAAGATAGTAAGTGGAAGTATCGTAGCCGTGTGCAATGGACTCAAAAATAGGTCCAAAATAGATTGCATTTACGCCCAGTTCTTTCAGGTGTGGTATCCATTCTAAAACCTTTAAAATCCGCACATCCGCAGTTTTCTCGCCTTCGTTATATTTTGGTGCTTTGCAAAAGCCTAAGGGATAAATATGGTAAAATATCGCCTCATTCACCCAGTTTATATTCATAAACTACCTCCTTATTTTCGACACTTAATCGTCAGTAGTTAATTTATTGACTACCGTCGATTTATTTACTAGAATAAGTTTAAACATAAAAAGTGGCAAAAAACCACCGACAATATGTGACCCGTGTTGTTTATCCGACACTTTCGTAAAAATGTCGAAAAAAGGAGTATGTATGGATTTAAGAGTAGAGAGAACCAAACGAAATATTAAAGAAGCATTTTTAAAACTGAGAATCGAAAAGCCGCTGGAGAAAATTACAGTAAAAGAACTGGCTGAGCTTGCATTTATCAATAAGGCTACTTTCTATTCTCATTACAAGGATATATATGACTTGTCCGAACAGTTGGAAAATGAGATAGTGGATTCTATTATTGAAAAACTTCCTTCTTCGGAAAAATTACTATTTAATCCGAGGGAAAATGCAAGACAGATGGCATTGGCAATCTCTTCGCAGCAGGAAATAATTGATACGCTTTTCTCGGGAAACAGAGCGGCTTTTTTGGAGCATAAGCTGGAGGTAAATTTGGGAAGAACAATATGTGATCATTATCCTGAACTTAAGGAAGATTTACAGGGAAAAATAATTCTGTCTATGCTTGTTCATGGTGGTTTTTATATTTTCAATCAATACGGGGAGAAGTACGATGTGAAAGAAATTATTAAGACAGTTGGCGATATCAATGAATGTCTTGTAGAAAACTTTATAAAGGTATCCCCAGAACAATAATAAAAAATCTTGCATTTTTGATGTATTTCATCAGTTATGCAAGATTTTTATTTTGTTCTATTCTATTATAGGGAAGGTAATGACTATTTTAAATAAATCGCCATCCAACTGAATGCTGAAATCGCCGTTTTGCAGGCGTGTGAGGCTTTCTGCAATGGATAAACCAAGACCACTGCCTTCCGTATTTCTGGATTTGTCACCGCGGACAAATCGCTCCATCAAATCATTTGCTGACATATCCAGTTCTGTGGCTGAAATGTTTTTAAAGGATATCATTGCCTTATCATTATCTTTTTCAAGAAGAAGGTAAACTCTGGTGTTAGGAAGGGCATATTTGTAAATGTTGTTCATCAGGTTGTCGAACACTCTATAAATACGTTGTCCGTCTGCCATAATCCGGATGGATTCTTCCGGTTTTCTCATAATCAGTTCCAGATTGTTTTCTTTAAGGCGTTCTGTATATTCACCGGCAATCTGTTCCAGTAAAACATCAATTTTCATTGGTTGCATATCGAGTTTTAAAACTCCTGAAGATGCCTTAGAAGCATCCACTAAATCTACAACCAGTTTTTTGAGCCTGTCGGAATTTTTAGAAATAACCTGAATATATTCTTTGGCAGTCTCATTTTGTAAATCTTCTTTGTTCAGTAAATCTACATAGTTGATAATGGATGTAAGCGGTGTTTTAATATCGTGGGAAACGTTGGTAATGAGTTCTGTTTTAAAACGTTCACTCTTCATTTTATCTTCTACAGCAGAGGAAATACCGAGTTTAATACTGTTTAAATTTTCGCCCTGTTTTTTGAAGGTACTTAGGAAGTATTTTGTATCCACTGTAGCAGTCATATCACCTGAAGCAATCTTTTTACCGGTTTCTTCCAGTTTATAAAGCATATAAGCTACATAAAAAATAATCGGAATAAACAGTAATTTTTCAAATATAAATAAAACAATAATATCATCAAGACCACACACGATTAAAAAGCAGAGTTCAAATATACAAAATAGTGTAATGGCAAAAATTACTTGCCATAAAACCGGTATATAAGATATTACTTTAATAAACAACTTTAATAACTTCTTAATGAGTAGGTAGATGCCTCTTAAAATGGTGAATACGAGGGTCGTTTTTAAAAAACTCTTACAGCGTAATCTGGTGGCAACACTCATACATACCAGTAGCAAAATAGTGGTATCAAAAAGAACCATAAATATTGCCCAGATAGCCATTGACATTGAGAAAATACTGATGCTGTCCAATATCCAGATTTCACCAATACCCATCATTATAAGAGCGGCAATAATAAATTCCAAAAAGATTTTATCAAACCATGAAAGTCTCGGATTCACAGTGCTTTCGTGGTAACCTGCGGCGCACATCAAAAATATAAAGGAAACGACGGTTGCAAAGGCACCTACAATGCAAATCAGAATAACTATAAAACGTAAATTATAAATAATATATACAAAGTCATTCAGAATAGAGAATTGGTCTTCGTGTTGTAAATGACCATCGACAAAACACTCAATTGTGTACACTCTTGTCTGTATTTGTGATACAACAATGCCTTCTGTCTCATCAATTACTTTATACTCTTCGGGATACCTGAATTCCTGACTAAGTCGGTATATATAACTTCCGTCGGATGATTTAAAGTTATTTAAAATTATAGAACCATTATCGTTTATAATACGGAACCGGAAATTTGTATTATTAAATATAGTTACTTCCTTGTCGCCCAAAAGACATAAATTCAATACATCAGAGCTGTAATTTCTGATAACCTGATAATACAGACTGTCTCGCATAGAGTTTATGGCTGCATCTTTGGATGAGTCAAACGCACGAAAAGATGTCAGAAAAATAATGCAGATAAAAGAAAAAACAGTGATAAAGCAGGATATTACAAATACAAAGCCGCTAAAAAATTTGGCGATGAAGTTCCCTTTTACAGATTTTGCATTTTTCATAAACTATTCTCCTTTTCCATTTTGTAGCCCTGTCCCCAGACTACCTTTAAGTAGCGTGGTTCGGCCGGATTGATTTCTATTTTTTCACGTAAATGTCTGATGTGTACGGCGACGGTATTTTCTGCACCGTAGCTGGCTTCTTTCCAGACGCGGTTGTAGATGTCCTTTGGCGAGAATACCTGTCCGGGATTTTGCATAAAAAGCTTTAAAATTTCAAACTCGGTAGGAGTCAGATTTGCTTTTTCACCATCAATTAAAACCATTTTTTCATTATCATCCAGTTCGATACCGCCGATAGTGATTCGGTCCGGTTTTACCTGACTTCCTCCAAGAAGCATATATCTTCTAAGCTGGGATTTTACCCTTGCTAAAATTTCCACAGGGTTAAAAGGCTTTGTTACATAGTCATCTGCACCGATGTTAAGCCCCAAAATCTTGTCGGTATCTTCACTTTTTGCCGTCAACAGTATGACCGGAACATTACTGAATTCACGAATTTTTGACATGGCCGTAATGCCGTCCATCTTTGGCATCATAATGTCCATAAGTACTAATTGAATTTCATTGTTCTGAATGCAGTCAATGGCTTCCTGACCGTTAAAAGCCTCGAAAACCTGATAGCCTTCGCTGGATAAATAAATATGTAAAGCGGACACAATGTCCTTCTCATCATCGCAAACTAAAATATTGTACATAATGTCTTCCTCCTAAGTCTGTTACCTACCTTATAAAAAATGATAACGTATTAAGTTTTAAAATAAAATTAGGGAATTTATTAAGTTTTCTTTAATAATAGCACATTCGTTAGGAAATGTATTTGGAAATTTTGTTTAAGGTTGTGTTGAGTGGTTTAAAAAGTGCAAGACAAATGCAGAAATTGCCTACGCAGTGGAGAAGGTCATAAGGAATTCCGGCAATAAAATAATTGAATGCAGTTGTTATGCCACCGATAAAAAGATATGGTATCGCTGTAAGAGCGCCAAAAAACAGCCCGAAAAGGCCGGACAAAACAGAAAAGAATAGAGGAGATGTCTGTTTACGGAAAGCGTATGTTAAAAGGGACAGCAGAGGCCAGATATAAAGATAGGAAACCCACCATGTACCAAAGCCGTATAAAAGTCCTTCCACAATGACAAAAACAATAATTGCATAAATAACCTTTGGACCTAAAAAGAGAGTGTACAAAATAATTAGCAAGCTGACAGACTCAATGTTTGGCAGTAAAGACATAGCGTATTTAAAGGCAGTCATAGTAGCTACCATAACGCCCATTACCGCAATATCTTTCATTGTCAGTCTTCTGTTTTGTACACTCTTTTTGTTCATGGTTTTTAAGTCCTTTTTATGAGAAACATTGTTTGCTTAAAAATGTTTATTGTGCAGGTGTGTAAACAATGCTGAAATCATCGCCGTCATTTACAGGCTGTTCAGAAATACCATAGTTACAGTATTCGTCATTTACATAGAAAGACCAGTACGCACCGTCTAAAGTATAGTCTGCGCGAACGCCGTTTACAGTGTCAACCATAAGACCATATTCAGATTCTGTTCCACTGTATGTAAGACCATCCTCTTTCAGTTCGTCCATAAGCTCCTGTAAAACAAGAGCATCTGTTTTGGCGTCATAGGTTGTTTCTTCGCCGTCTTCTGCTACAACAGATAAGGAAACGGTCTTGCTTCCCTCTGTAGTTTTTGGACCAAAAACTGACCATAAAACTAAGAATAAACCGACAAGGACAGCTAAAATGCTGATACCAAGAATCAGCTTACCTTTTCCTTTCTTTTGCACATTTTGATTGTTTGTTTCTGACATATTTTTTTCCTCCGTTCTTAAGGCTTTTTGCCTCTAAAATAAAAAATCCTTTTGCCGGTAATTCAAGGCAAAAGGGCAGGATGGGGCATAAAAATTGTATGCCTTGTACCTAACCAATTCCTCGTGGCTTTTGCGTACATATTTCTTAGGCAGGTCTTCTGACTTAACATCATCACACTTACAGCCTTCCCGGATAATTCCAGTGACATTTTGCAAGCATTCCGTTTTCACAGCGACGAGATCGTACAGGACTTACACCTGTTTCCCTTTTCACCAAAGCGACCAAACCGGTCCTTTGACACCTAAAAAACTAAGCAGTATTCAATTACCGTAGACAAGTTTACCATTCCTTTCATAAAAATGCAAGGTTAGTACTGTATATGGAAAGCAAATTGTGATAAAATAGACTAAATATAGATATTTTTATAGTGGGGTCAAATGCCCTGTGAAGATAGAATGAAGAAGGAATCAAAATGAACGAAAAAGTTTTACAGGTATTAGAATACAATAAAATAATCCAGATGCTGGAAAATAAGGCGTCTTCACCCCTTGGAAAAGAGATGGCACTTGCCTTAAAGCCAAGCTGTGATTTGGATGAAATCAATAGAGCGCAGGAAGAAACGACGGCTGCTTTTTCCCGAATTGTGACGAAGGGAAATACTTCTTTCGGTAATAATAAAGACATTGGTTTTTCTTTAAAATCGCTGGGAATCGGCAGTACATTGTCAGTTTCGGAGCTTCTTAAAATTGCGGCTTTTTTGGAAAATGTCAGCCGTATCAAGACTTACGGAAAAAAAGAAAAGGACAGCGACAAGGAAGATATTTTGTCGCCTTATTTTGAGGAACTTGTTTCGCTTTCGCAGGTATCCGGTGAAATCAGAAGATGTATTTTGTCGGAAGAAGAAATTGCAGATGATGCAAGTGTCACATTAAAACAGATTCGCAGAAGTATTTCTTCCACTAATGATAAAATTCATCATCAGTTAAATTCTATGGTAAACGGAAGTGTTAGAACGTATTTACAGGAAGCGGTCATTACGATGCGTAATAACCGTTATTGTCTGTCTGTAAAGGCGGAGTATAAAAGTCAGGTTCCGGGGATGATTCATGACCAGTCTTCCACAGGCTCTACCCTTTTTATCGAGCCTTCAAGTGTTGTGAATTTAAACAACGAATTAAAGGAACTTGCCTTAAAGGAAAAAGAAGAAATTGAAAATATTATGACTTCGTTAAGTGCTCTTTGTGCAGAACATATTGATGTTATGGCAGAGAATCAGAAAATTATGACGAAGCTGGATTTTATTTTTGCCAAAGGAAATCTGGCCATTGAAATGAACGCGGGAAGACCGATTTTCAATACGGAGCATTATATCAATATCAGACAGGGCAGACACCCGCTCCTTAACAAAAAAACGGTAGTGCCAATTAATATAAGTCTTGGAAAAGACTATGATTTATTGGTTATTACGGGACCAAATACAGGTGGTAAAACGGTATCTTTAAAGACTCTGGGGCTCCTTACGTTGACGGGTCAGGCGGGCTTACATATTCCTGCCGCAGACCGTTCGGAATTGTCTGTTTTTACGGAAGTTTTTGCGGATATCGGAGATGAGCAGAGTATTGAACAGAGCCTTAGTACCTTTTCTTCCCACATTAAAACGATTGTGGAAATTCTGGATAAGGCGGATGAAAATTCACTCTGCCTGTTTGATGAATTGGGAGCCGGAACGGACCCAACGGAAGGTGCGGCTTTAGCGATTTCCATTTTAAATCATCTTCACGAGCGCGGTATCCGTACGATGGCAACGACCCATTACAGCGAGCTGAAGGTGTATGCGCTGACGGAGAATTTTGTAGAAAATGCCTGTTGTGAATTTGATGTAGAATCCCTTCGTCCGACCTATAAATTACTTATCGGTATTCCGGGAAAAAGTAATGCCTTTGCGATTTCCTCAAAGCTGGGAATTCCGGATGAAATCATAGAGAAGGCAAAAAGCCAGATTGGCAAGCAGGAGAGAAGCTTTGAGGACTTATTGTCCGATTTGGAAAAGAGCCGTGTTACCATTGAAAAAGAACAGGCGCAGATTGAAAGCTATAAAGAAGAAATTAAGGACTTAAAAGAGCAGCTGACAAAAAAACACGAGAAAATTGATGCGTCGAAGGATAAGATTTTACGTGATGCCAATGAACGTGCAAAGGAGATTCTTCAGGAAGCCAAGGATATGGCAGATGAAACTATCCGCACGATGCAAAAAGCGGGTCAGAGCGGCATTTCTATGAAGGAGCTTGAGAAAAAGCGTCAGGATGTCCGTGACAAAATCAATGAAAAAAACCAAAAGCTTTCGGTAACGGCGAAGGTGTCACAGCATAAACAGTTAAAGCCGAATCAGGTGAAGCTGGGTGACAAGGTGAAGATTGCTTCTATGGGACTTACGGGGATTGTAAATGCCCTGCCTGATAACAAAGGTAATATGTTTATTCAGTGCGGTATTATGCGAACGAAGGCAAATATTGCGGATTTGGTTTTGGTAGAGGAAGAAGAAATCACTTCAAAAGCGATTCAGAGAACCGGTGCCGGAAAAATCAAGATGTCCAAGTCATTTCAGGTTTCTCCGGAAATCAATTTGCTCGGACAGACTGTGGATGAGGCATTGGCAACACTTGATAAATATCTGGATGATGCGTATCTGGCACATTTGCCTTCTGTACGAGTGGTACACGGAAAAGGAACGGGAGCGCTTCGTCAGGGTGTGCATAACTACTTAAGAAGAAGTACTTATGTAGAGTCCTACAGACTTGGTGAAATTGGAGAAGGTGACGCAGGTGTCACAATTGTGACTTTTAAGAAATAGAAAGTGTGATGCCGAAACGGAGGAATTGATATGGTTAGTAAGCAGAGAATTTTAATTGTAGATGATGATAACAACATCGCGGAATTAATTTCTTTATATATGACAAAGGAATGTTTTGAGACAAAAATTGTGAATGATGGTGAATCGGCACTGGATGCGGTGGAAAGTTTTGAGCCAAATCTTATTTTGCTGGATTTGATGCTTCCGGGCATTGACGGTTATCAGGTGTGCAGAGAGGTCCGCGCAAAAAACAGTGTGCCTATCATTATGCTTTCCGCAAAAGGTGAAGTGTTTGATAAGGTGTTGGGACTGGAGCTTGGCGCAGACGATTATATGGAAAAGCCCTTTGATACAAAGGAACTGGTGGCAAGGGTGAAAGCGGTACTTCGCCGTTACAAGACACCGGCACCTGTGGAAGAGGTGAGCGTTTCTACAGACAAAAAAGTGGAATATGCAGATTTGGTTATCAATCTGACCAACTATTCTGTTTTTTATATGGGTAAAAAAGTGGAGATGCCGCCGAAGGAACTGGAATTATTGTATTTTCTGGCAGCAGCACCAAATCATGTTTTTACAAGAGAACAGCTTTTAGACCAAATCTGGGGCTACGAGTATGTGGGTGATACCAGAACGGTAGACGTACATATTAAACGTCTCAGAGAAAAAATTCACGACCATAAAAAATGGGCGATTTCCACGATTTGGGGAATCGGGTATAAATTTGAGGTTAAATAATGAAAAAAACGTTGTATTTAAAGTTTTTAATTGGATATTTAATATTTGGGTTCTTTGGTTTTTTGGCGGTGGCCACATTCACTACCAATATGATCAGAGAGCAGGTAATGCGCGAGCAGTCAAATGCCCTCTATGAAGAGGCGACTTTGGTTGCCGGTACTTGTGCTACCGATTTGTACAACAGTGAAGCTACGCTTGAAACGGTGAAATATCATTTGGATGCTTTGGATACATATCTGGATGCAAATTTGTGGATTATTAACCCGTCAGGACGTATGGTTTTGAATTCAAGAGAGGTTCTGGATGTGGAGACGGAAGTAATTGTGGAGGGTTTTGACCCGACTGTCACTGCAGGTTCTTATTATACGACGGGTAGGTTTTTCGATTATTTTGATGTGGATATGATGAGTGTATTTGCACCCATTACTTCGGAATATAAGGTGAAGGCGTATGTGGTAATTCACTATCCTATGGAGGATATCAGGGAAACTGTGAACGACTATGCCATTATCGCATATATCCAGTTGTCCATTACGTTGCTTTTATCGATTATAATTATTTTGTTTTTTACACAGCTTGTGTATAAGCCGATTCGTAAGATTACAACGGCTACGGAGGCATACGCCGCGGGAAATATGCATTATCCTTTGCAGGTGGACAGTAGTGATGAAATCGGTTATCTGGCGGCGTCCTTATCTTATATGGCAAGTCAGGTGGCGCAGTCGGAGGACAACCAGAAAAAACTGGTTGCGAATATCTCCCACGATTTCCGCTCACCGCTTACCTCTATCAGAGGGTATCTTGAGGCGATGCAGGACGGAACTATTCCGCCGGAAATGTACGATAAATATTTACAGATTGTTATTAACGAAACGGACAGACTGACGAAATTAACGAACAGTCTTTTGACTTTAAATAACTTAAATACCAAAGGTATGATTTTGGAAAAAACGGACTTTGACATCAATGATGTTATCCGAAATACGGTAGCTTCTTTTGAGGGAACATGCCGCGTCAAAAAAATCGGTATTGAAATTGTGTTGACAGGAGAAGAAATGTTTGTTGTGGCAGACCAGGGCAGAATTCAGCAGGTTATTTATAATCTTCTCGATAACGCAATTAAGTTTAGTCACAACAATTCCGTAATCGTTGTTGAAACCACGGAGAAAAAGAACAAGATTTTTGTTTCGATTAAAGACCACGGAATCGGTATCCCTAAGGAAGATGTTAAGATGATTTGGGACAGATTTTATAAATCTGATTCTTCCAGAGGAAAGGATAAAAAGGGAACAGGTCTTGGACTTTCCATTGTAAAAGAAATTATTAATTCACACGATGAAAACATCAATGTAATCAGTACAGAGGGCGTGGGAACGGAATTTATTTTTTCCCTGCAAAAATCAGACAAAAACGAGGAGGACTAAATGGGTAAAAAACAAACAGAGTCAGAAAATGCGTCCAGTAAAGATTTTGTCAAAGAACGAATTAAGGCAAGACCTTTAAATAAAGCCAAACTTCTGCGAAAAACATTAAGTACCGTTTTGTCTGCCGTTGTATTTGGTTTTGTATTTTGTCTTTGCTTTATTTTTCTGGAACCGAGAATAGACAATTTATTACACAAGGATGATGAAGTACCGTTTGTGGAATTTCCGGAAGATGCAGTGGAAGAGGAAATGCTGCCGGAAAATATGCTCACGGACGAACAACAGGAACAGGGGGAAATCGTTCCTGAGGTTTTAGATATTACGGATTATCAGGAGTTACAGAATTCTCTTGCTAATCTTGCAGATAAGGTGAGAAGAAGTATTGTGTCGGTAACAGGCATCAGTACGGAAAATAACTGGTTTGAAAACAGTTATGAAAATAAGAGTTTTTCATCCGGTGTTATTGTAGCGGATAATGGGCAGGAATACCTGATTCTGGTAAAAGCGACGACGATAGAAAAAGCGGAAAGTATTGTTGTTGTTTTTTATAATGAAAAACAGGCTGCGGCAACTTTAATCCAGGTGGACGGACAGTCGGGATACGGTGTTGTTGCGGTAAACAAGGATAATTTATCAGAAGTGGACAAGGAAAATATTACGGTGGCTACGCTCGGAAGTTCAAATTTAAGTCCTATTTTGGGCAGTAGTGTGATTGCCCTTGGCAACCCTATGGGTACCGGAGACGGCATCTGCTACGGAAATGTGACTTCTGTTGGAAAAACCTTAAGTCTTGTGGACAGTAATTACAAATTGATGACAACGGATATTTACGGAAGTACTCAGGGCAGTGGCGTTTTGGTAAATATGAATGGTCACGTTATCGGAATTATTGATAACAGCTATAACAGTCTGGATTTGAAAAATATTGTATCGGCTATTGGCATTTCTGAGATGAAAACGTTGATTGAGAATTTGTCAAATGATTTACCGATTCCGTATATGGGAGTGAAAGGTGTCAGTGTGACAACCAGTGTAAATTCAAGCTACGGTGTACCGCTTGGCGCGTATGTAACAAGTGTGAGTATGGACTCGCCGGCTATGCTTGCGGGCATTCAAAGTGGTGACGTTATTACGGAATTTGACGGGAAGGAAATACACACTTTTGCAGATTTGACCAAAGCAATTTTCAAGTGTGAAAAAGAGAAAAAAGTGAAAGTGAAGGTAGAGCGGGAAACATTTGACGGTTATTCGGATATGACTATACGAGTGACATTAAAATAAAATCGTTTTGTAATGGAGGAAACTATGAAATATTTAAAAGATTACAAAGAAGGCGACAGAGTTTTAGATGTGTATTTGTGTAAGCACAAACAGTCTGCCGTAACGAAAAACGGAAAATCCTATGACAATCTTATTTTGCAGGATAAAACAGGTGTGATGGATGCAAAAATCTGGGACCCGAACAGTGCCGGAATTGCAGAATTTGATGCTCTTGATTACATAGAGGTTTATGGTGAAATCACAAGCTTTAACGGCGTTTTACAGGTGAATGTGAAAAGGGTTCGTAAAGTATTTGAAGGAGAATATGTTCCGGCAGATTATTTGCCGATGACCAAAAAAGACATTGAAGAAATGTTTAAAGAGTTAAAGAGCTATATGAACAGTTTGCAGAATGTATACCTGAAAAAACTTCTTCATGCATTTTTTGTAGAGGATGAGGAATTTGTAAAAGCATTTAAGTATTCTTCTGCGGCAAAAGCGGTTCACCATGGTTTTGTGGGCGGGCTTTTGGAGCATACTTTAAGTGTCACAAAAATGTGTGATTATTATGCAAGTGTATATCCGATTTTAAACAGGGATTTACTTTTAACTGCGGCAATTTGCCACGATATCGGAAAGACAAAGGAGCTTTCCGGTTTTCCTGAGAATGATTATACAGATGAGGGTCAGTTTTTAGGGCATATTGTTATGGGAACGGAAATGGTGGGAGAAAAAATCCGCCGGATTGATGGTTTCCCGAAGGTGCTGGAAAATGAACTAAAGCACTGCATTATTTCCCACCACGGTGAGTATGAATTCGGTTCGCCGAAAAAACCTGCCATTGTGGAGGCGGTGGCACTCAATTTTGCAGATAATACAGATGCAAAAATCCAGAGCTTTACAGAGCTTATGGAAAGCACAAATGAACCGGGATGGACCGGATTCAATCGTTTATTTGATTCAAAAGTAATAGAAACACGTATGGAGTAATTCCCAATGCAATTAAAGAAAAATGATTTAGTTAATCTTACAATTGAAGATATGAGTGCCGATGGCGAAGGCATTGGCAAAATAGATGGATTTACTTTCTTTGTAAAAGATGCCATTATCGGCGATTTTATTGTTGCCAGAGTAACCAAGCTTAAGAAAACATACGGTTACGGACGTCTGGAAAAAATCGTTACACCGTCTGAACATAGGGTGGAAGCGCCTTGTGCTTTTCACAAGCAGTGTGGTGGCTGTCAGATTCAGGCGATGGATTATGCACAGCAGCTCAAGTTTAAGCAGAATAAAGTCTTCAACAATCTTGTACGCATTGGTGGATTTTCGGCGGACTGTATCAAGGAGATTATGGAGCCGATTGTGGGTATGGAAAATCCGTATCATTACAGAAATAAGGCTCAGTTCCCTATCGGGATGAGAAAAGTTTCGGATGGAGCGGGCGGTTTGGTCGGGACGAATGGAGTCGGTGACGATAAATGGGAGGTTATTGCCGGTTTTTATGCGGGAAGAACACACCACATTATTGCAAATACAGATTGTTTACTTGGCGTGGCCGAAAATCAGGAAATTTTAGAGAAATTTCTTGATTATATGCGCGAAAATAAGGTCAGCGCCTATGATGAAGAAACAGGGCGTGGTCTTGTGCGTCATCTTTTAATCCGTAAGGGGTTTGCTTCCGGAGAAATTATGGTGTGTGTTGTCATTAACGGGGACAGGATGCCTGCGGAAGAGTCGTTGATTTCTGTTATGTCTAAAGTAAAGGGTGTTGTGAGTCTGTCAATTAGCATCAACAAAGAAAACACCAATGTGATTATGGGCAAAACCATTCGTACTCTGTGGGGAAAAGATAAGATAAAGGACACGATTCGCATTTTGAATGCAGAGGATTTTTCACCTAGTGGAGACAGTGTGGAATTTTCCATTTCACCGCTTTCTTTCTATCAGGTGAATCCTGTGCAAACAGAGAAATTGTATAGTCTTGCTTTAGATTATGCGGGTCTTTCAGGCAAGGAAACGGTCTGGGATTTGTACTGTGGTATCGGGACGATTTCTTTATTTTTGGCGCGTCGCGCATCTAAGGTGTATGGAGTTGAAATTATTGCGGATGCGATTCGTGATGCTAAGGAAAATGCTGTAAACAACGGGATAGATAATGCGGAGTTTTTTGTAGGTAAGGCAGAAGAAGTGTTGCCGGAGTTTTATGAGAGAGAAAAAGCTGCCGGAAGAGCTGCTACGGCAGATGTTATTGTAGTGGACCCGCCACGCAAGGGTTGTGATGCGATGTGTCTTGATACCATTCTTAAAATGCAGCCAAAGAGGGTTGTTTATGTAAGCTGTGATTCTGCTACACTGGCTAGGGACTTAAAGATTTTGTGTGAGGGCGGCTACGAACTGAAAAAGGTGAGGGCTGTGGACCAGTTTGCACATACGGGGCACGTTGAGTGTGTAATAATGATGCAGTATTGTGGAAAAGACAAGAAAAAGTAGGGTTTGACCACAAGATGTTGTGGTTTGAGGGCAAAAATTAGGCTGAAAAATGGCTAGTTTTTGCCCGATTTTTTTGCCCATTTTTAAAGATGCATAAGGGTGAAAAAGTGGTTTTGGGGGTGATTTGGAGAAAAAACGCAGGAGGGAGTGGTAAGCAAAGTTAAAAATGAATATGGGTAGGAACGCAAGGCGGTACTTATTTTAGAAATGGAATAGGTGCCGCCTTATTTTTGTTTGTGGAGGTAGAAATGTCAAAATTATTTTGTTTAAGTCCGGGACTTCGAATACTGGAAAGGCAGATGCAAGAGCCGCCGGGGTACAGACCGAGAGGATATGGTATCTGTATCATTGAGGAGATGGACTGGAAAAGCCGGGGCAACTATTCCGAAATCGTGGATTGTGTTATCAGTCGGATGCAGTTGGAACATCTGAAGAAAAGAGTGGAGGAAATCTTCACAGAAGTGGATAAGGAACTGATTTTTCGAAGCATGAAACACAGAAATGATTTTTATTCCCTGCTTATGGGAAAGAGATCAAAAACATTACAGCACACATCAAACTATGCTGCTGCTGTATTTCTTTTGTCTGCGGATGAAGAACTCTGGGATAAGGTATGCAAAAATGTGTTGGATACCGGGATTTACTTTGACCGGGTAAGGCTTGGAGGTGTGACGCTGGAGCAGTATATATTATTCCATGCAGCTAAGGATGTTTATAACGGAACCAAGCATATCCGATTGTCGGAGCTGACAGACCGGGACTTGATACCGGATGGGATACTGAGACTTATCGTGAATGCTTTTGTCATCGAGAAGTGTGGTGTGGAAATTGTGAAGCAGGAGGTGTGGAATGCGGATTAAGGTGTTGAGCGGAGGACGAAAAAGTATCGAACTGCCTTTGTCAGATGCGGAATTGAATTTCCAGATGAGGAGGATAGGGATTGAAGAGACGGTACCCATGTGCAGGCTTGTGGAAGTGTCAGAGAAAGATAATCCCCTACACTTACTGGAAGGACAGACCGTAAACATGGATGAGGTAAACTTCTTTGCCAAGAGGATGGATAGTCTGACGGAGTATGAAAGAAAAGTTTTGTCAGCGTATGCTGAGGATTATGGTGTGGCTACCATGCAGGATTTAATCAATCTGACTTTCAGCATGAAAGGTCTTTCACTGCTTACAGATTTTTCAGATGCCAGACAGGTCGGGGAACGTCTTTACTTGGATGAATTCTTGGGAATATCAGAAGAAGAAAAAGCGCAGACCAACTTTATTGAGTTTGCAGAAAAAACCTTAAAGGAGAGCCGGGTGGAAGTCCTGCCCTATGGTGTCTTTGTAGATCATGGCTTTGAAATGCAGGAAGTATATAATGGAAAAACCTTTCCGGCATACATTGCATCGGACAAGACTGTGGCAGTTGTCGAAGTACAGAATAAAACCGGGGATACGGAGTATTTGTATTTGCCGACAGATATCTGTTCCATGAACAAGGTAAAGGAGCGGTTGCAGGTACAGGATTATTGGGAAATGACAGTAACCGGAATCGAAAACCTGCGTCTGCCGGACATCCTTGTACCGATACCGGAGGACTTAAAGGAAATTGAACAGATGACACTGTTTAATGAAATGTGTCAGGCAGTCAAAAGATTTGATAAAGTGAAAATGAATCAGCTTGCTATGGTGGCGGAGTTTACTGGATTTAATGATTTTACAGACGTGACTTACATTGCAAACCACCTTGGAGAGTTTGAAATCAATCCTTTCGTACATAACGATGAGGAGTATGGAAAATTTTTGGTAACAGAGTCGGGATTGTTCGATGTGGATGAACTGCTACTTCCCCATATCAATTATGCATCCTTTGCCGCTGATAAAAAGGAGGGAACTCTTGCAGCAAGCGGATATGTGGAAAGAGGCTTTGTGGGTGCCTCCAGACCGATAGAGGAGTATGGACAGTACAAGGGAGAGTTTGCTGATCCGCTGGAACTTGACTATGACTGCTTTGAAAAGTTCTGTTTGTTCAGTCCTCTCACAGCGAACCTGATGGTGGAAGGTGTGGACGAAGGAAATTTATATCGCAGTGACCTGACACAGTATGCGGAGGCAATTGCGGAAGCCATTGCCAGAGAAGATTGTGTGGGAGAAGAGCCAAGAGGACTTATGCATTACTTTGATGAAAGCAGGGAAGTGGCAGCAAAGGTTATGTCTGCACATCCTAAAGTGGCCGAAATAAATGGAGAACTGTATGGTGTTCTGGAATGTAAAATCAGTGAGCCTCTGACAGAGGAAGAGA
>ERZ1032130.157-NODE-157-length-20808-cov-4.784176_pt1 | contig 20808 bp, 19 predicted proteins | sample MGYA00517879_ERZ1032130 | MGnify/ENA primary metagenome ERZ1032130 (study PRJEB33719, sample SAMN04262597) | wastewater metagenome | biome: rural village; feature: animal feces; material: feces | host: Bos taurus | place: El Salvador | collected 2012-01-31 ...
ACCACATTTTGACCCCGAAAGGTCAAAGTGTACCACAAAAATACATTTCGTAAATCTCTGTGACACAATTGACTACGGAAAATTTTATGACCGCACTCGGATCACGGATGGGTCATCGCCTAAACACGGTGGTGACTCTTTTTTTGGGGGGCTATTTAATTTTTATTGAATGGGTTGAGCTTCTGTAACTGCCTGTTTTTTAAGGGTGTTTTAGCGGAAATCTGGAAGATGCTTTGGGCGTAAAAAAAATCTCGCACTTTATGCGAGATTTTTTGCTATATCCTATTTGCGGATGCTATATTCTATTTGCGGATGCTATGTGGGATTGTGATGAGTTAATTGGCGGGGGAGAAGAGGAGTTTGAAGGTTTTTGATGCCTGTATTTCCTTGTCTCCTGAGAGGATTGTGATTTTTATGTCGTGATATTTGCCGTCTAAATAATCATCGACGTTGGCAATACGGATTTTTGTGCAATTTTGCAATGAGCCTGTCACGGGCAGCTTTTTGAGGGTGATGTCGGTGAGCTTTGCATCGCAAGTAGTGATGTAGCCGCCTGTGTATTCCGATAAAAGCCACGGGTGTTCGTACTCATTGACCTGATTAATGAATCCCTGGTTTCCGGAGAATAGAGTGTAGATAGTTCCGCTGCCGGCATGCCACTGGTCTTGTGTCTTAATGCTTTCAACCGACCATTTTGGATCGCCTCCGGGCTGATTTGGCTCATCGGTTATGTTGAGATACATGCGGATAGCATTGGGGCGGAATTTGCCGGCGAATGCTTCGTTGGCAAATTTGAGAGCTTCTACGCCACATTCGCCATCGCAGTTTTGATATTGTGACTGGGCGAGCTGCTCGAGAGCGTCAGAGTCGTCAAAACCCATTGTGCGCGATACGCCGCTAACACCTTCACGGCTGAGATAGGCTTTCAGCTCGCTTGCGGTAGAGCGGTTGCAAGCTCCGTTTACGCCTTTTGTGTCGGTTCCGCCACCATAGCCTACGCAGAAGTATGCCATAGAGATGTTTTCGTCTTTGAGGGCTTCGGTCCATTCGTCGAGGGTACGGAATATCATGTCGCCGGCCTCCTTCATATTGTTGGAGTTATTGACGAGGAAAATGAAATCGATTGCGATGGGAGTTTCAATTTCATAGTTTGAGTTGTTGAGCGCAAGGCAGCCTTTTGGCTTTCCATCGACTGAAATCCAAACATTCTGAGGTATGGCGTGAGCACCGCCGGTGCCCACGAGATAGAGCCAATTGTCGCTTGAGGGGCTTTTTATTCCCGGCAGGAAGAACTCGGCAATTTGGGCATTATTGGTGCCTGTAACGATAGCGTGGGCAAAGTCGGGACATACGACGGTAGGATTTACTGATGGATTGGGTGTGGCGAGAGCATCATTGGGGATACCATCAATAGGTGTGATGTCGCCGGTGGGTACATCAAATTCGAGAGGAATGGTTTCTCCACCGCTGCTGACGCAAGATGAGAGGGCGAGAGCTGTGCTTAGGCTCAGGGCGGTGATTATATGTAGCTTGCTGTTCATAATATTCAGTGAAACGTGATTGATACTATAAGATTATTTGAGAATTTCCACTTCGACGCGACGGTTGATGCGGCGCCCTTCGATTGTTTCATTTGAGACGAGAGGGCGAGTAGCACCATAGAAGCTATAGGAGATTTTGTTGGGGTTGACACCTTGGTCGATGAGATAGTCCATCACCGCTTTGGCACGCTGGCGTGAGATGCGCATGTTCACATCGTCGGGACCGGTGCTGTCGGTGTGACCTTTCACTTCCACTTGTGCGTTCATGCGAATGAGGGTGGAAGCGAGTTTGTCGAGATAGCCAAAAGATTCTTCGCGAATGTCGCTGCTATTGAAGTCGAAGTTGATGTCGTCGATAGAGCAGATTGTCTTTCCCTCGACCGATTCGCCACGAGCCATCATGTCGATAATATCGTCGAGAGTGCAGCAATTTGTTCCGGCAAAAGCGTCGGTGACGCGGTCAGCGGCATTGGTCCTGACGGGTTCTTCTTCGACAAGCACCGGGACTGGAGAGCGACGCTGCTGTCCCCACGTCTTTATAGGAATGCCGAAAGAGAAGCGAAACTCAAGCCCGGAGAACTTGCGAGAGCCATTGATGACGTATTTGCCGAAGATGCTATTATTGATTGCAGCTTTGCCGTTTTTCTCGGCACCGCTGTAGGTATCGGTGAGGCCGTGGTCGTAGGACATTTCAAATCCCACGTATGCCTTGCTGTAATTCATGAGAGGGAAGTAGTATTTCACTCCGGCACCGATTGCGAGGGAGAAATGAGCTCGTGCTACGTTGTCGCCTGCTGCATTGACCTTGTAGCTTGCTTCAGTGCCATTTGAATCGCTTCCTGAAACCTTAAAACGGCCGGCAGAAGCAAAGCCGAGGTAGGGAGCTGCAAATATATAGGGGCGGAAACTGCTTGTTGCGCCCAAGAATTGGTATATAACCGGGATTCGCACGTCGAAATAGGTGATTCCGGCAGAGTAGGTGTAGTCGTAAAGACCTTTGTTGAGAAGGTCGGACTTGATGTTGCATATTTTACCACCGCGGCGTGTGAAATCGAGTTCGGGGCGAATAGCATAGCGGAGGTCTTTCCCAAACTCATATTCGCCGAATATGCCAATAACCGATCCGAGCGAAGCGTTGCGGTCGGGGTAAGTTTTCTTGTCGAGATCGGAGAATCGCATAAAGTTGGCACGTAAGCCAAGGTTAGCGCCGATGTTAAGACGAGCAGCCGGCACTTCTTCGGCCGAAGAGTTCTGGGCTACAGCGCCAAAGGCAGAAATGGCTGCCACGAAAATAGCAATAATAGTGTTGTGTTTCATTCTTGCAACGTATTAAAGATGCATAGCTGCCACGCTGAAAATGGCAGAGGTTTTGAAAAAATAAAAGCTGCCACACAAAGAGGCAGAAGATGCTGCCAAGAAGATAACAGCGAATAAAATATCTATAAAAAACTCCCATAACTCGGCAGCTATGGGAGTTTTTTCATTATGCCGGTAAATCCTAAGCTAAAAGGAATTACTTGTTGAGAGCAGTAGCAACGTCAACAGCGACAGCCACGGTGCAACCAACCATAGGGTTGTTACCGATGCCGAGGAATCCCATCATCTCAACGTGAGCAGGCACTGAAGAAGAGCCGGCAAACTGAGCATCGCTGTGCATACGGCCGAGAGTATCGGTCATACCGTAAGAAGCAGGACCTGCAGCCATGTTGTCGGGGTGAAGAGTACGGCCTGTACCACCACCTGAAGCTACTGAGAAGTAAGGCTTGCCGGCGAGCACGCGCTCCTTCTTGTAGGTGCCGGCAACCGGGTGCTGGAAGCGGGTCGGGTTGGTAGAGTTACCGGTGATAGATACGTCAACGCCCTCTTTCCACATCACGGCAACGCCTTCGCGAACGTCGTCGGCACCGTAGCATTTAACTTTGGCGCGAGGACCCTTGCTATAAGGAGTTTCGCTCACCACTTTAAGTTCGCCAGTGTAGTAGTCGAACTCAGTCTGAACGTAAGTAAATCCGTTGATACGAGAGATGATCTTAGCAGCGTCCTTTCCGAGACCATTGAGGATTACGCGGAGAGGCTCCTTGCGTACCTTGTCGGCCTTAGCTGCAATCTTGATAGCGCCCTCGGCAGCAGCGAACGACTCGTGGCCGGCCAAGAAAGCGAAGCACTTGGTTTCCTCGCGGAGAAGGCGAGCGGCAAGGTTTCCGTGACCAAGACCAACCTTACGGTCGTCGGCAACAGAACCTGGGATACAGAACGACTGGAGACCGATACCGATGGCCTCGGCAGCGTCGGCAGCATTCTTGCAGCCCTTCTTGATAGCGATAGCAGCACCAACCACGTAAGCCCACTTAGCGTTCTCGAAGCAGATGGGCTGAGTTTCCTCGCAAGTGAGATAAGGATCGATACCGGCTTCCTCGCAAATTTTGTTAGCTTCCTCAATGTCTTTGATTCCGTACTCATTCAAAGCAGCGATAATCTGCTTGATGCGACGATCTTGAGACTCAAATTTAACTTCTCTTAATGCCATAATCTTATCCTCCTCTTATTATTCTTTACGTGGGTCAATGTATTTAGCGGCCTCTTCGAAGCGTCCGTAGTGGCCTTTTGCTTTCTCTAATGCAGCCTCGGGTGTTTCGCCCTTCTTCAAGAAGTCGGTGAACTTGCCAAGGTGGAGGAACTCGTAACCGATAACCTCATTGTTCTCGTCGAGAGCCATGCGAGTGCAGTAACCCTCAGCCATCTCGAGGTAGCGAGGACCCTTAGCCAAAGTACCAAACATGGTACCAACCTGGCTGCGGAGACCCTTACCAAGGTCTTCGAGAGAAGCGCCGATAACGAGACCACCCTCAGAGAATGCCGACTGAGTGCGGCCGTAAACGATTTGCAAGAAGAGCTCGCGCATAGCGGTGTTGATGGCATCGCACACGAGGTCGGTGTTGAGAGCCTCAAGGATAGTCTTGCCGGGAAGGATTTCAGAAGCCATAGCAGCTGAGTGAGTCATACCCGAGCAACCGATAGTCTCAACGAGAGCCTCTTGAATGATACCCTCTTTCACATTGAGAGTGAGCTTGCAAGCACCCTGCTGAGGAGCGCACCAGCCAATACCGTGGGTCAAGCCCGAAACGTCCTTAATTTCTTTAGATCTAACCCATTTTCCCTCCTCTGGGATAGGAGCTGAAGGGTGGTTAGCGCCCTTCTTTACGCAGCACATTTCCTGTACTTCATGTGAATAAACCATAATTCTTCTATTTTTTACGTAATAGTTATGTATATCTATAAAATTCAAGCTATTAGGGGATACATAATGTAGCCGAAGCGAGATTATGCACTTTCTCCAGTGTAAAATTAATTAAAAAGATGAAAATCTGCAACGCTTGGTGCAAATTTTAAATATTTTTTATATAATGTGTGGCTACAGTTGTTACTTTTGGCGGGTGTAGATGGTGAAACTGTCGCCTGAGATGAGGCAAAGGGTGTCGCCACGGAGTGACTCGATGCGGAATTTGAGTGTTGAGCCGATGATGGTGTCGGCGGTTTCGGTTTCGGCATCGATAGTGAGGGAGTCGCCCTTGATGCCCCATTTTTTCATCACAGTGCCGGGAGAATTGATTGCCTTGGCTGTCATGTCGGGGTTGAGAGTGAAGCCTTTCACGCTATCGGCAACGGGGCGGAGCCAGGTGCCTTCGAGAGTGGCAAAAGAGTCGATAGCGACGCTGTCGGAGTCGCAGGCAGCCGGGTTGCTTTTGGTATTTCCACCGCCACAAGATGCGAGGGCTGCAATAGCAATGGCGAATAATAATAACTTTTTCACGATTAATAATTTAATGTGTTTTGATACGCCCCAAATCGGTTATTTGGTAGTAGTGCGCCAATCGCCGATTTGGTTTTATGGGTGCAAAGTTACGCATAATAGTTGAAAATATGCTGTGCTATGAGGCGGAAAATGGCGTGTGGATAGAAAAAATCCCTGCACCGACGATGGTGCAGGGATTGCAAGCTGTGAGTTAGGATTATAATTGTATCTTATAATGCCGCCGATTTCTCAGAGGCAGATACGATATTCGTGATTACTTTCCGCCTTGCTCGTAGTAGAGAGTGCGTGAAGGCTGGTCGCACACTTCAGCCGGGCCGAAGTATTGGATAGGACCGGGATATACGTAGCAGGTGTTTTCAGCCCACTCGGCACGGTGCTGAGCAAACTTCTGGAACGGTGCACCATCGAGATCGACGAGAGCCTTTTGGATAACAGGCTTCATCTTACCGTTGCGACGCTCCATGTTCATCATCATAGTGATAGGAATACCACCGGCGATCCATTGAACAGAAGGCTTGGTGAGGTTGCGGATTGACGACATGTAGCCGGTAGCACCGCAGTTGATGAGCTGGGCAGCATTGTAGCCAAGTGCGTAGCAGTAGTCGGCATCGAAGTTAGAAGGATCGGCGCAACGTCCCTCATATCCGAAGAAGTGGTGGAGTGCAGAGAACTTGCCAACATACTCACCAGCCTCTTTCATAGCCTTGAGCTTCTTTCCAACCATTTCGCTGAGGAGCTTCTCGGTCTCGATGAGCGATACCTGTACGTTTCCGTGCGGGTCGCGGTCGAGTGACAGTTGACGTGCAACGCCAACGGGGAGGCTCTCGAATGTAGCAGCGTTCTCGGCTGAAAGGTTAGCGATGACGAATGCACGCTGTGCGTCGGCATCGAGAGTAGCAAACTCTGGGCTGCGAGCGAGGAGGTCGTTAAGCTCGGCGATAAGAGCCTTCATTGCAGGAATGAACTCGATGAGGCCTTCGGGAATGAGGACAGTACCGAAGTTGTTGCCATTAGCAGCACGCTTAGCTACGACAGCAGCGATGTCGGCAACGATGTCGTTGAGAGTGAGCTTCTTTGCCTCAACTTCCTCAGAGATAATGCAGTAGTTAGGCTGAGTCTGGAGTGCACACTCAAGGGCGATGTGAGAAGCAGAGCGGCCCATGAGCTTTATGAAGTGCCAGTATTTCTTTGCAGAATTGCAGTCGCGCTGAATGTTGCCGATAACCTCAGAATAAACCTTGGTTGCAGTGTCGAAACCGAAAGAAGTCTCAATCAAGCCGTTCTTGAGGTCGCCGTCGATAGTCTTCGGGCAGCCGATAACCTGAACGCCGGCGTTCTTAGCCTTGTAGTACTCGGCGAGCACGCAAGCGTTGGTGTTAGAGTCGTCACCACCGATGATAACGAGAGCCTTGATGTCGAGCTCCTTGAGGATTTCGAGACCCTTTTCAAACTGCTCGGGCTCTTCGAGCTTAGTGCGGCCAGAGCCGATGATGTCGAAACCGCCGGTGTTGCGGTACTGGTCGATGATGTCGGCAGTAAGTTCCATATATTTGTGGTCAACGAGACCGCCGGGACCCATAAGGAAGCCGAAGAGGCGGCTGTCCTTGTTGATAGCCTTCACGCCATCGAAAAGTCCGCTAATCACATTGTGACCGCCGGGAGCCTGACCACCCGAAAGAATCACACCCACATTGATGGGGAGAGCTTTGCCGGTCTTAGAAGATTTCTCGAAAGTCAGTTCGGGAAGACCGTAGGTGTTGGGGAACAATTTCTTGATTTCATCTTGGTCGGCTACCGATTGAGTAGGCTCGCCTTCAACAGCTTTTACTGCTCCCCAAAGAGCTGAGGGCAATTTGGGTTGGTAAGCAGCGCGAGCTTTCTGTAATGCGCTCTTTTTTGTCATAGTCAAAATATATTTTTGTAGATAAGTTTAAGCAATTTCGGTTGTTGCTGCAAATTTCGTAAAAATTTGGTAGTTCTGCAACAAAATATTAACTAAAATCACCACGGCAAGCGTGAAAAAATGCTATAAAGGCAAAGTGGTGCTATTTTTCATTATCGCCTACCACAACTATGGTGGCGTCGTCGGCGTGCAGATATTTCTGTGCCATCGCCATGAGTTCTTGTGGCGTAACTGAGCCTATCTCAGCCACTTGGCGGTTGAAGTAGTCGGGCGACACGCCGAAGAAGAGCGTGGAATCCACGTAGGAGGCGATAGAGAACGGCGTCTCAAGTGTCTTTGCCAAGTCACTCATAATGAATTGTTTCACCATGCTTAGCTCGTCGTCGGGGATAGGCTCGTGTGATAGGCGGTCGATTTCGCGGCGCACCTCGTCGATAAGAGGGCTGACGTAGGCGTTGTCGCACTCGGTGGCGATGGCGATGTTGGCACATGAGGCACGGCCGAGGAGGCTTGCAGTGATGCCGTAGGTGTAGCCCTTATCTTCGCGCACATTGCTCATGAGCCTGCTGCCGAAGTAGCCGCCAAGAGCCATAATGAGCACGCGGAGCTTGATGTAGTCGCTGTGGCTGCGCGGAGGGGCAGGGAGGAACATCGAGATGCCCGACTGCACGGCTCCGGGGTGGTGCAGCGATGAGAATCGTGTGTCGCTGCGGTTAATAGCAAAGGCGTGCGGCTCGGGTACACCATAACCGGCAGGGAGAGCCGCGAACGTGTCGGTGACGAGGTTGAGAATCTCATCGGTTATGCGCCCCGAAAGAACAATGGTGCAATTCTGAGGCTGATAGTAGCGGTGATGGAATGCACGGAGGTCGTCGGTAGAGATGTCATCGAAGTGAGCGTCGGTGATGTCGCGTGCAAGAGGGTGTGATGTGCCGAAGAAGAGGCGCGAAGCCTCAAGATTGGCACGATACTTCACCTTGTCGCGTGCGGTGCGGTAGGCACTGCTCATTTTGGCTTTGGTGAGGGCAAACTCCTTCTCGGGGAAAGCCGGGTGCATAACGATGTCGGCAAACATTGGTAGAATGTCGGCAAAGCAGCGGTTGAGAGAGTGGAGGGTGATGGTAGTGTGGTGGTCGAGGCAACGCGAACCGAACCACGAGCCGCAGAAGTCGAGTTTCTCTGCCACATCTTGTGAGGAATATGTGGTATTGCCGTGCATGGTCATTGAAGCCATGAGAGTGGCTTCCATAGGTTTCACTTCATCAAACGTGCCGCCTCCGAATGCCACCTCAATGCGGTTGATATCGTGAGCACCGCCATCAATCACGAAAATGCGCACTCCATTGGGCAGCACCAGCGGCTCATCGACGTTGAGGCGCATGGAGCTGAAGGAGTGTATGTCGGGCTGTCGTGAATAGTCGGGGATAGGATTATTTGCTACGCTGCACATAGAGCTGGGTGTTTTCGTACTTAGTGACTACAATAGGTTCGCCGGCATCGATAAAGTCGTGAACCGAAACGGCATCGAGCATAGTGCCCTCCACCTCAATCTTGCCGGCAGGACGTAGCACGGTGAGAGCCTTGCCCTGCTTGCCGAGGAAGCGAGCAACGTCGGTGGGAACGCCGATGTATCCATCATCAAGGTCCTGTTCCTTCTGCAGCGCCATGTCGCGCATGGGGCCATCTTTACGCAGGGCGTTGCCAAAGAACCAGATAGCAGCCACGAGCAGTGCGGTGGCAGCCAGAAGCACGAGCAGTATAGTCAATTCAAATGCCATAGTAGTCGGGATAAATGATTATTATAAGTAGTTAGTGTTGCAAAATTACACATAATCTGCGAAAAAAGCGAAAAAATCATTTCTTTTTGTTGCGGAGCCAGAGGGGGACGAGGGTGATGCCGACGATGAGATAGACGTAGTAGCTGACGATGCGCCACAGGAGCATAATCACCATGGCGAGGGTGGCTACGGGTATCATATCGGCATAATACAGGGTGAAAAGCCATTCTCCGAGTCCGCTGCCGCCGGGTGTGGGGCAGACCATGAGCACGAGCCACACCACAGCTTGCCGGGCAAAGACGAGCCAAAGATCGCTGCCGGGGAGGAGTCCCCAAAATAGAGCGACGACGAGCAGATAGCGCGGCACCCAAAGGAGCACGGTTCCGGCAAAGGCACGGAGCCACCAGCCGAGGGTACGCGTGCGGAGGTCGCGAGAGGCAGCTACCATATTGTCGGTCATTTTCTCAACCGATGGCTTCCAGCGGCGTAGCAGTGGGAGTGAGAAAATGGCTACGAGTGGTCTCTTGATGAGCGATGGCTTTATCATTATTCCCACGAAAAGAATCGCAGTCCAGAGGGCTATGGCTGAGTAGATACCCCAGAATACCCACTGAATGCCCACGGAGAACTGCGTGCTGAGTGCGCTGCCGAACAGGCTGTCGATAGGGGTGATGATTGCCACAATGGGGCACGAAAGCACAAAAAACAGTTCGTCGAGGAACAGGGTGACTATCATCAGGGTGGTTGCGCGGCCGAAATTGATGCCCTGCATATTCATGAACACCATGGCTACGCTACTTCCGCCCACGGCACTTGGAGTGAGAGCAGAGGTGAACTCGCACATAAGGCACACGCGCAGGGCACGGCGCCAGGAGAGGTCGGAGTCGGTGATGGCACGGTAACGCCACGTCATTCCAAACTCGCGGAGGACGACCATTGCAATAACTACGATGAGGCACACTGCGGTGCGGGTGGTGAATGGGATTGCCGAGAGGCTGAAATTAGCAAACTCGTCGGCAAACATCCAGGCTACTGCAGCAATGCCGAGTAGCACGGGAATGATGAAGTGTATGGGCTTGAAGCCCCCAAAACCGCTCAATTTAGGTTCGTGCATAGTGTAGGGAAGTTTTTTAGGACGCAAAATTAAGCATTAATTGCGACAGATGGTGAAAAAAGGGAGGAAAATTGGTTGGAAATCATATTGTTGGGCGGTAATGTAGGAAAATGTGTGAAAATTTTTTGGAGAAAGTGTTGCAAGTGTGGAATATTCTTAGTAACTTTGCACTCGCAAAAACGAAATGATGGCGGGATAGCTCAGTTGGTTAGAGCGTCGGATTCATAACCCGGAGGTCTCGAGTTCAATTCTCGATCCCGCTACGTGAAGAAAGGCTGCACATTGTGCAGCCTTTTTTCGTTCTTTCAAGTGATGGCTCGTGGGCGAAGGGTGCATCACGCAGAATGTGCAGAATATGCGGAAATCTTTATTGAACATGAATCACGCGAATTTCTCGAATATTCCGGTCGATGCACTTTGTGCCCGTGGTAGTGTTACTGCGGAGTAGTCATCCACAGACCGTGGAGGTTGCAGTATTCATAGACTGCCACAACGGGGTCGCCACAGGTGCAGATTTCGGCGCAAGGTTTGTCGGAAAGGGCTACAAAGCGGCCGCCGTGCTCTGTAGCCACATAGATGAATGCGATGTGATGCTCAGGGAGCATGGGGTGTGGAGTGCTGCCCACTTCAACGCGGAGGGTACAGTCGTCGATGCGGGTGAGCACCGGGAGGTGCTTTTCGCCTGAGGCATCGACGGTGTTGGGGACTAATTCCTCCATTTGCTCTCCACAGCATACCACAGGCACCTTGGAGTCAACCATCTTCATAATCACATTGCCGCAGTGGCGGCACTTAAAGAATCTCGTTTTCATAATTCATTGTGTTTTTATAGTGATAACGTGTGAAGCGGCTTGAAAGTTCATGTGGATTATTGGAGGTAGGTGTTGAGGTAGGAAATTACCTCGGGGATAACAATGGAGTCGTAGTCGGCAGACCCACCGAAGCTGCCCAGATTGTCGGCGTTGAATCCATGATTTGCACCCTCGATGGTGATGAGCGAGGCATCGGGATATGTTTCAACGGCTTGCTGAGAGTAGGAAATCTTCACAATCATGTCGTTGGAGCCATGCAGAATCAGCACCTTTTTGGCAAAAGTGCCTATGTTGGCATATACGTCGTAACCGCGCATAGAGTTGCAGAAAGCCTCGCTGTAGTTCATTCCGAAACCTCCGAAATCGCCGAAGTCACCCCAGCTACCGCCGCCGAAGCCGCCAAACTGGTCCATAAGGGCAATAAGGTCGGGAATGTTGAAAGCCGGGTAGAACAGAATTAGTCCGGCAACGCCCAGTGAGGAGTCTTCGGCAGTGAGAGCCGACACCAATCCGCCCAGAGAAGAACCAAGCAGACATATTTTTTCGGGATTTACACCGGGATTAGCCTTCATGGTGGCAATCACAGCTTTGAGGTCATCGACCTCGGTGAAAGGCGTCATATCATCAACATTTCCATCGCTGCGGCTTTCGTCGCAGGCCCCACAGAAGTCGAAGGCATAGGCGCAGAAACCGGCTTTAGCGATAGCCACGGCGTAGGCATTCATGGCGTCGGCGGTAAGCGATGCACTGTGAGAAAGAATCACAGTGGGGAGCTGTGTGTCATCGGCAACTCCGTCGGGGCGGTAGATTTTGCCGAAGATGTTGAGGTCGCCACGCCGGCTCCACAGCTCGCTTACTGAATAGCCCGATTCGTCGGGGTTATCGGTAGAGCCATCGGGCAGGAACTCGATGTGGTCGATATCACTCATTTTATAGGTGATTGCATCACCCGATTTGGGGTAGATTACTACAGTTTGAGCCACCGAAGAGGCAACAGCCAAGATGGCAGTGAAGAAGATTGCTATATGTTTCATTGCTTGATAGAGATTTTGAGAGTTGATATATTAGTTTTCAAGATGTAGATGCCGGGCATCAGTGACTGCGATGAGAAGCAACCGGAGTCGTCGCATAAGCCGTTATGAATAAGAATACCTCCTATGGTGGATAGGGTAACGGGAGACTTTGGCGACAAGCCGCTAAGGCTGATAGAGCCATCGGATACGCGAAGCACGGCATTGCAGATGTTGTTTTGCCCGACCGATGCGCTCTCGGTGCTGAAGTCGAAGCGGGCAAAGTCGGTGAGCGGCAGGGTCACTTGATTGGAAGTGGCGGTGATAATCATATCAGTGTCGGAGAAAACGACATCGACACCACCAGAGAGGTCGAATTTTATAATCTCGTCGGAGGCAGTTGTCACTATCACGGAGCGGTAGGAGTCCTCGGCACGAGCAGTGTGAAATACTCCGCATAAAAAGCAGAGGCAGAGTAGAGTAGTAAATTTTGGTTTCATTTTGATTTATATTTTGATAATGTGTTTTTTTTGTGCTCACAAAGTTAAGTATTATTTTGCTTAATGTGTACAAAATGCCGTGAAGAATAGTGATGGAATTGCAAAATTCCATAAAATCCACAATTTCGTAGCTATAGAGGCAGATTGTCGGTGTGGAGTGGTGCCATTTTTTTGGGGCGGCAGAGTGTCGCACGCGGTCATTTGCGGCGGGTGGTGCGGGTGGCAGGGGCTTCGAGGGGATTGTCGGGCCATGAGTGTTTGGGATAGCGGCGGCGAAGCTCTTTGCGCACCTCGAAGTAGGTGGATTGCCAGAAGTTGGCAAGGTCCTGTGTGAGCTGAACCGGCTTGAACCCCGGTGAAAGTAACTCCATAAGGACAGGGCGAGTGCCTCCATCGAGGCGCGGAGTGTCGGTCATGCCGAAACATTCCTGAAGTCTTACACTCAGCACAGGAGCTTCGGCACCGGGCCGGTAGTCGATACGAATGTTGCTACCCGATGGCACGCGCACCGATGCAGGGGCAATGCGGTCAATTTCAAGCTGCGTTTCATAGGGGAGCATACCCCATATCACTTCCTTCATGTCGATTTTGCGTAGCTCGGCAGCGGTAGAAGCCTTGCCGATATAGAGAGGAAGCCACTCGTCGCTGCGAGAGAGGACAGCCTCGGTGGAAACATCGGGAATGAAGAGCTCGGGGTGCCATTCAGAAGCTGCGGCAATTCGGTGCTGAAGGCGCTGCACATCATCGGGGAAAGAGAGCAGGCTCACGCCTTCGCGCTTCACGGCATTACAAATCACCTCAATTCGCTTTTGCTCAATGCCAGAGCCGGGAAGAGGGCTTGAATCGAGGACGAGGGCACCTATGCGCTGCTCATGCCGGGCAATGATGCGGCCTTCTCGGCTGCTCCAGGATATATTGTCGTAGCCGGTAGCCATATCAGCCACATCATTCAGCCTCAATGGCGAGGCGAGGAAGATGCGGGAGCCAAGCGATGCAATGGCAAGAGAGTCATAGCCTGAGAGGTGGTCGGAGGCATCGATTGTGGCGCGGTTGCCGCTTGCAAGGCGGAAAGTGCGGTGACCGTCGGCCACGGCGATGCGCTCAGGGTATGCGTGGGCAATCAGACGTCCGGTGATGAAAGGGTCGGGGGCATTGTTATCGACAGCCGATGCCTTGGCAATCCTGAGATATTGAGAGGCTATATTGAGTATGCGGTTCCAGCGACCGGCATTAGTACGGTCGCGCATAGAGCGGAGCATGGTGATGCGCAGATTGATGTCGGCCGACTGCTCGGCAGCCATCGGGTCGCGCTCTTCGAGCAAGGCTGCGATGTCGGCTGCAAGAGATTTTTCTTCGGCATTATGGGCGATGGCAATCATCTGGGCAATGCGCGGGTGGCAGGGAATGGACTGCAACGCTCGGCCGTGTGGGGTGATGTTTCCGGCATCGTCGATAGCCCCAAGACCTTGCAGCAGCTTCTCGGCTTGGGCGATGTGAGCTGCAGGAGGTGGGGTGAGCCAAGGTAGCCCGGCGATGCGGCTGCCGTCCCATGCGGCGATGTCGAGAGTGACAGGAGCGAGGTCGGCATTGAGTATTTCGGGAGTTCGGGAGTCGTCCATACGCAGCTCGGTGGCTTTCGACCACAGACGATAGCACACACCCGTAGCCACACGACCTGCACGTCCGCTTCGCTGGCGAGCCATATCCATGGAGATGCGCACCGTTTCGAGGTGGCTTAGGCTGCTGCGGGCGTCGAAAACAAGGGTGCGGCATAAGCCGGAATCAATCACCACACGCACACCCTCGATGGTGAGCGACGTTTCAGCCACAGGAGTGGCAATCACCACCTTTCGGCGGCCATTGCTGTCGGGCAGAATAGCCTCTCGCTGCTGAGCAGGTGAGAGAAGACCGTAGAGCGGACAAATAACGGTGTCGGAGAGGGCAGAGCCGAGCAGCTCAATGCAGCGCATGATTTCGGCTTGTCCGGGCAGGAAGGCGAGAATATCGCCCTCGTGTGAGCGGTGTGCCATGCTGATGGTACGAGCCACAAGCGTGGCGCAATTCTCAGGTGTAGCCTCATCGGAGTAGATGATTTCCACCTCGTGCATCTTTCCCTCGCTCACAAGCAGAGGCGCATCAATAGCACGGCAGATGGCATCGGCATCGATGGTGGCCGACATCACCACAATCTTCAAGTCGGGGCGCAAGAGCTGCTGCACTTCGCGCACAAGGGCGAGAGCTACATCGGAGGCAAGGCTACGCTCATGAAACTCGTCGAAGATGACGGCACTTATGCCATCGAGAGTGGAGTCATCTACGATCATTCGGGTGAGAATGCCCTCGGTGACAACTTCAATGCGAGTGTTACGCGACACTTTGGTGTCGAAGCGCACACGATAGCCCACCGTTTCGCCCACGCGTTCGCCAATCATTGATGCCATGCGCTCGGCAATACCGCAGGCGGCGATGCGTCGCGGCTCAAGCACAATCACCTTTCCATCGGTGATGGAATCAAGGATAGTGAGCGGCAGTAGAGTGGATTTTCCGGCACCCGGAGGTGCAGTGACCACAATGCGGCTGTGGGCAGCAAGCGTTGTGTTTACCTCGGCGGCGATTGCGCCCACCGGGAGCGAGTGGATATATTGAGAATTGAAAATGTTCATGAGAAGTTACTTTTTGCGGAGCTTCCGGGCAGTGCGGCGATGCTCATCGGCTTGGTCGGAGAGGTGTATTCTCTCATAGACATCGGCAAGAGCATCGTGAATATCGGGATTGTTTTTCTTTAGGCGGAGTGCCTTTTTCAGGGCAATCATAGCACCCGGATAGTTGCCGTAGCGGAATTTGAGCAAACCCAGGAGGAAGAGCGGCTCGAAGTCCTTGGGAGCGAGCTTGGCGACTTTCTCAAGGAGGATTTCAGCCTCTTGGTCGTTGCCGAGCTGCTGCATGAGCTTGGCTTTTCCCATGAGAGCCTCGAAGCAGTCGGGATTAAGACGCAGAGCCTTGTTGAAATTGGCGAGAGCCGAGCGCTGCGAAATCTCGTCGGTAGAATCGAGGAGCGAAGTGCCGAGAGCGGCAAATTCGCTTGCAAGTTCGCAAATGGTCTCTTGCTGGTCGGCGATGAAGGCGTTGAGGCGGTCGATTTCGGATTGCAGGGAGTTGATGCGTGATAGTTTGCGTCGCATGAGGCGCTGTGCGGTGGCATTGTGCAACATGGGCATACAGTCGTTGGCATCGGCAAAGCGCTCGATAGCCGAACCGAAGTCGCCTGCATCGAAGAGTTTTGAGGCTTCGGTGAAAAGGCGCAAGGCATTGGCACGCTGCAAGGCGTCGGCGATAAGGCGGTTGTCGTTGAAAGAACGGCTAAATTCCACTACGGTACGGTTCACGATGATGTCGCGAAGGCGAATGGGTTGGCGCAGAGTGATGCCTTCGAGCGAAGTGCAACGCGATAGGGCTACGTAGGTTTGTCCGCTTGAGAAAGCGCCGCCGGCAAGGTCGATGACGATGTTGTTGAAAGTAAGTCCCTGACTCTTGTGAATGGTGAGTGCCCAAGCGAGTTTCACAGGGAATTGGGTGAAAGTGCCGAGCACGGTTTCCTTTATGCGCTTTTCCTTTTCGTCGTAGTCGTACTGCATATTTTCCCATTGCTCGGGTTCGAGAGAATAGGAATGACCGTCTTCGGTCTCGACAACGATATATTCGTCGCCGAAGGTGGCAATTTTGCCGAGAGTTCCATTAATCCAGCGTTGCATTCGGTCGTTGCGAATGAAAATCACCTGTGCACCCACTTTGAGGGTCAGTTCTTGCGATGTAGGGAGGTTTTGGAGCGGGAAAGTACCCTCGATAATGCCGCTGAAAGTGCGTTCTTCGGTGGAAAGTTCGGCGAGGTGGCTTTCATTGATGGTATTTACGGTGTCGCGTCGTGAAGCGAGAGTCATCACGAAGTCGCCGGTATTGAGCTGAGCTTGCTGTGAAAACCGTGAATTAACCATCTGGATATCGCGCTCGGCAGCCTGATTGATGCGAATTTTGTCGAGCAGAGAGATGAATTTGCTGTCGGTCTGTCGGTAGATTTTCTGCAACTCGATAGGCACCAATTTCACTTGGCTGAAAGCGTGGGCATTGAAGAAGAAAAAGTCGGGGTAGTATCGACGCAGAATGTCACGCATATCGGGAGTAACTACCGGTTCGAGCTGGAAGATGTCGCCCACGAAAAGGAGCTGTTTTCCGCCGAAGGGTTCGCGCATATTCTCGTTGTAGATGCGGAGAACGCGGTCCATAAAGTCGATCATGTCGGCACGTACCATAGAAATCTCGTCGATGATAATCAAGTCGAGCTCCTTAATGATTTTCACTTTCTCTTTTGGGTAACGGAGCGTCTTGCGGATTTGTCGGGGCGAATAGTCGGGGTCGTCGGGGATAAGAGGCTTGAGAGGCATCTTGAAGAAAGAGTGCATAGTCATGCCCCCCACATTCACGGCAGCGATGCCGGTGGGGGCGAGGACAATGAATTTCTTCCGGGTTGCTTGGCAGATATATTTCAGGAACGTACTTTTTCCTGTTCCGGCTTTACCGGTTAGGAATACCGATTGGTTTGTATCGGTAATCAGGCGGAGTGCATTCTGGAACTCCCTATTGTCTAAATCGATGTCGGCAGGAATCTTGTTCATCTCATTTTCGTTTTAGAATGCAAATGTAGATAAAAATCCCGAAATTTCCGTATCGTGAAACCAGAGAATATCCAATATTTGCTCAATCCCACCTGTGCCGTCGCGACTCTGCGGTAGGTGCTGGTGAGTTACTGCATCATGACGCCGAACACGAAGGAGGCGAGGAGCATGGTGACGGCGAGCGATTGTAGCCAACCGATGACGATGCCGTGGCGAGAATTTGTGGTCTTGTCGATGAGCACAACGCACACCACTTTCAGCACAAGGAACAGCCCCATCATCACAAGTGCAAACGGCGTTGTTGCTATGCTGCCAAGCACTGAGCAAAGAGCCAGATAAAGCCCCTTAATCACAAAATAGGCTGCCGAGGAGAACAGCAAAGCCGCGCTCACTGCAAGTCGGGCGAGATTGAAGCGTGAGCTGAAACGGCTGTGATATTTTGCGGCGATGCGCTGCACTGCCACGAATGCCGCGATTGGGAAAATCGACGTAGCCCGCGGTGAAATCAAATCGTAGGCATAGAGCAGTCCGCACACCACTGAGAGAGAGGCAATAATCAGTATCAGCCAGCCTATTATCTTTGCGTTTTTCGTCCGCTCGTAGGTTGAGATAGGCGTGAAATGAGTTTCCTTCACCTTCTTGTGAGGCGGTCGGGCATCTTTTGGCGTATTCATGTATTCAGCCATCTCTTTAAAGGTGGGTTCTTTGTAGCTGTCGTGGTGCGAAGGAGTGTCATCGTCGGGATTCTTTTCATTCTCGCAGAGATTCAGCGGGTAGTCATCAAAGTCATCGTCGTATTCCGCATCGCTGTGAGGCTCAACTCTGTGCGCCGGTTCATGAGTGGGCCGACAGAGCTTCAGCTGTCTGATGGTTTCGGCATCACAGAGGGTGACGATATTGAGCTTCTTCATCTCGCGGAGCACACGCAGCGTGTGGAACTCCACTCCATAACGCCACGGGTCGCCACCCGAAAGCGACGAGTCGCATAACGACTGTTCCATTAAGATGTCGAAAGCCTCCCGGTTAAGTTCGTCGAGCGATACGCCCTCCTTGGCAAGAATTGCCCGGAATTTATCATCACTAATATTCCAATATCCAACTTTCATGCAAAATATAGGTTTATGGTGTTTCGTCTGAAGCAATTGTAGTAGCTATCGGCAAATTTAGCTAAATTTTTTGTGAATTTCCTTCAGCGGCAGAACAAAAATGAGTCGGTGCGTGGTGGCACTTGGGCATACACTCCAAACGTGAAAGGTAGCTTAACGAGGGCTTGACGAAGATAACTGAAAGATTGTGAGTTGTTAAAGATGTTTCGAGGGAGGGGAAACCCGCAGACCTCTTTTTTACTTCAAAGATAGTATCAGTCTTGATTTTTCTTATCAACCGGGCGTGAAAAATCTTCTTTTTATGTACCTTTGCACTCGAAATTGCTTATTGGCAGTAACATGAATAATTATGGATCAATTCATCAACTTAGTAAACGAGATGTCGCCTTATCTGCTATTGGGTTTTCTGTTGGCAGGTTTGATGCATGCTTTCATTCCGGGCACCATCTACAGTAAATATCTCGCCAAGCCGAACATGCGAAGCGTCATACTTGCCGCCCTCTTCGGCATTCCGCTTCCACTGTGCTCGTGTGGAGTTCTTCCCACGGCAATGTCCCTTAGGCGTGAGGGAGCAAGCAAAGGCGCTACAGTGTCGTTTCTTATTGCCACACCACAGACCGGTGTCGATTCTATCATTGCCACATTCTCATTGATGGGATTGCCATTTGCCATTATCCGACCGATAGCCGCCCTTGTCACAGCAATGTTTGGAGGAAAGATGGTCAACATGATTGAAGGCAAGGAAGGTGTTGGAAAAGTTAATGCAACGAATGATATTGCGGACGACGATGTGTGTGGAGACCGATGTTCCGGAGGGTATGCCAAGATGCCCAAGTCCTTTGCAGGCAAGATAATTGAAGCTTTGCGCTATGCCTATATCGACATGATGGATAGTGTAGGTAAATGGCTCGTTGTGGGGCTTTTAGTTGCCGGATTGATTACCGTTTTTGTGCCCGACACTTACTTTGAGGTATTCAAGGACAACAGCCTCACGTCGATGTTGCTTGTGTTGTGCATATCCATCCCCATGTATCTGTGTGCCACAGGCAGCATACCCATAGCCGTGGCATTGATGATGAAGGGGCTTACACCAGGTGCTGCACTTGTATTGTTGATGGCGGGTCCTGCCTGTAGCATGGCAAGCGTATTGGTGGTGAGTAAGGTGATGGGCAAACGCACATTGGTTGCATATCTTTTTTCAATTATCATAGGAGCCGTGGCATTTGGGCTTGCCACTGATTATCTTTTGCCCAGAGCATGGTTTGTGTCTCACTTGGTGGCGAACGACGTATGTTGCGAGGAAAGCGGCAGTCTGTTTGCCTCCGGCTGTGCTGTTCTCCTGTTTGTCCTGCTGGCTAATGCGTGGATTCTCCGGAAAATACCATATAATAGAAAAAAGAAAATATATCAATCAGATGCGTCAACTACAACAAATAAAAAAGCACATAACAAAATGAAACAAACATTTATCATCAACGGCATGACCTGCAATCATTGCCGTATGTCTGCCGAGAAAACCATTCTCTCGGTAAAAGGTGTCACATCCGCTTCGGTGGATTTAGGCAGCAAGAAAGCTGTGGTCGAAGGAGAATTCTCGACCGAAGAAGTATGCAAGGCAGTGGAAGAGATAGGATTCACTTGCTCAGCACTCTGACAGGCCCGAGAATCCATATCAAAAACATGTGTTGAGGCTGTGTCGTAATGAACTGCCTCCCTTCTTTTTTATATCAAATTTCAGCAATCAAGTGTGCCGCTTAGTTTTGTCGCTTTCGGTTTCGGTCGTTCATTATTGCTGCAAAGTTGTCGATGGCCCATTGCACCATGGGGCGACAGGCATTCATGAAAGAATGAGCACGAGGGGTAAGGGCATAGTCGGTACGTGGTGGCACTTGGGCATACACTCTTCGCACAATGAATCCATCAGCCTCGAGGTTGCGCAGTGTAGAAGTTAATACTTTCTGGGATATATCGGGTATAGCCTTACGCAGGTCGGAGAAACGCATAGGCTCGGGATGGTGCATAATGTGGTGCATCAACAGGAGCGACCACTTGTCGCCCACTCTCGACAATATGTTGCGCACCGGGCAGTCGGGGAACAACGTCTCACCCATTATTATGCTGTTTTCTTTTTCCATCTACACAAATAAAACGTGAAAGGCAGCGAAATATTGCCTTTCACGCTTATTCTCATGTTCAAACCGTTAGGTTACTGCTCCACCACACCGTCGGTCATGGTGTATTGCTCGAGCGAGCCTTCCTTGCCCTGTATGCATATATATACCAATGGAAGGTTGCCGGTGCACTTGGTGTTACGGCTCACCGATGGAGCCACTCTCACGATGCTGCCCGACGACACCGGCTCTTCGTTGCCATCGAGAATGAATACGCCCTCGCCACTCAGCACCACATACACTTCCTCGTTCTGCTTATGGTGATGGAAGAATGGCACGCTGCAGCCTGGCTGGAGAGTCCCCAGCGACACTTCAACCGATGTGGTTTTTAATATATCCTTAATTCCGCAACACTATAATTTAACTTTATAACTTTATTTATAAGTTCC
>ERZ1032130.158-NODE-158-length-20714-cov-8.285541_pt1 | contig 20714 bp, 44 predicted proteins | sample MGYA00517879_ERZ1032130 | MGnify/ENA primary metagenome ERZ1032130 (study PRJEB33719, sample SAMN04262597) | wastewater metagenome | biome: rural village; feature: animal feces; material: feces | host: Bos taurus | place: El Salvador | collected 2012-01-31 ...
GGAGTTAATTTATGAAAACTTAAAAAGCGTTTTTCTTTTTAGACTCTTTACAGAGTTTGTTGATTAAGTAAAGATTACTAACGTGGATGGTAATTGTACCAAAATCATTTATCTCTTTTCCTGAACTGACCAGCACCTGAAGTGTGCTATAAGATGGTTGCCCACTTATCTGTCTCCATTTTATCACATATGCTTTTGTTTGTGTAGTAGAATAGAAGTATGAAATATCGAGTATCTGATTTCGCAGCTAAGTTCAGAACAATCGTCGGGGATAGTACTCTCGATTGCCCAGATGAATTTATTATTAACGCTATTAACTGGGCGTTTAACGAGCTCCCACTCGCCCCAAAATTGGACAAAGTTTTTGCGAAGAATTATAGAAAGACATTAAAGCCAGGCCATTACCGCTGGAACCTTACGGACCACAAAGACTTCCGCAGGTTTTCTAATCTTCCAGTGTTTACGATGTGGACCACCACTGGTGGAGACCTCTGCCCATTCAAGGCTTGTGCTGTTACACCAGAGGAACTTTACTCAGAGTCAGTCCCTAGCATGATGAAGCCAGGACGACCTTGTAAATACACAATCGAACAAGAGGACGATGAAGTCTATCTTGTATTCGACCGTCCAATCGAAGAACCGATCGTTCTTCAATACACAGCATACGGTTTCCCAACCAACGTCACCTCAATGAATGACGAAATCAAGCTCTCAGCAGTAGTTGAGAACGCACTTCTTGATGTTATGCGTGTAGTCTGGTACCGTGAAGCAGACGACTTAGCCTTCGCAGGTTCAGCATACGATTATCTCGATAACAAATACATACCTCAAATGACACAGATGATAAATAAGAAATGGCACGGCATCGAAGGCCACACCATCTTAGGAGTATAATATGGCTACTAGGCATCAGAACTCTCCACATACAACAGGACAAGTTCCAGGTTACTACGCAAACAACCGCCTCTACAAGGACGCTTACACGAGAACTGATTGGCAGACTCGTGTATCACGCCGTATCCATGATGGCTTTAATTTGCAAGTCAACTACGGTCTTGATACCACATCTGATGATGTCAACTCCTCCCCGTATTCTTCCCCTTACTATGTGAACGGACGTTACAACTCCGATAACTTAGTCACCCAACGAGCGAACTCTGCATCGGTGCAGGGAACTAGATTTTTAACTTCTAAACATGACGAAACAATTGATTTTACAGACGAAGATGTTGAAACAACAATCGAACTCTGGCAAGGCAAACAAGTTAAGTTCGAGATACCTTACTCTGGTAAAGTTGTTGGCAACACTATTTCTATACGTAATAGCGGTGGGTGCACTGGTATACTCAGTATTTACCTATCTGCTACCGACGATGGACGTCCTTTAATGGAGACTTCTGTCGATCTTTGTAAAGTGTCTATGGATAAGTTTGAACACCTCATTTTAAGAGGTATGACCCCTGTTGCGGAAAGGGCAAACCCTCGTGGTAAGCTCTATGTAAGAATGGAAATCTGGGATGAAATTTCAATGGAACGCTCCGCTAACCCATTCAACACTGGCCGCAAGATTGAAATCGCAGCAACTGGTGCTGGCAACCACGATGAATGTATCTACACCTTATCAGATAAGAATGTCCCAGTGGTGACCAACCCATATGAATACACTCGCAAGCCTTCTCGCCCACTTCTAGGCCTTATCTACAACAACTGGGTATCAGTCCCAGTCGACAGGCTAGACAATATGAAGACTGGTGCGACAGTCTCATACGACAAATATCGCTACGACATTATGTGTTGTAAGAACAGCACGACCGCTGAAGTTTTGATTTACGACAAGCAAATGAATACGTTTGTTGAAAACGACATCAAAGTTGACGGACGCATTACGCAACTCAACATTGCACAGGTCACTGACACGGACCGCAAGACGTGGGTTTATTACGTCGACGGTTACTCACCGCTACAACGCTTCGAGTTGAAGCACTGGAGCGGCGGCGGGGCAGAGGAGGTTAAGAGTGAATCCTTCCCTGTAGGAGCTGCGGAGCAGGTGAAAGCAAGTATAGATGAAGCAGTATGGGATAACTCTGACCTTGGTGCTGCGTCTGGTACTTATGTGTTCAAGTACACCAGTGGCCACTGGGAATACAACAACGAAACCAAGAACCTCGCAACCTACGGCATCACGCTATCAGGTGGCACACCTGCTGAAGGTGCAACCATTACGGTTATCTATTCTGTAACCTTCGGTGGCACGAAGAAGGTCGAGAGCATCCAATATGTGGACGCAAGACCAGTTATCGCAGCAAGCCTTATTATGTTCCACAACAACAGGCTTTACCTTGCTGGCTTTAGATATGACCCTAACCTTGTACAGATTTCCTCAATCGAGGCCGAGGGCCCAGACTTTACGCAGTTCCCTTACAGGCTCTATGCTCCTAACCGTAGCCCATATGATACCTCACTTAACCCTATCACTGCACTTACCGAGTATGCTTCTGACCAGATTATGATTTCATTTAGAAATGGTTTCTCAATTTACTCGACATATGGTAGCAAGAGTTCAGCTGGTCTTGAGACTGGAACGCCTACACAGGTATCAACCTGGATGGATTCATCTGGTGTACAGAGCCAAGGTGATATCGTGAACTACAAGGGCACTATCTACTCATATGATGAGAAGGAAGGTATCCGCCAGTTCAACGGTGCTATGTGGCGTCGTATGCCAGTATCATCAGTGGACAGCCACTATGACCGTGTAGATATGACTAAGCCACGCAAGATGTGGGGCTTTGCAAACAAGCTTTACTTCAACTACTATGATGTCGTGGACGGCAAGGCTAAGTGTCTTATCTGGGACCAACAGATGAACTATCAGCAGTACCCATGGTTCCAAGATATCGACGTCCCATTCTGCGATGCTCGCTACGATGAGACCGAGGTGATCGTTGGTATCCACCCAGACTATCCATGTATTATGCAGCTATATGCAGAAGACACCTGGGCACGCCTCGACACACCAATCACATTTGAACGTCACACTAAGTATCTCTCAATGCCAGGTAACTCTTCAGATATTATCTGTAAGAGAACCCAGACCAAGGTCTTGGCTAACTGTAATAGATGGTGGTGGATTGGACTTTCATACGACAAACAGGAACTTGAACAACACCGTGGCTCTGAACCGTGGTACCGCATCCCTTGCTGGGATACCATCACGGATAACGAGCCTGCTGAATACCCATTCCCATACGAAGATGTGTACGAGGAAAACGCAGTCGCAAGGCTTGCAGTATCTAACCTACGCATCCGCTGTACGGCAATTCAGGAGAGAGTTAAGTGCAAGACATTCAGACAGCAAGCAAATCTCGTATCGGTCGAATTCGAGGTATACCCAAGGCAATACAACTAAGGAGTAACAAATGGAAATAAAGGACCTTCAAGGAAATGACATCAACCAGTTTATAGAGAACTACCGCAAAGCGTTAGGTGCTCAGTATGATGCTGGCACTGCAGCTCTTGGTCAGCAAAGAACTAATGACTTTGCTTCGATTATGGCAGGTGCTAACAAGGCAGGTATGTTGTATTCTAATTTCCCCCAGAGAGATAAGATTAAGTATGATACTGGTACATTCTATCCTGCAGTTATCAAGGCTCGCCAATCGTATCAGAGCGGTCTTGATAAACTCCGTGCTAATGCTATCAACCTTTACAACCAGAACAAATCCATCAACGAAGCTATTGCAGATTTGAACGAGATTTAGTATAATAAAAAAGTACTCATTGTCGCAAATGATGATGTCGTTTGAAGACCTCTAGTTAAGTTGGTCTTCTCCAACTAGAATTACAAAAAGTCCCCTCGCCGCCCACCCTGAGGGGATTTTTTGTTATGAGTTAAGCCCGATCTTTCTTTGGTTCTTCCAAGCACTCGGGTGCTTAATCGTTGGAGGGTCACCAGTTCCGTCTGGACCGTTGACTGTTCTCATCTCCTTAAAGGTGGAACCGTTATACACGCCAGCCCAACCACCGCTACGGTTGTGAGACTGCCATGTTCCTGAGCCTGTTGCTACTCTTACGCCTACTGTCAGTGGGCTTGCGAGGTCACCAGTAACGTTGATAGCTGTGTTGCCTGTATATGAGCCACCGTTCTTTGCTGAGTTTAATTCGGACACAACGTCAGGTAGTAGCAGCTGTCTATCTTGTGGTTGGTCTAGGACATAATACACGCTTGGGTTGTTACGTGACAACCAGCGTTTGAAACTGCTTAGAGTTGTTATTGGTGCTTTCTCACCGTATGGTGCTTCCCATGGGTTTGTGACTACAAGGCTTGCACCATTTATACATACAGTATTAGCAGTTTGCATATCAGTATTCCAAGTCAAATAATCTGAGCTACATCTTGCATTAGCAGCAGCGTCAACTGGCTTGTCGGTTGAGAATAAGTAGTTGCCTGATGATTCCGTGAGAGTCCAGGTAGCGTCAGAATCAAGCACGACTTCACCGACGTTGGACTGGACATACCAATCATTTCCACTCTGGTAGATTGTATCAACACTTGTCCCGATTTTGCGAAGCTTGATAGGTTCAACGTATGGTGCGTATGTGCCAAGTGAAGTACCTTCTTCCAGTTGTACGTTAGAGATAGTAGCTGTATTTGCACCCTCTGGGTCCGTAGCCTTTCTAGCGTAGAAATAGAATTTAGCAGATGTGCGATATCCAGTGTTGAATGTGACAGTGCTGCCGCTCACATAAGTGTCGCTGTAGTAAAGGTTTTGTTCATCAAGAGTATCACCACTTGTTACTAAAGCAATGATAGCGTTATCTGGGTTGGTGTTCACCTGTTCGAACCTGTATGCGTAATCAGTGTTAGGTTTTAACCCTGTGATTAAGAACCCTGTTCTCATCGTGAGAGTAGAAGATTCACAAGATAGAACAAAGTTATTGCTATCCACGATAGAGTCGATATAGTTATCACCAGTGAATACATCCCTATCGTTGAACAGGTTACCGCTTAGATCGACCGTGTATGTATGCGAACTGCCCTGGCCGTTGGATACTGCGATAGTTTGAGTGTCTTCAACTGATTTCACAAGCTGTGGATAATATGGACTAGGTGATGCCAATCCACCCACAAAAGGTTCGACATCGGTACCAGTAGAGCCAACTTCCAGCTGGATGCCAGTGCTAGTTTCCAGATAATCTGGGGCTATCTGAGCTTGGTCGTTCTTGCTTCCAATCGTAATTGCGAAGTCAGTGTCTGCTGGGACGGTGAATGACTTAGGCGTTGGTGAACCATCCCACCACCCCTGGATGCCAGTGGCTCCTAAATAATTTCCACCTGAATCCCAACCATCTACACGAAAGGCTAAGGTTGATGGCAGTGTCATAGTATATGTCGTAGCATCGGTGCAATGTGCAGGATACGCTTGGCAAATACGATAGTTGTTGAGTGGGTTGTACGTGCCTCCGTTGTTGTAATCATAGAAACCTTGCAACCATAATGATTGTGCTGGGTTCAGCACGTTCTTACCAGTGTAAGTCTGTTGTGCAGTATCACCATTCATTGTTAGTTCTTCAAAAGAACCTTGGAGTGTATTTGATACACTGATAGATGTACCAGTTACAGTTTGTACTGAAGAACCAGTATTGCTCCAGGTTTGGCCTGGGCGATAATCAGGTGGCAAGGTATTGCGGAAGTTGATACCGAGCCAGTATTCATCAACATAGATTGAAGGTGGGTTGGTACTATCGTGTCCACAGATGTTAGAACGATAGTAGATAGCACCGTGTGTAGCTGCCGATTGTCCTGGAGGAAGGGTGATAGTGTAAGTGCCAAGGTCAACGTTTGTTGCGTGTGTAGCATTAGCGGCAGCGTTTACACAGCCACCAGATGTCCAAATGTTAGAGCCACCACGTTCACGGCGTACAAAGATCGATGCCGAGAGTGCGGAAGGAGAACCGACTTTGGTACGTCGGATAGAGTTCATAACAGAGTGGATAGTTACCTTGTAGGTGTTGTCAGCCTCTTTGACTGCTGTCCAGCTATCTGTGACAGATACTTCTACTAATGTAGAGTTACGGTCTGTCATCTGTGCAGAGTCGTGGTACCAGTATGTAACTGTACTGCTACCAGAATCGCCTTGCGTCTCTGTCCAGTTCTGCGTGACACCGTTAGAACCAACACCTTCGCCACGGTAACCACCAGAGATAATGGTAAGGTTTTCCTTAAACTGAAGTCCTGTTGCCATTTCAAATCTCCTTAATCAGTTTGGTATTCATCTACTGCTGGGTCGAGTTGTGCTCTCTCTGCGTCTGCTACTGGGTCATAATCAGTGAAGCCTTGTGTTGGCTCAATGATAACTTGAAGAGCGTTAAGACGTGATGCTGGGTGCAATGCGTGGTTAAGTGTAGCCTCTTCATCAGGGACCTTCTTACCATCCCAGTTACCTTCGTAGTAGTCAGGGAATGAACTGTTCGTGCGTACACGGAACTCGTGGTGGAGGTAAGCTTCTTTGCCCTTAGGGACAATGAATGTGAACGAGCCACGAAGAGATGCTGAACCCCAAGGAATTCCAGCTGAGCTATCTGGAGAGTAGGTACAGTTTCCCTGTAAAATTGAGGATACCTTAGCCACACGGATAGACTCACCAGCAACTACTGGACAGACGAGGGAGCGGAAGTTATAGTTAGGCACGACTTCTGATTTGATTGCTTGGATACCGTAGTTGACAGTAACTTTGAGGGCATACTTGCCGAAGTAATCAGGAGCGTTGTCTTCTAGGTGGAGATTGATTGTGTCGTTGTAGCAACCATAGTACCATGGGAAGTCTGGGTCATCAGGCACAGAGTCACGGACATAGTTAAGAGATGTCATACCTTGTGGGATGACAGGCAATCTACATTCAACAATACATCCACAATCTGTTTTCTTGAGGATGTGATAATAACCATTCTCATCTGGTTCCATAACACAGTCACCTGCATCTGGGATATGATATGGTTCCCAAGCTGCACCAACCTTAGTACAACCCTCTGCACAATAATCACAGTGTGGGTTCCATACTAACATTGAGCAGTTATCTGGATGTTCAGCCTCAACATCCCTGAGGTCGTCCAATTTAATAATCTGACCGAGTTGACGGCCAGTGATTGTGGTCTTGCCACATTCGCCATTGTAATTGAGAGTAGCACCAGAGTTATCAATTGAGATATCCGTGCAGGTCTCATTCTTTGGCATACGAATCTTATTCCCATTTATCCACCAGGTGGAGCTATCATATGGGTCCAACTGTAGATCGAACTGGCAAGGCTTTGGACAAGGAGCCGAGCAGCCGCCGCAACAGTTTGGTTTCTTACATTTATCACAACATGTCATACCTTAATTATAAGGTATGGCAGTTGCTTTTATTATTTATTCGTCTTCGCTGATTTTAGCTAGGATTAGGAACACCCCACCGATTATGATTTTTATGAGTGCGTATAGCGGCTCGCCAAGTATGGCTGATATTGGTGCACCGATAAGCCATACGATAGCTACAAAGTAATATAACGTGCTTTCTTTCATTCATCCTCCTTATCCATTTCTTCAAATGCTTCAGTCACCTCTGGGTCGACATAGAGATAAGATATATCATCATTCATTCTTCACCTCCGAATAAAAGGTCTAGGTCGTGTCGTAGTTGTCCGATTTCGCCTTCATCGTCCATATCTTCGAAGTCAAGTGAGAATGTTATCTCGCCAAACCCAAGAGCATTATGACCGTGAAACTGGAAGCCTGTATCTTTCAACCTTTTCCAAGCCTTTAATTTTTCAACTGCTTTCTCGGCTTCTTCTTTGGTTTCAAAATAGTTGCCAAACTTTCTCAAATTAGTTTTATCGTAGTCGGTAATATAAGTGGTTTCTACAACTTCTCCACCTGAGTCAACAAACCAAAACTCTTTCGGTTCTTCCTTTGGTTCTGGGTTATAATTCATATCGCTGATAAGCCCATCAGCTTGCTCAATTGGTAAATATCTATGGTTATCAACATCAAATGTAAATAGACCCTTATACTTACTCATCCTCACCTCCGAGTTGTTCGGCATAATATCTATCTAGCCACATTAACGCTTCATCTAGTTTTGTAATCACTAGCGAACTCTCTCGTGTCTTTTTCAATTCTTTTGAGATGTTATCTCTAATGCTGATTATTTCATCGTAATGCTTAATCGGTTCCATTATTCTTCCTCCAGTTTTAATAATTCATAATCTAATTTTGATTCAGCTGTTACGCTTGGAAAACTTACAAAGCATCCAGGGTAACGACTCTTCCATGTGTTACTCATAGTTGTTTATTGCCTTCCCTTTGAAATGTTCTCTCTCCTTCTCGCTGAGACGGTCATAGGGAACATAAATAAAATTATTATCAATGTATTCTGGGACCTTCTTCTTACCCCAGAGGAATGTTTTGTAATCGTAGTTACCAATACGAAACCTCTCGTTCTTATTGTCCATGGTCACGATGTTGAAGTCAGCCTTCTTAAAGGTCTCATACCTGCAGCACAAACGCATGAGGTATGACTCCTTATCGAAGAGCAGGGTTTCAGGGGTATCCATTGATACCCCATCCATAACCTGTGTCATAACCATAGCGAGAAGTTCAGGGTAATCCATACTCTCAGAGAAGGCTTTGACCTTCTCGAGTAATCGGTTCATTCCATCCCATATCGCTTCTGTTGTCATACTATGCTCCAAACCAGCTAGCAATCCAGCGGACAATCATAATACCAACAGATATGAAGCCTATGATTGCGAAGAGGGTAAACCCATACCAAGCGATCATTGTGCGTTCTTGGACAGTTGTCTCTGGTAAGATGCGTGTGACCTTCTTTGCTTTAGGGTTGACCTTAAATTGTCTCTTCTCGATGACAGACTTCCTGCCCGATGTCTTCACTAGATAACCAGTGTAGCTATTAGAGTTACGGATAGCACGGACGATGGCTTGACCAACACCGTACTTTTCCATAACCATTTTGTCGTCTGAAGGGAGCTTAGCTTCCTTCTTAATCTTTGTGTAGAGTTTTGCATCTACCTTCCTTTTTGCACCCATTGTTACCTCCTTTGTGTGCGTTATTATTCTGCCAGGCTCTCTGGCTCATACCATTCATCTATGATGCGGACTGGGTCTGGAAACTCGTAGTTCTCAACACAGGCCTTAGCACCTGTGTCTTCCCAGTGCCAGTCACATTCTGCTCCACATTTAGAGCAGACGCCTCTCTGGTCTTCACCATAGAAATCAGGTTCATGTTCACAAAAACGTTCCATTACATTTCTCCTTCTTCAATGAGTTTCATTGCACGTGATACATTGTCTGCATCTTCTTTCTCGCCGAGATTGTTAAGGTAGAACCAAGTTGCTTGAAGCCCCTTGATAACTTCGCCTCTCTCTTTGAGCCAAGCTTCATGTGCCTTTAGAATTTCATCTTGTGTCTTCTGTGGTGGAAAATCATCCTTTGTTAATAATGCCTCACCGACGATTGTTGCACCATCGTTGAGTGCTTCGTCTAAACTCTCGTAGCCTTTTTCATATGCTTGCTGTTCGAGTTCAGCATGTAATTGCGACATTTTGCTCATATTGTTCTCCTTTGCTTGTTATTTGTGCCTCTATTATACACCCTGCTTGTGCTTTTGTCAATAGGTCGTTAAAAGTCCTTCGGGACTTCAGCGTTGTCGATCTTCTTCAAATCATCTTCAGTAATCTCAACACTGTCGAGCCCTTCGTATTTCTTAAACCTATTAAGCCAGGACACTCTTGATTTAATTTGTTCTTTATTATTCTTCTCCATAGCCTTCTCCCACTCTTTCTGAGAATGGAACGGCGAATCGTATTCTTTATTTCCAATGACAAGTTTCCATCCACCCCATACTGGTACACCCTTAGGGTACATTTCGCCATCTGGCATATAGAATTCGATATTGTATTTATCTATGAGGTCCCATACTTTTTCTCCAATGACTGGGTCATCCACATAGTCAATCACTGCATAATATACTCTAAGTTTTTCGCCACCTTTGTGTTCATCATTATATTTTTTAATCTGCTCAAAGCCGTGCTCGAGCCCTTCTAGTACACGTTCAGCAGTGGTTAATGGATCGCCTTGCTTGTACATTGTGAGCATACGTCCGCTATGGATAAATCTAACATGGCAACATTCGCATAAGGCGACGCAGCGTTCAAAGCGTGCTGTGCCTTTTTCGTAGTCGTATGTATATAACTCATGTGCATGTAGATTACGTTTAGCGATTGTGCCATCATCGTGGTACTGGTGATGGATTGAACCATCTTCGTAATACTCTGTTTTAACCTTCGCACCACACGCTTCGCATGTGTAATGAGCCTCGAAATAACAACGGTTTCTCATATGGTTCCAGGTTGTTGTACCGAGGATTGTGCGAGGTGCCAGGTTGTGTAGTGGATGCGGTACGTTAGGCATAGAGAGAATTGGTGCTCCACCATCCTCAGGTGCTACCCACTTGTCCACAAGTCTACATGCGAACCCCTTATAAATTATTGTCTTCTGTTTCTTATTCTTTTTTGCCATTCCTTTTCCTTGCTTTCTTCAATGCTTTTTCATATTTTCTTTCGTATTTTCTTTCCAGCCTCGTTAGCTTGACTCCATAAGTTCTATCATACAAATTTGATATAAACTCTACAAAGGCTAGTTGCCTTGCCAATTCTTTTATTTTTTCCTCATCATTATTCTTCTTCGCCATTAACCCTCCTAACTAATTCTTCTCTAAACATTATATTTTGCTCTTTTAATTTCTTCTGCTTTGCTTCGTTCTCTTCTATGAGAAACATAATCGCATCGTCGGTTAGATTTTCCAATTCAAACATCATTCTTCGTCTCCTTCCCAATCTTCCCAGTCTTCGCAGAACTCTCTAAGCGATGTATATCCTAGCCATTCAAATCCAGTCGCTTCAATCTCAAAGTCATCTATTCCGCCTGTGTGTTTATTACGTAGTTTTAATCTCATTAGTCATCCTCCATCATCTCTCTCATTACTGCTTCGCCTTGTTCCCACCAAGACTCACGGACTTCTAAATCAATCATACTATCTTCTAAATCGCTCATATTATTCTCCTTAATTATATTTTGCCCTCGGCTCTCACGAGGGCTGCGTTATTAGAATGGCATCTCTAAGCCATCAGTTTCTTCAGTTGTAAGTTCAACTGCGTCTGCTAGGATATCATCCTTCTTCTCTGTTTTCTTTTTGTCCTTCTCTGGACGGTTCATGCGAACTTTGTCAGATGCGAAGTCCCAAGTACAATACTGGTCATCTTCGTGGACACGGAAGACTGCAACCTCAACTTCTTTAGCCTTTGGAAGAGCCTTCTCAAACATAGCGAGGTAAGCCTTAGCCATGTCATCTTTGTCTTCACATTGTTCAACTGCTTTGCGAGCCTGCTCTTCAGTGAAGCCCATGACCACAAAGAGTTCTTTCATATGGTGTTGGCGGAAGCTATCCTTGTCGAAGAGCCATGCTGTTGCCCCGTACTTAGGGAACGCATATTCTTTATTGTCTGCTAATACGAAGCGGATACCTTTGCGACCTGTGCTTGCTTCTTGAAGTTCAACCTTCTCGATCTTGGTCTTGTGGTTGCCTTCTTCTGCATAAGGTTTGTACTTCATTTGGTTGTCCTCTTCCACCTTATCCCAGTTAATAGCCATTATTTATCTCCTTTCTTTAATTGTGGTAAATCATAATAATCACGGATGGTTGCATCCACTGCCTTGAGGTCGTTCTCAACAGTTTCTTTGTCAAACATACCCATAGGGGTTTTTGTGACGTCTGAGCCGTCAGTCTTTGTGTGGAATACATACTCTCCATTAAGACATTCTGCTCTTAGTACGATTGTGAATAGACCTTCAACGCATACCTTCTCATCGAGAAGTTTGCCAATTGTCTTTGGCTTGATGTCACCAAAGTCGTTCTTGTCCTCGTGCATCACGAAGTAAACTGTCTTGTCGTCTGCTACTTTCTCTTGGCAGAACTTGATCAACTTATAGAAGTTGTCTGCGAGTGAGTTGTAGAGTTCGAAGACTGCGTTGCCTTTGTTCTCTCCGTGACCCATCATGAATTGGTTTGTAATAAGATAGCCAGCATCGTCAATGACGATAACTTTCTTTTGAGTAGAGAAGATTGCTTTCTCAATCTGCTCATACTGTGTCGACTCAAGGGTGCTATCAAACTTCCCCTTGAACGGCAAAGGTTTTTTATTGACATTGATAAGTGCAAGTTCGTCGTGTGCAAAATTACGCATCGAGGTAGATTTACCTGAACCTGACTTGCCAATTAACATTATGACTTGTGCCATACTGCCACCTTTCCTAATTGTATATTCTTGATATTATTCCCCCTGTACCTCTATGATACACGACCATAGAGGCTTTGTCAATCGCATTTATCTATCTGCTAACCAGCGATAGATTGTGCTTTCAGTAACTTGCATAGCCACAGCAATGTTACTTACTGTGATACCATGCTCACGAAGTTCTTTAGCCCTGCGTATATTCTCGATAGTTTTGGGGCTCTTGCCTCGCCTACTTAGACGACCGCCTTTGGCTCCTGCTAATTGTGCGAGCGTATGGTTACTAGCGAACCCACCAGTATTGCCATTGCGACCACCGATAGCACCGATCTTTTTGTACCAGTCATCGCCGTATTTAGCTTTGTTCGTGGCGGCACACTTTAAGCCACCTGTCACTGTCCCTGGCATTAGTCCTCCTTATGCTGTTAAAGTTGCTGTTATGATTAACATTAGGTATAGCATAGATGCCATCCATCCGAGGCTTACACCACAGATAATTACCTTGTCCCAATTAACATCCTTAAAGATTTTCTTCATTGCTTTTCTCCTTCTTAGTTAGCTCGTTATATCTCATTTTAGACTCGATCTTTCGTCTAGTGTTTGGACTTAACTTGTCCTTGATAACTTCATACAAACTATATTTTGCCATAATTCTATTCTCCTTTCTTACATTGTTTTGGTACTGGCTTATAACCTGTGCCTATTAAATCTTTTAATACTGTATCGCAATCGACCTGCCTATTCTTGGAAAACACTACCAGCGAAATCCCGACTAGGATTAGTGCGATACTTATCAATACTACAATTACAATTCCGTATAACTTTTCTTTCATTACTTACCTCCGTTAATATAGTTATCTTCGATAAAGTCTTTCTTGTTTCTAAGTGCCTCATAAACATCTGTTTCAATACCACCACATTTTAGATAGTAGAAGTATTGTGTCTTGGTCTGTCCGATACGACGGATGCGACCCCTCGCCTGCACGCTTGTAGTGTATGAGTATGTAGGCGTTACGCTTACCCAGTAGTTCATAAATTGTAGGTTCAACGCCTCTGAGCCTGACTGCCATTGACATAGCACTACATCATACTTGCCGATAGTTTCAGCGGTTGGAATGTCGTGAGACTTACCGTCTATGCACCATATCTTTGCACCTTTCTTAACCTTATTTACTATCTCGCATAACTTGTCTTTCTCTTCCGTGTAATTATAGAAGAGGACTACATTAGTTTCCAAACCTTCAATAAAGTCTTCGAGCCATTGCTGTTTCTCTTTGGTAAATGACATCTCTCTCAACGCATGGCATAAACCCATAGTAGTGTCAATGAACTCTCCGTCTGCACCTATTCTAGTTTTTCTTAACTTATCATAACCTGTCGGTTTCTTGAAGTCTATCACCTTATGCACCTCTGGTGGCAACTCTTCAAACATCTGTGATGTGTCAGGCGTTGTGCTGATTTGTTTCCACCAATTTACAAGCGTACCCTCATGATGCCAACCGATAATTTCTGGGAACCCTTTGAAGTTCTGCTCAATTGCGAACCTACGCTTAAACTCAGTCTTATTGGTTACGAATTTGCACGCTGTGAAGTATGGGTAAAAATGTAGCCAGTTGTCCCCAGGGGTTGCCGTGAAGCCAGCCCAGCGAGAAGAGTTAAGAGTGATTTTAAGAAAAGACTTCCCCATACCAGAAGAGATACCAGCCTTAGCCTTAGCCACTTCATCAAACGCATACACCCATTCATTTAATTTATTACGGTGTGCCATTGTCCATTTAGCCAAGCCATGCCAAGAGATGACTTCAAACTCTTCAAGGCTCTCTCTCCATGCTGTCCCATTCCATTCGTCAGCGTCCTTTAAGAAGTCCCCACTATCACGCTTTGATGGCGTAGTTATGATCAATATCTTGCGTGGGTTCTGCTCTGCCAGCCACCTCATCATCACGGCAGACTTGCCTGAACCTGTCGGCATAATGCAGAAGTGCTTTGTGCTACACAGGTCAGACAACGCCTTGCGTTGGAAGTTAAATAGTTCGCTCATACCTCCACCCCATAGTACTATCTTGCACCAGCGATAATAGCCATGCTGAATAAGAATAATGCTGTTGATACGATACCAATTACAAGCCCGATAGTAGCCATAGCCCTAGTCGAGTTGTCATTTGATTTAAGTGCGATACCACCGAAGATAGCACTCATAGGTGCTAATGCGATAGCGAGCACAAACCAACTTGCTACACCACAGATGATACTAGCGATTGCTAAACCTTTAAGTCCGTCATTATTATTTTCCATATTATAATCTCCTTTGCTTGTTATGTTTAATCTTATATTATCACATGCTTATGCTTGTGTCAATAGTTTCATTTTAATTCCGTCAATGTCGAGTTCGTCTTTCTCTTCTCCACTTTGCATAAAGTAAAAGACATCTTCATCTACAAGCCCGACTTGTTCATAAAGATAATCGTTCCACCTCTGCCCAATGAGTGAGGTATTATCACAGCCCCCGTCAATATAGTTTTGGTTTTCTTCATTGTCCTTTTTTGTTTCGAGTAGCACAACATAATTTGTTCTACCAATCTCATATTTATTATCACTATCTACAATTTTGTATTCGAGTAGTTTCATTTTATTCTTCTCCCTCTTCGATTATTTCTCCTTGATAATACCCCTCGGCGACTTGTTCTAATATATGTGATTGTGTGTCCATGCTCAAGTCTTCCCACCTCACATCTTCTCCGTCTAGTGTTAATTCAAGATTTACACTCCACCAACCTGTTTTAGTTTCACTCATTTTATTATTCTCCCTGTATCCCAATTACTACTATCTGTTCCAATGTGATAGGCTTAATACCACATTCGACCAGTGCTTTGTTAATATCTGCTAATGTTAATATCTCTTTGTCGAGATCGCTGATAAAATCTGACAATCTCTCTCGGTTAAATGCTACGCCACCTGAACCTGTTTCATCATCTTCAAGCATAATATCTTTTATGACAAGTGGCTTATCTACGCTTGGCTTATAATATTCTGATAATTTTTTATTTGTCGTATCCATGCTCTTTCTCCCATTTCATTGTGTAGTCCATAGCGTCTGACATCTCGTCCCATATGCTGTCCTCTCTATCTAGCATAACTGCATACAACCATTCGAGTGGGTCGCTCTTCTGTTTGAGATAGTCGATAAGTTCTTCATAACTATCAGCGTATTCATTCACGATAGTTTCAAGCCATTCGCACAACTCATATCGCATATACAATTCCCAATAGTTATAGTCGTGCATATCTTTTAATATCTCTGCTTTGCGTTCTTCATAAGCCTTGCGTACTTTATTTAATAATTGCTTGTTTGTCATAGTTAGTTCTCCTTAATAGTTAATTTATAGTTAAAATCTTTTGCTAGTTCTTCTGCGATCTCTTGGTATGTCATTCCCTGTTGCTCATACATCAGCACATCAGCGAGTAGTCGCTTGAACCTTGTCGTCCTCTGTTCTTGTACTTGTTTGCGTTGCTTTGCTCGTTGCCATTCCCTTTGGTATTCTTTTCTATCTTCGTGTATCTTTGGTCTAGCCATTGTATCCTCCAATCTTTAATAACTCTTCTATACATTCATCACATACTGCACAGTAGTCCCACCTTTCTTTTGCTATTGCTTTTCTTAATGCCCTATCTTTCGGGTCATTATCATGCCAGTCCATATAGTCTAGCCAGATAAAATCATATGTGCTGTCGCCTAGTTTGCTACACCTGTCGCAACAGTTCCACTCCATACCTGCTAATACATCATCATACCAGTCGAGGTCATACTGCTTGCATACTCTCTCTAAGTCTTCTTGTTTGGTGATATCTCTTTTCCATACCCAGTCCCTTAATACCTCTATCTTATCTTGCTTTGTCATTGTTTCACTCATTGTCTAAACTCCTTATCTAACATAATAAAGTCTTCTGCTTTCCAATCGGTGTAGATAAAGTCAAGTACTCTATCTCTCACTTCTTCCCATGACATATCAGCGATATACTTCTCGCTCATCATTTGCCCACCACCATCAGCAACTTCAATAGTGCCGTGGTCTTCTTTATAAACTTCAATCATCATGTAATCGACATAGCCATCTGCCTCGTCTTCAGGGAAAAGGTTGTCGCCTGCTCCCTCGACTGCCACGATAAACTCTTTATATTTTGGTACATATATAATCATGTCTATTCTCCTTTGTTAATGTTATCTAAAAATCTTTATTCATATTATTCTCCTTTCAATTCGTTTTCATTCTCCCTTGCAATATCACATAGGTCTTCAAAGTAATTGCTACGCATAATTGCCATATAATATTCCCAGAGTTTTTCTTTATCTACACCATAAGTAGTTGCTACTTCTGCTAATACATCTTCACAGCCCTTGTTATACTGTACAATTCTCATAGTTATTTCTCCTTAAATAATTCTAATACCAATACCATAACCATCTCGATCATGGCTAACTCATATCTGCCATACACCATACCCGTGATGAGTGCAATAGCAAAAAGGCTACCTTGACCAAAGGTTAAAAATGCGTTGTATGCGTCGTGTTTTTTCTTCATGTTAAATCCTTTCTAATTTAATTTCATAATATACAGGGTAGTCAATGTCGGTGTAATCTGTTAGCACCAACTTGCCTGCCGTTAGTTTTATCTGTTCGCCAGCGTTCTTCAACGCTCGCTCGATAATAGTTTTAATTCGTTCTTCGTTAATAGCCATATAACCTCACATTCTTTTAATGGGGTTGCTCTCTCACCTGCAACCCCTAACTCTTTATAACTCTACAATTCTAATTGGTGTGATACCTACTTTGTCGATAAATAACCTTACCTTTCCCTTATATGCTTTCATATGTTCGAGTGATACCACAACCTGTTGCTTATTTGTTAATGGCATCACTACCTCTTTGTGCTCGCTTAATGGTAGTTCCCCTTGGTCTTCTTTGACACATTCGTTAATGAGTATTTTCTCCGTGCCGTCTTCGTTTGCAAGGTATAGTTTCTTCTCTTCAACATCTGCCCATAGTACCTTGTCCTTGGCGTTCTTAATCTGTTTCATATCTACCACTATATCGTAGTTGTAGCAGTCGCTACCGACAACCTTATCGTACTCTGGTGTGCCACCATAGATAGTCTTGGTATATAGTCTGAACTTACCATGCGTAAATACTACCTGCTCATTCTCATATACACTCACTACCCATGTGCCTTGCTTGTCTGCCTTGACTGCTTTGAGTATCTTGATACACTCTGTCGGTAAGTTGATCGTATCTGTTAATTCATTTTCCATTTTGTTTCTGTACATCTTGTAGCCGTCTGTTGCATAGATGTTTCCACCTTTAAGTACCACCCCTGTAAGTACAGGGCGTGTTGTATCTTTGCTGACGAACTCTGACGCTCTGATAATCTTTGCCATATCTTCTTCGCTCAACTCTACCTCTTGCACTAGCCCTTTGAGTTCTACCTCTGGGTAGTCCTCGATAGTCCAGCCTGTTTCTTTGGTATCATCTCTGAACCCGTAGTCGAGTGCCGTATCTTTCCAGATGCCGTCTGCAATAGTTGGTATCTCTACCTCTACCATTTGTTCGAGGTTCGTTGCTTTGAGTGTGCCGTTTGAATGACACATACATTTTAGAATTGGTAAAGTGTTTTTGTTATTTAATTTGATAATTTGTTTTAATGCTTTAATATGTTCTTTGCACATCTGTTGTTCTCCTTTCGTTTAAAATGTGTAGTCTTCTTTATATCTCATAACACCATAGCCCATGCCGTTATGGTCTGATATAACTAGCAGTCCGTCGTAGTTTTTGAAGTCGTCGAGGCTTTTCTGAATGTCGATAAATATCTCTGTACTTTCCCAGTCGTTAATCTCGACGGCTTTCTTAATTTCTTCTTTGTTAAACCTAGTTAAGTCTGAGTAATACCCGATAGTATCTCCGTTGTCCTTTTGAATATAGTTGTTCATTGTAGTTGTCCTTTCCCTGTTTGATAATAGTAGTTAATAGTTCCGTCTGCCATATGATATCTGCAAGGGGTAAGCACCATGCTTGCTACCCCTGTTTCAATATGTTTCACTTCAATTTTCATATCTATTCTTCTCCCATAACTTCTTTCATTTCTCTTACAAACTGCTCGGCGTTTCGTAATGCCTGCTTAAAATCTATTTCTTTTAAGTTGTTAAGATACCCGCAAGCCGTGATCTCTGCTTTGTAGGTATCTAAATCATATTTCATAATGTCAATTAGGTATTCCATCTCTGTTCTCCTTTATACATAAGCGAATGTTTTATCTTGTTTCAAGTAGTATAGACTTGCTATCGTCCCATATCTGCCCTGACTATAAGCAATACAGGTATAGTCCTGTCTGTTATGCACAGATGCCCATTCCCCGTAGCCCATAGCCTGCTCATTGCATAGCCCCTGTACTGCAAGGTCATGCACCATTTCTCTTAATTGTTTTTGAGTTGTTTTAATAGCCATATCTTACCACTCCTGTTTCTCTTTTAATGTTGTTTCGATATCATTCATGCGACAGATATATGCAAGCATATCTTCAAGCATATCTTCACCGATAGCCTTTTCTAAACTATCGAGCAATTCTTCTGCCCCTAAAATCTCTCTGATTTTTTCTTCTTCGTTCCATAATTCTTTATTCATAATTTCTCCTTTGCTTGTTATGTTGTACCCCTATCATATCACAGATAGGGGTATTTTGTCAATAGTTATTTCTTTACAGATACACTACATCTGCTAGTTCTTCTCTGTACCCGTTCTCTTTACAATATCTTACAAGTGCTTTGTGCAATTCGAAGTCGTACATTTTACTTGCATTATAGAGGTAGTCAAACTCGAATACCTCTGCCTCGTCCTCGATATATTTCAAGTCAAGTTTCGGGCGTTGTACCTTCAATTTATCGTACCATTCAAGTTTATTCCACTCTTTCATATCATCTCTATAATCTAATAATTGGTCAATGATCATCTCTATTCTCTCCCTGTTAATTGGTTAAATAATTTATCGTTCTTCAAGATATCGAGTAGCACGCTCTTATCTCTGCATGTTTCGAGTAGTCTATAATACTGCTCCTCTGTTATAACTGCCACCACCCCTGTCATATCATAGGTATCAAATACCTCTTTAATCTCAATTTTCATATATGTTCCCTCTCTGTTAAATGTTATTCATAAATCTTACAGCCCAGCCCCTATAAGCATAGGTAGGGCTAACCTGTTGCCAAAAATGTCCGTTGTACTCTAAGACATACCAGCCACCGCCACCCTCATAACTACCGATAGCGTACAATTCACCTTTTATCTCTTTACATTTTTCTCTCATCTCTGTTATACCTTTCATTATTCCCTTATTTTAGCAATGATATTTTATCTCTGTCATCATAGTTCTACCCCTCTACTACCTTATAATGTGCCACCCCGTTTCTGAAGTCTGTCAAGCGATATTTTACGCCGTCAAGTGTGTATTCAAATCTCATATTTCACCTCTGATCTTTCTCTTAAAAGCCTAACCCCTCTTGCATCTCACGGTACAATTCTTCCGCCACCTCTTTCATTAGTCTGTTATTCTTGATAGTCATATCTATCCTTTCTTTATAGTTGATAATACAGAGGTACGATAGAGGTCGTACCCCTGTTGATACCCACTATGCCTATAATTGCTAGGGGTTGATATGGTTCAACCCCTTGAAACCGTTTATCTAGCCATAAGAGATAACACCTATTTTACGCCGATAACAGAGATAATACACCTATAACACCTTACAATGATGATGTTATAGAGGTGATACAGATAACGACCCTATCACCCCTGTTATAACCCTGTAAAATAGTTGAATTGTTAGAGAACGCTTGCGATACAGATATCACCTATAATCATCACAGAGTAGCAGTCCCAGTGCTTGCCGTCAAAAATGCCGTTTTTCACCCTGTACAGATGACATTGTACCCTGGTACCTCTTGCCAACAGGGGTTTTATAGATATCACCCCTATCACGCCCGTCCCCCATGTATTGCGTCAAAATGATCCTTATGCTTTGCCTTTGTCCCAGTCCCAGTTATGGCGTCGTCGTCAATGATAAGTCGTTCTAACACCGCTTATTCTAACCATAACCTACAACATACGTCCAGCGTAGGTGTCATAATAACAGATACCGAGTTATGCGAAAAAATCACACACCCCCCGAGCCGTACCAGTTATACCTGAATTGTATTTTTTAAAATCTTATGCTTGAAAAATATCTCCTGTTTAAAGTGTTTTATATAATGTTATACCTTGCGACGGTTCGAATTCTTTATCTCGCAACCTGTTTCACTTGCGGTATGCCCCTATTATAG
>ERZ1032130.159-NODE-159-length-20589-cov-6.581182_pt1 | contig 20589 bp, 20 predicted proteins | sample MGYA00517879_ERZ1032130 | MGnify/ENA primary metagenome ERZ1032130 (study PRJEB33719, sample SAMN04262597) | wastewater metagenome | biome: rural village; feature: animal feces; material: feces | host: Bos taurus | place: El Salvador | collected 2012-01-31 ...
GGAGCCATGGCAGCACCCATATTATTGGCATCTTTGATTCCCAGATCTGTAACCGTTCCTATGGTACAGGCTGTGATTTTCGGTCCTCTTCCTTGTGAACATACTAATGCAGCGCCGGAACCCGTAACCGTCCATTGTGAAGTTGGCGTTCTTTGTCCACCGTAGCCAAGAGGGAACCGATACTGCCGCTCTGAGGAAGCAAAATGAGAGGATGTCATAGCGACTGCTTTGTCAGAAAAATGTCCGCCAACAGCCATGGAAGCCATCAGAAGGCTTTCTGCCATGGTAGAGCAAGCGCCATAAAGCCCTAAATGGGGAATACCTGTATTCCGCAAGGAGAACGAGGAACCAATGCACTGGTTCAGGAGATCTCCGGAAAAGACAACATCAATATCAGAAGGCGAAAGACCTGCTTTGCTGACAAGCTTTTTTAGAATTAGCTGCTGCATGTGCTTTTCAGCCTGTTCCCAGGTATTTTGTCCGAAATAGGTATCCCGGCACTTAATATCAAAAGTGTGGCTAAGAGGTCCTTCTACTTCCTTTTTGCCTGCGATACTCGCCCATGTTGTAATAACAGGAGGTTCCTCCAGCACAAAGCTTTGCCGGCCTCGTTTGCATTTTGCCATAAAAGTTACCTTCTTTGAAATTTTTTCTTAGTATGTACAACAATTGCGTCCATAATGCAGTTGTAATATAATATAAACGTTATCAAGGAGGGTTTTTATGGAATATCAGATTAGAAAGGCACTTTTGGAAGATTTACCACGGATTGAAGAGATCTATGCCTATGCCCGCAAATTTATGGCTGAAAACGGAAACCCTAACCAGTGATTGGAATCATGAAACGGTATGAGAGGGACTTTAAGGTGCCATTAGCCAGTGTGCGTCATCAGTTTGGGATGTCATATTTGGACAAACCGTATGGGGTGGAGCCAATCTTGGACCCCAAAAGTGGCTGTGAAGTGGTAACACCAAAGGATTATCGCCTCCTGTTAGAAGATGGAGGAATGCTGTCAAAAGAAGAAATGTTGATAGATATCGTAAAACAGGAACTATCGGAAGGAAGAAACTGTGTAATCTATGCAGAATATACGCAGTCAGAGGCAACAAACGTACTTCCAAGACTGCAGGAACTGATACTGAAGCACTGTAATCTTCAGAAAAACGAAGTGGTGGTTATGAGAGCAAGTTATCCATCCTCAGCAGCCAGAGAAGCATGGATGCATGCAAGAGCAAAGGAAGGAATGAAGGTAATGCTTTGTAATCCTCGCCTTTGTGAAACCGGATTGGACTTTTGTTGGATGGAAAAAAGTATCACCTATAACTATCCGACACTGATTTTCTATCAGTCAGGGTATTCACTTTTTATCATGTGGCAGGCCGCAGGGCGTGCTTGGAGATTAAATCAGAGAGAAGAATGCAGGACCTATTATTTAGCTTATGAGATGACGGTACAACAGGCAATCTTACAGGTGCTTGGCGAAAAGAAAGCGGCAACTTCCGCCATTCAGGGCAGATTTTCTGCAGATGGTCTGGCAGCCATGGCAAAAGGCGTGGATACGCAGGTTCGTATTGCGCAGATTATGAGTGAGATGGATGAACAGACAGGAAATAGACTGCAGGAAATGTTCGATGTCATTACCGGCGAGGTAGAAGATACCTTTGGTGATGAACAGACGATGCTGATGTTTAGTGAACTGATCGAGAGAGTGGAAGAGGTAAGAGAGAATCTTGGCATCGAAGCCTACTCATTATTCGATTTGTTCTCTTCATTTACAGAGGATACCAAAGAAGAGGATCTGTTTGATATGTCCATGTTCTCTATGATGTCACAGTTTAACGACTTCATTTCAAATATAGATGTTGATGATACAGTGGTAAATACCACGCCTAAAAAGAAAAAGCGTAGGGCAAAAGTATACGCAAACTGTTCATTATTTTAAAATAACGGAGGTAAATAGATATGTTTAAGGTAAATGCTTCATATTTAAACAATGCACTTGATTGTGCAGCAGTTGGAGGAGGAAAGAGTTTTGTGTTAATGGTAAGTCCTACCAAGCGCAAGATTGGAGATAAAGAGGTTCAGATGGCTTCTATCTCAAGCTCTGATGGAGAAAAGACGGGAAGGGCAAACTTCTTTATTCAGACAAGTGATATGGAAAAGGACGAATTATACTGGGTAAGTACCAGCTTAAAGCCGGCAGTTACCTCGCTGGCGAAGATCACTGATACCATCTACATTGATTCCAAAGGTTCCTATTTAGAGGTGTCAGATGAAAAGAAAGAATCTGTTGTCCGGGTGGCATTGGTTGAAAAGGATACTGTGCTAGAGCTTCCAAATTCAGCAGATGGTGCCATAATGGTCATGATGGAACGTGAAAAATTTGTAAATGCGATCCGCCTGGGAGGATATTCTGCAGAAGATTCCAACATTGCAGGAATTGATGTCATAGGGTTTCTGGCAAATGAGGAAGAAAAGAAACTTACGGTAGTCAGTAGACGAAGTACTACCATGTGCCAGGCAGTAGCACCGGTAACAAATATTGGGAATAAGTCAGCAGAAGAGGATGTCTGGCATTTAATCAACCATAAGTTTATTCAGAACTTGGTTCCTAAACTAAGTGGTGACGTGGTACAGATTGCGTTTACCCCGAAATTTATGGTTGTTCGGTGTCAGAATGCAATCTTTGGATCAAAAAAGTCAGAAGGAACTATGGCAGAGAACCTGATTAAAAAGCTTTCGGATAAAAGTTTTGACTATAGTGGAACAATTCAGAAGAAAGATCTGCTTCTTAGTATGGAGATTTCCATTGTTGGAGTTGATGAAAAAATCATCAACTTAGAGACGAATGAAAATGGGACCTTAAAGGTCTGCTCTGTAACCGGAAGCAACAAATCGAATGTATCTCAGAAGACTCATGAAGGAAAGATGGAAGCAATGAGTTTTTATGTGGAAGTCTTAAAGAGTGGTCTGAATGGATGCGGTGATGAACTGCACTATTTTGGGAAAACAACACCAAAATACATTATGTTCGATGGAGAAGATGCGGGAGTTGAATACGTCAGCATTGTAGCTTCTGTAAATCTTAATAAGAAATAGAATATTGTTTGAAAAAGCCGACTGATAGTTTATCAGCCGGCTTTTTTTACGGCTTCGGTGTACACCTAAGCCCTTTTTATAGAGAGTTTGGGCGTGCGCCGAAGCAAGGGTAAAGATAGGAGGTAATAAGAAATGAAGAAAAAGATAAGAAAGAAATGATAATGCAGATAAAAGAAATGTACAGATACCTGACCGTGATGGTACGAGAAAAATGAGGTCAAACAGTATCAAATTGAAAGAAAATGCAGAAGATATAAGCTTGCTGCGTTTCTATAGATTATGAAAGAAACGAGGAAAATAGGATGAAGAATAATACAGCGTTACTTAATAGATTTAGAGTTTTTGCAGCCATGCTGTGCATGGTGTTAAGCCTTGGAATAACACTTTGCCCTGCAGACGTATATGCAAATGGTTCGACGGAAGAATCAGGAGCATCCAGTGATTATGATATCAGCTGGCTTGGGGGAGAAGGAAACGGAGCGTTTGCAAAGCTTGAAAAACAGGTACAGGATACAGGGAACAGTGCATACCGTTTATTTTTGGCGATTGGTGTTGTAGGTCTGGTGCTTAGCATTGTACTTTGCGGGCTCTCTATTGCAGTATCTGGGGGCGGTAATAAGCGAAGTGAAAAATTATCCTGGCTGTTATGGATCGGAATAGGCGGAATCGTTATCTTTGGTGCAATGTCCATTGTATCCGTGCTTCAGAATATTGGCGGAAATATCGTATAGGGTAAGGTGTATCAATGAATAAAGATCCATTTAGCTATTACAAGTTTGGCATTACAGACAATGCAGCAATCAGAGGAACGGTCAACAGTTTATACAGCCTGTTTCTGACCATTGGAGTGGTGGGAATTTTACTGACCATCCTATTAGTGGGTGTGAAGCTGATGTCCCAAAGTCCTCAAAAAAGGGCAGAGGCACTGGAAGAGATGAAATGGAAAGTACTGATTGCCATCATTTTGTTTGGAATGAGTGGTGTGATCGGGGCAATCTTAAGAGTTGTTTCATCTTTTACGTAGAGAAAAGGAGGATATGACGTGAAATATCGCTATGAGATACCCCAGGGTCTGACAGATGAGATCAAGTGGTTTAAGTACTTTAGCTTAAGAACACTTATTATCGCAGTGATTGTTGCAGCGATTGGCATACCGATCATTATGTTGTTGGACCGTTTTGGGATTACGGTGTACTTAATCGTATTCTGGGCTTTTATTACGATTGTCATTGCGCTATCGACGATGGTTCGGATACCAAATACCAACTGGATGAATGGCGGGGGAGAGTATATCGACCAGGTTTTCATAAAAAGACTGATAAGAAAACGAAACCGTTGCCTTTATATCAAAGGATATAACCAGGTGGTCTATGAAGAAAAGGAAAAAGAATGGATGCTTTCCGGTAAAGGAGAAACGACATGACCTATTTATTTGATAAAGCGTTTCAGATTACGCTGATGCTGATCTTCTTATTAATATTCTTTTTGTTTATGATCATCGGCATCGCTGTATTGGGAAGAATGAAACGAAAGAATAAAAAAGAAGAGGATGATTATTATCAGACCTTAGAGAGATATGATGCGAAAGACTATCTGGATTTTGAGGATATTGCAGATGAAATGGTCATCATGGATAATCACCGCCGGTTTGTTGGTGCGATCAGGTGCGACGGGTACGACTATTATTCAGCATCCAGTGCGCAACAGGCGAGTACTATGAGGGGATACTTAGAGTTTTTGCGTACCATCACAAGCCCAGTGACTTACAGGCAGTATTTTGTACGAATGTCCATGGACCATACCCGTTCTATGTATGCGAAGAGATACGAAGAAGTGGAGAGAGAACTTTTTCATAAAAATGTAGACAGAGATGGGATTGTGGAGCGTTTAAATATCGTCCGTGGAATCGATCTGGTTGCAGAAGAAGCGCTTTTAATGGAGGCTGAAAGCCTTCAGAAAGAAATTACAAATCTGGACTGGAGACGAATGCATTTAAAAGAACAGATTGATTTTATGGATATGGTCTGTGATGAGTCCTCCTTAGAACCGGACATTGAACAGGTCTATTTAGTGGAATGGGAGTTTCAGGCAGATAAATATAACATGGAATTATCTGAAGAGGACATCCATAAAAAAGCGATTGCAGAGTTAGACGGTATCTGCAGACGTATGATTGCAGCACTTGGACAGGCAAATGTCAGAGCATATCGCTGTTCTACGGCAGAATTGATTGAGATGTTTTATCAGCAGTCCCATCCGTTATCAGCCATGGAGTTTAAGATGCCGGATGTGGTGAATAGCCCATACTTCGAATTTGTCACGACCACGGACGATTTCAAAAAGAAATGCGATACGGCATATAAGGATGCAGTGATCTTAGAAGGAATCCGAATGGCACAGGCTGTTGAAGAGCTGGATATTGAAAATCCACCAAAGGAAGAGGTACAGAAAGATGAGTAGACGAACAAAAGTCGAAAAAAAGATACAAAAGAAGAAAGAAAAGCTTCTAAACCTGCAGGAGAAAAGGGCAGTTCTTATAAAGAATGAGGAAGAGGAAAACCAGAAACTGCCGCAGGGCAAGCTAAAAGAAACGAAAAAAGACAGAAAAAAGAAGAAAGAGAGGGAAGAAAACAGGAAAAATCTTCCGGATGGGAAAGAAAGAAAAGAAGCTGATATGGCAAAAGTATCAGAAGTGCAGTTTTCTTATGCAAGACAAAACCCGATGTTTTATGCGCAGCGAAAATCCCTAAAGGAATTTTTGGCACCGGATGCCTTAGATCCAAATAACTATAAGTATATAAAGCTTCAGGATGCCGGAAGAGATGTGTATCTACGAAATTATTACATCGATATGCTTCCAAAGGATGCAGAGTTTGCAATCACTTTTTCTGAATTATATAACTTTAAAAATATTATGTCCCAGACAAGAATTGAACCGATTACGAATGAAAGAGCGGTACAGATTGTAGACAGGCAGGTATTAGACCTTGATACAGAACTTGCAACTGCAAGAAAAGCAGCAGACAGAAACCGTTATCGTAAGGTCAGCGATAAGATGCGAAATGCAGAAGCCTGGGGTAGAGATGTAGAGAGCGGGAAAAACCAGTTCTTTGAAGTGACCTTTACCTATCAGGGACATGCAACCTCCTTAGATGAGCTAAATGCCAGTGGCAATGACCTTCATGCGAAGGCATTGGGAAAAAATATTTCCCTGGTATCCTGCTACGGAGTAGAGCCGGAAGCCTATAAATCCGGATTTCCATTAAACCGAATGTTTCGCTCCAAGTTAGGTCCGGTGCGTACCATGACCGCAAAGCCGCATTTGATGGATATTTATTCCTTATCGACCATATTTAACCATACAAAATCAAACTTCTACCATAAAAATGGTGTGTATTTGGGAAGGGATCTATTAAGCTCTAGACCGATTACCTTTGACCCGTATGACCCGTCTTTGGAAGCGCATAACATTATCTTTGCTGGAAAGACAGGAACAGGAAAGTCAGCGACCATTAAGATGTTTTTATCCCGTGCAGCAGATTTTGGACTAAAATACTGCTCCGTTGATTCAGAAGCAAGGGGCAGACAGGGCGAGTATTCCATCTTAACGAAAAAGCTTGGCGGAGAGAACTTTCAGATCCATTCTGGCAGTAAAGAGATCGTAAATCTCTTCGAAGTATCAGAAGAATTGGAATATGATGAAACAAATGGCCAGGAAGTTGTAAGGTTTTACTTAGTTAATCGTATTTCTATTATAAAGGGTATTTTGATGACCATGATCACCTATGGAAAAACGAGTCCTTCGTTTGAGGATTTAACAGCCATGGAGTCTATCGTGGAAGACATTATATCCTATATATATGAAATTCGCGGGATACAGGACGGAGTACCTGAAAGCTTATATGCAAGCACGGCTGGATACTCGACAGTAAAAAAGCCACTGCCTACCATTACAGACTTTTATGTAGAAGCGCTAAGACGTCAGCAGGCAAATACTTATGAACATCATGTCAAAGGATATGCTCTGATATTGGATGCGTTAAAGACCTATGTAAGAGAACTGTATTATATTCCGCAGATTATACGAGTTCTCTCAAAAGAAGAGTATGAAAAGCTTCCGATAGACAGCAGCGGGCATAGATATTATGAAACTGAAAACAAAGAACATATCAGAGCCGTTGCAATCAAAGGAGTACGTTCCTACTACGATGGTCAGTCAACAATCAAAGTAAATCTGGATACACCGGCAATTAACATTGACATTTCCCAGTTGCCGGCGAACGACCTGCCAATCGGTATGGTTATTGCCACCAATTTCTTAAATGAAAATATCATCAAGAAAAATTCAGCGAATCCGAAGCGCTTGCAGAAGAGAGCCATTTTAATCGATGAAGCACACCGTATGTTCCCATATCCGGAACTTAGACGGTTTGTTTCTGATTTGTATCGTTCTGCAAGAAAGCGATATATTGTTCCGATTTGCTGTACGCAGTCATTATCCGACTTTAAGCTTTACGACGAAACAAAAGAAATTGTAAAGCAGTCGCCGATGATTTTCTTATTGCGTCAGGATGCACAGGACCGGGAATATATTGCAGAGTCTACCCATATGTCACCGGGACAGCTTGCACACTTGTTCCAGCTGGGGGGATCAACGAAAAATGATGGAAGTGTGGCACAAAAAGGTCAGGTCTGCATGATCATTAATCATCATGTGGTATTTGCAAAGATCGATTATCTAAAATACACAGAAACTGACGTTGTTGAAACCAATATGCAGGTGATCGACCAGCATATCAGAGAAAGAAGGAGTAAGGAATATGCGAAAAAGAACCGTTAAGTGTTTGAAAAAGGCATGGATGTTCATGCTTTTGGCAGTACTTACTCTTGGATTTATCGCATTCCCGATGCAAGCAGAAGCCTCCTGGATCAATCGTGACCAGACAGGTATTTACTATGAAGATAGTGGAGGAGGCTTAGGTCAGGGAATCGGTGAATTAGACGAGGATGAGAACGCAGAAGAAGTGGAAGTTGATGAGGGTTCCGGTTTCTTTCTGGAACTTATCAACACCATACTCTGTTGGTTATTAAGTACTGTTGGAAGAACCTTGTTTGAACTGCTGGATTTGGTAGGGGCTTCATTAGACCATTTGATTTATGGGCGTCTTGTAACGGAAAATACGTTATTTACTTTTGATTTAGGGAAGGACAACATTTATGGCATTGTAGGTTTTGCCATCTATGGGATTTTATCGACCTGTACTATTGCCATGCTGATTCCAATCTTTACTGGAAAAGTGGTAATCAGTGCATGGAAAAAAGGTGATTTTGCAAAATCAAGTTTAAAAGATGCTTTTTCCTACTTTGTGCTGTCTCTTCTTTTGGTTGTATTAATGCCGTTCTTTTTGGATGTGATGTTGTTTTTACGAGATGTCATTCTCTATGTAGTAGGAACGGATGGTGCTACCAGCTTATTTGGCAGTGAAAGTGCAACCAGTATTATTTCCGTTTTAGGTGCTGCAGCCAATGACAATATCATTTCAGGGGTTGTGTTTGTCGCTGCAGTTGTACTAAATCTCTATTTTTTGATCGGGTATGTAGGAATTGCCCTTTCAATGACAGCGAATTTCATATTATTTCCAATGGTTGTTCTAAAAATGGCATTTGATAGACAGGTATTAAAGGACTGGATATGGGAAATGGTTTCCTGCATGTTCGTCCCTATCATTGATGCCGTTCTGATCATGATTCCGTCCTTTTTAGGAGTCTATGCATCGGAACTGTCTGCCTTAGATTCCATCGGGATATCGGTGGTTCAATTAATCATCTGTTATTTGATCATTCCAATTAGAACTTATTCCAGAAGAATTTTGGGCTTAAGTGTAAACCCATTGGAAAACTCTGGATTGGCAGCAGCTTCCTTTATGGGTATTGCAGCAGCCAGAGGTATCAAAAATGCATTTTCAGATTCAAGAGATTCCAAGAAAAATGCAGAGCTTGACAGAGAAAGAGCCGATGCTGAGGAAGACCTTGCACAGTTAGAAAAAGAGGAACAGGAGAATGCTTTTGCAGGACGTGCTCAGACTGCAGAGGCAGATATGCCGTCTTCTGAAGATATCAGAAAAATGATTGATAGAAAAATGGGAGTGGATGAGCTATCGAAAGAGGATGGAGAGGAAGATTCCCTAAATCCGCTTGGTATGCAGCAGACCTATGCAGACGGGCTGGATGCTCATATCAAAGCTTCGGAGGATTTCGAAGGTCCATTACCGAAGGAAGCCTATCTGTCGGAAGAGGAAAAACAGAACAATGCCAAGAGACTGGAAGAATTAGACCAGGAATTAAATGATGCAAGGGATAAGAAAAATGCATTGGAGAACGAAAGAGCAAAGATACTGAATGACGATAATTTAAGTACCGCCGAAAAGGCAGAAAGCGTAGGTGAATTAGACAAAGCAATAGAGGGTGAAAATGAAAGAATTCAGGAACTGCAAAAAAAACGTGAAGCCGTTATGAGCGTTGACGATAAGATCAGGGAAGCCCATAAAAGAAAAGCACAGTTGGAAAATGAGTATCATCAGACTGCAGAGGAAGCAGGGATGGATGCGGTGCAAAAGGAAGAACGCTTAGAGCATATCAATGACCAGATCAAATCTGTGGATGAAGAAATTGTGGGTCTGCAAAAACAGAAAGAAAGGATGCAGATTGAGAAGGAGAAAGAAGCACTTTTAAAAGAACCGGCGACACTTCGGGAAGAATATGCAAACCTGAAGGCATCCAACGAAAAATTGAATCTGGATAGAGAAGAACTGATCAGACAACGTGAAAGATTAGTGGCTAAACAGGGGAATTATGTGGTTGGAAGTGCTGAACATGAAAGATTTGGCGAAGAGATTGGCACACTAAATCAGCGGATAGGAAAGTTGGATACTGACATCGCAAATAATGTGGCATCACAGAACACGGTAAGCAGAGCATTGGCTAAGCAGGAGTCCGGGCTGTATGACAGACAGGCTTACAATCTGCATGAGAGAGTAAAAGCTCAGGATGCTTATGAAAGTGCGAGGGGCAGAGCAGCGGAAATTGAAAAGCAGCTAAAGAATGCAGAAGAAAGCGGGGTTGCGTATTTAGCAAAAGGCACAATGCAGAGAAGAAAACTGGAAAGTGAGCTAAAGGGAGCAAAGGAAGAAATGTCGAGGGCAAAGGAACGCTTAGGCGCGCTTTCTGTTGAAGATAGAAAAATCGCAGAAAGACTAAAAGAGATTTCGCCTGATATCAATCAGCTTACGGAAAAAGATTTAAGAGCAGCCAAGCAGGAAAAGATGGTTCAAAGAGCGGGCATTCAAAAAGAGATTGCTGCAATCTCAGAGCAGATGGAAGCTGATAGAGATCCTGTAAACAGACCATTTTATAGAAGCCAGATTGCAAAACTGCAAAGTGAGGTCGCTGACTGTAATTATCAGAGTGCAAAAATCGATCAGATGCTAAGTGGTATGGGAACGAAAAGTGGCAGAAGTAGAACAGGTGGTACTTCCAAAACACAGACTATGGATGTTGGCACAGAGTATGAAAAGAAAAGAGTAGCCATTATGGAACGCTATGCCAATGTTGATAACTTTGAACAACCGGAGTTTTCGGGCATATCAAGAGAGAAGAAGGCACAGCTATACAGGGAAAGGGCAATGCGTACGCAGAAAGTTTTTACCAGAAAAAGAGTTGCGGGTGTTGCCGGAGCAGTGATTGGTGGAAGTGCCGGATTATGGCTTGGCTCAGCTGGTGTGGCATCAGGCTCAATTATCGGTCATGCAGTTGGTGCGGAACTTGGGGTAGAGAGTGCACTTCGCTATGCCAGTAGGGAACGCAGCACGCGTCCGATTGATTATCACGGGCAAAAAATTGATTTTCATGTTTCTTCTGACCTTAGAGATAATACGCCGAGCGGTCAGAGAAGGACGGTTGAGAGAGTCCGTGCAGAATTAGTAAACTCGTTGCAGACTGATAAGTTTCAAAGTGCAGTGGAAGAAGAATTATCTTCTAATAACCTGCTCAAGAATGAGATTAAGACTCTGTTTAAAAAACATTCCGTGACAAAAGATAATTATTCGTCGAAAAGAGAGGCAATGTTAAAAGAACTGCAGGTAGCGACTATTCAAACAGTAGAAAACGCAGAGGCGAAGATTGTCGAAAGATGTGCAGGGGAAGAGTATGCCAAGTTATCAGAGCATGTAAAGAAAAAGATTGTAAAGAGTGTTGCAAAGCCAAACATGGATGTATTCCAGGATCTTTGCGAATCTCAGTACTTATGTGCGAACTGGCAGCCACATTATGAGGAATATTTCGATGAATGATGAGATGGATTTTATGATGGAACCGATTCCGGCAAAGAAAAAAGGAGTTGGAAGAAAAATAATTGCCGCTATATTTAGTGCACTATCTCCAATACTTCTTCTGGTCTTTGCAATCGTGATACTAGGCTCTGGGGTGTTTGGTGCTTTTAGCATGGTCGGAGGATTTGTAAGTGGTCTGTTTGGGGATAGTTCACTGGAAACCTTGCAGGAAAAGGCTACTGTTTTAAATGATCTGACGGATGAGGAAATCTTAGAGCTTGTAAAGTCAGATAAGATTGATGAGTCGTTCTATAAAACCATGATGATTAGCCAGGAGGAATTTCAGTACTTACTGGAGCAGGTCATTGCCTATAACACGCAGAGTGTTGAAAGAACGATCGAAATAGAATGTGAGCACCGTTATACTGAGTGGGTAGAAGATGAGACCCTCCCAATGGGAGGATATTCTATTCCAAGAGTAGAATATGAATATCGACCGATTACGGTCAGATCATCCGACATTGAACGCTTCTACTTAGACTGGCAGTTGGTGTATGCACTGTGTTTAACGGATACCATGAAAGGTGTTGAATCATGGCAAAGGCTTCCGGGAATCGAAGAAGAGAAAAAAGGGACTTTGATTCATTATGGTTCTGAACATGAAGAGATTGATTACATCCTATCCCATGTACAGATGAATTATGAATATGTGACGGATCTTGTAAGAAGTCCAAAGGCATCTTATTCCATGGAGGAATGTAAAGCTTTGGTACATACTACCTATGAGTATGGCGATGAGTCTACCAGTGAGGGAGCATGGAAGTATTATTATCCGCATTCGGTACTACGAAGAGCATATAGTGGATATTCCTGTATGTACTATCTGCTAAGTGAAGACCAGACAATGCTTACGAATTTTATCTGTGCTTCAGATATAAATCATTTTGAACGTATCATTGAAAGGTTCTGTCCAAGATACAACTTCGGATATTTTTCTGTAATCTTGGGATTCATTCCAGGCGGAGAAGATATTCAAGAACGTTTGGAATCTTACTATGCCAATAAAGAAACCGGATTGGAAATCTTGGACGAAGAGATTCACTATGAGATTGGAAGTGGCATCGATAAATCGCTTTTGCCTACCAGCACGGAACGCCTTGAAACGGAATTTGGTGACCTGACAGATTATGGCGACCTAATCTACGATGAAAGTGTGGGTGGTAACATCGTAAGGGAAGCCATGTCAAAGATTGGTTGCTTATATGACCAGAATAGACGCTGGGAGGAAGGAGTTTATGATTGCAGTTCTTTCATATGGAGAATTTTATCCAGTGTAGGAATCGATCTTTCAAAGATTTGTGCCGGAAGTACCGCTGCGGAAGAATGCAGAGGAATGGTTGATGCGGGAATGACGATTTCTCCACAAAGCATACAGCAGGGAGACATTATCTTTTATTCTGGCTATGTCAATGGAAGATATCGAAATATTACGCATGTTGCAATCTATGCCGGGGATGGAAAAATTGTGCATGCGGCAAATAAGCGAGATGGAGTAAAGATTGGTAACTTTTATCGGACGGGTCTGGTCTGTATCTGCAGACCATATAAAGCGATAGATGTTAATGATAATTAGAACTCCATTATAATAGGAAGAAACTCTTTCAAAACAGAAGAAATTTTCTTGTAAAGTTTAAACTTAATCGATCACGAAGCAAAGAACAGAGAGTGTAACGAAGCTATGGGTTTGCTGTGCATTACGTGATACAAAGTAGGAGAATATATACATGAAGAACGTAAAACTATTATTTGGTGTGGCAGCGGTTGCTTTAGTTTTGGCGGCAGGCTGCCTTTTGGCGTTTCTATTTATTCCTGAAAAGGAAGTAGAAGGGCCAACAGAAGATGAATCAACAAAGGTGGTAATTGTTGATGATTTGGAGAAAGTTGCTGAAACCGAGGTGAAACGCTTTAAGGAAGTGTACGGTCTGGAGATTACGCAGGATGAGATGTTAAAACAGTTGAAGATTCGTAAAGAATACGAAGAAGAATACGGAAAAAGTTACGATTTAGAAGATGTGTTTTGTGTAAACGTATCCGTGGAGGAGGCAGAAGGCGATCCGGGAGATGAATCACAGTCGGATATCGTAGAAAAGATTCAGTTATATGTAAAGAAATATAACATTGATGAGTCAAGATATGCCTCTATGACTGCTGAGGAAGAACTATTAGCGTTAGAAGTTGAGTATGGTCCGATAGAAGAGGATATTGATTTTACCGGAGAACATACCAGTAATCATGCTGCAGAGTCTGCGACAGATGATGACGTGTTAGGTGATTCGGGTGCCGTAACGGAACCTGATAATACACAGGAGAGTGGTAACGATGAGGAAATGTAAAATCGTTAGTTGGTTTTATCTGCTTATCCTTTTGGCATCAGTCCTTGGATGCGGGCATGTAGAGAATGTGCCGGAAAACTCATTCTATGAACGTTCCGCTTTGGATGAAGAGGAAATTGTAAAGGATTACTCAAACAAAGTCGATGAAATCTATAATGAAGCCTATGATCGTTTTACAGAACCTGGATATTCAGAAGAAATGGAAGGTGCTGACATTTTTGAAAAAGTCAGCCGTTATCTGTTAGGCGGTTATCATAGGATTTATCGTGTATTTCGTACGAATAGCTCACACATACTGATTACTTCACTGGTAATCGGGTTTGGAATGATTGGATTAGCAAGGAAAAACAAGAAAATACAACGGACTGGATTGGTGGTATTTGTTATAGGAATACCTGCAATCATCATAATCGTTGTGTTTGGAGTGGGCATCTTAAATGATGTGTTGCTTTATTAAGTAGGATCAAGAAAAAAGCCTGTATAAAAGGATATTACAAAAGTGTAATTCTGCCTTTTATCATAGGATATAATCCGTTTCTTTAAAAGGCAGAATTGTTGTTATAACAAAGGAGAATGCTTTATGAGAAGCGTATTAGAATTTGATTCATATAATCATGTATTATCAAACCTTGGGTTTGATTCAGGAAATATGTATAGAGAGGCGGATGTACTGGTAAATCTGGAGCTGGCAGAACAGTTAAAGAGAAATAATCTTTCTTTTTACCGCCAATTAAAGGAGAAGAAAGAAGCAATCATTGTCCGTTTTACCGGATTTCGTGAAAGAACTTCCGGTGGACACAATGGAAGAAGTGACGAATTATTCGTAATCTTTGATACTGTGGAACTGGTATACCCTGTGGAAAGACTTGTTTTTGACCAGGTACCTGATGCAAAAGAATTACTGGAAAAAGAGTACAAGGTTTTTGTTAGAAAAGTGATTGAAGGTAAAAACCGTGTGATTTTAGGAGATAATCAGGAAGATACCAGAAAAAAAGCGATTGAGCTGATCAATACAAAGCTGGAGGCGGGAGAAGAGCTATACCTTCGCGGAAACATCATCGACCTTCAAAGAGATACTCCTATGGGCGGGAATTTTATGGCTGCCTTAGTAAACATTGAAGGACTTGGAATCTTGGGAATCATTCCAATTAAAAAATGGTCTGTTGGGTACTCACCGCTTGAAACTTTTAGAGGAATCGTAAGAAATAATACCAATGCAATCGTAAACTTTAAGATATTGCAGGAGGGCTGGATAAAGTACGGTAATGGCACAAGACGTGTCTTTATCTGCAGCAGGGAAGCGTATTTAACAAAGATTGGATATAATCCATGGAAAATCGTATGCAAGACATTATCCGTTCGTTCGGTCGTAAAAGTAAGGATTGTTGAAGAAGGAAAGACAGCAGGGGCATTCTTTGGTGCTCTTGATGGAATTTCTGACTTTAACATGCTCTGTTATATTGACGATAACGGAAAGTTATCGTTAAAGGATATCCAGATCGGGAAATACTACTATGGATATGTCCAAAAAATGGATTCCAAAAAGAAATATATGCGTGTTCGTCTGACAGAACCGGCAGAACAAGGCAGTGACTTAAAAATTAGTAGTACATTGGCAGTCGCTCAAAAGTAAAGGAGTGTCACTATGGGAGATACGAGATTACTTTTTGAGGAATACTGTGAATACAGGTACATTCCTGGGATGGAGGCGGAATTAATTCATGCGGATAAGCTTAGAAATGTCAGCAATGATTTTATGGACCGGGTTCTGATGTCAGGAGACGTATCGTACACAGACTATTTTTATTTAAGGGCTGTTGCTTTTTACCGGTTTGCAACGGCTGAAATGATTGCAGAGTATCTGGTATATTTTAAGAATTACTATGGTGCTGAGGAGTACTCAAAACTGCTGTTGCCAAACGCATTCTCAGCAGATGTGTTAGGAACAGAGGAACACCTTGATAAGGAAGTGGACATCATACGTTATCGTTTGAACCGATTGGCCAGGAAATACTTTCTATACTCTTATACCGTGTCTAATGAACGGGAAGGAAAAACTGAATATTCATTGATTTATTGTATTAATTATCAATCCTATAAAGTGCTTCGTTCTGTTTTTGGAGATACACCGTGTTTTAGCGATGAAGAGATTGGGTATGAGAAATTCTACTGTATCACACCAATTCAGAGGATGATGGAAGGGCTGCATGCCTGCAGGGTGGCAGTTCTTGGATTTCGAAATCATGGAAAAAGAAGTGTGTTGACAAGGGATAAGGAAATGATTTTTGGAGCATTTAAGAATAAGCTGTATCCGACCATGACAGCGGAGGTAACCTGTGGTGAAACTCATTATCGAATTATAGTAGAATCCATTCATTTTGCAGTTGATGAGAGAATCGTGACTGCATCAGAGCATATTTCCAATATAGAAAATCTGATAAAAAAATATAGACGTTTGGTTCATCACTACAATTATATGGAAGGTAAGCGTGGAGAAGATGATGAATTATGGCGTGTCCGGTTTTTGATAGCAGTGGAAAATCTGGAAGGAATGAATAAGATCGTCAGATTAATGAATGACGAGCGTGAAAAGTTTAGCGAAAAAGTGTTTTTTACTACCGATAAGGCAATTCTAAAGAGTGGTAAATTAGAAAATAGTATCCTGATGGCAAAAAGTGTAAAGAGCCGTATAACAAATGAAGTACATTTGGGACTGGTAAAGCCAACGAGGGAATCACTTCTTGCCAGTAATAATGAATGGGTGCTAGAATAGAGCATGAGTAATGAATAATGAGGTCAAGAAGATGTATGATTCTGAATATATCAGACAAAGAATGAAAGAGTTTCGCATTCAGAAAAACTTAAAACAAAAAGATGTAGCAGAAGAAATGGGGATTTCCGCCGCATTTTACAGTATGCTAGAGAGTGGAAAGAAGAAGGTCACTGTAGATCATCTGTTCCGATTTTCCTATGTTGTAGGTGTCCCAATGTTTGTTATCATGGGAAAAGAAGAGAATGGGGGACTTTTGTGCGATTATTCAGAGTTGGATGAGCTTGATAAAGCCATCATTGAACTTCTTTTAGAGATGAGTCAGGATGAAAAGAAGACGCTTTTAAAGGAACTTCAAAGGAACAGACTGCCGGTTGAAATGCTGGTAGAGACTCCCAAAAAGAAGAGAACACCAAAAAAAGAATAGGCATATGTTCATGCAGCAGCTCATTTGTCGGAAGAGCCGACAGATGGGCTGTTTTTTTGTTGCTTAAAAATAGAAAGATAACACAAAAAAGATGTAAATGACAGTTTCTGTCAATGACAGATGATACACTTACGTACACGACAATAAAAATGAAAAGGATGTATGAATTTGGAACAGGATAACAGAATGAGCAATCATAGGGATATCTGGATTTCCACAATGTTCTTATGTGTTCTTGGACTGATGATGATATTTTCAGCATCTGGGTCCGTAGATTATTTTAAAAGACAGCTGACGTTTGTATTACTGGGATTTTTGGTATGTTTTATCGCACAGTTTATGGATTATCATATGCTGTATCGTTATTCAAAAGTCATTTATGTATTAAGCATAGGCTGTATTTTTTTACTCTTAACACCAGCAGGAATCTCGGTAAATGGAGCGACTAGGTGGTTAAAGCTCTTTGGAGTACAGTTTCAGGTGGCAGAGGCAGTAAAGATTGGAACCATTGCAATTTTAAGTTACATGATACAACGGTATCAGAAAGGTCTGCATAAGGGGAAACTATTAATTTGGATGTGGGGGCTTGGTGGATGTGCGGCTGGACTTTTGATGGTTATATCCAACGATTTATCCTCCAGTATTGTGGTCCTTGGAATTACATTTTGTATGACCTTTGTGTTTACAGAGCTGGTTGCAATTCATGTAGGAGCTATAGCAATCATCGGGTCTGCTGCGGCAATCTATGTATTTAGCATTTGGAGAAATCTGCCATCACCTCATGAGTTGGAGAATATGAGTTTTCGTGTTGGCCGTATTGCTGCATGGTTAAGTCCATACAGATATGAGTCTGACCAGTCGTTCCAAACACTGCAGGCATTGTATGCCATTGGAAGCGGCGGAGCTGTTGGAAAAGGTCTTGGGAATTCCATGCAAAAGTTCATGATTCCGGAACCTCATACCGACATGATTTTTTCAATTCTATGTGAAGAACTGGGAGCAGGCGGGGCATTGCTGTTGTTCTCTTTATTGTCTTATCTGATTTTATGCCTCATAAAAGCAGCAATGGCATCAAGGGATTTTTATGGTTATGCCATATCAGTTGGTGTTTGTGCCCATATTGCGGTGCAATCGCTTATCAATCTGGCAGTAAATATGAATATATTTCCAAACACAGGGATTGCCCTGTCGTTTATATCTTATGGGGGAACCGCTGTGTTTACCTTGCTGTGCGAGATTGCCATGGTTTTGTCCGTTTCAAGAATATCCAGGGGTCTTGCATTTGTAAAATTTGGAAAGAAAAATGAAACAAAGAAAAGGAGAGGGAAAATAAATGAAAAAAACATTAGAAGTATCCATCAGATTGAAAATCGATCTGGAAAACTTAACCGTAACGGGAGAAGTAGAACAGGTAAAAGACAATCCGGAAATCAAAGTAGAACTAGCAGATGATGTGATGAAAACACCTGATGATAGTTCCACTGTAAAGGATTTTGCCTGTAAAGAAGGTTGGGAAACTGTAAAAGAATATGTAAAACATAAGATGGATATGCCGAATCTTACTTACAATGTATGGATAGAACCGCTGGAAGTTGAAAAAGTTCAGTACAATACAATTTATCTTAAAAACCACATGGAAGGTTCAGAAATATACATTAGAGAAATATATTTTCTTCCTATCAGAACTGCAATTATGAAGTTGCTCCAAAAGGATTATCATATCGCTTTTGCAAACGAATAGAGTTGAAAGAGAGGATTAGTGCTACATGAAAAAGCCGTTACATTTGACAATTTATAGTGAATTTGATTTAGAGACCCTAATGGATGCAGAAGAACTTGTAGGAACACTGCAGTTAGATCCTAAGGAACTACCATTTTCGGAAGAGGAAATAGAACAGGAACAAAAAGAGCTATTAAAAGCATGGAGGGACATCAAAGAATATGTCCGTATAGAATTTAACATGAATAAGATGGCATTCGCTACATGGATTAAACCGTTGGAAATCGATAAGATTGAAGGAAATACTGTGTATTTGAAACATCCGGACGATAAGTTGAAGGAGTATATTGAACGAAAGTATTTTACCAATCTGATGGGTGCAGCCATTGACATTCTTGATAAAGCATACAGCTTTGAATTTGCAAAAGAAGAAGGTACAGAAAAATCTGTGGAGGGAGATCCGAGAAAATGCGAGAAATATTCAAATCGTTGCCTGTATTTAAATGGAAAATGCTAGGTGTATTCCTGGTACTGATGGTAGCAGTATCAGGATACTGCCTTTTATGTGATACGGAAATGACCTATGGGTTTGATTGTAAGCTGGACATTGACGGAGAAATGATTGGAAGTACAAAACCGATTAAGTTACCGGATTATTTACAGCGGGAAGGGTGCTATGAGTATATCAACAATACCGGGTGTATCATGTATGTTCATGAAAGAAAAGCAGGGATAATTAAACTGCCGCCAGGAGAATGCCTTATTGATGGCTATCCTGTATTGTTCTTTGTAGCAACACCGGAGAATTACGTTTCATCTGAGGTGATGAATGGTGAGCTGCTAATTAAAGGAGCGGACCGAAGTGTTTTTGGTAGCTATCAAATCAAAGTATACGATGCAGATTTTTTAGAGTGTACTTATCATACAAAGTTTAGAACGTAAGGATATAGAAAGGTTGGGTAGTATGGAAGAACAACTTTTTAGATTTGTGATACGATTTTGGACATCAACAATTTTTGTAAATATTTTTGTTTGTATATTGGTTCCTTTGCTCTATTTTGCATCTGTATACTGTGCGTATTGGTTTGCAGACGAAGCAGATCGAATGATTGACTTGATACGAGAGGAATCGAATGATGCGAATAGAGTATTAAGGCTGAAACTTAAGCTCTATAATATACTGTTCGTGGTATTTGTAATGCTACTAAAGATGTTTAAATTCTTAGATGTCTGGAATATCACAGGTGTTTTTGATGAAGACGAGGAAAGCTGCTAGAAGAATTTACTGTTATATAAAGCATCTCATTGAAAAAGAGAATAGAAAGAAGTAGAATATAAAAAAGTGACAGTATTTGTCATTTTGAAAAATAAAATGCTTCCAGACTGGGGTGAATACAGTGAATAGCAGTAATTCGAATGATAAAATGAACAAAAATCAAAGAGTCTTGGATATTTATGCTCGTTTATGTGAAGGGAAAATGATAAGCAAAGCAGAGGAATCTCTTAAATTTGGCGTAGATGAGCGATCAATTCAAAGAGACATTGATGATATACGCGCATTTTTAAATACAAGAGCGGTGGAGGATGTCGCAGATCAGAGAAAAATAGCTTATAATCGTGTCAAAAAGGGATATGAAATGACAGGATGCGAAGGTTCCATGATGAGCAATAGCGAAATCCTGGCAGTCAGTAAGATCCTTTTAGAGAGCAGAGCCTTTACAAAGGAAGAAATCGATTCGATTTTGAATAAAATGATTGCAGGGTGTGTTCCTTTAAAAAATATGAAGCTGGTATCTGACCTTATTGCGAATGAAAAGTTCCATTACGTAGAGCTGCATCATCAGTCACATAT
>ERZ1032130.160-NODE-160-length-20533-cov-5.028470_pt1 | contig 20533 bp, 16 predicted proteins | sample MGYA00517879_ERZ1032130 | MGnify/ENA primary metagenome ERZ1032130 (study PRJEB33719, sample SAMN04262597) | wastewater metagenome | biome: rural village; feature: animal feces; material: feces | host: Bos taurus | place: El Salvador | collected 2012-01-31 ...
AATTAGTCTAATGGGACCAATTAGTCTAATGGGACTAATAGGTGTTGTGGGGGGTCAGTAGAAGAACACCTCGATTGATGTGCGGTCGAAGCGGCGGGCGCGAAGGTCGTCGGGCGAGATGAGGAAATACATTGTGCCGCAGTCGAAGAATCGCAGCCCCCAGCGCTCGTCTTCCTCAATGCGTAAGAGCGGAATAAGGTTGGGGTAGCTGTCGGCAACGCAGTCGATTGCTTCGCCGTAGAGTCCGTGAGAGAACACGTCGTATGTGCCATCGGTCACGCCGAAGTCAATCGCTTCGGCATCGCGGAAGATGCTCTCGTCGCTGCCTTCCCACGTGATTTTGTAGGGTTCAAGCCCATCTTCCTGCTCGCTATAGATCACGCGGATAAGCGGGCCGCTATAGTTGTGCAGCGGCAAGTCGAGTGGCGATTCCTCGCCGAGAAAGTAGTCGATGGCGGCAAAGAAATAGAGCATACCCTTCTTTGGTAGCAAGCCGTAGGGGTCGAGTGCGGCGATGTCGCTAAGCCTTATCTGGCAGATGAAAGTGAGAGGTTCAGGATAGGAATCTTCATCGTCATCATCGCCCACGGTCACATAAGGGTAGGGCATATCGGCAGGGAGGTCGGGGGCACCCCACCAGTGGCTGCGTCCCACTAAGTTCTCCTTAGAGGGACGAGTGTTGATTTTAATCATCTTTCTCATAGTTGTGCAGCTCTTTGTTTTTTGTGATTTTGTGGTGAAAATTCGATGTCGGTGGGGCAGAACATTATGTCCATGGCGTTTTTTTGAGGGCAGAGTGAATGTCAGTCAAACATCACATCCGGATTCATCTCGCCTGGCGTGCGCCAGCGCACACCCTGCTCATGGAGCACATCTCGCTTCACGCTCCAATACTCGAAGCAGAAGCCCATGCACCATTTGTCGAAGTCGAGGCGGTGTGCCACTTCGCGCTCCACATCATAGATAATTTCCTCCCACATTTCGCTGCGCTCGATGGGGTCGAAGCGAAGGTGCCGGTTCCACTTCTTTATCCACTCGTCCATGGTTAGCTTTGGGCTGATGTAGTCGCGCAGCATGGCGAGCGTGCGGGTGTTGCCCTCCGATGGGGCATGGCGGTCGATGGTTTCGCGCAGCCCTATGCAGAACCGCGGCATATCGGTTTCGGTGCAGTATTCAAGCATCTGATTAAGCAGCCTGGCCTTCCCTGCCACATCGTCAAACTCGCCCGGAACCGAGTCGGGCAATTGGTGCATAAGAATCTCCACAGCCACCCGTGCGAGATAGATGTTCTTGTAATCCATTCCCATCGTCTGGTGGTTGTGAATTATCGCCTCAAACACTCCACCCAGCATCTTCACATCGTTCGTGTAATCCATAATTCCGGAATTTTAGTTTCTAATGATTTACAAATATAGATAAAATCCGCGAGATTCTACATGGCAAGATAAAGAAAAAATTTTTCTTTATAGAAAAATATGAGTATCTTAATTCCCTTAAAAATGGAAAAATAAGCACGGAAATTTTTGCTTATTTTTCCAAAGGCTCTTATTTTGCTGTGTTACAGTGTGTTACAGGTGGGAAATTAAGAGCGCAATGTGGGCGATGGTGTGGTGCTGATTTCAGCCGTTTTCCTGCTGATTTTAGCCGTTTTCAGCCGTTTTTCAGGTGGGAAAGGTGAATTTTTTTGCGATTGTGGGGCGCGGTTGCAGAATTTTTTGTAACTTGCACCACTATTATAGATTTGCACATTACAATTTACTGTTTTTTTAGACTACGACTATGAGATATTTTAAATCTGTCAGCGATATAGGCGACCTCAGTGCCGCTGTGAAGGAAGCCCTCGACGTGAAGGCTCGCCGCTTCGACTTCAAGCACCTTGGTGAGAACAAGACTCTCCTGATGATTTTCTTCAACTCCTCGCTCCGCACTCGCCTCAGCACACAAAAGGCTGCCATGAATCTGGGCATGAACGTGATTGTGCTCGATGTGAACCAGGGCGCATGGAAGCTCGAAACTGAGCGCGGCGTGATTATGGACGGCGACAAGCCTGAGCATCTGCTTGAGGCAATTCCGGTGATGGGCTGCTACTGCGACGTGATTGGCGTGCGCTCTTTCGCCCGATTTGTGAATAAGCGCGACGACTATGAGGAGAAAATCCTCAACCAGTTTATCCGATACTCGGGTCGCCCCGTCTTTGCGATGGAGACTGCCACCGTGCACCCTCTGCAGAGCTTCGCCGACCTCATCACCATTGAGGAGCACAAGGCGGTGGAGCGCCCCAAGGTGGTGCTTACGTGGGCTCCGCACCCCAAGGCTCTGCCGCAGGCTGTGCCAAACTCTTTCGCCGAGTGGATGAATGCTGCCGGATATGACTTCGTGATAACTCACCCCAAGGGCTATGAGCTCGACCCACAGTTTGTGGGCAATGCCCGTGTGGAGTACGACCAAGACCGCGCCCTCGAAGGTGCCGATTTCGTCTATGCCAAAAACTGGTCGGCTTTTGCCGATCCTAACTACGGAAAAGTGCTCTGCACCGACCGCTCGTGGACCATTACCACCGAGAAGATGGCTCTCACCAACAATGCCTACTTCATGCACTGCCTACCCGTGCGCCGCAACATGATTGTGAGCGATGATGTGATTGAGAGCGAGCGTTCGCTGGTGATTCCCGAAGCCGCCAACCGCGAAATATCAGCCCAGGTGGTGCTCAAGCGCATTCTTGAGAGCTTATAATATAGGGTAAAAGGCATCACAACTTGATGCCTTGCCCCAATAATGATAAACCCGGAAATAATTTACACACTATGCTGAAACGCATTTTCACAAGTTTGCTCATCATTGCTGCCACGCAGGTAGCAGTCTTTGCTGCCGCCGACAACAGCGACGTGATGCAGTGGAGCGAGCGTGCCTTGCGATGGAGCGACTTTGCCGGAACTTCACCGCTCGATGGCGATGCCTCGTTTCTGAAAACCGAATTAATCTTGACGTCGTCGCAGCAGCAGACTGCCGGCAAGATGCAAATCAACCTTGGTGCGGAGGCTCGAATGTCGCGCAGCGGCTCGTTTGCCCCTGCCGATACCATGCTGTGCACACGGCAGCGTCTGCGCTATCACCAGCTGCAATTCGACCTGCTCGAATTGATGCGCCGTCGCCTCCAGAGCGACCTCAACAGCGGAATGACCGGTATCGATGCCGATAACCGACTGAAATATTACCGCAACCTCTACGCCGAGCAGCTTGCTGCCGTCGATGAGGAAACCAACTGCGGCAAAGCCGACGAGAAGCTTCAGGAGTGGGAATACTTCACCCGCAAGAACCTTGAGGAGATGGGGTTGCCTCCCACACCCACCGTCACCCCGAGCGACATCAGCTACGGACTGTTTATCGGTCTGGGCGGACTTTTCCCCACATCAACCATCAAGGACAATTTCAACGGCTTCTTCACCTTCACGGCAGGGCTCACAGGTGGCTACAAGCGGCTCAGCGTCCGTGCCGCCATCGAATACGGTCAGCCCAAGATGTGTGAGCGCAACGTGTTTGGCGTGCGCGATGCCGCCGGGCGAAACCTCGAGGAGTCGGTCAACGACTACGCCTCCACCATCGGTGTGCAGGTGAATCTCGGATACAGCCTCATCGACACCAAGCGCTTTGCCATCACCCCGCACTTCGGCATGTACTGGAGCAGCTACAGCTGGAACACCACACCCCTCGAGTGGATAGAAAGCGAAGAGGAGCCGGGACTGTGGCTGCCACAGCCCAATGGCGCCGTGGTGAAGCAGAACATCAAAGACTTCAACTGGATGGCAGGAGTGGACTTCGACATCAAGGTGCATCACTATGTGTCGAATCTCCCATTCCTCTTCGGCAAGCGCGAGCAGCTCACCTCCATTGTGCGCATCACGCCCTACGTTGCACACGCCGTCTATTCCAAGTCGTCGCCCGACTTGCAAGGCTACCAAATCGGCTTCAAAGTCTCCTACGTAGGTCTCGCCCGCGCCCTCTCCCTGAAATAAATTCTTGCGGTTATGAGATTTTTTAAGGTTTTTGTGATAGGAATAATGTTTGCAGCGGCATTATCGATTAATGCGAAGGTGTTGGAGGGTGATGTGGTTGATAAGGAGCAAAGAAATCCTCTTGAATTTGCAAATGTCAGTTTGCTCCATCACAATGTGGCAACTATCTGCGACAAATCAGGTCACTTTTCATTGGCAATAAATGACAGCATAACCATTGATAGTCTGGTGGTTTCTTATGTAGGTTATTCAAAAACGATACTGCCTATAGTTGGAGATGAATCCCGGCATATAGAATTGAGCCAGTGTCCTGTTTCCCTAAATGAGCTACATGTCCCTGTCCCAAAAAAGATTAAGAAACATACGATTGGGAAGAAACATTCAAGCGGATTGGTCCTTAGTGTTATTTGTGATGGAGACTCACTGAATCCATCTCCCACCAAAGGTGAAACGTATGGTTTTGAAGTGCACAGTCGTAAAAACAAAAGTTGGTTGACAAAAGTGGGATTTTACATTAAGGAAAGTTATGAAATGATGGACTCCATGCCTTTCCGCATCAATGTATATGACATGAGAAATGTAAAGACTTGCCCTACAGTTGATTTTGAGAACGTGCTTGATAAACCAATTACGTTCCTTTTCACAAAAGATAAAGTTGCCGATGGCAAATACACCTATATCCTGCCGGAGCCGATTCTCCTGCCTCAGGAAGCTATGATTGAAATTGAGTTTCTTGAAAATATGAATGGTCGGTTTTTCTTTTATAAAGGGAATATGGTAGGTAAATCAACGTGGACAAAAAGCTATGGAGTTAAAATGTGGGATAAATGCCCCTTTTCTACACCATTCTTCATAGAATATATGGAAACAATTGATTGAAAAAGAAACGCGAGTAATATTAAGAGACCAAGCCCTTGCCACGAATGTAAATGGCAAGGGCTTGGTCATGTTTCGTGCTATTTGTCAGGGTGGAATTTCCATGCACTTTTACCATCAAGGACAATTCCGATGGCTCTTTCACTTTCACAGCGGACACTCCTCTTGTGAAAGAACGGATACAACCGTATAGGGGCTCTTTCTCTGTCAATGTCAGTGGAATATCATGAAAAATTACTATCTTCCGACGGCTTATTTGTAGTTTCGGGGCTTGGGGTGTGGGAAATTCGTGTTTTTGTTGTATTTTTGCAGAAAAGAAAACAAGAAGGATATGAAAAATGTGCTTGTGACGGGAGCTGACGGTTTTATCGGCTCTCATTTGGTGGAATTACTGCTCGGCGAGGGCTACAACGTCCGCGCTTTGAGTTTCTATAATTCGTTCAACTACTGGGGCTGGCTCGACGATGTGCATCACGAGCGCCTTGAGGTGGTGTGCGGCGATGTGCGCGACCCAAATTTCTGCCGCACCATCGTGCGCGGCTGCGACACTGTGTTGCATCTTGCCGCTCTCATTGCCATTCCTTACAGTTACGTTGCCCCCGACAGCTATGTTGATACCAACATCAAGGGCACGCTCAACATCTGCCAAGCTGCCCGCGACGAGGGCGTGGAGCGTGTGGTGGTGACTTCGACCAGCGAGGTGTATGGTACCGCGCAGTATGTGCCTATCGACGAGAAGCACCCGCGACAGCCGCAGTCGCCCTATTCGGCTACGAAAATCGGTGCCGATGCCATTGCCAAGAGTTTCTGCAATGCCTTTAATCTGCCGGTGGTGATTGCCCGCCCGTTCAACACCTACGGTCCGCGGCAGTCGGCTCGTGCTATCATTCCCACCATCATCAATGGCGCACGCGAAATAAAGGTGGGCGACCTCACACCTACGCGCGACTTCAACTATGTGAAGGACACCTGCCGAGGCTTCCTTGCCCTTGCCACTACGCCGGGCATCGAAGGTGAGGAAATCAACATTGCCACCAATTCTGAAATCTCGATGGCCGACACGCTGAAGCTGATTGCCGAGATTATGGGTAGCGACGTGCAGTGGGTTACCGACCCCGAGCGTCTGCGCCCGGGCAAGTCGGAGGTGTTCCGCCTGTGGGGCGACAACACCAAGATAATGAGCCTCACCGACTGGCGTCCGCAGTATGACATCCGCCGCGGACTCACCGAAACCGTCGCGTGGTTCACCAATCCCGCCAACCTCGTCAAGTACAAGAGCGGCATCTACAACCGCTAAATCACCCCCGATGTGGTGAGTAGATCGCTGATAATATAATGATGCTGCGCTCGTAAAGCTCGGGTGCAGCATCATTTGTTACATATCTTCGAGTGAAAGCACTGTTTCTTCAACAGTGTAGCCGTGTAAAACCTTTGTCTTCAACTGTTCCACTTTTTCTCTGAATACTTCGGGCTTGAAGTTTTTGCGCTGTCGCTTCACCTCCACGGCAATAGCATAATTCTTCAGGGTTCTAAGCCCTACGATGTCAATTTCATTCTCCGAGCCGCCTTTCTCCCACCAGCCGCCAAGTTCGATAAATTCATGGCTTTCCATCATTTTCAGTTTAAACCAGTTTTCAAGCGCACGGCCTGAGAATGTGGCGTAGTCGTTTTTAACAATCTCTCGAAGTGCATCAAAATTGCGTAGCTCGATGATTGTCTGGTGCCGGTTGAAATAGTTAAACCAGAATCGCAGGAAATTGTCGGTGATTTCATAACGCACGCTCTGTGAACGCGGCTTGGCAAGAATGGGACGGACGCGCTTGATTAGTGAATAGTCTTCTATCAATCGCTTCAGATGTCCGGCAACTGTGATTCCCCCGAGTGATGATTCAATTTTTCCCTGAGTATTCAAGCCCGATGCGATGCAGCTTAATATTGAAAAATACTCTCCATAGTCTTTCCCAAATTCTTCAATCAGCAAGTTGCGTCCTTCATTGATAAAGGGAGAATTGTCGCGAACCACATAGTCGAAGATGCCATCAATCGATAAATCCGTGTCCTCGCAAAGCAATTCCACATATTTTGGCACGCCACCCGTTATGGTGTAGAGGGCAAGTAATTCATCGTTGGTGTAATCTTTGCGGAAATCTCCCATAATCTCCTTCAGTGTGTCGGTTTCAAATCCCGACAGGCGAAGGTTGTAGTCGGCTCGTCCGAATAATGGCTCGTGGTAGCTTTCAAAAATCTTACGCATCATTGAATACACAGAACCCATGAGCAAGAGATTCACATGTGTGTCGTTGCGATAAGTATCCCAGATGTTCTGCATATCGCTGAACACCGACTGATTGATATTTGCAAACTCCTGGAACTCGTCGATGATCAGCGAGAATTTTATTCGTTTCCCCAATCCCATAGTGTAGAGGAATAGTTCGCTGAACGACCCTATGCCACCGGGCACATACTCTCCAAGCTGGTGCGCAATTTGCTCGGCAAATTCTGTGCAAAGGGCTTTTTCATTCTTGCGACTGACAAAGAGATAAACCACAGGGCTATCGCCTTGTGTGGCGCGGATAGCGAGCGACGTCTTGCCGATACGCCTGCGTCCGGTGATTATCGTCATTCTCGACCGTGAGTTGAAAGCCCGCTCTCGTATCCTTCTAAGTTCGGATATTTCGTTGGTTCGATTATAGAATTTCATTTCGCTTGTGAATTATTATTGCCGTAATTATTACCACCGTAATTATTACCACGGTGACAAAGTTAGTGATAAATTTTATTCAAACCAAATAGTTCGCTTCATTTTTTGTGAAACTATATTTCATATTTGCGAAATTAATCATTTATGATTAACTTTGCATTAAGTGAGGATTTACTGAATGATAAGCAGATAGTGCCAAGAAGCATTGCTGCTTTTCTTGTTGAAAGAAGTTTGCCGATAAATGACGAGAGTAAACTGATCTTTCCAAAGGATAACGAGACTATGATAAAGAGGAAGATTAACATACTTATGCTGGGTGGCGCCAAGCGTGTGTCGCTTGCCGAGCAGCTAATACGCGCCGGGAAGAATCTGGGTGTGGAAGTTTCTATTTTCAGCCATGAGCTGAGCGAGCATGAGCCTATTGCCTCGGTGGGGCAGATTATTGTGGGAAGCAAATACACCGAGAAAGGCATCGACGACGAGATTTCGCACGTGATAGAGTGCCACGGCATTGATGTGGTGCTGCCTTTCATCGACCCTGCCATTGAGCTTGCTGCCCGCGTGGCCCGTCGTCACCCCGATGTGTTCATTCCCGTCAGCTCAGAGGAGGTGGCTCGTGCCATGTTCGACAAAAGCTTGGCAGCCGAGTGGTTTGAACGTGCCGGAATCCCTATCCCCACCACCTACACTCCCGACAATGTCACCTATCCCGCCATTCTCAAGCCGCGCACCGGTTCGGCATCGCGTGGAATCCTTGTGGTGGAGAATGAGGAGGAGTTGAGCCGTGCCCCGCTGCCTATCGACGAGTATCTCATTCAGGAATATATCGCCGACCGCGACGAATACACCGTGGATTGCTACGTGGGCACTACCGATGGCGAGGTGAAGTGTGCAGTGCCGCGCCTGCGTCTTGCCACTGCCGGAGGTGAGGTGATTCGCACCGAGACTTGCCGCATTCCGGCTGTGATGTCGCTCTCTGAGCGCACACTGAAGGAACTGAAATTCCGTGGTCCGGTGACTCTACAGTTTATCTTCGACCGCCGCAATCAGCGTTTCCTCCTTATGGAGGTGAATCCGCGACTTGGCGGAGGCGTAATCTGCTCGATAATGGCAGGAGCCGACATTGCCAAGATGATTCTCGAGGAGTGCGAGGGCATGAATGCCGCTCCGTGCCGTGTGTGGCGCGACGGAACGCTCATGACACGCTATTTCCGCGAGGTGATGTTTTATAAATAGGTAAATATTTTGCAATGAATAATCATGTGATGATAATTGCCGAGGCGGGTGTGAACCACAATGGACACTACGACCTCGCCGTGAAGATGATACACGAGGCTAAGCGTGCCGGAGCCGACTATGTGAAGTTCCAGACTGCCGTGCCCGAACTCGTAATCTCCACTTTTGCCCCTAAAGCCGAGTATCAGAAGGAAACCACCGGCAGCGACGAGAGTCAGCTCGACATGTGCCGTGCCATTCACCTGCCGCTGAGCGACTATGTGCGCCTCAAGGCGGTGTGCGATGAGGTGGGAATAGGCTTTGTGAGCACTCCCTTCGACCTCGTGTCGATCGACACCCTCGAACCGCTTGCGATGGACTTCTACAAAGTGCCGTCGGGCGAAATCACCAATCTCCCTTATCTGCGCAAAATCGCATCGAAGCATCGCCCGGTGATTATGTCCACGGGAATGAGCAATCTCGATGAAATTGCAGCTGCCATCGATGTGCTTGAGCGTGGCGGGCTTCGCCGCGACCAAATCACACTGCTGCACTGCAACACCGAGTATCCCACGCCTTTCTGTGATGTGAATCTTGCTGCCATGCACACAATAGCCGAGAGGTTTGGCGTGAAAGTGGGCTACAGTGACCACACTCGCGGCATTGAGGTGCCTATCGCTGCTGTGGCTATGGGCGCACAGGTGATTGAGAAGCATTTCACGCTCGACTGCAACATGGAGGGCCCCGACCACAAGGCGTCGCTTGAGCCTGACCGGCTCAAGGCGATGGTCGATGCAATACGCAATGTGGAGCAGGCGATAGGCAGTGCCGATAAGCACGCCACTGCGAGCGAGACTCCCAACAAGGTGGTTGCACGCAAGAGCATCGTGGCTGCACGCGACATTGCCGAGGGCGAAATCCTAACCGAGGAGAATATCACCGTGAAGCGTCCCGGAAACGGCATCTCGCCAATGCAGTGGGACGAAGTGCTCGGCACTCGCGCCAAGCGCAGTTTCTCCTACGATGAATTAATTGAATTATGAGAAAAATTTGTATTGCCACCGGAACTCGCGCCGACTGGGGGCTGCTCAGCGGCATTGCCAAGGCTCTCGACAGTCGCGATGATGTGGAGTTGCAGATTGTTGCCACCAATATGCACCTCAGCGAGCGATATGGTGCCACTTACCGCGAAATCGAGCGCGACGGGCTGCACATCGACTATCGCGTGCTTATGCCTGCCGATACCGACTCTCCACACGACACTGTGGTGGCGATGAGCGAGTGTATGCGTGGATTTGCCGATGCGTATGAGACTCTGCGTCCCGACTTGCTTATCATTCTCGGCGACCGCTACGAGATGCTTGCCGTGGCAAGTGCTGCGCTGATTTTCCGTATTCCCATTGCGCACATTGCCGGCGGAACGGTGAGCGAGGGTGCCTACGACGACAGCATTCGCCACTCTATCACAAAGATGAGCCATCTGCACCTCACCGAGACTGAGGAGTGCCGCCGCCGTGTGATTCAGCTTGGCGAAGACCCTGCGCGGGTGTTCAACGTCGGTGCCATCGGCATCTACAACATTCTGCATATCGACTACATGAGCCGTGAAGAGCTGGAGACTGAACTTGGCACCTCCATTCCCGAAAAATCGCTTTTCGTGACGTTCCACCCCGCCACACTCGACTCCGTGCCGCCTCGCGAGCAGTGCGCTAATCTGCTCCGTGCACTCGACAGCCGCCCCGACTACAAGGTGTTTTTCTCCTATCCCAACAACGACACAGCCGGCCGCGTGATTATCGACATGATTGAGCAATATGTGGCTGCGCACCCCGACAGGGCGTATGTGCGCCCCAGCTACGGACAACGCCGCTATCTCTCGATGCTTCGGCTGATGACTGCCGTGGTGGGTAATTCGTCGAGTGGAATTGTTGAAGTGCCGTCGATGCACATTCCTACGCTCAACATCGGAATACGCCAGAATGGCCGCCAGCGTGCCGCGTCGGTGGTGGATTGTGGCGTGTCACTTGAAGAAATATCGCGCGGAGTCGACCGCGTGCTCAGCGATGCCGAGCGCGAAAAAGCCCGCACGGTGCAGAATCCCTACGAGCAGCCCGACACCTTGCAGCGTATTGTCGATGTGGTGTGCCACACACCCTTGGACGGCATCACCATCAAGCCATTTTACAACTTGTAGAACCAACTGGAATCCTATGGCTTCGGGCAGAAACACTTCAATATCGATAGCAAAGGGAATTGCTATTATCCTCATGGTGGCAGGACACGCCGAGTGCCCGGGCACGCTCATGAGTCTCATCTATATTTTCCACATGCCGCTGTTCTTCATCACCGCCGGATACTTCTTCAGCAGCCGGAATGTGGAGCAGCCGTGGACCTACTGCTGCAAGCGATTCAAGGGGCTTTATGTGCCTTTCGTGAAGTGGAGCCTCTTTTTCCTGCTCATTCACAATGTGATGTTTCAGGTGGGAATCCTCAATGAAACCTACGGCAACTGGGAGGGTGGCGTGACACACCCCTACACTATGACCCAGATGATGCAGCGTGCGGTGCACATATTCACTGCCATGGCAGGCTACGATGAGTTCCTTGCCGGTGCATTCTGGTTTTTCAGGGCATTGCTAATCACGAGCATACTCTTTATGGTGCTTTTCAGCCTCGTAGATAGCCACACAAGTCGCCTGAAAGGGTGGCACATTGCCGCTCTCATCAGCGTGGCTGCCATCGGGTTCGCGGCTTTGCGCATTTCGTACGGGCTGAAGGTGGTGAATGTGGTGCAGGGCGGTATTCGCGAGACGTGGGGAATGTTGTTCTTCGGCATCGGTGTGGTGTATCGCCATTTTGAGCAGACACGAGGCTTCAATCCGCGCCATTGGGGCTATTGGGCTGCAATGACAGCTGCAGTGGCAATTCTCGTGGCAGGAACCATGAATCACTGGGCTGGAATGAATCTCTCACCGAAAATACGCGATGTGGCTACGCTGCCACTCACCGGAATGGCAGGATTCTTCGTTACGCATCAGATTTCGCGCCTTATCGACAGCCGCGAGTGGTGGCTCAAGCGTGTGCTTGTGCATTGCGGCGATATGACGCTCTACATCTATGTGTTCCACATCATTTCGTTCAAGGTGGTGAGTATGATGAAAATCGCATACTATGGACTCGACCCGCGCCAGATAGGTTGCCACATGGTGATACACGACCATCACGACGATATATTCTGGATTCTCTACACCATCGCCGGAGTGGCATTGCCGCTGCTGTGGATGTGGGGCTACCGCCACCTGAAATCTGCCGTCTATTCCCTCTCAGGCTCAACACCCTCGTAGCAGCGTGACCGATGCCACCTTTCACTCAATCGTAGCAGTGCTGCAATTTCTGCCAACCGAAGAGCAGCGTGATACCGCTATTTCAATTGCCAGGTGCGCCATGTGTCGCTCAGAGCTACCGGTGTGCGCACGGTGGGAGTCTGCGCCTTGCCATTCACCTCGACCGAGGCCTTGCGCACGCGGTCGGTCACATAGTCGCTCAGTTCGCCCACTGTGGTTGTGCCCTTGGAGTCTTGCAGCTTCTTCAGCAGATAATAGGTGAATAGTCCGTGATTCTTGTCGCGATAGGGCATGGCTGTCTCGTCGTTCTGAGTGGCCGAGAACACCACCACATTGCCTTGCGGTTCAAAATCACGCGGCTTGATTGCCACGCCACGCGCTGAAATAAGCATTCCCTTGTCGCGCTTAGCACCGCTGAAGCAGGCATCGATAAACACCGTGGTGGTGCGTGCTCCGAGGCTGCCAAGCTCCTCGATGAGCTTTTTCAGGCTGTAGCAGGCAGCCGAGCTGCGGCCGTTGGCATCAACAGGCAGCAGATATGCGTCCTTGGTGCTTTCGTCGGGGATTCCGTGTCCGGCGTAGTAGAAAATCACATTCATGTCGCCATTATAGGCTTCGCCGAGGGCTTTCAGCTTCTGCATGGCATCGAGAATCTCGCCGTAGGTGGCATTGATGAGGGTGAACACGCGCTTTTCGGGAATGCCGAGCGTCTGCGTGCAGTATTTGGCGAAAGTCTGTCCGTCGTTGGCAGCAAACTCCACCGGCTGCACCTGCGTGTAATCTTCGTTGGCGATAATCACGGCAAAGGTGTTGCGGCTGTCGTTGGCGGGATTCTTGGGAATGTTTTTATCTACCTCGGCGAGTGTTCCGGCAATCACCTTCTTGCGCTGCACATCAGCCTTCTTGCCGCCCACAGACTTAGGGGCAGAGGTGTGAACTACTGATTGCTTTATCACCTCCACCGGGTCGAAAGTGTAGGTCACGTCCTCCTCGTCGCTGAGTGCAATCTCCACGGGTTTGAAGTTGTAATTGATGTCGGTCACGGCATACTGCGCCTTTGTGTTGCTGTCGTAAGTGTAGGTCTTGCCGTAGGCATCTTCAAAGGTGACAGAGGTAAGTACCATGTCGTCGCCGCTCGGCACATAGTGCAACTTGGCATAGCGGCGGAACTCATCGTTCCATTTCTCCTTGAATTTCTTTGCTTCAGCCACAGGAACAGGCAGCAAGATGTCGCCAATGGAGCAGCCGGTGCTAATCATATACGACTGGTTGTCGGCATCGTAGGTGGAAAGCGTGAGCTTGTCGTTGCTGAAGCCAATATCCTTAATTCTGGTATCAACGTAGAGGTCAAATTGCTTGTTGTAGTATTTCTTATAGTCTTCCACCACCTTGGCATAGTCCTTCTTGTGCTTCTCGAGCATCTTGGAGTATTCAGCCTTGTAGGTCTTTGAGAGCGCGTCGATTTTTGCCTGACGGGTACGCTCGTTCACGCGCTTCTGCCACTCGGCGGTCGATTCAAATTCGCCCTTTTTCTGCCACGCGTTGATTTCCGGCTCAATTTTGCGCTTCAGGAATTGCTCAAGTGGCTCCAAATTGTTGAGTTTACCTTTGGAATAAACGTCCCACGGCATCACAGCAAGCTCCATCCACTCCCTGAGTGTGGCAGGAGTGCGAATGTAGAAGTAATTACCGGATTGTAACACTTTATTTTTGGCTAAATTGGTTTTTTTGATATAATCTGTTTCGTTGATGCGGTCGGGATTGCGGGGCACATCGCCCGATTTCTTGTATTGTGGCTGCACTATCCAGTTGCCTTGTGTGTCGAGCTTGCCCCACTTTCCGCCCTGCTTGGCAGCGAATGAGTTTTCATCGAGCGGATAAATATCGTATTCGCTTTTGAATTGCGGCTGCACTGCCCACTCGCCTTCTGTGTTGATGATTCCCCATTTTCGTGTTGCATCATCTTTCTTCTTGATGTAGTGATAGCGGCTCAAAGTAAACGGAGCTTTTTCCAAATCCTTGGCCGATGGCTCTATAATCCACTTGCCGCGCTTGTCGATGATTCCCCACAGGTTGTTGTGGTTCTTGGCATAGCAATATCCCCGCTCACACAGGTCCTTGGCATTAATATAGTCCACTTTTTCTATTTCCTTGCCATCGTGTCCGGCAAAAACGTAATCATATCCTCGACTGAAAACAATGCACTCATCGTCAATGAAAAGAATGCTATTGCAGTTGAGAGATTTTTCGGTGGCATAAACGTTGCCATAGCGGTCAAGTGCTATGTCGTGGTAGTCTTTGCGCACAATTGAGTAGCCGTAGGGATTATGGTCGAGCATCATCAGCGACTCGGCCGCCATAGGCTGAGCCATCATTGCTGCCACGGCAGCAGCAAAAAAAAGTATCAAAAATCTCTTTGTCATATCATCGGTTTTTTAAGTTGCCGGGATACAATTCGTTCCATTTGTTAATTACATTTTTCTGCGCCAAAATCGGGTATAAAGATAGTGCATATCGGTAGCAAAAACAAAAATCCGCATTGTTTTTTGCTCACACGCCACCTATCCCCGCCGCTATACTCTTCCATGGCTATTCACGGGCGGTTACTCAGCGCATAGAGCGGCACAATATCCACCTCCCTCACTGCTCCATTGTCGAGGGGGTCGGTATAAGAGAATGAGCCGAAATTTTCAAGAGAAGTTCGTAACGCATAGTTGATTTTTTTTGCACGCATAAATAGCCACAAGCTTTTCATGCCACCTTGCGTACCTGCTTTCACTTCAATTGGGATTACTTGTGCATTTTGGGCTTCTAAATAATCAACTTCGGCAATGCTGTTGCCTGTTTGCTGCCAATAAAACATTTTGTAGCGCATGATGGGTTCTTTATAACGCATTATCTCAAGTCCTGCAACCATTTCGGTGATACCGCCTTTGTTCACCAAGTCTTGCGGTGTTCCCGATAAAATAAACTCAATCATTTTTTGCGGCGCATTGCCATCGAGCTGAAGTATAGCTAATAAAAGACCGGGGTCGAGAAACAAATATTTTACTATCGATTCGTTTGCTCCGGCATCAAGTGGCAGTCCATTCCCCGAAGTTGCAATAACGGGGATAATTATGCCGGCCAGAGTGAGCAGGCGCAAGGCACTACGAATTTGTGCGCTGCGATAGTCGCTTGATGCTTGGCTGAAAGAGAACTTTTGCCCTATTTGGTGGCACACACCGTGCATGGCTATTTGCAGCAACTCTGGAGATATGCGTTTACGATATTTGCTGAAATCGTCTTCGTAGGTGAGAATGATGTCGCGCAGCACACGTTGGCACGCACCGAAATCCTTGGTTTTTGCCCATGTGGTTACAGCTTCAGGCATTCCGCCAACAAGAAGATATATTCTGAACAAGTCGGTCAATTGATTGTGAAATGGCTCGTCAAGAGGCTCTCTTGTGTTGGCATCGCGTTTTGCTTCTAAAAGTCCGAAATTTTCGGTAGCTGTGAGAAATTCATCGAATGTAAAAGGATACATAAAGAGCGAATGGATTCTTCCCACTCCGAATGTTGGGATTTCCTGAAGAGTAAACTCCAGCAGTGACCCTGCTGCAATCACATGAAGCTGAGGGTAGTCTTCTTTGAAAAATCGTAATGCCATTATTGCATCAGGACATGCTTGGATTTCATCTAAAAACAGCAGGGTCTTTCCGGGTTCAATGGGTACATTTATGTATTTTGAGATTTTCGCGGTTATGAGGCGCACATCAATGTCGCCGCTGAAAAATGTGTGAATGTTTTTCAGCTGCTCAAAATTCACTTCAGCAAAATGCTTGAATTTCTCTCCGAGATGCCTGACTGCCGATGATTTACCCACTTGTCGGGCTCCACGAAGCAGTAATGGCTTATGCTCCGAGGTATCTTTCCATTCCAACAAATATTTGTCGATTATTCGCTCAATATATTTCATGCTGTTTGCATTAGTTTTTGCAAAGATAAACAAATCTTTGATATTCAGCAAATAAAATGAGGGAAATTGACAAAATCCGACAAATAATCACCCTTGTTTTTGACGAAATCCGACAAATAATTAGGGGATAAAGTGCTGAAATCCGACAAATAATTACCCTTGTTTTTGACGAAATCCGACTAATAATCAGAATTGGAAGTAGATGAAGGGCTTTACTTCGGCACTCATAAACTGGAGGGTGAGCTGCACCAGTGCGATGAAGAGCAGCAGCTTCACTGCCCACGGTGTACCTACAAACCAGCGCGATGCCCGCTCAAGCCACTCCATGGGCACGCAGTGGAGGGAAATTATCACCACCATCATCACGCACCATGTGCCGCGCTCGGCGATGAAGGGGGCGATGTGTGAGGCATCGAAGGTGGTGAAGGCGCAGGCGATTATCGTTGCCGCATCGCCGAAGCTGTCGGCTCGGAAGAATACCCACAGCAGCGACACAAACGCTATGGTCACAGCTCGGCTTGTGAAGCGTGTGAGGCACGAGTCGGGTACGCGGTCGAGCCACGGCTTCAGTGCCTTGTGCGTCATCAGTCCCACGCCGTGCATTCCGCCCCAGAACACAAATTTCCATGCAGCGCCGTGCCACAGTCCGCCAAGCAGCATTGTGGCGAGGTTGTTGAGGTAGGTGCGAGTGCGACCGTGGCGGTTGCCGCCGAGAGGAATGTAGATGTAGTCGCGCAGCCACGACGACAGCGAGATGTGCCAGCGACGCCAGAACTCGGTGATATTCTTCGACTGGTAGGGCAGACGGAAATTCTCCGACAGGCGGAAGCCGAGAATCAGTGCTATTCCTATCGCCATGTCGCTATAGCCCGAGAAGTCGCAATAAATCTGCATGGTATATCCGGCGATACCCATGAGCGTTTCCAAGCCGCCATATCCGCCGGGATTGGAGAAGATGAGGTCGTTGTATTGGGCTATGTAGTCGGCAATGATGGCTTTCTTCACTATTCCCACCATCACGAGCCACAGTCCGGAGTAGGTCATTTCGCGCGTGGCAGGGCGGTTGTCGCGCAGTTGAGGCAGGAAGTAGTCGGCTCGCACAATGGGTCCAGCCACAAGTTGCGGGAAAAACGACAGATAGAAGGCATATTCGAGCCACGACTGCGTGGGGGCGATGCGCTGCTTATACACATCGACCACATAGCTTATCGACTGGAAGGTGTAGAACGAGATTCCCACCGGCAGAATGATGTCGAGTGGCTGGAAGTTGCTTCCAACTATGGCGCTCCAGTTCCACACTATGAAGTTGGCATACTTGAAATAGCCCAGCACCGACAGCGACAGGGTGATGGAAAGCGCGGTGAGCAGCCGTTGTGTGCGTGGCACGGTGCTGCGGGCTATGGCGTGCGACAGCAACCAGTCGCAGAGCGAGGTACACACCAGCAGAATGAAGAACCAGCCGCTCGACTTGTAGTAGAAATAGAGGCTGAAGGCGAGCACGAATATCATCATCTGCGTGCGACGGTGCTTCAGCATGGCATACACCGGCAGAAACACGAGAAACAGCACCCAGAACAATCCGCATGAAAACAGCATGGGATTTGCCGGGTCGAAGGTGAGCTGCCGTAGCACGTTGTCGATGAGGTGATTCATATTCGTTGCGTTATTTCTTTGGTTGCAGCACTGTCACGCTGGTGGCACGGGCTGTGCCGGGTGCGGGCTTGTCGAGCTTGATGGGGTGGGCACTGTGCAAGGTAATCCACCGTGCTACGCTGTCCATCCACAACTCGGCTGAGCGGCGGGTGGGCGCCGTCTTTTGCGCGGTCGAAGTGCATACCGTCGCTCATGAAGAAAGAGCCGGGCTTAGTCTTTGAGGCGATGAGCCGGTTGATGCCGGTGTCGGACTTCCAGTTGGGCGGACCAATCCACACGTAGGGTATATCGCCAATCTGGCTCAGCATATTATCTACATATTTTGCACGCTTGGTGATGATGTCGCGCACGAAAAGCTCGTTTGCGCCGAGGCACACCACCACAAAGTCGGGCTTGTGCTTCTTCACGAATCCGGCAAGCTTGTCGCAGCTTCCCCACACCTCGGTGGTTGAGCTATACCATATCACCGAGTTCAGGCGGTGTCCGTTGTGCTTGGCATAGGCAGCAAGTCGGGGCGAAAGTCCTTCGAGCATAGAGTCGCCGATGAAAAGTATCGACTTTGGCATAGTGTCGGGCTTAATGGGCTCCTTCGCTATGGGCTTCTCTTCAGTGATGGGGGTGGTAGCCTCCACAGGGAGGTTGCAAGTGGCGGCAGGTCCGGTGCTGAGCACATCGACGAAGGTGGAACGTTGCAGTTCCACGCCGAAAATCTCGATGGGCGAGAGCAGCGACAAGCCCACTATTGCTGCGAGGGCAACGGCGAGAATGAGCCAGATGCCGATATAGGGTTTAAGATTCATGCTATGGGTATCGGGTTGATATTGCTTGCGAATTTACGCATTTTCCGCTAATCCGCCAAATTTTTCATGATTGCATAAGTCGGGCGGCAGCTATGGTGCTTGTCGCGTGGCGTTGCGGTGGGTATAAGCAGCAAAAGCGGAATGGCTTAGAGCCAAACCGCTTAAAGTGTTGCTATTAGAGTGTTGCATCGTTGTGGGCAAGGCTTCACCCTGCCTCAAACTAGCTGCCTCTCAATTATTTGCCCTGTGCAGGAGCTTCAGGTGCAGGAGTGGCGGGAGCCTCAGCTGCCGGAGCCTGCTTCTCAGTGGCAAATGGAGTAGCTTGCTGCTCCTGCTTGGGAGTTGTTCACGCGAGAGCCACCCGAAACGAGGTCGCGGGGAGCGACAAATGCTGTGAGAATGCTGAGAACACACACCACGATTGCGAGTGTCCATGTTGCTTTCTCCACGAAGTCGGTTGTCTTGCGTACTCCCATAATCTGGTTAGAGCTTGCGAAATTAGAAGCAAGACCTCCACCCTTGGATTTCTGGATCAACACTACACCAATCAAGAGGACTGATGCTAAAAGAATCAAAATTGTAAGTAATGCGTACATATTCTACTTTTTGTTTTTTATTTGCTCGATAATCACCAATTTTCGCAAAAATCGAATTTGGTCTGCAAAGTAAATACTTTTTTCTGGAAATTTCAAACTTATGTTTCTAATAATTTCCAAAGCCTTGGAATATTTGCCTTGTTTTATGTAAATTTTTGCCAAACTCTCGCTAAAAGTGGAGTCATCTACGGGATTTGGCTTCTTTATCGGGTCGGAAGGCACCACTTCGTGCTCAGTCTCTGCCGACACCGGATTATCGACCACTGTGGCAGGGAAATGTCCCATTTTTTCCTTCGACTGGGCGATAAATTTGTTGATGAGGGCATCGGTTTCGCTCACGCCCTCACCGCTAATTTCCTGTTGGCTCGGGGTGCTGCGCTCCTCCTCGGCGGCAAGCACGGTGGAGTAGTCGGGCACGGGGTTGAAAATCATCTGGTTGAGCACGGCAAGTTCCTTCTCGTCGTTGTTGCCGAAGCGGTCGAGGAATGATGTGATTGTGGTGTCGGTGTCGGGCGATGCCTCGCGCTCCTCAGGCGGATAGAAGCCGGCAAAGCGCGACGAGTCTTCGCCGAGGGCGTCGAAGAGAGCCACACGGTCGGCTGAGATGGTCGAGAGTCGAGCCAACAGCCGTGTACGCTCTTCCGGCTCCACGCTGTTGCGCTGCAAGAAGAGCAGCAATGGCAGGGCAAAGTAGGGAAATTCCTTCATTGCCTCTTCCATCCACTCACGGCTCACCTGAGCATCGGGCTCGGCGAGCAATCGGCTGATATCACCGGCTATATCGTTCATTACATTATATTGTTTTTAAAATAAGTCTAATAGGACTAATAAGACTAATTGGTCTAATAGTGGTTTCGCTGCTACCAGTTTCCGAGGGTAGCGTTGAAGATGAGGTTGGCAAGCTCGTCGCTGATTTGCGAGCAAAGTTCGTCTTGCACATCGGTGAGCATCTGGTCGCTTGAGAAGTCGCGATAAGCCGAGAACGACTGGTCCACGTCCTGATTAGAGTCCTTGCTGTTGATAAACTTCACGCGCACCGTGATGGTGAGGCGCGTCTGCGACGCGTAGGCGTTATCGTTTACGGCTTGTGGCGAGAGGCTGTAGCCTGTGATTTCGCCCTCAAGGCGCAGATCGGAGTTATTGGAGTCGATCACGCGGAGGCGCGTCTGTCGCGTCACCATGTCAATCATCTTGTTCTCAAACGTCTGTTGCAGCGGAGGATACACCAGTGCAGCACGAATGGGGAACTCCGAAATGGAGATAGTCTTATAGATGCTGTAGTCGAGAGCGGCACCATTCATCTTGTAGCTGATGCTGCACGACACCGCCGCCACGGCAGCCACCACCGCCACAGCCATCACAGCCACTGTGCGGCAT
>ERZ1032130.162-NODE-162-length-20372-cov-5.957966_pt1 | contig 20372 bp, 16 predicted proteins | sample MGYA00517879_ERZ1032130 | MGnify/ENA primary metagenome ERZ1032130 (study PRJEB33719, sample SAMN04262597) | wastewater metagenome | biome: rural village; feature: animal feces; material: feces | host: Bos taurus | place: El Salvador | collected 2012-01-31 ...
GGTCCGTTCTAAGACTCTCTATCCAGAATCGTCCGATACCGTAACCGGCAAAATACAAAAGTGCCACTTCTCCGTCGAAATGTTTCTTTTTCCATAGAAGAAGCATAAAAATCAATATAGCTATATTCCATAAACTCTCATAAAGGAAAGTCGGATGTACCTGAATATAGTTTGCTCCCTCTTCCATATGCTCCAGCATTTTGGCTGTGATTTCATCATATCTGACCGCATCCACAGGTAATCTCATAGCAAGCAGTCCGTCTGTATAATCTCCGAACGCTTCTCTGTTAAAAAAATTGCCCCAGCGACCAAGTATCTGTCCTAAAATCACACCCGGAACAACCGTATCTATCGCCAGTGTCAGCTGATATTTTTTTACCTTCGTAAATGCAATGATTGCAAGGAATCCTCCGATGATACCGCCATAAATGGCAAGTCCGCCTTGCCTTAAATTCAAAATGCTTAACAAATCATTTTTGTAAGAATCCCACGAAAAAATCACATAGTAGAGTCTGGCACCGATAACACCCGAAATCACGGTTATAATGGCCATATCCCAGTAAAAATCCGCATTCTGACCGCTCTTTTTGGCAATATACGCAATCAGACATAGCGAAAGTAACATCCCAACACCGATAATCACACCATATAGTGCAATTTCTATACCGAATATTTCAAATCGTTTTGGTACGTTTTCCAAATAAATATTCAGATTTGGAAAAGCTATATCCTTTACTCCCATACAAAACCTCACCTATTTTATAGATTGAATTTTACACGTTGAAACGGAACAAAATAACGTCTCCGTCTTTTACCACATATTCTTTGCCTTCCATACGAACAAGACCTTTTTCTTTTGCTGCCGCAATGGAACCCTGTTCCAATAAATCTTTGTAGTTTACAACTTCTGCTTTGATAAAACCTCTTTCAAAATCTGTGTGGATTTTTCCGGCTGCCTGTGGAGCCTTTGTACCAAGCTTGATTGTCCAGGCTCTTGTTTCATCCTCACCGGCTGTTAAATAGCTGTGTAAACCAAGCAATGTATAGCTTGCTTTAATCAGTTTTTCAAGGCCCGATTCTTTTAATCCAAGGTCTTCCAAAAACATCTGTTTTTCATCGTCATCCAGTTCTGCGATTTCTTGTTCAATCTGTGCACAGATAACAAAAACACCGCTTTCTTCTGCTTTTGCAAATTCTCTGACTGCACACACGCCGGCATTAGATGCACCGTCATCCGCCAAATCATCTTCTGCTACATTTGTCGCATAAATAACAGGCTTATATGTCAAAAGATTGTATCCGTTTAACAATAAAAGCTCGTCTTCATCATCTGTTTCAAAGCTTCTTGCCATTTTTCCGGCTTCTAAGTGTGCTTTCATTCTTTCCAGTAAATCCAGTTCCTTTGCCGCAGTCTTGTCCATTTTGGCAAGTTTTGCTGTTTTCGCCATTCTTCTTTCCAGAATTTCAAGATCAGAGAAAATAAGTTCCAAATTAATGGTTTCGATATCACGGAGTGGATTTACACTGCCGTCTACGTGCACAACGTTGGCATCTTCAAAGCAACGCACTACATGTACAATAGCATCCACTTCACGGATGTTACTTAAAAACTGGTTCCCAAGACCTTCACCCTTTGAAGCACCTTTTACTAATCCTGCGATATCTACGAATTCAATTACCGCAGGTGTTACTTTTTTAGAATTGTACATAGCTCCCAAAAGTTTCAGTCTTTCATCCGGAACTGCCACAATGCCCACATTCGGGTCAATGGTACAGAACGGATAGTTTGCTGATTCCGCGCCTGCCTTTGTCAATGAATTAAATAATGTACTTTTTCCTACGTTTGGAAGTCCAACGATACCTAGTTTCATAATTATCTATCTCCTTTGCTAAAATAGCTTGATTTCAAGTCTTAACAATCAGTATTTACTATAACACGAAGGAGTTCAAAAGTAAATTCTATTTTTCTTCACGCTGGCACATTCTCTAAAGTTGTAATTAAAAATTTCTCCAACATCTTTCTTTCATAAAACCACTAATAATCTCAATTGCTGCTCCCTCATAATATGACACTAAAAGTTTTTTAAACTCGGGGACCTCTTTTTCAGGTATAACTATAAGCCCCATTCCATGAGCAATCAAATAATGATTAGCAAAAATTATAGCTGCTCTTTTATTTCCATCTTTAAAGACTTGTGTTTTCATACAGTAAAGGCACAACTCAATAGCTATATCTATCGGCTCTTTTTCTTGATTACGTATCTCATCAATTCTTTCGATGACAATCGATTCAATTGGAAGAGGAGGCACATAATTAGTTCCTCCGATTTTCACAGGAATTCCCCTAATACGCCCACCGTCATAAAAAAAACCTTCATTTACTAATTTCGCAATATAACACAACATATGATAATTACTTTTGCTTTGAATAACATCCCTATCCAAAATAAATTCCCATGCATGCTTCAAATTTAAAATCTTTTGAACATCTGTTGCTGACACTCCATTTACTTGCCCATTTTCAATAATATCCTCTGTCTGTGGGAACGAAGTAGCAACTCCTTCTAAAACTGCCTGGTCATATATATTTGATTTCATATTTGTTCTTGCAAAATCTAAATTCTGCATTACCTTAGCGGAAAGTTCTTTATCCTCATATCCCAGAGCAACCAGTTCTTTATTAATTTTACGAATACCTTTATTTAAATCCTTTAGTTCTTTTGCATTTCGCAATAACAACTGATATAGTTCATCAGAATATACATCAACATACGTAGAAGTTAATTTTCCTGCTATTCTTTTGCGCACATACAAATATTTTGAACCACTCTGCTCCTTTATTTCCGGGTTTCCATCATAAGGTATCAAGTTGATTCTCGCCTGAATATCTGCACGTTGTTGCAACAATTCCTGAATTTCCGAATAATTAGCACTCATTATGCCACCTCTTTCTTTTAGGGAACTTTAATTGTTTTTAGTTTATCAAAAAGTTCCCTAATTATCAATATTTTTTAGGGAGATTGAACACAGATAAAATCATAGGCGTGACAAACTGCGCCAAATACATTGCCATAGAAAAAAGCGTAAGCCCGCCTGAACTTACGCTTTTCGCTACTCAACATTGGTTAATTTATCATATATAATCTAAAAAAGTCAAAATTAAAAAATTTAAGCAAGTATAATAAAATTGGGAGACATACTGTCTCCCTAAACTTCCAACTTGTAACTATTATTTGTAACTTAAACTTCTAAATTGCATTTTATTAACCATAACTTAATATGTTAATATAATAGCTCAATTATTCCGCATTGTCAATAGCATTTTGAATTGAATCATCCTCACAAATAGAATCTATTTCATCCATTATTTTTGCCCATTCTTCATCCGGTTTTACAATGAGTCTTGGATTCATATAAGCCCACTCTACTGGTAATACCGTCACACCTTCATAATATACATTTGCATCACTTTGAATCTTATTTAAAACCAAAGCAAGTCTTACCGGTGCACCCGGAAAGTATAATGGTGCTAAAAGCTGAATTTTTCTTTCCCCTGTTTCTGTATTATGATAATAAAATGGTAATGCTAATTTGAAATTTCTCTTTAATCTTTTTTCCAATGTCGTTTTTGCCGCATCAAGTAATACGCTTATTAATTCCTTACTTGAATAACCTGCATCAACAAACCTTTCGAAATTATCATCTATTATATGTTCTTTTCGTAATCTCAATTCCAAAGAATTATCATAAACTAATTCTTTAACATCTACACAATAATCCGCCAAAGCAGGTATTGAACAAAAATTGGTAGTAAAAAACTTATCTGTTTCTTTAAAAAATCCATTAAAAAACCATGGTTGCTTTCCAGGCATATCATTTTTAGCAAAAATTGCCACAATTTCTTGATTATATATTGTCATCAATCCAGTATTCATACATCTGTATTGTCCATCTGCTGAACTGATTATTTTCCCCTCTTCATCCAGTCTATTATACGTAAACTGTATATAATTTCTTAATATTCTGTACGGATCCGTATCTTTAATTTTTTAATATGTCCACATTTCTGGTTGTGCCATTTTAGCAAGCATCTCAAGTTTTTGATTATATTTTTCGATTGTTCCAAGAAACACATCCTCACGTATTGTTCCCATCAATTTATCTCCTTTTTCACATTATTAAATTAATATACTTTATTTTAATGGTTGATTTCCGATTCATTTTATTACAATTCATTACTAATACTTTTTCTTCCCCGCCAATTCCTCATACAACAAACGATAATTCTTGTACCTAATCGACGAAATTTTTCCGCTTTCCAGGGCTTCCTTGACACCACACACCGGTTCGTGGGTATGGCTGCAACCGATAAATTTGCATTCCGGTTCGTACTCTGAAAACTCATAATAAAGCTGTGCCAGTTCTTCTTTTTCCAAATCAAACAGTAAAAGAGAACTGAATCCCGGGGTATCCACCAGATAAGTAGTTTCATTTACAGGGATGATTTCAGAATGTCTGGTAGTATGTTTGCCACGTTCTATTTTTTCGCTGATGGCACCGGTTTCCATCTGAATATCCGGTTGTATGCAATTAATAATGCTGGATTTTCCCACACCGCTCGGACCTGCCACCGTAGTTGTCTTACCCTCCAGGAGTTCACCTAGTTCTTCCACGCCCTGCTTAAAAAGGGCACTGACAAACAACACCATATGGCCTGCTTTTTCATATATCTTTGACAATTCCTGCTTCTCTTCATCCGAAAACAAATCCTGCTTATTAAAACAGATGATACAAGGAAGTTCTTTTTGTTCCATCAAAATCAGAAATCTGTCAAGAAGATTAAAATTCGGCTCCGGTTTTGTCACCGCAAAAATAATCAGTGCCTGGTCAACGTTGGCTACCGCCGGACGAATCAATTCATTCTTTCGCGGCAAAATAGAAGCAATATGCCCCAGTTTCTTTTCTGTATCCAAAATATCCAGTTCTACATTATCGCCAACAAGTGGCTTTTGTTTATCTTTTCTGAATACGCCTTTGGCTTTACACTCGTATACACTGCCATCGCCTGTGTGTACATAGTAAAAGCCGGCGATTCCTTTTATAATTTTTCCCTGCATAATTATTCCCGAACAAACTGAATGGTTCTCTGAATGGTGTGCTCCTCTGTACGGGCAGGTACAGTTACAAGATTACCATTTTCATCTTCCATCACAGTTTCTTCAATTGTCACTGTATAAATAAATGTGAGTGTTCCTGTAGCGGAAGTAATTCCTCTGTAATTTACTTCTGCCATTGGGAAGGAAGTTACCTTTGTATTTAATAACTCTTTTCCGCCTTCCGGAGTCAAAATAACCTGAACTTCAATACCCTCTTTATAATATGGGTCTTCTGCCGTTGTCGGTCCAGTAATGCTTTCACTAAAGCTGTATGTGGCAGATTTCGGTCCAAGGCTTACCTTGATATCCACCGTACTTCCTTCTTCCAGATAAGAATTCACGGAAGAACTCTGATAACATACCAAATCAGCTGAGAAATCATCGCTGTTCATATAACCGATACTTCCCAGTTTAAGACCGGCTTCTTCCAACACGTTTGCTGCCTCAAGTTCCGTAAGACCGAGGACATTCGGTACTCTGACCTTACTTTCTGCTTTTCCAAGACTTACCGTCAATGTGATAGCTGAACCTGCCGGAGCTTTTGTGTCTGCTGCCGGTGACTGTGAAATAACATATCCCTCAGCCACATCTTCTGAATAACTTGTGGCTTTATTTACTACAAAATCTGCTTTTTCTAAAATAGATTTTGCTTCTTCATAACTCTTTCCCATCACAGAAGGAATCTCAATTGCATTCGTACCTGAGCTGACAGTCAGTGTTACAACAGAAAAACGTTCTACTTCCTGTCCTTCCTTCACACTACTGTCCATAACAATACCTTCGGCGTACTCATCACTTTCCACATAAGCAGGTTCGCATAAGATTTCAATGCTTTCCAATGCTTTTTTTGCCGTAGCATAGTCCTGTCCGATAACATCAATCATCGGCACCATATCCATAACTTCTTCCTGTCCGCCGTTATCTGTATCATTGAACTTCAAAATTCCGATTGTCTTTCCTACCAGTAAAATGATAACCAGACCGATTAAAACGACTGCAATAATAAACAAGATTGAAGTAATTTTTTCCATTTTCGGATTTCTGTCATCCTCCGGTTCCTGTCCTTCACCCAGTTCATCCATCTGCTCCTGATATGCAGGGTCTTTATTCAGACGCATACTGTCCTCAAACGGCTCTTTATAGGTTTCTTTTTTAATATTATCCATATCCCCGTCTGTGACGATGCGTGTAGATGCAATCATATCAAATTCATCCATTTTTACAAACGGCACTTCCGGTGTAACCAATGACTGTTTTAAATCGTCAATCAGTTCTGCCATAGTCTGATATCTTCTGTCAGGACTCTTCTGGCAGGATTTTAGTACAATCTGTTCTACAGAAACCGGTATTTCTTCCACATACTGTCTTGGCGACGGCATCGGTTCCTGAATATGTTTAATGGCAATACCTACCGTACTGTCTCCTTGGAAAGGAACACGTCCCGTAAGCATTTCAAATAAGGTGATACCAAGGGAATAGATATCACTCTTTTCATCACTGTAGCCGCCTCTTGCCTGTTCAGGTGATGTATAATGTACACTTCCCATAACATTGGAAGAAACTGTATTACTTGTAGCTGCCTTTGCAATACCAAAGTCTGTTACTTTTACCTTTCCTTCTTTGGAAATAATAATATTCTGCGGTTTAATATCCCTATGGATAATATGATTATTGTGTGCCGCCTCAATACCCATAGAAACCTGAATCGCAATACTTGTAGCTTCTTTTACGGAAAGTCTTGCTTTTTTTTCAATATATTTCTTTAAAGTGATACCTTCTACCAATTCCATAACGATATAGTGGATGTCATCTTCTTCTCCTACATCGTATACGTTTACAATATTCGGATGCATAAGTCCTGCTGCCGCCTGAGCTTCTACACGGAATTTTGCAACAAAATTAGCATTTTCACTGAATTCCTGCTTTAATACCTTTACTGCCACCAAACGATTCAGTTTGTGACATTTCGCTTTATATACATCGGACATACCGCCGGTACCGATTTTTTCCAATATCTCGTAGCGGTCGCCAATCATCATGCCTATCTTAATCATAGTTCACCTCATCTGCAAATGGATCAATCAAAACCACGGATATATTATCTTTTCCGCCGTTTTCATTCGCTACCTTAACAAGTTCTTCAGCCATTTCTACAATATCTCTCTGGCGTCTGATAATCATCCTCATTTCCTCGTCCTCCAACATATTAGATAAACCGTCGGAACACATAAGAAGCAAATCACCGGGTTTTAACTCTACTACATAGATATCTGCCTGTATCTCATTTTTGGCACCTACCGCTCTTGTAATTATGTTTTTATTCGGATTACTTCTGGCATTTTCTCTCTGTAAATTGCCTCGTCGAATCATTTCTTCCACATACGAATGGTCTGTGGTTATCTGCTTAATGGTATCATTCACCACATACAAGCGGCTGTCACCTACATTGGCAACCTGTAAATATTTTCCAAGACAAGTGGCTGCCACAACCGTTGTTCCCATTCCTCTCTTTGCCAAATCCTTCGCTGCTATCTCGCGCAATTTCTGATTTGCTACATTAATAGCCTTCTGGAATATAATGGACGGATTTTTCTCAAAGGAAGCTTCTATTACCTCCACCATCGTCTTTACTGTGAAGTCAGACGCAAAATCCCCCGCATTATGTCCACCCATTCCGTCTGCCACAATAAATAAGTTTGGCAGATTTCCTACCGGTTTTTCGGAAGCATATACATAATCTTCATTCAGTTCCCGTTTTCTTCCCGTATCGGTCAGATATGCTGTCTTAATCACAACGAACCTCCCTTGTTTCATTCATATGACGGCGGCGGAGCTGTCCGCAGGCACCATCAATATCCCTTCCCATTTCTCTTCTAATGGTAACATTTATTTTGTTTTTTTCAAGTTTATTTTTAAATGCGATAACCCTTGCCGTGTTACTTTCCACGAACTTCCTCTCTTTAATGGGATTTACAGGGATTAAGTTAATATGGCAATTCAGCGGTTTTACAAGTTCAATTAACTCCCTTGCATCCTCGTCCGTATCGTTCACACCGCCTACCAACGAATATTCAAATGTAAGGCGTCTTCCCGTCTTATCAAAATAGTACTTACAGGCCTCCATCAGTTCTTCAATACCATATTTATTGGCTATCGGCATCAGACGGCGTCTTTTTTCATCCGTTGTGGCATGAAGTGATAATGCCAGTGTAATCTGTAGTTTTTCATCTGCCAGTTCTTTCATTTTCGGAACCAGTCCGCAGGTAGAAACGGTAACGTTTCTCTGGCTGATATTTAAACCTTTCTCATCCGTCAACAGTTCTATAAATTTCAATAAATTGTCGTAGTTATCCATAGGCTCACCACTACCCATAACAACCACGTTGGATACTCTCTCCCCTGTATAGCGGCTGATGGCGTAAATCTGGTCCAGCATCTCCGATGGCAACAAAGAACGTTCCAGTCCGTCCAGTGTGGACGCACAGAATTTACATCCCATTCTGCACCCCACCTGGGAAGAAATACAAACTGAATTTCCGTGTTTATACTTCATCCAGACACTTTCTACCACGTTCCCGTCTTTAAGCCCAAATAAGAACTTTCTCGTTCCGTCAATTTTTGACTCCTGTACCTGCACCACTTCAAGCGCTGTAAAATCATACAGTTCATCGCATTTTTTACGGAGTGCCTCTGATAAATTGGTCATCTCGTGAAAACTTCTTGCCAGTTTCACGTGCATCCATTCATACATCTGCTTTGCACGGAACGCCTTTTCGCCAATGGCTTCCATTTCTGTCTTCAATTCTTTTAAATTAAGTGACTTAATGTCTTTTTTATCCATACTTAATCTTCTCTTTTCAGTCTTGCTATGAAAAATCCGTCACACTTATGGATTCCCGGCAACAACTGTAAATACCCTTTTTTTGTCGTATCTGATACTAATTCCTTCGGGAGATATGCATCAAGACTTTCTAATTTAAGCGGAGTATTTTTTGTAAGCCAATCCACCATATCCTCATTTTCATCCCTGCTGATCGTACAGGTGCTGTAAATGAGTGTTCCGCCTTTTTTCACATATTTCCACGCATTTTCCATAATTTTCTTTTGAAGCTCTACAATGTCCTTTATCTCATCTTCATGAATTCGGTATTTGATATCGCACTTTTTACCGATAACACCGATTCCTGAACAAGGCACATCTGCAATGACCACATCCGCCATTTCCACGAAAGCCTCATTGAAAACCGTTCCGTCATTGACCCTGACTTCTATGTTCTGATATCCGAGACGTTCTATATTGTCTATAATATACTCGGTCTTTTTCTCTGACACATCAAAGGAATACACCTTTCCGGTGCCGTTTAATTTTTCGGCTATGTGCATACTCTTGCCACCGGGAGCGGCGCACAAATCCAGCACTGTCATATTTTCTTTTATATCGGCGCATTCCGCCACAAGCATAGAACTGACATCCTGTACCGTGAAATCTCCGTTTCCAAAGCTTTCTATATTAGATAGTCCCTCTGCTTTTTTGAGTGCATAGGCATATGAAAGATACGGATGCGGTGTTACTTCCACTCCCGCATTCTTAAGTTCTTCCATAACCGCTTCTTTTTGCTTATCCGAAAGGCTTTCCTTCATTCTGACAGAGACAGGTTGTTCTGTAAGGAACGATTCTAATATGGTTTCCACTGTCTTTTCATCGTAAGAAGCCTTGAATCTGTCCACCAAAAACTGTGGCATCGAATATTTTACGGAAATATCCGTATAAGAAATCGTTTCCTTATTTCTGGCAATATTCCGAAGGACTCCGTTTACAAAGCCCTTTAAATTATGAAATTTACGTTTTTCCGCAAGTTTTACCGCTTCATTACATACTGCCGAATCCGGAACCTGTTCCATATACAAAATCTGATAGACGCTCATCCTTAACACTTCACGAATAAGTGGTTTCATCTTATTTACTTTTGTGTTGGAAAACATATTGATTACGTAATCCAGCTCGATTTTTCTTTCAATAACGCCTTCCGTTACCTTTTTGATAAATGCTTTATCTCGTTGGTCCAGATAATTGTATTTTTTCAAAACGTCTCTGATAAGCAAATGGCAATAGGTGCCGTTTTTTGACAGTTCCATCAACATATCCAGAACGATTTCTCTAATGTTCATAGTTAATCCCTTCTTCGTCTTCTGCCAAGTAAAACAAGTCTTAAAAGCTGTAATGCAGAAGATGCTGCCGCCGCTACATATGTCATTGCCGCCGCAGACAATACTTTTTTACAGCCGGAAAGTTCTTCACCATATAAAATTCCTTGGTTTTCCAGCATTTTTACGGCTCTTTTTGATGCATTAAACTCTACAGGAAGTGTTACCACCTGAAAAAGCACCGCAAAGGCAAACAACAAAATTCCAATATTAATCAATGTATCTCCAAAGCTGAAAATCAAACCAATCACAACTAACGGAACGCCTAACTGACTGCCTAAGTTTGCCACCGGTAAAATAGCGTTACGGAATTTCAGCGGAAAATAGCCTACATTATGTTGTACTGCGTGTCCCGCCTCGTGTGCCGCCACACCGATTGCTGCCACACTGGAGGTATTGTAATTAAGCTGGGAAAGTCTTAACACCTTTGCCCTCGGATCGTAATGGTCTGTCAACTCACCATCTACCTGCTCAATTCTGACATCGTTAATTCCCGCACTTTGTAAAATCCTTTGTGCTACCTCTGCGCCCTTCATATGACGCATCGGATACACTTCGCTGTATTTTTTATACGTCGCCTTTACCATCCAACTTGCACCTAAGCATAGTACAAGTCCTATAATCACTAAAATATAAGTCGGATCAAAATAATATCTGTAATATCCCCACATAAGTACTCCTTTCAAGTATCCCTTTTTCTACTTTTAGTTTCCCAATTTTTCTCCTAATTCCACTTTACATCCAAGCATAAAGTCTTTTACGCTCATTCTGCGTTTTCCTTCCGGCTGAATTTCCAAAACCCTGAGAGCATCTTTTTCGCAGGCAATCGTAAAGGACTCTTTGTCCTTTGCAATCACTGTACCGGCTTTTGCTTCATCTGCCTCATTAGAAACCACTTCAGCACGCCAGATTTTCATAGATTTTCCCTTGTAGTAAGTATAAGCACTGGGCCACGAATTTAAGCCTCTGATTAAACGTTCAATCACGACAGCTTCCTTTGAAAAATCAATTTCTCCCATAGCTTTCGTCAGCATTTTGGCATAGGTGGCCTCAGCCTCATTCTGTTTTACAGGCACAATAGAGCCTTCCTCTATTTTCGCAATTGCTTCCACAATCGCTTCTGCGCCCAAATCGCACAATCTGTCAAACAGGCTGGCTCCGGTTTCATCCTTTGCAAGACAATACTCTTTCTGCAATAAAATATCGCCTGTATCAACGCCTTCGTTCATCTGCTGAATCGTAATACCGGTTTTTTCCACGCCGTCAATGACCGCCCACTGAATGGGAGCCGCTCCTCTATATTTTGGCAATAAAGAAGCGTGAATATTTACACAGCCAAACTTTGGCAAATCCAGAATTGCCCTCGATAAAATCTGTCCGAAAGCAGCAACCACATACAAATCCGCCTCGTATTGTTTTAAAACAGCTACGGCTTCTTCTTTTTTAATTCTTTCAGGCTGAAATACCGGCAAATTGTGCTCCATTGCACACACCTTAACTGCCGGCGGCTTTAATTCCTTGCTTCTTCCCTGAGCTTTATCCGGCTGGGTTACAACAAGCTGTATATTGTGTCCTGCCGCGATAATTGCTTCCAGTGCTCCCACCGCAAAATCCGGTGTTCCCATAAAAATAATATTCATATACTAACACCCTTTTTCCAAAGTTTATTCTTCTTCCTCGTCATCATAGGTTACATCCTGCAAAAGACCTTCCACCTTTTCTACATACAAATGACCTTCCAAATGGTCAATTTCATGGCAAAGCGCTCTGGCAAGCAGTTCTGTACCTTCGATTTCAAACTGTTCCATATTTTCATCGTATGCAAGAACCTTTACATAGTTTGGTCTTGTCACCTGACCGCTTTTTCCCGGTACCGAAAGACAGCCTTCCTGTCCGGTCTGTTCACCGCTTGTTTCCACAATCACAGGATTAATCAGTAAAATAGGGTCTTCTCCTGTCGTATCAATGACTACAATACGTTTCAAAATTCCCACCTGCGGAGCCGCTAGACCCACACCGTTTGCTTCATACATCGTTTCAAACATATCGTCAATCAAATCCAAGGTTCTTTCATTGATTTCTTTTACCGGTTTACATTTTTTCGTTAAAATGTCATCTCCCATTTCTCTGATATTACGTAATGCCATACTCTATCTCTCCTTAACTATAATTTAAAACATATTCATAGGGTCAAAATCAAAATACACTGCCTCATTTTTCAGATTCAGCCCTTCTATGTATTTCTCCAAAGCATCCTTTATGCCTGTCAAAACACTGTAATCCTTGTTCTTTACATAAAAAACAAATCGGTATACATCCTTGATTTTTCCTACATTTCCCGTGGTTGGACCAATCACCTTTTTGGTATGTGTCTTTGCCAAATCACAAAGTTTACCAATCAATGCTTCTCCACTTTCTGACTCTCTTGCAAGTACCTGAACCGCCATAAAATGAGCCGCCGGCGGATAATCCATCAGTTCTCTATACATAAGTTCTTCTTCAAAAAAGCCTTCATAATCCTGATTTGCAGCATGAACAACACTGTAATGCTCAGGGTGATACGTCTGAATCACTGCTTCGCCCTCTTTTTGTCCGCGTCCTGCTCTCCCTACAGCCTGTGTTAAAAGCTGAAAGGTTCGCTCCGCCGCCCTGTAATCTCCCTGATGAAGCGACAAATCCGCCGCCAATACACCAACCAGTGTTACCTGCGGAAAATCATGCCCTTTTACAATCATCTGGGTTCCCAGTAAAATATCGGCTTTCTGCTCTGCAAAGGCTGACAAAATGTTATCATAACTGTCTTTTGTCCTTGTGGTATCGGCATCCATACGAAGCACTCTTGCCGTAGGAAACATCTTTTGAATCTGGCTTTCAATCTGCTGTGTTCCTGCCTTAAAGCCCTGAATATACTTAGAACCACAACTGGGACAAAGCTTCACTGCCGCCGTTTCATAGCCGCAATAATGACACACCATTTTATCCCCCATATGCTCTGCCATAGACACATCACAGTGGGGACACTTTACTACATAGCCACAGGCTCTACAGGAAACAAAGCCCGCGTAGCCTCTTCTATTTAAAAACAGAATAATCTGCTCTTTTTTACTAAGTCTGTCTGTAATCTTCTCCTGCAAACTCCTGCTGAAAACACTACGGTTCCCACATCTTAGTTCTTCCCGCAAATCCACCGTATATACCCTCGGCAAAAATCCGCCTGTCAGCCTTTCCTTTAAGGTAAAAAGCTGATATTCTCCGCTTTTTGCCCTGCTATAGGCTTCCATAGAGGGAGTTGCCGAGCCTAGAATCAGACTGGCATTATGCAGTCCTGCCAGTTTCTCTGCCACTTCTCTTGCGTGGTATTTTGGCATATTTTCACTTTTATACGTATTTTCGTGTTCCTCATCTATGACAATCAGCCCCAGATTTGGAAACGGCGTAAAAAGTGCCGAACGTGGACCGATAATTACATCGATATCCCCTTTTTTTGCCCGCAAATGCTGGTCATATTTTTCTCCCGGCGACAAGGTCGAATTAATAAAAGAAACCCTGTCTCCAAATCTATGATAAAAACGCATAACCGTCTGATACGTCAATGCAATTTCCGGTATCAGTACAATTACCTGTTTTCCTCTCTTTATAACTTCTTCAATACAATTTAAATAAACTTCCGTTTTTCCACTGCCTGTAATCCCGTGGATTAAGTATGTTTTCCTAATTCCTTTTTCAAAATCCGAAACAACCGTGTCCACAATATTCTGCTGGTTTATACTTAAAGGCTTTCTGTCCGCTTTCCCTTCCATATCCTTGACAGGTATTCTATATACATTCTCCGTGGTAACACCTGCAATTTTATGCTCTACAAAATAATCTATGGTCGGTTTTGAAATATGAAGTTTGCCTGTAATAAGTTTATAATCTAATTCCTGTTCCTTAATAAGTTCTAATAAAAAACTTTCCTTGACTGGTGAACGTTTCTTTCTGCTTCGCATTTCCGCCAAAAATTCCTGTGCTTCCTCCTTGGAAATCGCCAGATATACCGTTCTTTTTTGAACCGCCTGCACCTTCTGTTTGACAGGTAAAACAGTTTTAAGTGCCGTAATCATCGTGGAACCATAGGTTTCTTTCATCCACGCCGCCAACGACAACAATTTTTCGTTTACATCTTCCCCTTTTTCGCATATGGAATCAATTGCCTTGATTTTTTCCACATCATAGGAGGGTTTGTCCGAAATACCGATGACATAGCCTTTTCGCAATTTATTTCCTATGCCAAAGGGCACAAAAACCCCCATTCCCACTGACAATTTTTCCTTTAGTTCAGCAGGAATCAGGTACTGAAAAGGCCTGTCAACCTTTTCATGGGAAATGTCTATAATCACATCCGCATAGATGTTCTTGTCACTTACACATTCCTTTCCTTCCATACGCCTTCCACTAATTCTCTTTCATCCATATGATATTTCACCCCGCGGATTTCCTGATAATCCTCGTGGCCTTTTCCTGCCAGAATAATCATATCCTTATCCATCGCATTTTCTATGGCATAACGGACAGCTTCTTTTCTGTCCTCCACCATCACATATTTTCCGTCGGTTTTCAAAATACCGGTTTCGATATCTTTCATAATATCCTTCGGCTCTTCAAAACGTGGATTGTCTGTTGTAATAATCGTTAAATCAGCCAGTTTTCCACTGACCTCACCCATTTCAAAACGTCTGTCCTTTGAACGGTTTCCGCCGCAGCCAAAAATACAAATTACCCTGCCTTTGGCATATTCCTTTACCGTCTTTAAAAGACTTTCAAGGGCCATTGCATTGTGGGCATAATCGATAAAAAATGAAAATCTTCCGTCCAAAAATACCGGTTCCATACGCCCCTTTACAACCGCTGTATCCAGCGCATCCTTCATCGCTCGAAAAGGCACTTCAAGGGCGTCACAGACCGCCATAGCTAAAAGTGCATTATGCACACTGAAATTTCCCGGTGTATTAATGCGGACAAAATCCTTGCCAAGAACCGGAACAAAAAAACGCATTCCCATCTTTCCATCCGTAAAATCTCTTTCAATATCCACAGCTTTATAATCCACACCGTCTTTTAAGCCAAAGGTCTTAACAGTCAGAGGCAGATTTTCCTCTGCAAACGCACAAATCCGTTCATCATCTGCATTGAAAATTCCAATATCGGCTCTGTAAAAAAGCTGTTTTTTCCAATAAAAATAGTCATCAAAGTCCTTGTGTTCCGTAGGACTTATATGGTCCTTTTCTATGTTGGTGAATGCACCGATTGTAAAATGGATGCCTTCCACTCTTGCCTGCATAAGTCCCTGGGAAGAAACCTCCATAACCGCCATATCGCAGCCCTCATCCACCATTTGCCTTAAATACATCTGTAAAATATACGGTTCCGGTGTGGTATTTGCCATCGGAATATGTGTATCTCCGATAATAGTTTCTATAGTGCCTATTAAACCAACTTTATGTCCTGCCTTTTCCAAAATATCTTTGATAAGACAGGTTACGGTTGTTTTTCCTTTTGTTCCCGTAATCCCAATCATAGTCAGTTCTTTTGACGGATAATCAAACCAGGCCGCACTTGCCAGTGCCAAAGCTTTTCTTGTATCTTCCACCAAAATCACGGTTACATCACTGGGAATATTTTCTACCTTTTTGCTGACAACAAGTGCCCTAGCACCTTTTTCCACGACCTCCTGACAAAATTCATGTCCGTCAAATTTGGCTCCCACCATACAAAAAAACATACTGTTTTTTGTCACTTTTCTGGAGTCATATGCTAAAGCTTCAATTTTTGCACTTTCATCTCCCTGCAAACATTCATAAGCAAAATCCTGACATAACACACTGACTTTTTTCATAAATTCATCCTTTCCGCCTAAGCCTCTTTGTAGGCATTTAAAACGATCTGAATTTTCTTTTCATTACGAAACTGATTGATAGTAGGATAATAAGCAATGGTTATTGCACCCTGCTTTTTGTAAAATGCACTAAAAGCATTCAAATCCCCGAAATAAATCATATCCCGCTCAATTACACCATCTGTAATCCGGTATTTTCCTACATTCTTTGCCTTTCCAAACCTCATTTCTGACAAAACAGTAATTCCCTTTTGGGCAAAAACAGGTTTGGGATTTCCAACACCAAAGGGTTCCAAAACATCTAACTGTTTTATCAGTTCTTCTGTGACATAACTGATTGGCATAGGTACGTCTATTGTAATCTTTTCTTCAAAATCTTCTTCTGTCAGATTACTTTCTCTGTTGAGTTTTTCCCGAAGTGGTTCGATATTTTCTTCTAACAGGGAAAGTCCTGCCGCCATTTTATGACCGCCGAACTTCAAAAAATATTCTTTACAGGCAGAAAGACTTTCATACATATCGTAAGCTTCAATACTTCTTCCGCTGCCTTTTACGCCCTCTTCACCGCTTGTTAAAACAATCGTCGGCTTATAGTATAGTTCTTTAATTCTTCCGGCAATGATTCCGGCAATGCTTTCGTGGCAATCCGGCAAATAAATTACAAGTACGTCGTCTCCTTCGATTTGATGTTCTTTTATATACTCTTTTGCCATTTGAACGCCCTGCATTGTCATACTTTTTCGTTGTTCGTTCAATTCTTTTAATTCTCTTGCAATAAGCACCGCATCTCCAAAATCTTTGGTACAAAGCAGTTCAACCGCCCTGTCGGCGATATCCAGTCTTCCCGTGGCATTAAAACACGGACCGCAGACAAAACCGATGTGATATGGACTAAGCTCATCCTTTGGAATCTCACAGACCTGAAACAACGCTTTAAGTCCTGCATTTTCTGTCCGTTTCATAGATTCAATCCCATACTTTACAACAATACGGTTTTCATCTTTCAACTCCATTACATCACAGATAGTGGCAAATGCCGCCACTTCCAAAAAGGTTTTCGGAACCTCTTTTCCTACCTTTTTCAAAAGTGCCTGTATCAATTTGTAAGCCACCATAGCCCCGCAGATTCCGGAAAACGGATAGGGGCAATCTTCCTGCTTTGGATTAACAATGGCATATGCCGGTGGCAGCTGATAACATTTATTGCCGCTTTCATTCAAAATAAAAGGCACTTCGTGATGGTCTGTTACAATTACTGTCATAGAAAGCTCATTGGCCAGTGCAATGGCATTTTCTGCCGCAATACCGTTATCGCAGGTAATCACCATATCTATGCCATCCTCTTTTGCCTTCTCTATCATACTTTCATTCAGACCATAACCGTCCTTGATACGATTTGGCACTTTTACATCCACCTGAGCCTTTAAAAGCCCAAGTCCCTCTTTTAAAATACAACTTGAACAGATACCATCTGCATCATAGTCACCGATAACCCGGATTTTTTTGTTTTCGGCGATTGCTTCCAGTATTTTTTTAACGGCTTTCTCCATATCTTTTAAAAGATACGGATTATGCATATTTGACAAATCACCATTTAAATAATTGTCTATTTCTTCCAGCTCCAAAACATCTCTGTTTCGTATAACTCTTGCAATAACCGGGTCTATACCAAACTTTTTTCCAATTGCTTCAAAATCAGCCTTTTTGGCCGAAAGCATCCATTTCGCCATTTCGCTTTAGTCTTCACTTTCCTTTTTTACAAAATATTTTCTAAGCAAATACCAAATTGGTCCTGTCAAACAAATTGAAGAGAATGTACCACACACGATACCTACCATAAGTGGCAGGGCAAATTCTACAAGACTTGCAGCCCCGAAAATACAAAGTGCCGCAACCATGAAGAATGTTGTCAGGGAAGTAAAAATACTTCTGCTCAATGACTGGGTAATACTCTTATTAACAATTTCTTCCATACTTTCATTTGCCATTTCTTTAAGGTTTTCACGAATTCTGTCAAAAATAACAATTGTTGCATTAATGGAATAACCTACAATTGTAAGCATACATGCAATAAAATTATTGCCTACCGAAATGCGGGCAATCGCATAGAACGCCAGTACCACCAAAACATCGTGTATAAGCGCAATAATACTACTTGCACCGAAACGGATATCGCTGAAACGGAAAGCAATATAAATAAGCATTAAAAGTGTTGCAACACTAATTGCTACGATTGCATCATTTCTCATCTCATTACTAACCGTCGCACTAATACTTTCGGATTCTTTTACAGCCACACCAAATTCTTTTTCAAACATTTCATCAAGTGAAAGTCTCGTATTTTCATCCAATGTCTTTGTTTTGAAAATCACTTCATTGGTATCTTTAACCATTGTAGTCTGTACTTCATTATCTCCAATTACCTCTGTAATCTTCGGAATCACATTTTCTTCTATATAAGAAAGTTCATAATCTTCTTTAAACTCTACTGTTGTAGAAGTTCCGCCCATAAATTCCATACTGTAATTGAGAGCACCTTTTCCGTTTGCACTAAAGAAAATCATTGCAATAATACCCGACACAATCATTACGCCTGAAATTGCAAACCAGATTTTCTTTTTCTGTAAAAACTGAATACTCTTTCTTTCCTTTGCCACACCATAGAATTTTTCGTTCTGGAAACCAAGGGCATACATAACAGCCATAATCCCTCTTGTTACTACTAAAGCAGTAAACATAGAAAGAATAATACCAAGCGCCAGTGTCTGTGCAAAACCTTTTACAGAGCCTGTTCCAACGAAACCAAGTACAGCCGCAGCAATCAACGTTGTGATATTACCGTCTATAATCGCTGAAAGTGCTTTGTTAAAGCCCTGTTTGATAGCAGACTGAACCGTTTTTCCTGTTGCAAGTTCTTCTCTGATACGTGCAAAAATAATTACGTTGGCATCCACTGCCATACCAATTGACAAAATGATACCTGCAATACCGGAAAGTGTCAGGGTGATACTGAAGCTATCCAGCATAATAACCATAAGTGCAATATAGATAAATAACGCTATACTTGCCACTACACCCGGCAACAAATATACAACAATCATAAATATAATGACCACTGCCAAACCAATGGCACCCGCTTTTAAGCTACTTTCGATTGCTTCCGCACCAAGCTGAGCACCTACTACCTGTGAACGGATTTCTTGAAGTTCAAGACTTAAGCCACCAATACGAATCTGGGTTGCCAGACTGTCTGCATCCTCAAAGCTTTTCATTCCGGAAATAATTGCTTTTCCATCTTCAATCGGTGAATTTACATAAGGAACACTAATCAATTCGCCATCATAATAGATAGCCAGTGTCTCACCCTTTTCATATGCTTTCTGTGTAGCTTCAGCAAATTTCTTTGTACCTTCACTTGTCATTGTAAGTTCTACAACATTCTGCGAATTACCGAATTCATCTGCCATTGTACCGGCTTTTGCATCTTCTACATCTGTACCTGTCAATAAAATAGAACCATTAGCTTCTATTTCTTCAATGGTTTTATCCAGACGATAACCATATTCCGTCATATTACCGTCATCATCTACATCAAACCCTAAATAATAGTTCACTTCTTCGTTACTGTTTGTTTCTTCAATAAAGTATAATTTACCCGGAGTACCGATTTCCTTTAATACTTCATTAGCATCAGAAACGCCCGGAATCTCAATAGTAATTCGATTACTGCCTTCCTGATATACCTGCGATTCTGTACTATATGCTTCCACACGTTTTGTAAGCTTGTAAATTGTGTCATCCATATCTGTCTGGTCCGGATTCTCAACACCTACAACTTCATATGTAATGCTGACACCGCCTGCCAAATCCAATCCCAAGTCAATACTTGATGCTGCACCTGACTGATTTTCTCCAAGCCCAAATATCGCCGTATAAATAAGACCTGCTGTCAGTGCCAAAATAGCTATAAACGAAATAACTCCTGTACTTTTTTTCATTTTACTTCTCCTTTTTTCCTATACCGTACATTCTGCTCTTAAAAAAGCATTTTATGGCATAATACAATTAGTGTATTATATCACATTTACACTTTCATTTAAAGACTTTTTTCTAGCTTATCATTCCTCCAAGCATCC